>PVBE010046832.1_pt1 | contig 14597 bp, 7 predicted proteins | sample 1631181 | NCBI WGS metagenome assembly PVBE01 (sample SAMN08397723, study PRJNA350692) | Marine metagenome, whole genome shotgun sequencing project. | isolation source: water | place: Pacific Ocean | collected 2012-04
ATCAATCCGGACAAGAAGCTTCGTCGACTCGCCCGCGCCTATGACTGGCCTGTGCTCGACATCGACTCCCCCGCCCGTGGTCGCATGGAGGCCCGCTCATGAATGCCGATCACCCCTGTGTCGTGACCCTGGATGGTTGCGCCAAGCCACGTGTGCTCTTCAGCGGGGACCAGCTTGTAGAGGTGGATCTGCCGGCAGGCACGCGGGTCATCTACCCCAAGCCGCCCATGGCTGGTCTGCCCAACCCAGACGCTGCGATTCGCCATGCTTTGAACCACCCGCTGGACTCAGAGCCGCTATACGCCAAGCTCCGTCCCGGCATGCGGGTGACCATCGCCATCGATGATCTCAGCATGCCCTTGCCGCTGATGAAGCGCCCCGATGTGCGCCAGCGGGTGCTCGAGCCTGTCATCGAGATGCTCGATGACCACGGGGTCGAGGACATCGAGCTCATCATCGCCACCGCCTTCCACCGTCCCATGAGTGCTACCGAGGTGGAGCGAATGGTGGGAGAGAAGACCTTCAATCGGTTCTGGCCCGACAGGCTCTACAACCACGATGCGGAGCGGCCAGGAGGACTCACACTCCTCGGAAAGACCGCTGACGGTATCGAGGTCGAGATCAACAGCCGGGCAGCGTCGAGCGATCTGGTCATCTACGTGAACCTCACCTTTGTGTCGATGAACGGTGGGCACAAGTCAATGGGCACAGGACTGGTCGGCTACCGGACGCTTCGAGGCCACCACAACCCTGCCACCATCCGAAAGACCGAGTCCTATATGGAGCCCACTCGGTCACATCTCGCAGACAAGATGGTGGCGGTGGGCAAGCTCATCGAGTCCAAGATCGATGTCTTCCACATCGAGACCACCGTGAACAATCGGATGTTCGACAAGCCGCTTCAATTCCTCACCAAGAATGAGGATGAGCTCAGCCTCGGCGAGGAGCGCGCGCTCAAGGCACTCGTCAAGACGCTGAAGTTCCTGCCGCAGCCTGCGCGTCAGGCCATCTTCGAGCGCGTACCCGCCCCCTATGAGCTCATCGGGGTCTTTGCCGGTGCCTGTGAGCCCGTCCACGAGGCCATCCTCGAGTTGGTCTACCAGCAGCATTGCGTTCCAGTGCAGGGCCAGTCCGACATCGTCGTCTTTCCCATCCCCTACATCAGTCCCTACAACGTGGGTGCATACCTAAACCCCCTGCTCGTCAGCGTGATGGCCGAGGGGTACCTGCACAACCTGCACCGGGGTGTGCCGCTGCTCAAGGCAGGCGGGACCATGATCATCATGCATCCCTGCTCGGACAAGTTCGACCGTGAGCAGCACCCCGCCTACGTGGAGTTCTTCCACAAGCTCCTGCCTCAGACCCGGGATGCGATGGAGCTGCACAAGCGGTTTGAGGCGGACTTCGCCAAGCACCCTGCCTACATCCAGATGTACCGCACGGGCAAGGCCTACCATCCCGCCCACCCCTTCTACATGTGGTACTGGGGCGAGAATGGTCGGCAGCACCGGGGACGGGTGATCGTGGTGGGTGCCGACAACGAGTACGTACCCGGCATCCTGGGCTACGAGACCGCGGCCACGATGTCCGAGGCGCTGCGGATGGCCCGTGAGACTGCCCCCGAGGACCCCAGCATCTCCTGCTTCCGCATCTGTCCGGTGTTGATGGCCGATGTCACCCCTGACCCTGCACCGGCAGCGCTCGAGGGCAAGTGAGCAAGGACAACAACAACGGAAACGGGAACGGCGGCGGGTACGCTGTCACGGATCCGCACGAGGGCCACCTCGACGCTCGCGAGGTGCTCTCAGGCAGCCACCTGCTGGTCATGGGCGGGACGGGCTTTCTGGGCAAGGTCTGGTTGAGCATGCTTCTGCACCACTTCCCGGAGGTGGAGCACATCCACCTGGTGGTTCGCCCCCGCAAGGACAAGGACGGCACAGTGCGCCAGTCCTGCTCGGACCGCTTCTGGGCGGAGATTGCCCCATCCAAGGTGTTCGATCCCATCCGTGAGCGGTACCCAGCAGATGCATATGATGCCTTCTTGAAGGAGCGGATCTCGGTCATCCCAGGAGATGTGACCGAGGACTTTGCGGGGGTCCCCAAGGAAGTCCGGGACAAGATTCGTGGCACGCTGACGGCCATTGTGAACGCCAGCGGGGTCGTCGACTTCAACCCGCCGCTCGACTACGCCCTCAACGTCAATGCCTTCGGCATGCAGAACCTGGTGGCCCTCGCCCAGGACCTCGGGGGGAAGGACAGCCTCGGTGTGCCCTTCCTGCACACCTCCACCGCATATGTCGCCGGGGATCGCACCGGGCAGGTCAAGGAGGTCGACCCGCGGGCCCACCCCTTCCCCCGTGCGGACACGCTGGAGCGTTCCCACTGGGACCCCGAGCGGGAGATCGCGGAGTGTGTGGACCTGGTCGACAACGTCCGGCACAGAAGCAACGATGCCTTCCGCCAGTCGGACTTCCTTGACCAGGCCAAGCAGAACCTGACCGCCAAGAATGAGCCAGCCAGGGGCAAGACCCTGGATGTCGAGTTCGAGCGGGTCAAGCGGAAGTTCGAAGAGAAGCAGCTGGTGGACTGGGGAACCGAGCGGGCACAGTTTTGGGGCTGGCACAACATCTACACCTACACCAAGTCCATCGGGGAGCAGATCCTTGCCCGCTCCGGGGTTCCCTTTGCTATTGCGCGACCTGCCGTGATCGAGTCTGCGGTGAAGTACCCAAGCGCGGGCTGGTGCGAGGGCATCAACACCTCTGCACCCCTCATCTACCTCTCTCTGAAGGGGCCCATCCTCTTTCCGCGTGAGGCCGATACAGTCCTCGACATCATTCCGGTCGACCAGGTGGCGGCAGGTATGATCCTGGCGCTCTCAGAGCTCATCGAGGAGACGAGCCAGCCGGTCTATCACTTCGGCACCTCTGACACGGCCCCGCTGCGGATCGATCGGCTCATTGAGCTGGTGGGCCTGTTCAAGCGGCAGCACTTTGTGGGCCATGCCTCGGGCAACCCGATGCTCAACTGGGTCCAGGCGCGCATGGAGCCCACCGGCGCCACCGCCGCCGAGTACTACGAGCGAGGCCCGCGATCCCGTGCGGAGAAGGTGGGCAAGGCCGCCCATTGGCTCGGCAAGCTGGCGGAAGGGCCCCTTGAGTCGCTGGTCGGACCTGCCGCTGACACGCTGCAGACACTCTCCAAGCAGCTGGGAATCCAGGCGACCATCACAGACCAGTTCGTGCCCTTCATGGCGACCCACAACTACCGCTTCTCCTGTGACAGCGTCCGGCGAGCCTACTCGCGTCTGGATGCGGATGAGCAGCAGCTGCTGGATTGGTCTCCGGAGCGAATGGACTGGCGGACCTACATCCTGGACATCCACGGTCCCGGAATCCGGGACCACGTAAACCCGCTCATCGATGAGAAGATCAAGAAGGAGAAGCGGGCACTGAAGACCTACGATCACCTCCTGGCGATGGCCGATGAGGTGGCCGATCGCTTTGATCTACAGCCCGCTTTGCTCCGGACCCACGCCGATGGCTTCTCTCGGGTCAGCTACCGGCAGATGCGGCTGTGCTCCATCGCCGCTGCGGCGCGACTGCAGGCTGCGGGTGTCAAGAAGGGAGACAGGGTCCTGCTGAGTGCTGCCAATCACCCCGACTGGCCCATCGCCTACTTCGGCATTCTTCGTGCCGGCGGGGTGGCGGTTCCGGTGGACCCGGGCCTGGAGAAGGATGCGGTGGCCAACATCGTGGCGGCCTCCGGGGCTGTGGCCGCGGTGCTCGATGAGGAGCGCACGGAACGCTTTGGCCTCTCGAACCCGGTCCACGAGATCCACGCACTCACCCAGCCGGATGCCCCCAATATGCTGGCCGTACCCGAGGTGTCGGGAGAGGACATTGCGAGCATTCTCTACACATCCGGCACCACCGGATCCCCCAAGGGGGTGATGCTCACCCACGCCAATTTCTGTGCGCTGCTTGCCAGCGTGGGCGGTGTGTTCACGCTCCACTCCAATGACCGGCTCCTCAGTGTCCTCCCGCTGCACCACGCATTTGAGTTTGCCTGTGGACTCCTCCTGCCCCTGAGCATGGGGGCCAGGATCATCTACCTGGATGCCCTGGATGGAGACCGGCTGGCCAAGGCCCTCAAGGAGGGTCGAGTGACCTGCATGGTGGGAGTGCCAGCCCTCTGGCAGCTCCTGGACCGTCGGATCCGGGGGCAGGTGCGGGAGCGCGGAGAGCTCTTCAATCTGGCCTTCGATGCAGGGCTTGAGCTGAATCGGACAGTCGGAGCCAAGATGGGCCTGGACATGGGCAAGCTCATGTTCGGAAGCGTGCACGCGCGGCTGGGCGGAAACATTCGCCTGCTCATCTCCGGCGGTGCTGCGCTGCCAAGCGAGACCCATCAGCTATTCAGCGGCCTTGGGCTGCACCTCAGCGAGGGCTACGGTCTCACCGAGGCTTCTCCCGTGTTGACGGTGGCGCGGGCACGTCCTGGCGCAAAGGCCGGCAATGTCGGTAAGGCCATCCCTGGCGTGGAGCTCAAGATCCACCAGCCGGATGATGCGGGTGTGGGTGAGGTCTGGGCCCGAGGTGCCAATGTCATGGCTGGGTACTTCGGCGATGAGGCTGCCACCCAGGAGACCGTGGATGCGGATGGCTGGCTGCACACCGGGGACATGGGGCGCCTCGATCACAAGGGGCGGCTGCACCTGGTGGGTCGGGCCAAGGAGGTTGTGGTCACTGCTGCTGGCGAGAACATCTACCTGGATGATGTGGAGATGACCCTGGGGACCCTCCGCCATGTCGAGGAGTACACCCTGGTGGGTCTGGACGATTCCCGTGGCGGGGAGCGGCTGGGCCTCTTGGCCAGGCCTGTGGAGGACGCGGACAAGGCACGAAAGGCCATCCAGGATGCGGTTGCAGCGCTCCCGGCTGTCCAGCGACCATCCGTGATCCAGCTGGTAGATGCGCCCTTGCCTCGAACCGCCACCCGAAAGGTGCAGCGACGACAAGCCCGGGCAGTACTCGAGAAGATCATCGCTGCCACCCCGACGCAGGGAAAGGATGAGGGGATCGCCGCGCCGGTCGCCCGGGCTATTGCGGCTGTGGCAGGTGTGGATCCATCCGAGGTGACCTCCAGCGTGAACCTCGCAGAGCGGTTTGGCTTTGACTCGCTGATGTGGGTTGAGCTCGCCAGCGCCCTGGATGGGCTGGCCGCTGCCCGCCCGGATCCGGATGCCCTGGCCCGGTGCGAGACGGTCGGAGATGTGGTGGCATTCGTGGGGGCACCGCCGGTGCTGCACGAGGCCAGGGATGAGGATGAGGCGAATCCAGTCGAGATTCCAGGTCCTATTGCCTCTCGACTCAAGGCCGGGCTCGGGGTGCTCCAGCAGACACTCAACGGTGCCATCCTGAGGACCACCGTGAAGGGACGCGCCTTCATCCCCCAGAACCGCTCTGTGATCGTCGTGTCCAACCACACCTCGCACCTGGACATGGGCCTGGTGAAGTACGCACTGGGCGAGTACGGCAAGGAGATGACGGCGCTGGCCGCCAAGGACTACTTCTTTGAGGGAAACCGCTGGAAGGTGGCCTACTTCGAGCACCTGACCAATGTGACGCCGCTGGATAGAAAGGCGGGCTTCCGCACCAGCCTCCGCCAGGCGACCGATGTGGTGCGGGCCGGTCGGATTGTGCTCATCTTCCCAGAAGGCACCCGGCAACGCTCAGGGCAGCTCGCAGAGTTCAAGCCACTCCTGGGCAAGCTGGCCCTGGAGACCGAGACCGCCATCCTGCCCCTGCACATCGAGGGAGCATATGCGGCCCTGCCCAAGGGCTCAGCCATCCCCAAGTCCCGGGACATCACGGTTCGGATCGGCCCACCGCTCCAGCCTGCAGACCTGCAGCGCCTCACGGCAGGGATGAAGCCTGCCGCCGCTGCCAGGCAAGTCGCACAGCTGGCTCGAAATGCAGTGGAGCGTCTGGGCGAGGGAGATGTGCTCGACCTTGCCCGAATGGAGACAGAGGATGCCCATCAGGCAGCTTGTGCACCTCAGCTCTCTGAGGCGGAGCAGACCGAGGCTGCCTTCCGGTCGCTCTCCAAGAAATTCTCCAGGGAGAGGGTCGAAAAATCCATGTCCTGGTACTTCTCCATGGGTGAAGTCCGCTGGACCGTCATCATCGATGACGATGGCTGCCGGGTCCTGGAGGGCCGTCCTCCGGGAGGGGCGGCGGACTGTGTGGTGAAGGCTGCGCCCGATATCATCAAGAAGCTGATTCAGGATGCCTATGTGCCGGGTCCTACGGAGTTCGTCTCCGGTGTGATCAAGACCAATGACATCCCGGGACTCATCGAGTTCTCCCGGGTCTTTGACCTCAACGATTTCCAGTCATGAAGATTGCGTTTACCGGGGCCACAGGCTTTCTTGGCCGCCATGCAGTGCGCCGTCTGGTGGCTGAGGATCACGAGGTCTGGGCCATCTCCCGGTCCGGTGGAGCGCCGGACGGAGCCACGGGTGTGGCCGGTGATGTGCTGGATGACAAGGCCATGGCCAAGGCACTCAAGGGGATCGATGTTGTGGTCCATGCGGCCGGGTTCGTCTCTCATGAGCTTGCCGCAGCGCAGCAGGTCTACCGGGTCCATGTCGATGGAACGCGGATCATCTGTGCGGCCGCCCGTAAGGCCAAGGTGGCCCGGTTGGTTCTCATCTCATCGAGCGGGACCATCGCCGTGAGTGATCGGTCCGACTTCATGGGTACGGAGGATGGTCCAGACCCGGAGCGGTTTATCCAGGGCTGGCCCTACTACCGTGCCAAGCGGTACGCCGAGCAAGAAGCACTCGCGTGTGCGGATGACAAGCTCGAGGTGGTCTCCTTGAATCCGTCCCTGCTCCTGGGACCCGGGGACGATCCAGCCGGCGCATCGACCCACGCGGTCCGCATCTTCATGGATGAGGGGGTGCCTGTGGCACCGGGGGGCGGCATCTCCTTTGTGGACGTGCGCGATGTGGCCCAGGCGATCTCACTTGCCCTGACCCGGGGCTCCTCCGGCGAGCGCTATCTGCTGGCTGGAGGCAACATGAGCTTCAAGGACTTCTACGAGCGTCTGGCCCGCATCACCGGTCGCAGCGGACCGGTCGCGGCCATGCCAGGGCTCACCCGGAAGGCGCTCGAGTGGATGCCTCGCTGGGGCAGGGAGCGGGGAATCGGAGTGGGCATCGGACCCACCATCAGCCGCGAGGACATGGAGCTTGCCAGCCACTACTGGTACGCCCAGAGCGACCGCGCCCGAGAGGTGCTGGGCTGGGAGCCCCGAGGGCCGAATGAGACCCTGGATGACACGGTCACGGACCTCCTGGAGTCCCGTCGTCAGGCCTTTGCCCTGTACGCGGATCGCTAGCCGAGCGGTACGGCGACCCAGACCTGGTTGGATCCCCGGCGGATCACCAAGATGGCGTGCTCACCGCCTGCGCGCAGTGCTCGCTCGAAGGCGGCTGCGCTGGAGATGGTCTTTCCGTTGACCTTCAAGATGCGGTCCTGGGGCATGACCCGCCCAAAAGCCGGCGTGCCTGGCTGGAGCTTCTGGACGGTCACCCCGGGTCCGCCATCGGCGGAACCCAGAGTGATTCCAAGCGTACCGGTGCGGTCTTGACTGGGTGTCTGGGGTGGCCGAGGACGGTAGCTGGCCTGGCGGACCTCTTCCTCGCTGGGCCGCTCGCCGAGCTTGACGGCCAGGGTCGTGGGCTCGCCCTTGCGGGTCACTCGCACCTCGATCTTCTCTCCTGCCGGGTGGCGACCAACCATGCGGATGAGTGCAGCGGAGCTCCCCACCAGCTCTCCGCCAAAGCGCACGATGACATCGCCAGGCAGTAGGCCGGCCATCGCACCGGGCTGACCTGGCTGGACTGCGGCCACGAGCACGCCTGTCTCTGCCTGTACACCCATGGACTGGGCCAGATCCTTGTCCAGGTCCTGGAGGCTGATGCCCAGCCATCCACGAGAGATCTTGCCCTGGGTCTTCAGGTCGCCCAGGAATGGGCTCACCATGTCCAGGGGAACGGCAAATCCAATGCCCTGCCCTGCAGCATTGATGGCGGTGTTGATGCCGATGACCTCTCCCCGGAGGTTGAACAGCGGGCCGCCGGAGTTGCCAGGATTGATGCTGGCGTCCGTCTGGATGAAGTCGTCATACGGGCCAGCGCCGATCACCCGACCCTTGGCGGAGACAATGCCGGCGGTGACTGTGTGGGTCAGGCCAAAGGGGTTTCCGATGGCGACTACCCAGTCGCCCACCAGCATCTTCTCGGAGGCACCCAGCTGCACAAAGGGCAGGGCCTCCTTGGCATCGATCTTCACCAGCGCCACATCGATACGGCTATCGGTGCCCACCACCGTGCCCATGTACTCCCGGTCATCCGCCAGGCGGACCCGGACCTCCTGAGAGTTGGCCACCACATGGTTGTTGGTGAGCAGGTAGCCGTCCGCTGAGATCAGGAAGCCGGAGCCCTGTCCGGTCTGGACGCGGTACTGGGAATTGCCCTGACTGCGAGGCGCACCGAAGAACGGATGCATGGGCACGGACTGCTGGGCCACGCGCTGCTTGACCTGCAGGTTCACGACCGCTGGTTGGAGCTTCTTTATCAGCGGGGCCAGGCTCTGGGTGGGCCTGAATCCCCGCAGGCCGTGGTCGGGGCCCGGGACCATCTGGGTCTGCACCGCAGGCGAGATGTCTGCTGGGTCGGGGCTGAGCATGTCGGTGGCCTGGGCGGCTCCAGCGCCAGCAGCAAAGGACACGAGGATTGTGGCCAGGGTGCGTTTCATGGAATCCTTCCTGGAGTGCGGTCTGGGTGACAACCCCTCACTCCAGGGATGTGTTCCCTAGGACAACAACTGAGGTCATGATGAAGCACTTGCTGGGCTCGATTCTGGCGGCGGTACTGTGCGGATCGGTCGCCTTGGCCTCCGATGTGCCGGACTTCGATGCCCAGTGGAACTTTGGGGACCCGGTCGCCACGGAGAAGGTCTTTCGTGGACTTCAGGCGCAGGTGAAGGCCAAGGGGAGCAAGGATGATGTCCTCCAGCTCGACACCCAGCTGGCCCGTACGCTGGGGCTCCAGGGTCGCTTCGATGAGGCCCACCAGGTGCTCGACGAGGTGGAAAAACGCCTGGATGCCTCCACCCGGACCGCCCGCGTGCGGTACCTGCTGGAGCGCGGCCGGGCACTGAATTCCAGCGGAGACAAGCGCGCGGCAGTGCGTCCTTTTGCCGAGGCCTGGAAGAAAGCCAGGGAGTGGAAGCTCGACGTCTATGCGGTGGATGCTGCCCACATGATCGCCATCGTCGAGGACGGAGACAATAGGCTGGCCTGGAACCAGCGTGCGCTGGCCTTTGCCGAGCAGTCCTCCGATCCTGCTGCTCGCCGCTGGCTGGGCTCTTTGTACAACAACATCGGCTGGGACCACCACGACGCAGGCCGGTATGAGCAGGCCCTGGTCATCTTCAAGAAGGGGGTCAAGGAGCGTGAGAAGGGCGGCAAGCCGGGGCGTCTCAGGGTGGCCCGCTGGACCGTGGCTCGTGCACTCAGAAGCCTGGGTCGCTGCGAGGAGGCGCTCCCCATGCTCCAGTCCCTCGAGGCGGAGTGGGCCAAGGCGGACAGCCAAAGTGGCTATGTCTTCGAGGAGCTGGGCGAGTGCCACCTGGCGCTTGGACGTGCGGAGGTGGCTGGACCCTTCTTCAAGAAGGCCCACACGGTGCTCTCAGAGGATGCCTGGTTTGTGGAGCACGAGGCAGACCGGCTCCAGCGGATGGAGAAGCTGGGCAGGTAGCCCGCAGTGTCCTGCATGGGTGCCCTCAGGGGCGCTTCTCTCCCTTCACCCTTCGCTCAGCAAGCCCCTTGATAGGTGGTCCAGATGCCTGAGAAGGTGCTTTGTATGCTTCTTCGGGGCGGGTGAGATGTTCCGCGGAGCGTCACTGCACCGTGCCCGGGAATGAGGGGAACACCGGCGGACTGCCTCGCCCCTACCTACAGCGTGCCCTTGAGCCGCTCGAGCTCAATGAGCGCCAGCTGGAAGTCTGATCGCGCGCGCTCCAGGGCCACCTGGGCATCCTTGTGGGCAGCCATAGCCTCGAGCACATCCTTCTGAATCGCTCGCCCAGCCTCCCGGAGCGCCCGCTCTGCGCCCAGTGTCTTGGTCGCAAATTTCAGGTTGGCCTCGGCCAGGCGTACCTGTGTGTGTGCCGCCTTGAGGGTTCGTACCTGAGTCCGCACATCCTGATCGATGGTCCGGGAAAGCGCATCCTTGACGGACCTCGCCTTTGCAGCCTCTGCCTGGCGCTGGAGGAAGCTGCCTCGGTCTGCGCGGTTGAGAAGCGGCATGCTCAGGTTCGCTCCCACCGTCCAGTCCGGCAGGTCGCCGCCGAAGAGCTCAGAGACGGACTTGGAGGCGGACGGTTCGTAGCCGATCAGCCCATAGCTGGCCGTGGCATCGAGCTGGGGCAGTCTTCGGTGGCGTGCATGGAGGCGAGCGAGCTTTGCCGCATCCACTCGAATCTGTGCCGCCCGCAGGGTTGGGTTGTGCTCGAGGGCGACCTTGACCAGGGCATCCACGTCTAGCTCGAGCACCTTCGGCGATACCGGCTCGGTCGTGAGCTTGACCACTGAGCCGGGCTTCTCACCAATGAGGAGGAGCAGACCATCGGCTGCCTGAAGCGCGCTGTTTTCTGCATCGATGAGGCTGCTCTCAGCCTGCACCACGGCAGCGTCCACCCGGGCGCGCTCTACGGGAGCAACGGTGCCTTGTTCCACCAGGAGGTGCACCACCCGCTGTTCTTCCTTGGCGGTATCCATCGCGTGCTTTGCGATCACCGCCAGTCGCTGCATGGTCCGCAGATTCCAGTAGGCGGTCGCTACATCTGCCAGGGTCTGCTGTCGTGTCGCCAGCTGATCTGCCTTGGTGATGCTCAGTGTGGCATTGGCCTGACGCACTTCCTGCAGGTTGCTCGCCAGGCGGTGGCCCTCGAGCAGGCTCTGGGAGATGCTTGCCACCATCCGGGTCTGGAACAGAGGGTCCTCTTGCTCGATGACAAAGCCCGTATCCCTGAGCTCGTAGCGGAACTTGGTCTGGGTGGAGCTCCAGTCCAAGGAGAGAGAAGTGCCGGTGGGCAGCATCTGGTCGACCCTGGCGTTCCAGGCAAATACCTCCAGGTCGCTGAGGACCTCACCGAACTCGCGTACGGCCTCAGAGGTGCTGTGGTTCAGGCTGGTTCCGCCGGAAAACATCGGGTCGAAAGTCCCCTTTGCAGCCAGCAGCACCCCGTCCGCAGCCTCCACATCGAGCTTGGCCCCCACCAGGGCGGGGTTCCGGATCAGGGCCTGCTCCAGGGTGTCCTTGTAGTCCAGGGATATGGGCTCGCTGGCCAGAGCGGTTCCGAGCAGAATCAGGATCACTTGGCTGCCTCCATCGGCGTGCGCCCGACCACCCAGGCCAGCCACCGCCGTGAGGTATCCCGGGCATCATCGAGCACCGAGTATAAGAAGGGCAAGAGGAAGAGTGTGAGAAGGGTGCCTGCGGCGAGACCGCCAGCCACCACTCGGCCCAGGGGTGCGTAGGGCATTCCCACGAAGTTGGCATCGCCCACCGCCATGGGAAGCACGCCAAAGATGGTGGTCAGTGCTGTCATCAAGATGGGGCGGAGCCGTCGTCCGCCCGCTTCGATCAACGCTGTGGTTCGATCGGCCCCTTCCCGGCGAAGCCGGGTCACCAGATCGATGTAGACGATGCCGTTGTTGACCACCACCCCGACCAGCACCACCATGCCGACAGCCCCCATTGCATCGAGCTGGGTGCCTGTGGCCCAGAGGGTCCAGTACACGCCGAAGAAGGCCATCGGTATTGTGGTGATGATGGAGAGAGGCAGCAGGAAGCTCTCGAAGAGAACCCCCATCAGCAAGAAGACGAAGGTGATGGAGAGGATGAGTGCCATGTTCCGGGCCTTATTGTTCTCGACATCATCGGCGTCAGGACGACTCCAGGAGTAGCCTCGCGGCAGGCTCAGGTTGGCCAGCATTGCGCTGATCTGGGCGTAGGTCTCGTCCTTGTCTGCCTCCTCCGCCAGGTCGACCTGGATGGGGTAGGCGGTGATCCGGTTCTCCCGATGGATGGTCCCCAGACCCTGGGAGAAGACGGGGTGGGTCAGCGTCCGCAGGGGAACGACTGTCGAGGCCTCTTGGCTCCACATGGGCCAGTCCAGGAGGCGATTGAGGTCTTTTCGATCCTCCAGGCGGAAGCGGGTGATCACATCTACCTCCTTGCCACCATCGATGAAGTCCGGAAGCTGATTGCCGCGCAGCGCGAGCCCTACCTGCCGGCCCACCTGCCGTGGCCGGATGTCGTAGCGGGCAGTGGCGTCTCGGTTCACAGCGAGGCGGAGCTCTCCACCACCTTCTTCCTCGACCTTGGACTTGGCGCCGAGCACACCGGGGATGCTCTCCACCACCCGCTCCACCTCGTCCCCCAGCTCCTTGAGCACCCGTGGCTCGTCTCCCTCCAGGAGGAGCGTGAGCCGGTTTCTGGGCGGTCCACCACCGCTACCACCCCACCCGACCCGCATTCGCACGCCTGGAACCTCGGGCAGGTTCTTTCGCACGGCCTCGATGACCTCGTCGCGGGTCATGGCAGCATCGTCCTGGTCCGTCTTCAGGTAGACAAAGGTGCGCCCCCGGCTGCTGGTGCCGCGCATGCGGCTGCTGTAGGTGCGGATCCCCCACTCCTCTTTGTGGTCAGCCACGTACTGGTCCACCGTCTCTACGAGCTTCTTCCGATCGCTGTATGTGTAGGAGCTCGGGGTGCGGTAGCGGATGACGAACTCGCCGACGTTGCCCTCGGAGTCATTGGTGCAGCCCACCGCCTTGAACGGAAGCACGCCAGTCAGCACCGTCAGCCCGATCAGCATCACCAGGGCATCGGTCCGATGGGCCAGGACCCACCCAAGAGCGCGCTGGTACCTCACCTCGGTCCACTGTACCCAGCCAGGGGAGCTGATGCGGGTTCCAGCCCGTAGCATCGTCGTGGTCAGCGGTGTGAACACCAGTGCTACCAGCAGGCTTGCGGCGAGTGCCCAGACCACGGGCATTCCCAGCTCGCTCATGAAGAAGGAGAAGTTGGCATCATCACTCATCAGGATGATGGGCAGGAAGACGACCATGGTCGTCAGCGTGCTCAGCACGATGGCCAGTCCCACGTCCGAGGCACCAGACACAGCCGCTTCTTTTCGGCTCTCCCCAGACTCTCTCCTGGCTTGTATGGCCTCGGTGACCACGATGGAATTGTCCACCACCATGCCCACAGCAAGCATCAATCCCATCAGGCTCATGAGGTTGAGGGTTCTGCCGGTGAAGTAGGTCACGGTCACGGTGAGGAGCAGCGTGAACGGGATGCAGGCAGCGATGAGCATTGTCATCCGCCACTGGCGAAGAAAGCTGAACAGGACCAGGACGGCGAACAGGCCACCCCACAGCGTGGTGTTGGCGAGGTTGTCCAGTGACTCCTGGATGACATCGCCCTGGGCAAAGAAGCTGACGAAGTCCATCCCCTTGGTCCTGGGGTCCTGCTTGAGCTCCTCAAAGGCCTTGTCGATGGCCCGTGAGACCGCCACGGTATTCGCTGCGCTCTCCTTGAAGATGGAGATGCCCACGCCGTCCTTGCCCTCCAGCGAGCCGATGAACGCGCTGGGATCGGGCCGGTGCTGGATGTCTGCGACGTCCTGGAGCGTCACAGAGCCGCGGATGGGTGTGTTCTTGAGATCATCCAGGGTCTGGTACTGCGCGAGGCTGCGGACATACCGGACCTTCCCGCCGTCCACGATGCGGCCACTGGCCAGCTGGAAGTTGTCTCCACCCAGGATGTTGACGATCTCCATCAGGCCCATTCTGTGGGTGAACAGCAGGTCCAGGTTGAAGTCGATGAACACCCGTCGAGGGTGAATCCCCCAGGTCTCGACCTTGCCCACGCCGGGTACCCGCTCCATGTGCTTGACCACCACCTCGGAGATCACATGGTGGGGATCCTCGAGATTCTCCGGGAGGGAGATGCCTCCCCAGAAGATGGCATCGTCAGACGGATTCCAGCGGTAGACATAGTACCGCTCCAGGTCGTCTGGCAGATCCGCCATTGCCCGCTCCATCCGGTCGACCACAGCGTTGTACGCAGCGTTCATGGAGATGGATCGGTAGAACTCAAGCTCGGCTCTGGCGTAGTTGCCGCCAGCCCGGGACTCCAGGCGCTTCAGCCCTGGCGTGGTCGAGAGATGATCCTCGACGGGCCGAACGACTTGCCGGAGGTTCTCCTGGGGGGTGGAGTCCTTGTAGGGCATCCACACCCACATCATGTTGAGTGTGAAGCGCCCGGGCATCATCTCCAGTGGGATGCGATTGAGCGCGAGTGCTCCGAGCACCAGGAGCGCCACGAAGCCAGAGACCACCGTGACCGGGCGACCCACACTGAGGCTGGCCAGCCAGCGGATCACGGGGAGGCCTCATCAGTGCGGTTTCGCTCGAGGAAGCGGGTGAATACCTGGTAGACCACCGGGATC
>PVBE010867724.1_pt1 | contig 14597 bp, 12 predicted proteins | sample 1631181 | NCBI WGS metagenome assembly PVBE01 (sample SAMN08397723, study PRJNA350692) | Marine metagenome, whole genome shotgun sequencing project. | isolation source: water | place: Pacific Ocean | collected 2012-04
CAGAGAGGCCTCAGCCAACGATTCATTGCTCACGCGTTCGTGCAGATAGGTATCACGGTCGCGATAAACCAGGCCCTCCTCGCACCAGGCGGCGACGCGGCTGCCGGCGGCCTTGAAGCGACGGAAGTTGACGGTCTTGGTGCGGCCCACGCTCTTGTCGATATAGACGCCGCGGGGCAGGTAGCGGCGCTGGGCCAGCATGGCGTTTTGTTCGCCCAGCAGGACCTGGTAGCCCTGCTCGGCGGCCACCGCCGCCAGCAACAGCTTGGCGTGGAACTCGCGCACCTTGGTTTCGATAGGCAACAGCAGCCAGGGGCGCTGGGCACTCATGCCGGCTCTCGTGTCTCTGTGGTTTCTGCCAGCATTGCCGCCGCCATCCGCTTGGCAATTTCCCGAAATTCCACCCCGCCGCCATGTCCTACGCCAGCGCCACGACTCCGAGGCCGGCGGTGCTCGCAGTGCGATCTCTGTGGTCCCCTGAAGTCGTCGCCCAAACCCAGCCCCGCTATGGCCCATGTGGTGCAAAAAAGCATGAAATCCGGATCGGTGCCGACACTGCGAGTGCTTGCGTTCGCGCCGTGAACGCTATAACGTTCACATCGTGAACGTCAACATTTTTGTTTTAGATTTGGTTGGTTGGATGTCTGGTTTCAACCATTGCATTAAATAATCGGAGGCGGTTCGCTTTCGTCTCGAAGCCCTTTGGCGAGACAGGCGGAGTGCTAAACTCGGCGTTTAGGCAACAAAAAAATACAGCCAAAAAGGGATGATCTTCTTTCATGTACAAGGTAAAGATCTATGGCGCTGGATCAATCGGCAACCATATGTGCCAGGCCGCGCGACGCCTGGGCTGGAGCGTCGATTTGTGCGATATCGACGCTGCAGCGCTCGAACGTACCAAAACGGAAATCTACCCTTCTCGCTACGGGGCCTGGGATGAGGCCGTCAATCTCTACCATCTCGATTCCGCACCGAGCGGCATCTATGACATGATCATTATTGGCACCCCGCCGGACAGCCACTTGGATTTAGCAATTTCCGCGATCAAAGAGGAGCCCAAAGCTATCCTGATAGAAAAGCCCTTTTGCTGCCCTGATATGAAACGCGCGCAGGAATACTACGATCTGGTGAGGCGCAGCGGAATCGCATCCTTCGTTGGTTACGATCACGTTGTCGGCCGAGCGATTCGCGATGTCGAAAAGCAGCTGGCGAGCGGCGCACTTGGCGCCGTCGAAACCCTAGACGTGGAATTCCGCGAGCATTGGGGAGGCATCTTCGCGGCCCACCCCTGGCTCGACGGCGCCGCCGACAGCTACCTCGGCCATTGGCGGCGCGGTGGCGGCGCCACCGGAGAGCACTCGCACGCCATTAATCTGTGGCAACACATGGCCCGACTTCTCGGCGCCGGCAAAGTGATCGAGGTCGGCGCCATGGTCGACTATATCGACGACGGCGATGTTGACTACGACAAGATCTGCGCCATAAACCTCAGGACGGAATCGGGCCTTGCCGGCCGGGTGGTTCAGGATGTCGTCACTTCGCCGCCCCGGAAATGGGGTCGGGTCCAGGGTCGTTTTGGCCACGTCGAGTGGGTCTTTGGGCACAAACCGGATTGTGACGCCGTGTGGTGGCGTGCGGATGATGTCGAGATGCAGGAGAACCTGATAAAAAAAACCCGCCCGGACGACTTTTTGGCCGAACTCGAGCATCTTCGCGATGTGATTGAGGGCGATGGCGTCGAGTCGCCGATTTCACTGCAGCGTGGCCTCGATACGATGCTGGTGATTGCGGCTGTCCACCGCTCAGCCGGTGAAAAAAGGGTGGTAAGGATCGATTACGACGAGGGCTATGGACCATCCGCCCTCTCAACCGACTAGCTGATACTCCGGGTATGGAGATAGGAAATGAAGGTTTTTGACGATTTCAACGATCTCTTCGTCCTCGATCTCGCCAACAACCACCAGGGTGACGTCGAGCATGGGCTGAACGTCATACGCGGCGTCGCAGAGGTTGTCAGGCGACATGGTGTCAAGGCGGCATTGAAGTTTCAGTACCGTCAACTCGACAGCTTCATACACCGACATCACCAAGATAGTAGCGACAACAAACATATCGGCCGCTTCCTTTCGACCGCCTTGTCGCGCCCCCAATTCCAGACCCTTCTCGATGAGGTCAGGAAACAGGGTCTGATCCCCATGTGCACGCCCTTCGACGAGGAGTCCGTGAAAATCATCGCCGAAGAGGGATTCAAAATCCTAAAAGTGGCCAGTTGCTCGAGCAAGGATTTCCCGCTTCTCGAGGAAGTGGCGGCAACCGGATTGCCAGTGGTTTGGTCGACCGGCGGTCTCGAGCTTCGCAACATCGACGACTTGGCGAGTTTCTTCGATCACCGCGGGACCGATTACGCCATCATGCACTGTGTGTCGATATATCCGACCCCGGACGAGAGTTGTCAGCTCAATCAGATCGCCGCGCTTCGGGAACGCTATCCTGGCAAGGTAATCGGCTGGTCTACCCACGAAAATCCTGATGACACCGTGCCGGTTACCGTGGCTGTGGCGAAAGGCGCGCAGATGTTCGAACGTCACGTTGGCGTAGAAACCGGGGAAATCAAACTCAATGCCTACTCCTCGACGCCGGCCCAACTCGATCATTGGTTCCAGGCTCATGAAAAGGCACGAATTTTGTGCGGCGATGAGGTCCGCCCGGGAGTTCCGGATGTGGAGAGAAACGCCATCGATTCGTTGCGCCGGGGCGTTTTCGCCAAGCGACCGGTGAAGGAGGGTTCAAAGATCGGCCGCGATCAGGTTTATTTCGCCATGCCTTATGTCGAAGGCCAGCTCGAAAGCGGCAAGTGGAACGACGACATCACAGCGTCGGCCAACATCGATGCCGATGCGGCGATCCTGATGGACGAGGTGGTGATGCCGAAAAGTGCCGACGTTCATGGCATCAAGGCAGCCATTCATGAGGTCAAGGCGTTACTGAGCCAGGCGCGAATCCCACTAAATAACGAGTTCAAAGTGGAGTATTCGCATCATTACGGGATCCCAAGATTTCGCGAGGTCGGCGCTGTAATCATCGAGTGCGTCAATCGGGAATATTGCAAGAAGCTGATAATACAGTTGCCTGGGCAACAGCATCCGAGCCATTACCACGCCTTGAAGGAGGAGACTTTTCAGATTCTGTATGGCACCTTGAATGCCGTTGTCGAAGACCGCGAGCACACACTCCGACCCGGCGATACCATTCTGGTCATGCCTGGCGTCTGGCACGGTTTCGGAACGGAAACAGGGGTCGTATTTGAAGAAGTATCGACGACGCATCATGACGGTGACAGCTATTACAAGGATCAGGTGATAAACCGTATGAAACGATCGGAAAGAAAGACCGTTGTCGATCATTGGGGGCGTTTTCAGCTCACGCCCGTGAGCCGCTGAGGTCGCGCCGACAAACCATGATACGTTGCGTTGTCTTCGATTTTGATGGGACGCTGGTTCGATCCAATGAGATCAAGGTTCGCATTTTTTACGAAGTCGTTGAACCATTTGATTGCCCGCTCGAAATTGTCGAAGCCGCTCTGGCTTCTCCTAGCCCAGGGAACAGGTATCAAGTTCTCGGGCAGATCGCTGAACGACTGGCCGAGAAGGGGCTGCTTTCCGGTTCTTGCTCGGTTGGCGACGCCGCCCGAATGATGAGCGACGAGTACAGCGCCTTGTGCGAAAAGGCCATCGCGAATTGCCCCGAAGTGGCGGGCGCGGAACGAACGCTCGGCTGGCTGCGGCGCCAGGGCTACAGCACTTTCCTGAATTCGGCAACGCCGCGCGCTCACTTGCAGCGATTGGTGGGCTTGCGCTCCTTGGACCTCTACTTCGTCGGCGTTTATGGTGGCCCGGCCAGCAAGGCCACCAATCTCCGCCGCATATTCATGGCTGCAGGCGTCAAGGGAGAGGAGATCCTGACGGTCGGCGATGGCGATGACGACCGGGCCGCAGCTGTCGCCACCGGTTGTCACTTCGCCGGCCTGGCGGCTGCGGGCGTGGCCGGGCCTTCAAGATTCATGCAACCACCCGAGTACACCCTGGTCGAATTGGCGGATGTCGAACGGGTTATTGCCAGCATCGACCAGGGATCGGGAGCCCCTGAACCGAGCCAAGGCGGTGCCGTCCAGCGGCCGGACGTTCCGCCTGCAAACAAGACGTAGTTGCCTCCTCTGTTCCGGATTTCTGCGGTATTCGATGCAATCCAGTCGGTCTCATGCTAATCATGGTTTTTGAGTTGCGCGTGCGGTTAGAGTCACAGGCAAGCCATCGCGAGGTAAGGGGATGAGACGCTTGAAAGGGGTGGTGGTCGTCGTACCCACCCCGCTCAACGAAGACGAAACAGCCGATCTTGAGGCCACCGAGCGCCTCATCGAATTCTTGGCCGGCCAGGGATTGGGTTTGTTCGCCTTGGGTTCCGCTGGTGAAGGCATGAACCTGACCTTCGCCACACGGGTGGAGGTTGCCCGCAAAATGGCCGAAGTTAACGATGGCCGCGTGCCGCTGCTGGTTGGGGGGGGAACGTTCAGCGTCAAGGAATCGCTTGAGTTCATCGATCGGGTTGGGGACTGCAAGATCGACGGCATCCACGTCATCCCCTACGACCGCAAGAACAGCGGCGAGGCTGTCGAGGGCATGTACCGCGACATCGCCGAGCGTTCGGCGCTGCCGCTGTGGCTCTATCAGAACACCACCCGGACCAGCGGAATTCCTGTCGAAGTGGTCGAGCGCCTGCGGCACCACGCCAACATCGCCGGGGTCAAGGTGGCCGGGTTCGACTTGCGCCTAAACCAGGGATTTATCGCCCTCGATGGCGAGGAATTTCAGGTCTTGGGTTCCGCCGACTCCCAGTTTTTCACCTTCATGTGTCTCGGGCTCGAGGCATGTTCCACCAGCACTTCGGCCTGCTTCCCTGAGCTTTTCAAAGACCTTTATGCCACCATACAGGCCGACAGCCTCAGTTTGGCGCGGGAGAAAAATGCCCGAATCCAAACATTTCTCAAGCAGATTCCCAAGGGTGCTTATTGGCACAACGGCGAGTCTGCTGCGGAGATCAAGTACCTGCTGTCCCGCTTGGGTATCTGTCAGGCCCATTGTGCCAAGCCCTTCCGGATGTTGACGGCGGAGGAAGCAGAGCAGGCGGACAGGGTCGTCGAAGGTTACCAGCAATTCCTGGAGACCGGCGAACTGCCTCCGGCATGAAGTCCGAAGAGCCGGCGCGAGGAAAATGGCCAGACCGACTGGACAAGTGATTGCCGTCATTCCGGCACGCGGAGGGTCGCGACGTTTTCCCCGCAAGAACATCGCCCTCTTGGCGGGGCGCCCGCTGCTGAGCTACGCCGTCGAGGCCGCCAGGCAGGCCAGCACCATCGACGGGGTCTATGTCTCGACGGAGGACGACGAGATTGCCGAGATTGCTGTACGACACGGGGCGGCGGTGCCCTATCGGCGGCCGCGCAGCCTGTCGGGCGACCACGTCACCGCCGACGACGTGGTGGCGCATCTGGTCCGTTTTCTCCAGGACGATCAAGGCCTCGATATCTCGATCGTCGTCCTTATCCAACCGACCTCACCCTTCGTGAAAGCGCAGCACATCGACGCAGCAGTCGACAAACTGAGCTCCGAGTCCGATCTGGATTCGGTGACGACCATGGCCGAACTCGACCATCGAGGGCACCCTTACAACCTCTCGTTCATGCCTGGTGACGACCGCTGGGAGTTCATCTTTGTCGAGGAGAGGGCGCAGGCCAAATCTCGTCAGGCCAAGCCCAAGGCCCTGAAGTTCGGCAATTTGTTCGCGGCAAAAGTCGACACCATGTTGGGCCAAGGTCGCTTCGGAACCTCCAAGGGAGCGGTGATGATCGATCCGATCTACGCCTGGGACATCGACTACCCCTGGGAGTTGCACGTAGCCGAATACCTGCTCGATCGCGGTCTGGTAGATCTCACCCCGGACCCAGCGCAAGCGACCAATCGGGAAGGGACGTGATGACCAAGGTCTTCGATTTCATGGACGCGGACCGAGAGGATTTCCTGCGCATCAAACACGAGGAGGCCAAGCGTTTTGTCGATCCGGCAACCGGCAAGATTCGCCAACAAATGGTCGAGCGGGTTAATTGTCCGGTGTGCGAGGTAGACGACAACGTCTGGGTGTTCGAAAAGGCCGGATTTGATTTCGTCAAGTGCCGTCACTGCGGGTTGCTTTACGTAAGAGATCAATTGAAAGCAGACGTACAAGATACGATTTATGAACAGTCCCAGACTGCGGATCATTGGATCAAGATCCAAAAGAAGGCCAAAGAGCAGACTTGGAATGCCGAGAAAAAATATCTTCCGGCTCTCGAAGAATTGCGGCGCTTGAAACCAGAAGAAGGGCATTTACTTGATGTCGGCTGCTCTATCGGTCAGTTTCTCGGCCTGGCTCGCGAACAGGGTTGGGAGGTCGAGGGGGTGGAATTGAACATCGATGCAGCTCGCTTCGCCCGTAGCGAAAGTGAGCTGATCGTGCACAATCGAAAGCTAGAAGAGGTGGGATTCCCTGATGGTAGTTTCGATGTCGTAACTCTGTGGGGCGTGCTAGAACACCTCACAAACCCCAATGAAATGCTGCAGACCATACGCAAGGTGTTGAGAAAGCGCGGCTTGGCTCTTTTTTTCGTTCCGAACGGTCACAGTCTTATCATTCGCTTGAGCCGCGAGCACAATTCCACCGTCTCGGGACGAGCCCATTTATGGTACTTCACACCCGAGACCATGGACAAGATCCTGGTCAAGAACGGCTTTGAGAAGGTGAGCGAATTTTCGGTGCTGCCGCAGATCCACGAAATCGAACACTTCCTCCGCTACAACGTCCTCTATCGTGAATCCGAGATGCTAAGCGAAGAGGAATTCACGATTCCGGCGGAAATTCAGGGTGTGTTGGAACGCTACATCCAAGACAACAAGCTGGGTTACAAGTTGATCACCATCGGCCGCAGGGTGGATTGAACTGACGGTCGGCAGCATGAGGAGGTGAAACTTCCGGAACGCTCGTGGTCAGTCATGTTTGGCCCTGATCTCCGCCAGCACCGCCGCAGCCACCCGCTGGCCGGCGCAGCCATCGGCGTTGCCGGTCCATTTTTGCAAAAGCGCAGCATGGCTGACTGGCAACTCGGCTGGCGCAGGTGCCGGGTCGATAGCATGGGCTCGCAGCAGGTCCACCAGTTCAGCCTCGGAAAAGGCGTACTCCGCGGCCTCCTCGAGGTCGATGATGTGGGGTTGCAGGGTGGCGTTGCCGGCTTCGGCAAAGCGGGGCACCACCAAGGGCTTGCCAGCCGCCAGGGCTTCGAACAAAGCCGTAGAGTTGAAGCCGAAGACGGCGTCGCTTTGCAGTATCAACTCCAGCGGATCGCCGCCCGCGACGGTGACCAAATTGTCGGGCCGAGGTCCTGCCGCAGCAATCGAAGCCTCCATGGCCCGGACTTCCACCGATGTCCCTTTGGATTTCACCACGACGTGGATCTCGGGATTCTCACGCGCCAGGGTGACTGCCGCGCGGTGGCAGGCCGCCAGCAGCTCGTCCCAGTTCCAATCGTCGCGCTCATCGGCGAAGGGCTCGAGGCCGCCAGGCACCCCGAAGCCCAGCTTGCGGGCGATGCGCGGCAGGCCGGACTTGGCGCTGAAAGAAAAGAAAAGAACCTGCCTCGGAGCCTGGCCCTCGCGGCGCCTTCCGGCGACCCGCCTGCGCCAACGGTGGATGCGATCGAATCTGGGCATGCCGGTGACCGTCAGACGTTCGGGAGTGACGATGCCGGCGTCCAGCAATATGGACTTTTCGATGTCATTGCATGCCAGAATGCGGCGACCAGCGAAGGGGCCGCGGCGTCGGCGATAAATTTCGCGGAAGAATTCGGCGCGCCCGGGGCTCTTGCGGCCCTCCTTGTCTAATACGATGAAAGGTACACCTAGCTGCTCCAGTGCTGCCCCCACCTCGCGCTCGGCATAGTAGGCGAAGTTGGCGGTTATGACGGCCGCGAAACCAAATTTCGCGAGCAGCCGCGCCATTACTTGCTTGGCAAAAGCCCGGTAGGCGGCCTTGTCGGCGGCGATGGCAGGGTCGTCGGAAATATAGTTGTAGTCATCTATCTCGGGGGGCAGGAAAGCCGAGACCATAGCCTTGAAAAGCTTGATCTCGACCATGTCGAGGTGCCAGAGCACAAAGCGCGGATCATCGCCAAAGGCACTGTCGGCGTCTTCGGAGAGGCCCTGCTTGGCCAGGATCAAAAGCCGCGCCCCATCCCCGCTGCCGGACTTCCCCGGTTTTTCGATAGCCAGCCCGAGCAAAGCCGCCGCCGCTGCCGCCAGGCGCAGCTTGGCCGCCCAACGGAAGCCGTACCACCAAAGGTGCCGGCGCCAGCTCATGGCCCTTTCACCACCTCATGCACCAGATCCGCCACGCGCTGGCCGGCGCCGCCGTCGGCGTTGCCCAGCCAGTGCTCCAAAGCTTCGGACTGGGCCTCGGCCAGCACCGTGGCATGGCCGGCGGCGTGCTTGGCCCGGGCGCCCTCGGCCAGGCGCTCGACCAATTCGTCAGCACTGCTGGCGCGGCCGGCGGCGCGGCCCAGGTCGACCACGTAGCCCTGGCTGGCCGGGGCCGCGGCCTCGGCAAACAGCGGCAACACGATGGGCACGTTGGTGGCCAGGGCCTCAAACAGCGAGGTCGAGTTGAAGCCGCAGAGCACGTCGGCAGCGATGATCTGGGCGAAGGGATCGCCGCCCACCACGAATTCGAGATTGCTCGGCGGCTTGAAGCCCCGACCGAAGCTTTGCTCCAGCACCTCGAGCGCCCGGGCATGATCCTTGGTCTTGATCACCACGTCGATGTCCGGCGCCCGTTCCGCCAGGTGCACCATGGCGGCGTGGCACTGACGCACCAGGTCTTCCCAGTTCACCGCCTCCAGGCTGTCGTCGAGGATCTCTCGCCGCTGCGGCAGCTTGCGCGAGATCATCGGCACCCCGGTGCGCGGGTTAAACGACATGAACAGCACCCTCGGCCGGGCGCCAGTGCGCCGCCGGGCGCCCTCGAATTCCTGGCGCCAGGCGTGGATGCGGTCGAGCCGCGCCATACCGGTGACCGCTACACGATCCGCCGCCACCGTGCCGGCGCGGACTTGGATGTCGCGCTCGATGGCGTTGTAGGTGGCTACCCGGCGGCCCTGGAAGGGGATCTTGCGCTGGCGGTAAACCCTTTCGTAGAAGCCCTCCAGCGCCGGGCTTTTCAGGCACTCCTTGTGCAGTGCCACCAATGGCGTGCCCTGGGCCTCGAGGGCCGCCGTCATCTCCTGCTCGGCGCAATAGCTGAAGTTGCCGGTCACCACCACATCGATGCCCTGGCCCAGAAGGGGCCAGGCGTCGGCCCAGAAACGCCGCAATTCGGCCTTGGCGTCGTCCCACTGGGCAGGGGCCGAGCGGTAGTTGTTGTCGTCCACGGCGAGGGGCAGGAAGGCGCCGAAGACGATCTTGGAATAGGTCCGATCGAGGGCCAACACGCGAAAACGGCCGTCGCGGCAGAGGCTGGCCATGATGTCTTCGCTGAAGCCGGGCTTGGGCAGCATCAGCGCCGTCACGGCCTCGGCCGGATTGCGGGCCTCCGACAGGGTGACGATCTGGCTCTGCATCAGGCGCGCCGCCGGGCCGGCGCGGCCGGCCCCGGCCAGGCGGCTGAGCGGCCGGGCCAACAGCTTGGTCGCCAGCTTGCGCCGCAGGCGGTAGCGAAAGCTTTCCAGGATCACGATGGCGCTCCCGCAGTGGACAGGGGCGCCGCCCATTGGTTACCGTCGCGGCGCTGCGGCAAAGGCGTATCCATGTTCCGGCTCTCGAAGAAGCCCGCCAAACAACTTCTGTATCTTTTTCTCTGGCGCGACCTGCGGCTGACGCGGGGGCTTGCGCTGGGCGTCGATGCGGGCTGCGGCGACATGCAGAACAAGCCCTGGTTCGCCAGCCAGCGATACCTGGGCATCGACCTGGATGCCGAACGCCTGGCCGCCGCCCAGGCCCGCCACCCGGACTCCGAGATCCTTTGTTTGGCGCTGCAGGATGTGGCAAACATCGAAGGCGATTTCGTGCTTTGCATACAGGTCATGAACAACCGCTTTTTTGCCGTCGACAACACCATGGCCGCCTGCCGTGCCCTGGTTGCCATGGTGCGGCCGGGTGGAGAGCTGGTCTTCAACCTCTCGAAACGTGCCCTCGCGTTTGAGGCCGAGATCGACGCCCTGCTGGCTGACAATTTCAGCGACGTACACAAAGCCAAATCAGGCACCCTCTCGGCCCTGGAGACCATGCTCTCGCCGCTGTTGGCCGGGGTCATGTATTTCTTTCCGCTGCTGCGCCGAGGCGTCGGTTACGAAAAAATCTACTACCGTTGCCAGGGCCGCAAATAGTCTCACCCATCGCAGACCTCCGCGACTTCGTTGGTGTTGATGCGCTTGAGGCTGAAGGGCTCCTGGCCGCTCTGGTTCCAGCCCACGGCCAGCGTCAGGCCGAACTCGAAGCCGAAGCGGGCACAAAATCCGGCGGCATCTTCAGGGATGGCCCAGTCGCGGCCATAGGGGTAGGAAACCCAGCCCGGGGGTTGGCCGCAGATGGCCTCGAGGCAGGCGATGTTGGCCTCGATGTCGGCGGCCAGGCCGTCGCCCAGCCGGGTAAAGGGGGCGTGACTGTGACCGTGGGCACCGATTCGGTGGCCACCCTGGTGCAACGTCTTGATGGCCGCCTCGGTCATGTAGAGGTCGTCACAGAATTCCGCCTCGCTAACACCGCGCTGGGCCAGCAGTTCGCTGGATATCTCATCCATCAGGGCATACGGCAGGACGAAGTTGATGAGGTATTTGAGGCGGCCGTCCTGGGGGCTGTCGTAGACGTATATGCGGGCCGCCGCCGCCGCCATCTCGGGGTCCTCGTCGGGCCGCCATGGCGGCGGCAACAATGCCATGAAAGCACGCTGGAATTCCGTCGGCTCGCTGGTCGCGCGCAGCCAGTGGACCTTGTGGACCATCACGGCGCGGCGTTCCACCAGCGGCTTGGAGTTGACGAAAAAAACCGAGCGGATGCCACGCGGCGCCAGCACCTGGCGGAGCGCCCACTGGTGGTCGACCATGCCGTCGTCGAAAGTGAGAATGACGCTGGGCCCGGGCAAGCCGGCCTGGCCGCCGACGAAGGCCTCGGCCTCCTCGGGCGTCGCCATGTGGTAGCACCCGGCCAACCAATCGACCTGCGCCTCGAAGTCGGAAGGCGCCAGGGGATGGATGCCGGGATGGGCACACTGGGCCGGATCGCGGATGTAATGGTAATTGACAAACAGCAGCCGCTCGGAGTGGGCGCGCAATGGTTTGTTGCCGGACACTGGAAGATTGCCGGCAAGAGTCGGCGTGGTGGGGTTCTCAGGCATCGGCCTGGCGCGCCATCAGCCATTCGGCCAGTTCCAGATCGAAAGGATCGTCGATGTTGACCAGCGGCCGCTCGATGACCACGCCGAAGCAGAGCTCCTGCAAGAGGTTGAGATGGTGCTGATCCAGCAACGCCGCCCGCGCTGCCGCATAGCAGACACCGTTGCGGTGGAAATAGTCGGGGATTTTCTGGCGGATGGAATAGCGCGCACCGTCCTCGTGGTAGTAGTCCAGCCGCCCCCCGCTATCGCGGGTCAGGGTCTTTTGAGGGGTGAAGGGGCCGGGTGTCGGGCTCACTGTGGCGGCAGCGGCAAAGCCGTCGTCGATGATCTTGCCCAGCGTGGCGGTAACGTCGTCCGGGCGCCGCAAGGGGCTGGTTGGCTCCAGCAGGACGCTGCAGTCGAACTCGGTTTCGTAATGCTCTTCGGCCGCCCGCCAGGCGTGGCGCCAGGCCTCGATCGACGTCGCACTGTCGTGCGAAAGTTCGGCTGGGCGCAGAAAGAAGGCATCGAGGCCAGAGATCCGGGCCTCTGCCGCCATTTCCTCATCGTCGGTGGAGATCAGTGCTTGGTCGAGCCAGGGCAGCGCCGCGCAAACCTGACCCACATGGCCGATCAGTGAACGCCCAGCCACCCGGCGCAGGTTCTTGCGCTCGATCGATTTGGAGCCGCCGCGTGCCGGCACCACGGCGAGCACGCAATGGCCGCCCCAGGTCATGCGGCCTCCTCCAGCGCCACCAAACGGCCTTCGGCATGGCTTTGCCGGGCGGCTTCGATGACCTCCATGACGGCCAGGCCGTCGGCCACGGTGCAACTCGGCTTTTGGCCCTCGATGACAGCCAGGAATTCCTCGGCTACGGCCACGAACATGTCGTTGCGTTGGCAGTCGAAGAGGGTCTCCTGCCAATCCTCTTCGGCTTCCCGAGCGATCGCCAAGCGATTGGGATCGGCGGTCCACGACAGCGTGCCCCTCTCGCCCACGAACTTGATGGTCTTTTCGTGCGGCCGTGCATGCAGGTCGAGGTGGATCGAAACCCGGGGACCAGCGGCATAGTTCAGCAGCAGATCGACGTTGTCGTCGGCATCGATCTCGAGTTCGCTGAGCTTGTCAATACGGGCAAAAACGCTCTCGGGACGGCCGAAGAACCACAGCGCCTGGTCGATCCAGTGGCTCTCGTCCAGCAGCGCGCCCCCGCCCAACTCGCGGCTCGACATGAACCAGTCCTGGTAGGGCTCCCAGGGGTGCCAATCCGCCAGGTGCGCCGCCATCACGAAGCGCACGTGGTTGAGCCGGCCCAGCGCCCCCTCGGCCAGCAGGCGTTTCGCTGCCACCAGCGGCGGCCACCAGCGCCAGGTGTAGCCCAGCAACAGCGGGACTTCCGATTCGGCTACCGCCAGGGCCAGGGCCTGGGCCTCCTCGGCGCCCGGCGACACGGGCTTTTCCAACAGCAAGGCCAAGCCCGCGGCCAGTGCCGCCCGGGCCTGACGGACGTGGAACTTGGTCGGCGAGGCGATCACCGCGCCGTCCAGGCTGGGGTCGCCCAGCGCTGTTGGCAGGTCACCATAAGCGCCCACCACCGGCGTCGCGGCAGCCAATTCGGCGCGTCGGTCCTGGCGCGGATCGAGACAAGAAACAAGGCAGCCCAAGGCTGCCAGGTTGGCGGCGTGGCGTTGGCCGACGCTGCCGCTGCCGATAACCAAAATGTGGTGCGCGCTCATGTCCTACCTCAAACCGGCGACCATGGCCTGGTAGGCCTCGGGGTCGCAGGGAAATTCGATGTAGGCCGGACCCGAAGCGGGATCCCAGTCAGCCAGGGCGTCAGCCAGCGCCGTCTCGCTCTCGGCCCGGGTGCCGGGCAGGCCCAGGCCCTCCAGCACCGCCAGCCATGAAGGCTCGGCAATCAACAACGGCGCTTGCGTCAGGCCGTCGGCCAGGGCGCGGCTGCGTACCGAGCCGAAACCGCCGTCGCTGATCAGCAGCACCAACAGCGGCAGCCTTTCCGCCACCGCCAATTTGAGTTCCGCCACATGCATGCCGATGCCGCCGTCGCCGACCACGGCGACCGTGGCCAGGCGGTCGTAAAGCGCCGCCGCGATGGCCATGGGAATGGCCGTGCCCATGGTGCGGCCCTGGCCCGCCATCAGGCAGAGCCCGGCGTCGCGCGGCCGCCAGGCGTGCTCGCCAATGGTACAGAAATATCCCGTGTCGAAGACCGCCCGGACCTGGTCGAAACGCCGGGCGATGGCGGCCAGGGCCCAGGCTGGCTGGGCGCCCGCCAAGTGCTGGTCGAGAACGTCCCAGGCCTCAGCCACCAGGTCCTGGCCCCAGGATTTCCCGGCCAGTGCCGCCAACACCTGCGGGCCGGCGGCCACACCGTCGCTGGCGGCGAAATCGAAGGCCCGGCTGGAAGCGGCATCGTCGAGGTTGGCGGCGGGGCAGGCGAAGGGCTTGGCCGCCAGCACCTCTTGGGGCCTGAGGCCGAGGCCGACCACCAGGTCGGCGGCCGGCAAAAGGCTACTTTCGGGGGATTTCTCGAGCCCCGCGCCGGTGTAGACCCCGGCCGCCGGAAAGCGCTCCTCGTCGATCACGCCCTTGGTCGAGGCCGTGCTGAAGACCGGTATATCGAGGGCGGCCAGAGCGTCGCGCCAACCGGCCCGCAGCGCCAGGCTGCCGGCGATGACCAAGGGGCGCTGGGCCCGTTCGACGGCGGCGATGACCGATTCGTAAGCCAGGGCGCCGAAGCCGCCGGGCTCGGCCGCCACTTCGCCGGCCACCAGTTCCAGCACCACCGGGCCCGGCACCTCGGCTGTGGCAAGAGCCGCAGCATTGCTGAAAGCGCCTTCTCCTCCGTTTGCTGCCAAACCGTAGCGCCCCTTGCTGATGGCCGCCACCAGGGCGGCGTGATGCAGGCCCTTGTGGCGCTGGCGCCAATCGACACCGGCCGGCAGGGCTTCACAGAGCGCCACCAGGGGGAAAGATTCGAACCAGCAGGCGGCCAGGCCCGGCACCAAGTTGGCCAACCCCGGCCCCTTGATGGCCAGCGCCAGCCCGGCCCGGCCCGAAAGCCGGCCCATGGTGCCGGCCATGATGGCCGCCGCCGCTTCGTGGTGGCTGAGATGAAAGGCCGAGC
>PVBE012793423.1_pt1 | contig 14596 bp, 10 predicted proteins | sample 1631181 | NCBI WGS metagenome assembly PVBE01 (sample SAMN08397723, study PRJNA350692) | Marine metagenome, whole genome shotgun sequencing project. | isolation source: water | place: Pacific Ocean | collected 2012-04
ATACAACTTGACCCGCCCTTGCCATGACCCACCCACTAGACCGTCAGGAGCGCCACAAAAATGTAGTTCCAATCCTTGAACGGATTCTCGGGGATATCACGGTTGAAGATCCCCCCGTTGCCAAGCGCTTCCGTGTAGGCGGCAAACTCCGCAAGACCAGCTTTGAAGGGGTTCTGCGCGCACGTTTCGATGTTGAAGCACGCGCCGCCACCCTCGAGCATGTAGAGGATCTTGTCGGACTCCACAGCGGGCTTGTTGATGCCGTAGCCCGTCGTCGAGCCGTCACGACAGAGCATCGTGTCCATCGGCACCCACTCCCAGCCGTGCGCGGGAACAGGGATCACCGGCGCAACCTCCGCTGTCTCCGCGATACAACCTGCCAGCGTGCACGCGGTCAGCGCCGCGGCCAGGAACCCAAACTTATCCCCCGTCATGCGCTTGAAATGTAGTCACCGGAACGGGCGGGGCAATCGCGCATCTATTCACACGCGGGAATAGTGAACGTCGGATTCGACGCAAGGAAGGTTGACCCGAGAATTCCCGCAAGAAAACGCACTGACGGCTGAAGTGGGGCGCCGCGAAGCGCCTCGAAAGTCGCCGAGTCTGGGTACCCGGCCCGTGGTCCGGTGGGACGTGCGCCGCGTTTTGCGCGCGACGTCTATTGCCGGGTGCTCGACGACCCACGTCGCCTCGCGAGCTTTGATGCGCCGGCTAGGTAGTCGCACGCGACGGCGATTCGATCGTGTTTTTCGACCCAACGCCGCTTTCCTTCATATGCTGGGCTGAGCATGTCGCGGCGTTGCCTTACTTCAGCATTTCGTCTCGTCTCCGGCTCCGCATTCGGGCGCGCGCTGAGCGTTACGACCTTCGCTTCGGTTGCCATGGCGGCCAGCGCAGCCAGCAGCGGCTGCGCGCGAGCGCCGGCGCGCTACCCGGCCACGCCACCTTGGCCCTACCCAACCGCCCCGAGCGGACAATACGGGCAATACGCGCCCTCTGCCGCAGGCGCCCCGCAACCAGGCACCCCGCAACCGTACCTGGGTACGGCTCCCATCGGGCAACAACCGGCCCCATCGCCTGCTCATCCAAACGCACGCGGCACGGCCCCGGCCACACGCTACGCGAAACTCGCCCCGTCGGCATGCCTATCCGAACTGCAGCGACGACGCGTGCCCTATCGCGTTATCGAGGACACGACGAGCGGCGTGAGCCAGCCCATCCGCCTTATCGGTCCCGTCCGAGGCGTGCACATTCGCCCCGTAGGAAGAGTGCAACGCGGAAGTACCTCCGTACACGACATCCTCGACTGCCGGCTCGCACTCGCGCTGCACGACTTCGCGGCGGTCTTGGCGGCACATAGCGTCAGCGAGATCCGTCACCTCAGCATGTATCGCCCCGGAGCCAAGATCCGCTCGAGCGGACGACCCAGCCAGCACGGATCGGCCTTAGCCATAGACATCGGTCAGATCGTCTTCACGAACGGCACCCACCTCGACGTCGAAGACCACTGGAACGGCGGTATCGGCTCCGCGGTTTGCGGCGAAGGAAGCGCGCCAACACACCGCACGGAAGCGGCCTACGCGCTGCGGTCCATCATCTGCCACGCAGCGGAGCAGCGGCTCTTCAACGTGATCCTCACGCCGAACTACAACCGCGCTCACTTCAACCACTTTCACCTCGACATCAACGCGGGCAAACAGAGCTTCACGTTGCGTTAGCGATTCGGTCGGTCGCCGCAAGGATCGTCCCAAAACGAGATCGGCACCACGCTGTCGAAAGCGACCATCGGGCGAATGCGACCATCGGGTCATTATCGAGGTGGAGCTGAAGATTACGACCACGACGATTCCTCCAATCGCCCACGGCTAACGGCCAACGCCTAAGCCCGGACGCAAATCTCCTGAGAAAACTCCACGCTCGCGAATTCATTCGTCGCCCGCGGATTCCAGCTTGCGCTCCATCGTTACGCGACGACTAAGATGGAGAGACGCATGCACACGCCCAAGGTCATTCTTCGTCGCGCCCACATCCTGGCAGCCGCTCTGATCCTCGCAGGATGTGGTGACAGCAACACAGGGCCCGGCAACGACAGTCCGGACGGAGGCAACGGAAACGGAAAAGGGGGGCTGCCTGCCCCGCCCGACCTCACCGTCGAATGGCCCACCGCCACCGAGTATTCGTGGAACGGCGTTTGGGCCCCGAGCTTCCCCCTCGATGGCATGTTCGACAACGAGTACTTCGACGGACACGACGGCACGCCGATCCTGCCGCCCGGCAATTGGGATTGGGACGACAGCAGCAACGACATCGCGAACTGGAGGAACTTCAAGAACGGGGTCGGCGAATTCGAGCAACTCCTCGACAGCCAAGATCGCATCTACGGCTGGAAGCTTCTTCCGATTACGCCGGCCGGCATCGACCTCAACGTGAGAGTCGACTTCTTCGAAGGTTCACCGGGCGCGGATTGGTTCGACCTCGGCCCGGGTGGAGTGCTGCACAGCACGGGGGGCGGGAACTTTGGCCCCGGCCCCGACGTGCTCGTGTTGAACGGGAGCTACTCGCTCGATTTCCGCATCGGCGGCGCAGCGGATGGCGCCGGGGCCGACGACGACCTCATCGTGGCGGGCTGCGACGAGAATCCGGACGGCTCGTACGACATCATCACGACGGCCGTACATACGGGGCCGGGCGCCGATTGGGTCTTCGTTCGGGATATTTCGCGCAGCGCGGTCGATCTCGGAAATGGCGACTCAGGCCGAACCGATGCGATGGATGAGAGTGATGGCAACGACCTGGTCGTGCTTCGTGGCAACACGCTCGACTTCCGCGTCTTCGGTGGCTTCGGGCACGACATCGCGGTTTGGTACGTCGACGACAACGTTCAAACGACAACCTGGCTGGGCCCGAACTTCTTCGGAGGCGGCGGCGAGGGCGACGCGCTCTGGTCGGATCCCGGCACGGACCGTCTGGTGATGGCAATCCCGGTGGACGCGCCGATCGTGACGCAAACTCCGACGCCGAAGGGCAGCTTCTTGGTGCGTGGGACAGACGGTGAGCTGCGCCTCGACGACCCGACGCAACACGACGAATACGCGGCCTACTGCGTCGAATGCGGCGAAAGCCCCGACGGGCGCCGCTCGATCATCTTCGAATACAATTCGGCCGATGGTGCGATCGAGACGGGGTACTTTTTCGTCACCGCGTTTGAGGAACTCCAAATAGGAATCGGCGAGGGCGCGCGCGTGTATCGCATCGACGACCGTGCGGGAACGGTCGAACTCGCCGAGGATCTCGAGCCCTTCGTGCCGCCCTTTCCGCCGGCGTCATTCTGCGAGTAACCGCGCTCGAGAGACACCTCCCATAGAACTCTGACGCCCCCCGGTCTAGGCGCCAAACGACGTTGCGGGTGCGCTGAACTTCCCCGGCGGCGAGGTGGCCGCAGAGCGAGTCGAACTAAGAAAGCTGGCCAAGGCACCATCGCGCACGAGCAGAGCCTGAGGCGTCTGCACGAGCGGTAGCTGCGCCTGATGCAGACACGCGTTGGGTCCTCGTCGCGCGCGCTCCATGTGTTCGGAGCCGAAGTCGCGTTCGGCCTCCAGCGTGTTGTGGGCACGACACAAGAGCCGGATGTTTTCGACGGTCGCGTCGCCACCCCGCGCAAAGGCGCGTTCGTGGTGGTACTCGAGCGCCCGCCGTTCCGCGCACCTCCGTCCCTTGCCATCGACGAAGGTACACCGCTCGCCATCACGCTGGGCCACCTCCCTGCGGACTCGCCGTGGGATGGTTCGCGTTCCGGGTTTGGTCGCCCGGGCCTTGCACTGTGGACGCTGGGTCTTCGCATATTTCCTCTTCTCTAGATTCACGATCAAGGCGTCGAGGGCGCGTTCGACGACGCCCGCGATGTCGCCGGCTTCCACGCCACCGCCGTACATCGGCCCGAGCAGCTCCTCAGCGCGCTGAAGCTTGTCGCGCAGCTCTGTGCTCGCCGAAAACTGCACCTTGAAACGGTCCGGCCTGAGCGGCGCAACGGACCCGCGCTCGCGCGGCACTGCCGTGCCCGATCTCGATGGCTCTGACGTGGACGGCGCCCCTGTTGCAAGCGTCGTAGCCGGCCGTGCTCTTGATGCCGCGCCGACGTCCGCGCCCTTGTCGGTGCCACTCGCACGTCCTTCGCATCCGTCTTCGGAACTCGACGCGGGCGTCGGCAACTTCCGAACCAGCGCTGGCGCATCAGGCTTAGGAGCAAGCTCCGCGACAAGCATCTCGATGCCGCGGCTTTTCATACCGGCAGCTTGGCGGAGAACGCGTTCATGGTTCTCCGGGGTCAACACCTTGGCGAGGATCTTCACACCGGTCAGATGAATCTCTCCGTTCGCAATGCTCCGCAAGATGGCGGGGAACTTCCGCGCCAAGCGTGCTGCAGTGATCCGCTTGTAGGCAACGTTCTCAGAAAACCCCAGTCGGTCCGTGCAATACGCGAACATCGAACTGCACGCCTCGTCTCTGTACAGACCGCGAGCATCCACCTCAGCCAAGTGCCAAAGCAACTCAGCGAGGCTTCTGTTCGATCGGGAAACCAACGACTCAACACGTTGAAGAAGTTGAACGTTGGAAAGCTCTTGCGGATGAGTTCGCCGATTCATGTTCCCAACCTAACACTGTGTTTTTCGCCCTCTGAGGACACCCGCAGCGTGCGCTTTCGCAGCGGAAACAGATGCGGAAGCGATCCGATACGCGAAAGCGCGTCTCGTTTCACCTGAGCGCGAGGAAGCAACCTTCTGCACGGCGACTGCAACTTCTGACGAATTCGCCGCGTAGAACCGTCAACAGAAATCGACATCTTCCTCGAGAAAAGCCGTGTCTTTCGAATGAGCTGGCCCCGCGGCGAGTCGCCCGCCACCGTGCCGGCACCGTGCTTGGCGTATCGCCGATGACGCGCCATCGGCACGCTTCGGCATGCCCCGGGGGTTAGGGCTCCCGCGCGCAGCGGAAACCGAGCGATACGTTGTCCGTAGTGGGCGCCGCCTCGACGCGCTTCGCGGAGACGAGATACGAGTTGTCGTAGTTCCAGGCGCCGCCGCGCTTGATATTGTAGAGGTAGTTATCGTCGATGTGCACGCAGTCGGTGCAGGTTGGCGCGCGCTGAAAAGCTGGCGGGCCTTTGTCGAGGGCCCATTCATGAACGCTGCCGGCCAAGTCGGCGTGTCCCCACTTGCCGTTCCCGGCGGGTACAGAGCCGACGGCGGGTAGATCCTCGTCGGTGCAATCGTCTGTGCCGTGATGCAGGCATCCGTAGACGGCATTATCGACGCTCGGCACGGTTTGGCTGCCCCAGGCGTACACTCGTTGCTCGTCGCCGCCGGCTGCGGCGTAGTTGAGCTCGGTGTCCGTTGGAAGGAACCCGCCGTCCCAAATGCAGAACGCGTAGGCCTGGTACCAAGTCACGCAGTTGATCGGGTGGTACTCGTTGGCGCCGGGCTGCGGCGTGTAGGTGTCGCCGACCGCGCCGCAGCCGAGTCCGCCGTTCCAAGACTCGAACGTCACCGGGAGTTCGTCATCCCAATCGGAGAGCCAACCGGTCTCGCCGGTAAGGCCAGCGCCCGAATTGACGTGAGTGTGTTTGCCGGATCCGGCAGTCGGCGCCCAGTTGTCTATGGGTACGCCGTTGTCCTGGACAACGTGGGCTACAAACTTGCGGAAGCGACCGACGGTGACTTCGAACCGGTCAAGGTTGAAGCCACTTATCGTGGCTGGCAACCCGGCGTCGTTGCTTCGATCGAAACTGCCTCCTGGAACGAAAAGCGTCGCACAGCAGTCTTCGTTGCCGTTCGCCCCGCACTGGTCAGGCAGGCTGTCGCAACTGTTGAAGGACTCACCGCCGCTATTGCCACCTGCGCCGCCGGTGCCGCCCGGGTTTCCGCCTGTGCCGCCCGTGCCGCCCGCGTTTCCGCCGGTGCCTCCGGCGCCGCCCGTGCCGCCACCATGTCCTCCGGGCATGCCCGGGTTTCCGCCGGTGCCGCCGGTTCCTCCGGCGCCGCCCGTGCCGCCACCATGTCCTCCGGGCATGCCCGGGTTTCCGCCGGTGCCGCCGGTGCCGCCCGTGCCCGCGTTGCCGCCCGTGCCCGCGTTGCCGCCGTTGCCGCCGCCATGTCGTCCGGACATGCCAGTGCCCGCCGTGCCGCCGGTGCCTGCGCTGCCGCCGTTACTCGCAGTGCCACCCGTGCCGCCGGCGCCGGACTGGCCAAGCTGGGCCTTTGCCAATTCCCCAGGCGAGCACGCACTCGCGACCACAAGCGCGAGAACTGGACCTCCATGGAAAATCGAACGACGGATGCGCATACCCTGACCCCACCCCGGATAGGCAAGAACGCGATAGGTAACGGGCTTCCGGTGTCTCGGCAAGTCGAAACCCGACGGCCGACGAGCAACGCCTGCCAACTCAATGCTATCCGGAGCCACCCGGCCCACGGCCCAACAACCCCCTTGACCGCCCAGCCCGAACGAGTCATTCCTCCTCCAGCCGGCGGGGGTTTCCGCCAGCACCGAGTGAGGACGGGGGTTGCCGTCCCGCAACTAGGAGAGACAGCATGATTTCAGTAACGCTCCCTGACGGAAGCGCGCGCGAACTGGCCCCAGGCGCCAGCGCCGCCGACCTCGCCGCCGATATCGGACCGGGCCTCGCCCAGGCAGCCGTGGCCGCCAAGGTCAACGAAACCCTCGTCGACCTTTCAACGCCGCTCCCTGACGGCGCAGAAGTCGCTCTGATAACAAAACGCGACGCCGAAGGACTCGGGGTGCTCCGGCACTCGGCCGCGCACATGATGGCGGACGCCATCCTGCGCGTCTTCCCCAAAGCGCAGCTCACCATCGGCCCCGTCGTCGAGGACTGCTTCTACTACGACATCTATCTTCCCGAGGGGAAGATCACCCCGGACGACTTCCCAAAGATCCAATCGGAGATGAAGCGGATCGCCGGCGAGAAGCTTCCCTTCCAGCGCTGTGCATCGACGTACGACGACGCCAACGAACACTACGCGCGCTACAAGGCCATCGACGGCGGCAGCAATAAGTTCAAGCAAGAGCTCATCGACGGCATCAAAGAGCGCGGCGAAGACCTCACGTTCTACAAGCACGGCGAGTTCATCGACCTCTGCCGAGGCCCCCACGTCCCGCACACGGGCTGGCTGAAGAACGTCAAGCTAACGAAGGTTTCCGGCGCGTATTGGCGCGCCGACGCGAGTCGCGAGCAACTCGTCCGCGTCTACGGAACCGCTTTCTTCGACAAGAAGCAGCTCAAGGAGTACCTGCACTTGATCGAAGAAGCGAAGAAGCGTGACCACCGCGTTCTCGGCGAAAAGCTCGACCTCTTCAGCTTCGACGAAGACGCGCCGGGGTTCCCCTTCTTTCACCCGAAGGGAACGATCCTCTTCAATCAGCTCACTGAGTACATGCGCGGCCTCTTGCAACGCCGCGGCTACGTCGAGGTGAAGACACCGCTCGTGCTGAGCGAGCAGATGTGGCACACGTCCGGCCACTACGCGAACTACATGGAAAACATGTTCTTCACGAAGCTCAAGCTGCGTGATCCGGACGATCCAGAGCAGATTCGCGACAACGTGGAAGAGGACCGCCCCATGGCCCTCAAACCCATGAATTGCCCCGGGCATTTGGTGGTCTACAAGACACGCCTCCGCTCCCATAATGAGTTCCCACTGCGCATCGCAGAGATGGGCCTTGTTCACCGCCGCGAACTCAGCGGCGTGCGCCACGGGCTCTTCCGTGTTCAGGCATTTACCCAGGACGACGCGCACCACTTCTGCACGCCCGAACAAATCGGCGACGAAGTACTGATGCTCATCGACTTCTTCAAGGAGGTCTACGGAGCGTTCGATCTCAACGACGTGGCGCTCGAACTCTCGACCCGCCCGGCAAAGAGCATCGGCAGCGACGAGATGTGGGAGAAGGCCGAAAGCGCGCTCAAGACCGCCCTCGACAAGAAGGGCATTGAGTACCAGCTCAACGAGGGCGACGGCGCCTTCTACGGACCGAAGATCGACTTTCACATCCGCGACGTGCTGAAACGCTCGTGGCAATGCGGGACGATCCAGCTCGACTTCTCCATGCCAGAACGCTTCGGCCTGCAATATGTCGGCGCGGACGGCGCGCGGCATACACCCGTGATGCTGCACCGCGCTTGCTACGGAAGCCTCGAGCGCTTCCTTGGCATCATTATCGAGAACTACGCTGGCGCCTTCCCGACGTGGCTCTCACCGACCCAGGTGCTGGTGATCCCTATCAGCGAGAAGTTCTCGGAGTACGCAACGAAGATCTCGGAGCAGCTCCTTGATCAAGGTCTGCGCGTCGACGTGAACCTGAGCGATGACCGTGTGGGCTACAAGATCCGCGAGGCGAGCCTTCAAAAGCTGCCCTACGTCATTGTCGTGGGGGAGAAAGAAGCGGGGAACGGCACCGTCAACGTCCGCTCCCGCGACAAGGGTGAGTTGGGCGAGATGTCGCTCGAAGCCTTCGTTGCCGACCTCGGCCCCTGGAAGAAATAGGCGCAACAGCCACCAGCGGGGGGCCTTCCCCCCGCGCGTTGACTGGCCCGCAGTCTTGGGTCAGTGAGTAGGAGCCATGACCGAATCGAACGATCGAGAAGCGCTAAGGGCACGGGAGCAAGGGGTCGCGGAGACCTATGAGCGGGCAATGGCCGTAGGGCTCGAGCTCGACATGACACGCGGCAAGCCGTCCCCCAAGCAATTGGATCTCGCCAACGACATCCTCGCCCTACCCGGCATCACCGAATACCGCGATTCCGAGGGTGCGGATTGCCGCAACTACGGCGGGCTTGACGGCCTGCCGCGGATGAGGCGGCTCTTCGGCGAGATCCTCGGATGCCCCGCCGAGAACGTCATCATCGGCGGCAACTCGAGCCTCACCATCATGCACGACACGATCGTGCGCGCATTCCTGTGGGGAGTTCCCGGTGGAAAAGCGCCTTGGGGCAAGCAAGGCAACGTCAAGTTCCTTTGCCCGGTGCCCGGCTACGACCGTCACTTCGCCGTAACCCAGCACGTCGGCATCGACATGCTCAACGTCGGCATGACCGACGCCGGTCCCGATATGGATCAGGTCGAAGCGCTCGCAAAAGATCCCCTCGTCAAGGGGATCTGGTGTGTGCCCAAGTACAGCAACCCCACCGGCGTGACCTACAGCGACGAGGTGGTCGAACGTCTCGCGAAGATGGAAGCGGCAACCGACTTCCGCATCATGTGGGATAACGCGTACGCTGAGCATCACCTCTCCGACGACCACGATAGGCTCGCCAATATGTTCGACGCCTGCCGCAAGGCGGGCAACGAAGACCGGCTCCTGATGTTTGCCTCATCGTCCAAGATGAGCTTCGCCGGCGCCGGCGTGGCCGCGATGGCGGCCAGTATGACGAACGTGAGGGATACCAAGAAACATCTCTCTATGCAGACGATCGGTCCGGATAAGGTGAACCAGCTTCGTCATCTGAAGTTCTTCGGTGACATCCACGGTCTGCGCGCCCATATGAGTCGGCAAGCAGAAATCATCCGGCCCAAGTTCGAGCTCGTCCAGAACGTCCTCGGACGCGAATTGGGCGGAAAGGGAATCGCCTCCTGGAGCAATCCCAAGGGCGGGTACTTCATCGATCTGAACGTGCCCGACGGCTGCGCGAAGGACGTCGTCGCCCTCGCCGCAGAGGCGGGCGTCAAGCTGACCAAAGCGGGCGCAACGTTCCCTCAGGGGCAGGATCCGAGAGATCGGAATATACGCCTGGCGCCGACACTGCCGTCCCTGGACGAGATCAAGGACGCGATGAAGGTCCTCGCTATCTGCGTGGAGCTGAGCAGCGTTCGTAAGCAGCTCGCGGGCTAGCGCCGCCCGGACGCACCAGACGCGAGAGCCGCGAAGCGCTCGTCGAAATCCGCGGCGCGGACGCTCCAATCGAAGCGTGCAAACGCGTCGCGCAATTCCTGGCCGATTTCCGTCCTCTCGTGGGGGCGCAAAATGCCAACCGTCAGTCGACCGACGAGCTGCTCAGCATCGCCGTAGAGCACAAGGTTGTGCAGCGACGGGGGGACGAGCTCGCGGTAGCTCAAGCGGTTCGGCAAGAGCAACGCACATCCCGAGAGCGCCGCTTCGACGGAACTGATTCCGAAGAATTCATGGTTCGCCGTGCTCACGACGACGTGACAACTGGCGAGCCACCGAAAGTAGTCTTCTCTCGAGCGCGCGAACCCCCAGTGAACGATCTTGACCGCATCGCTTGGGAGTTCCCGTTTCGCGCGTTCGAATATCTTGGGGGAACCTTCGAATTGTTCGCCCAAGACGACGAGCTCAAATGGCAGGCCACCCACCTTGAGTTCGAAGAGCGCTTCGAAGAACGTTTCCGGATTCTTGTCGTACTCCCAGCGATGATTCCAACCAATGCGCAGCACGCTGCCGCGCGCTTCACACGGGTACGCGCCGCGTGGAAACGATGCGCCGAGATGCATGACCTCGGACTTGGCGGCGATACGCGGCGCCACATCTTTGGGCACGGCATCGGGCATGCGCTTCAAGAAACGAGGAATGGCGCCAAGAAAGTCGTCGCGATGAAACGCACTGTTGAACCACACGCCGTCAGCCGCGAGAGCGGACGTGATGTTGATGAAACCGTAATGATGGTCGCGCTCGTCGGCGCCTTGCGGCGGATACGTCAGTTGGTTCTCGTGCATAAAGAGCGCGACGGGCGGGCACTTCCCGCGCGGCCAGAGGTCTCGCGCCAGGCCAAGGAATTCGGCGAGGTTTAGAAAATCGCTAACGAGCAGCACATCGCAGTTGCCGAGACGCTCGATGTCCTCAAGTAGCGTGATGGCGGCGCCGTGCATCCGCCACTTCCAGAAGCGAGCGGGTAGCGTGAAGAATTCGTATTCGTGAGCGCTATGCGCGGCGAGATCTTCGAGAAAACGACGATGAGATCCGCCGAAGAAGGGCTCTACGGCGCCGACGCGGAGGCGCGCGCCCGCTCCCCTGCCCGTGCCCGTGCCCGCTGCTCGGCTCACCTCTCGATTCGTTTCTTGAGGATCGCTTTTAGCGTCTGCGGATCGGCCGAGCCGCCTGCCTTACGCATCGCTTGCCCGACGAAGAACCCCGCCAGCCCGTCCCGGCCGCCAACCAGTTGAGCGAACTTATCGGCGTGCTCGGCGATCAATCCGTCCATCAGCGCCTCGAGTTCGGCTTCGCCTTTGCCCTGGTCAAGACCTCTGGTCTCAACAATCGCCGCAGGTTCGCCGCCCTCGCTCGCCATAACCGCGAGCACATCGCGAGCGACGCGGGCGCTGAGGCCGTCATCGACAAGGGCGACGAGGGCGCCGAGCTGAGGCCCGTCGAATTTCAGCGACGCGACGCCGTCCTCTTTCGCGAGATGCGCCAAAGGCAAGACGTCATTGACCATCCACTTGGCGACGAGGTCCGCCGCTGGATGCGCGGCCAGCGCGGCCTCAAAGAAGGCACCGACCGCCAAGTCACCGGTGAGTAGATCCGCGGTGACTTCCGGCAGCTCGAGCTCTTCTCGATAGCGCGCAAGGCGCTTGGCCAGTTCCGGTTCGGACTCTCGGGCTTCGGCGCGGACGTCCGCGGCGGACCGCTTTCGGCGGCGGCGAGTCGTGTCGGTTTTGCCCTCTCCGTCTGCCGCCGCACTCTTAGACTTTGGCTCGGGCTTTGGCTCGGACTTGGGCTTGGACGCACCGGCGCCGGCGACCTTTGCCCAAGAGTCCTTCAGCGTGACAATGCGATTGAAAACGGGCGCACCCGTCTTGGAATCTTGAGGATCGGCAAAGAAGAATCCCTCGCGCTCGAATTGAAAACGACTGCCGGGCGCTGCCTCGGCAATGCTCGGCTCGGCGACGGCATCTGTGAGCTCGGTAAGCGAGTTCGGATTGAGATCGTCGAGAAAGTCCCGCCCCTCGGCGCCGGGATCCGCCGACGCAAAGAGTCGGTCGTAGAGCCGCACCGGTACCCTAACGCCGTGGTCCGCGGATACCCAATGCACCGTCCCCTTGACCTTGCGCCCATCGGGCAGGGTTCCGCCTTTTGTCTCCGGATCGTAAGAGCAGAGCAACTTGATGACCTGGCCGCTGTCGTCTTTGACGACCTCGTCGCAGCGGATAACGTAGCCGTAGCGGAGCCGCACCTCGCGCCCCGGTGCGAGCCTGAAAAACTTCTTTGGCGGCGCTTCCATGAAGTCGTCGCGATCGATGAGTATCCGCCGGGAAAAAGGCAGCTTCCTCGACCCTTCCTTGGGCACGTCGTGGGGCCAGTAGGGCGCGTCGAGTTCTTCGACCCGTCCCTCGGGGAAGTTCGTGATCTCGACCTCGAGGGGCTTCAGGACGCAGAGCACCCGGGGCGCTTCGGTGTTGAGATCATCGCGAATCGTGTGCTCGAGCAGGCTGAGTTCGGCTCGGCTCTCGCTCTTGGCGATGCCAACGCGGTGACAGAAACGGCGGATGGTCTCAGGCAGGACGCCGCGACGTCTGAACGCCGCCAGGGTGGGCATCCGTGGATCGTCCCAGCCGCTGACGTGGACCTCGTTGACGAGTTGGAGGAGTTTACGCTTGCTCAGAACGGTGTAGTCGAGGTTCAGGCGCGCGAACTCGTACTGGTGGGGAGGGTTAGCGATCTCGAGGTTCTCGATGTACCAATCGTAGAGTTCACGGTTGCTTTGGAACTCGAGTGAACAAAGCGAATGGGTGATGCCCTCGATGGCATCGCCTTGCCCATGCGCCCAGTCGTAGAAAGGGTAGATCCACTGCTTGCCGCGGCGGTAGTGCTCTTCGTGCCGGATCCGATACATCAGCGGATCGCGCATCTTCATGTTTGGGTTTGCCAGATCGATCTTGGCACGCAGCACGTAAGCGCCGTCTTCGAATTCGCCCGCGCGCATGCGTGCGAATAGATCGAGGTTTTCTTCGATGGAGCGGTCGCGAAAGGGGCTGGGCTTGCCCGCTTCGGTCACGGTGCCTCGGTACTCGCGGATTTGCTCCTCGTTCAGCTCGTCAACGTAGGCCTTGCCCTTCTTGATGAGCTGGACGGCCCAGTCGTAGAGCTGCTCGAAGTAGTCGGAGGAGAAGTGCAGTTCGTAGTCGTTGAAGCCAAGCCAGCGTATGTCCTCTTGGATCGCCGCCACGTAGCGGGGATCCTCGGTGACGGGGTTGGTATCGTCGAAGCGTAGGTTGCAGCGCCCGCCATACTCCTCGGCGATTCCGAAGCTGATGCAGATCGCCTTGGCGTGACCGATGTGCAGGAAGCCGTTGGGCTCGGGGGGGAAGCGGGTAACGATGCTCGCATGCTTGTTGCTCGCGAGATCCGCGTCGATGATTGTGCGAATGAAGTCGCGCCCCGTCCTGGCTTCGCCGGATTCGCTGGACTCGATTGTCTCGTCGCCTTCCTTGGTCTGCATGTTCTGCTTGGTCTGCTTGGTCTGCGGGTCCCGTGCTCCTACCGCGCTCGGGGTCGCTCGGCCAAGCCGCGCGGCGGGTGGCCATCGTAGACGACAGCCGCGAAGCGGGCATCCTGGCGCGGATGAGGGCAGATTTTCGCCAATATTTCAGGCTCTTGAAGGTAGGAGGGTGGGCTCACCCAGAGGACATGGCGACGGGATTCGGCTCGGGCGTGTCTCGACCGAACGCCATCGTCTTGCGACGGACCGGCTGTCTCCCCTAACGAAAGGCGTGGGAAAAGAAAACTACCCTGCGGCCATCCGACCGCTCGAAGTAAGGGCAGAAGAAGGTTGCTGATCGGGGCACAACTGTCGACAATCCCGGCGGCCATGCCCCCACCCATCCCCGACATCACTGTTCTGCTCAACGCAGCAAGCGCCGGCGACGCGCGCGCGGCCAACGAGTTGATGCCACTCGTCTATGCCGAGCTACGCAAGCGCGCGGCCGGTCTAATGCGGCGAGAGCGCGACGGGCATACGCTCCAGGCAACAGCGCTCGTCCACGACGCGTACGTGAAGCTCGTCCAGCAGCAGGACGTCGATTGGCGCGGCCGCACCCACTTCTTCGCTTTATCCGCGCAAGCGATGAGGCGGATCCTGGTCGATCACGCGCGGAGCCGCTCTCGTGACAAGCGCGGCGGGGCGTACGTCAAGGTCTCCCTCGATGAAGGCAAGGCGCTCTCCGCTGACAGCGAGGCGGACGTCATCGCTCTAGACGCAGCACTGCAGGGACTCGCCGAGCTTGACACCCGTCAAGCGCAGATCGTGGAGATGCGTTTCTTCGGCGGTCTGCGCTGCGAAGACGTCGCCCACGCGCTGGGCGTCTCGAAGCGAACGATCGAAGGCGAGTGGACCATGGCGAAGGCGTGGTTACGCCGCGAATTGGCGAATTGATGGATCGCGAGAGCTACGCCCGCGTGCGTGAGCTCTTCATGGAGGCCCAGGATCTGCCCGAGGAGTCACGCTCGGCTTTTCTCGACGAGGCCTGTGGTGACAATCAGGACGTTCGGACCGAAGTCGATTCATTGCTCGGTCACACGTCGGATGACCCGTTCATTGAGAACCGAGACACGGATCCCCTGGGGATTG
>PVBE010393418.1_pt1 | contig 14595 bp, 17 predicted proteins | sample 1631181 | NCBI WGS metagenome assembly PVBE01 (sample SAMN08397723, study PRJNA350692) | Marine metagenome, whole genome shotgun sequencing project. | isolation source: water | place: Pacific Ocean | collected 2012-04
CGGGCCAACGATCCGCGGCCGGTTGTGATCGTCGATCCCGGTTCAGTTGAGGACACTTCCGACGAGGTGCTACACGTCAAGGGTGATTACTGGAAGGAGAACGTGCTACGCAAGGCCGCTGGCGCCAAAGCCGACTTCGGGCTCGTGTCCACCGGTGACGACTCACGGACCATCATTACCATCCTTCTATTGCGCCGCATCAACAAGGATATCCAGATAGTTGCCGAGGCACTTGACGAGGGTAACGGCGAGCTCATGAAGCAGGCCGGAGCCCTGGTCGTCAATTCCTCATCCTTCGGCGGCCGCCTCCTGGCGAGCTTCGTGTTCGAGGACGGTGTGACCCGGCTCTTCGAGGAGCTGTCCACCTCTTCCTTCGGTAACGACGTGTTCGAGTTCCCGTCGCCCCATGCGGGTACATTCGGCGAGCTCCTGACCGAACTGAAGAAGGAGCGCAATATAATCATCGTCGGGATCAAGGCCAAGGACGCCATCAATGCCAATCCTCCATGGGACCATGAGATCGATGAAGGGGAAACGCTCATGGCACTTGGTGTGGAGAATAACGAGACGACCGCCTGATCCCTACCGTCCCAGGACCATATCCCGGAGCATCCCCAGTCCCACACGGACCTCGTCCAAGCGGCGCTCTCGCACTACCTTCATGGCTTCTCGGGCGAACACCCTGGGTCTGAGGATGAACGTGCGGAACGCCTCGTCCGCCAGTTCCTCGATATCCTCGGGCGTGAGGGCATCTGTGCGCACTGCAGCATGGCGTTCGTCCATGGTATCGCCTGCCAGATTACCGCTCTGCGTCACGTCCTCGTGAAAGGTGGTGCCCTCATAGGGTGAGGCAACGAAGAAGGAGCAGTAGTCCGCGTCCACCTCGATGATGAGGTCCAGGGTCTGGCGTACCGTCTCCCGGGTCTCCCCAGGCAGCCCCACCATGGCCGAGAACACGACCTCCAGCCCCGCCTCACGGGTGAGCTTGGCCGCCTCTCGGACCTGGTCGGGTGTGATGCCCTTGCTGCAGGCACTGAGCACCTCGGGTGAGCCTGACTCCAGACCGTAGAAGATGTATCTGCACCCGGCCCGTTTCATGGCCGTAAGCATCTCGGCGTCCACGGTGTCGACCCGTGCGTTGCAGGTCCAGCCGACGTCGAGGTCCTCGGCCACAAGGCGTTGGCACAGGTCGAGCACGAACCGCCGGTCCTGGGTGAAGGTGTCGGCGTAGAATGCAACGGTGGGGATGTCCAGCTCGCGGACAACGTGGGCCACCTCCTCGACGATCGCTGCCGGATCGCGGTACCGGGCGCGTCTCCCGTAGAGCAGGGGCGCTGTGCAGAACGAGCACTGGTGGGGGCATCCCCGCCCGGCCAGAACCGTGGTGTAACGTTCACCGGTGAACACGAACCGGTATTTATCGAGGTCGATGAGGTGACGCGCGGGATATGGGAGAGCATCCAGCTCAAGGAAAGACCGCCTGGGGCCGTTAATGATCTTCCCATCGGACCCTCCCACCACGAGTCCGGGGATGCCAGCGGGGGAACGCCCGCCCTCCAATCGAGCGGCCAGCTCGTCCACAGTGCCCTCGATCTCACCAAGGAGGACAGAGTCGGCACCGTCCGCCAGGAGCCGTGCAGGGTGCGCTGTCGGTAGTGTGCCCGTCACTGTTACATGGGCGTCCGGGGCTTCGTCCTTCATGCTCCTGACCAGCGCCATGTCGTCCTCATAGGTGGTCGGGGATACGTTGATGAGCACGAGGTCAGCTGCGTTCAGCTCACCGAGCGGGTTGGCGACACCGTCACGCACCTCCGCAATCCAACCTCGTCGTTCGAGCACGGCCGCAGGATAGATAAGGCTCAGGGGGACCAAGGTCAGCAGCTCCACCTGCCCTTCCCCGGTACAACGTCCCTCCCTACCTGCAAATCTGCGGGAAGGAACGGGAGGGTTTATGAGGAGTGCGCGACGCGCGCTCATAGCCCATCACCGCCTCCCTCGCTCCCGAAGTACTCAGGGAACAGCATCGAGCATATCGAGGCGAGCCCTACTCCCGATACGGGTACCAAGGGCGCGTACATACCGAGGAACGTCTCAGGACTATACAGTGAATACACCGAATATGCGGCCAAGGGCGCCCACCAGAGGAGGACCGGGGCCAAGGCATGCCAACCAATCACCGCAAGCCCCACGAGCGCGGTCACTGCGGTCATCGGGGCATGGATGTTGCGGAGGAGGTAGCGGTCCTCCGACGCCCACCTGTCCTCTGATGAGCCCATCAGTCGCGCCAGCTCGTCGGTCCGCATCTGAAGGTCGCCGGACGATTGTGGGCCTTCCCGCGTACTGTCGATGGCGATATGGACTAGCAATGGGAGCGTGAGGGCGAGGAGGAATGCGGCGAGCGATATTGGTGTGATTGATCTGCTCTTCTCTTCTTTGCTAGCGATCAGGGCGATTACAGGGACGATGAGGAGGAGGTTCTCACTTGTAAGATTGGCCGCAAGCGCCAGGGACGCCACGGACAGGCCCGCCAGCATACGCGAGGACGTGCGCAGCGATGCCGATAGAGAGACGAGCGTGAGGACCTGGAGGAACAGGGAGAGCGAGGGGTCGGCTGCGGCCGTGGCAACAGCAACATGGAGGGGCATAAGGACCAGGGATGCGCTTGCGAGCAATGCCGCACCTTGGTTACCGAGTATCAGGAAAGTTAGCACGAACGCTCCGGGGACCGTCAGCAATGACGCAATAAGGGATACGGCGCGTGCCGTGGTGACTGAAGTGCCTGTCAGGGCGAACACCAGGGCCAGGGTGCTCGGGTACCCGGCAGTTCTCCCGTCCGTGCGTAGGGTCGGACAATCGACACTGGAGGAAGGAAGGAATTGGGCGAAGATCTCCTGACCGCTCTTGTCGTAGTCGCAGTACGCGTTCGTGTGGCGGAGGAGGACGGTCCGTCCCTGGAGCATCCCGAGGTGGTCCCGCTCCATGAGCGAATAGACATCAGGAGCCCCGAGCCTCACTACGAGCGCCAGGGCCGTGAGGAACGCAAGTACCGTCCAAGTGGATCGTGGGACCTCCCGAAGGGCCCGGTAGAACGCATGCCTGCCTCCCACGGCCAGCACCATGGCCAAGGCCCAGGCGAAAAGGACAGCCGCAGCCTCGGCTCCGGGCATGGTGTGGAGCATGGGATGGGATGTGAGTGGGGCAATCTTTTTTACCCTAACCCCCCGGGCGGCCGACAAGACCCGCCTCTTTCTTAAAGCAAGCGTGTCTACCCGGGCCCATGGCCGAGGATGCCGACTCCGATCCCTCTTTGTATGCACAAGGCCTCACCCGGAGGTTCGGAGACAAGACCGTTGTGGACGAAATTGCTATCGTAGTCCCCCGCGGCTCTGTAACAGGCCTGCTCGGTCCCAATGGTGCGGGGAAGACGACTGCCATGCGAATGATGGCCGGTATCCTGCGCCCCACACGTGGAGAGACGCTCATCATCAGCTATGACATATGGCGCGAACCGCTCAAGGCCAAGGCCGCCCTCGGCTATCTTCCTGAGTCGCTCGACCTCTACGACAACCTCACCACCGAGGAGTTCCTTCGCTTCATCTGTCGGGCGTACGGTATGGACGACGGGATCACCGATGAAGCCCTTGAGCGATGGATGGCGATCTTCGGACTGGAGGACCTGGCCGACGAGCTCATCGGCGACCAGTCCAAAGGGTTCCGCCAGCGGGTCGCCCTGGCCTCGGTGTTCATCCACGATCCCGAGGTGCTCATCCTGGACGAGCCATTCATCAACCTAGATCCGGCCACTTCCCGTATGGTCAAGGACCTGCTGATGGACGGCCGCGATGAGCGTGCCGTGCTTCTCGCCACTCACCTCGCCTCCGTGGCCGAGGAGGTGTGCGATCATGTGATCGTGCTCAATAAGGGAAAAGTGATAGCCCGGGACCAGCCCGCCCCCCTAGCCAAGCGCTTCGGAGGCGATCTGGAACGAGCGTTCGTAGAGCTCGTGAAGGAGGAGACGCCTGCATGAACGACTCCCGCTCCACCGGGGACCGGGACGGCGATCCGAAGCGGGTGTCGCCGGGTTGGGACGCGGTGACCCTCCTGACAGTCACCGACCTTCGGAACTTGGCCCACCAGGCCCGCAGGCGTTCGATGCTAATCATCCCGTACATGGTGTTTCTTCTCATGTTCTACGGGATGGTACGGGGTACCTTCGAGCACTTGGCCGAGGGCCTCGCCGGACGCGTGGCCCCGTTAACGGTCGCCGGGATAGTCTATCACCTCGTACTGGCCATGAGCGTGCTGGAGGGATTGCTGGGTAGTATGCGGCTCTTCGTACGCTCCGATATGGACATCCTCCACGCTCTTCCCCTGACGAACCGCGACAGGTTCCTCTCACGGTTCGCGGTTGAAGTAGGAGTGGAAGCGGTGACGTTCGCACCGGTCGCGCTTGTATTCGCCCTTGCAGCAGCACCGGGAAGGCTGGACATCGCGCTACCGTTCCTGCTCCTCTTCTGGGCGTTCTACTTCACCGCGGAGGCAGTACGATACCTCGTTGACCTCCTCATGGACCGCCTGCTTACCTCCCGGCGACGGCACTTGACGGGGATCCGCCGCTTGGTCCTCGTCCTGGCGGTAGTATCCCTCTTCCTCCCGGTGGTACTCAGGGCCCGGGGTATGCTGGTGGTCCCTGCAGTGGGGTACTTGGTGGGTCTTCTCAACGACGTGTGGCTCCTGCCGTCCACGGCCGCTGCCGAGGCCACGCTCGCATTGTTCGCAGGACAGTGGATGGGATTCACTTCCTACTTCGCGCTCTTGGTCGTGGAGGGCACGCTCTTCCTTGTGGCCGCCGCGGTCCTATCAGGTAAGATGTTCGACTACGAGTTCGTACACCTCCGCACCCAGTACATGATCAGGGCGCTCAGGTCGTCCCGGTGGGGCGAACTCGCCCTCCCCCGCAGCTGGCGCACTACTCCCTTCGCCGAGCTCGTGCACAAGGACCTCCTTGTGCTCTCCCGCACACATGCGTACCAGCTACAGTTGGTCGTCCCATTCGTGGTGTTCACTGGCATCATGGCTGTAAACACCCTCTACTTGCATCTATTCGCCCGGTTCTCTGAGCCAGAGGTGACGCTCTTCATCGCGACCTACATCCAGTTCCTGGCGATCTGGTTCATCTTCGTGCCGGCCGCCGAGTTCTGCTTCGCCGTGGAGGCGCGCCAGGAATGGCTGATACGCATGCTCCCCATACGTCGCTCCGACGTGGTCCACGCTCGTTTCCTGGCGCTCCTTGCATACAATGGCTCGCTAGCCTTCCTCCTGTCATTGGCCACAGTGCTCACCGTGCTGGGGACGGTCAATCCAGCATATGTCCTGCTGGCGCTGGCCGTAGGAGTAGCAAACATCGCCTACTCAGCAGCGATGGCCATCCTGGTGAACCTGATATCCCCCGCCTATGTCTCACGGTTCCTTGCCAATCCCCTGGCGACCGTGCTGTATATCGCCCAGTACCTTATCACCCTCCTGGCATTCTCACGTGTGGCAGGACTGTTCATCGACGACATACCGCTCCTGCTCTGGATCTCGCTCGTGACGTTCATGGCCGCCGCGATATTGTGCTTGCGACTGTCTGCGGGGCTCCTTGAGGGAAAGGACGTAGTCGGGGCGTGAGAAAGAGGGCACTCGGGCCCATTTACATCGTTTGGCGCACATGGAATATCCCTTAATAAGGGACATATCATCGTTATGACGTCTTGCGAGGAGTTAATGTGTGTAAAACACAACATTTATATATGATTAAAGTTCGACCAGAAAAAGCATAAGAAAAGCAAAGGAGATGAAAAAAATGGCAATAAGACTGTTGAAACCGCTCCTGCCGCCCGGTGTGGTGGACGTCGACTGCGTCGATGCGTGCGGATTCACAGTGGTGCCGTATTCCGTGACCGCGGCTGTCCAAGGGGCTGACGCCGTCCCGGTAACGGGCCTCTACGCGGCCCTCACCCTAATCAAGGACGTGGTGGGGACCGACGAGTCCGTCGTATTGTACGAGATTGAGCGCCGACTCGCGAGCCGGTGGGTAAAGACCGCCTCGGGGCGCCTCAGGCGCATGCCAAACACCTGAAACGAGTGTGGATCCCGAACGGAGGTGGTAGCTTGACCATAAGACCGCTCCATACCTAAGGACACCCGTAGCGGGGCGCCCGGAGCAGAGGCCGAACCAGCCTACTCAAGGGGCTCGATGAGCCCCAGCCGGTCCATCTCATGCTCCAGGCGTTCCCGTGCAGCGTCCAGAGCGACACCCATGAGGTGACGCTCCACAACGGAACCCTTGTCGAGGTTAGGGGATGCAGCAAACCGCTGCCCACCCACCTCGAACAGGCGTAGGTATCCCAGGGCCTCGAGCATCTCCAGTCCCTGGGAGAACACCCTGCGTGTCTCCACGCCGAGGGCAGCTCGCTCGGGACGGGTCCGTCGGAAGAGATAGCCATCCTCGTAGGAGAATGTGCGCTGGACGAGATGCGGGAGCACGCAGGCGCAGGCCTTCATCGCCAACCCGAGCCCCCCGGGATCAGAGCGCACTCGACGGAGGAGCGAGGCCTGGAAGGCTGCCCTGAGGTCATCATCGTCAGCATCGCGGCGGGCGTAGATACGCTCCGCTCCCAGCTTCACATGTCTCAAACCGTGGCGGCTGGCGTACCGGCGGAGACCCTCCCGGGCCCGCTCGGTCCCCAAGCCTGGGGGGACCGCCCGCTCCTCTTCGAGGACCCGGGCCAACGCCTCCACGGTCACGGCGCCGTCGAGGGCCAGAGCTACTGAGATGAGCTGTTCGATCTTCCCTCGACCGGCCATGATGCACACTCTACTTAGGGATCTTTATCCCCTTTTCCCGAGCTGTTGTGATTGCGATGTCGTACCCGGCGTCCACGTGTCGGGCGACGCCGATCCCCGGATCAACGGAGAGCACACGCTCGAGCCGCTTGGCGCGCTCAGGCGTCCCGTCGGCCACGATGACCATGCCAGCATGTAGGGAATTACCGATGCCCACACCACCCCCGTGGTGGAACGACACCCATGACGCACCATTGAGGGTGTTGAGGGCGAAGTTCAGCAGCGGCCAATCGCCGATGGCGTCCGAGCCGTCCTTCATCCCCTCAGTCTCGCGGTTAGGGGAAGCGACCGAGCCGCAGTCCAGGTGGTCCCTCCCGATGACGATGGGCGCCTTCACCTCACCGGTACCGACCAGACGGTTGATCTCCAGCCCGAACCGGGCACGGTCACCGTAACCGAGCCAGCAGATGCGCGTGGGCAGCCCAAGGACGGGGACACGCTCGCGTGCCATGGTGATCCAGCGGTGGAGCGGCTTGTCGTCTGGGAACATCTTGAACAGCGCGTCGTCGATGACCTCCAGGTCCTCGGGATCGCCCGAGAGCGCTGCCCACCGGAAGGGACCCTTCCCTTCGCAGAACAGCGGGCGGATGTAGGCGGGCACGAATCCCGGGTACACGAAAGAGCCGTCCTCCTTGCGCACCTTGGAACCACCGAGCTCGGCCTGGCCGCGAAGGTTGTTGCCATAGTCCACGGCCACAGCACCCGCCTCTTGCATGGCCATGATGGCCTCGGTGTGGGCACAGATGGCCGCGAGCGACCTCTTTCGGTACTCGACGGGATCCTCCTCCTGCAGCCGGTCGACCTCGTCGAGGGGGCCGGGCGGAACGTAGGAGAGGAGGTCGTGCGCTGACGTCTGGTCTGTAACGATGTCGGGCGTGACGCCCCGGCGCACGAGCTCGGGGAGTACCTCGGCGGCGTTCCCCACAAGGCCGATGGACAGGGGCTCGCCAGCGGTGGTGGCCTCGTTCACCCATGACAGGGCCTCGTCCAGTGAGTCAGTGATTCGGTCGCAGTAGCCTTCGTCCACTTTCTGCTGGATGCGCTCACGTCGGACCTCGACGTCAATGATGACCGCCTCGTTCATAGTGCCGGCCAAGGGTTGTGCGCCGCTCATGGCCCCCATGCCCGCAGTGACGATGAACTTCCCCTTCAGAGAGTCGCTGTTGAAGTCCTTCTTACCGATGGCAGCGAACGTCTCGTACGTCCCCTGGAGAATGCCCTGGGTGCCGATGTAGATCCAGGAGCCGGCGGTCATCTGGCCGTACATGGTCAGCCCCAGCTGGTCCATGCGATCGAAATACTCCTGAGTGGCCCACCGTGGCACGAGATTAGAGTTGGCGATGATGACGCGGGGCGCCTCCGGATGGCTGGGTGCGATGTATACGGGCTTGCCCGACTGGACGCACAGGGTCTCATCGGGCCCCAGCTCCTTGAGCGCCTGGACGATGCGATTGAACTCCCGCCAGTTCCGTGCGGCCCGACCGCTGCCACCGTACACGATGAGCTGGTCGGGGACCAGCGCCACCTGGGGATCCAGGTTGTTCATGAGCATCCTTAGAGCGGCCTCGGCGTCCCAGGTCCTGCAATGGAGCTCAGTACCGGTGTAAGCGTGAATATCGCCTAGAGGCTTCTCCTCCATGAACATGGGGCGTGCCATTGTGGGGACGGCCTGAAGAACGCTTAAAAGGCTAGGGGAGACGGCGTGCTATGGAGTGGCGGAGCTGACTCAGTCGAGCTGTTCCAGGAGCTCCTCGACCGTCTCCTTCACGCGGGGGCCGGGGGATGCCTGGGCAGGATCTTCAGTATCGTCCTCGTGCTTATCGAGACACTCCGCTACAATGGCGGCCACACCGTTCCCCATGGCGCCCAGGTCGTACCCGCCCTCGAGGAAGAAGGCCAGCTTCCTGGTCCGACGGACGAGCTCCCTGGTAATGTGTCGATAGGTGGGGATGGTGACCTCAAGGGACGTGAGAGGATCGTTGATATGTGCGTCCAGGCCCACCGACACAAGGACCGCATCGGGCCGGAACGAGCCGTACACCTTACCGAAGACCGTGTCGAAGGCCCAGCTAAAGTCGGCGTCCCCGGCGCCTGGGGGAAGGGGCACGTTCGCCGTGAAGCCCACGCCATCGCCCCGTCCCGTCTCGTGGGTGAAACCGCTGCCGGGAAAGAGGGTGCGTGGGTCCTGGTGGAGGGATATGTAGAACACATCGGGCGAGCTGTAGAAGATGTCCTGGGTCCCGTTCCCGTGATGGCAGTCGATGTCAAGGACGAGCACCCGCTGCAGGCCCCCGTCCAGTAGTCGCTGAGCGGCGATGGCCACGTTGTTGTAGTAGCAGAAACCGCATGCGCGTGCACGCTCGGAGTGATGACCCGGGGGGCGCAGGAGGGCGAACGTAGGTTCGTCGCGTTTCACTGCTTCGCGGGCCGCGAGAAGGCCGCCGCCTACGGCTCGGCAGGCGATAGCATGGGTCCCCGTCGGGACGGGTGTGTCCATGTCTATGGCGCCGCCCTGCAGGGAGAGGCGCTCGATTAGGTCCACGAGCTCGGGCACGTGGCAGGTGAGAAGGTCGTCCCGGGTGCACATCTCGGGAGAGAGGACCGTGCACAACTCCCATAGTCCCCGCTCCTTGAGCGCTGTGATGGCTGCCTCAAGTCGCGCGCGACGCTCCGGATGGAACGCCCCGGGATTATGGGCCAGGTAATCATCATGATGTACGAGTAGCATTGGGTATCGTCCTCTCCATCGTCCTCACCTGGTTGACGATCTCTCCGGCGATGATGCCGGTGCTGACGACACCTTCAAGGGACATCTCCCCCCCACGGCTCTCGATACGGATGGCCGGTACAGAGGAGATGTTCGCGTTCGGATGGGACGCTACGTTGACCTTTACCAGATGAACCGTATCGTTCATCCCGTCGGCCAGATCCTCCATGAGCGGTGTCTGGTCCCGGCACGAGGGGCAATCGTTGCGGTAGTAGTATGTCAGGATGACCATGTCCTGTGCGATCAGTTCTTGGAGGCGCGTGTCGTTTAGCGGGCTCGTGCTCACGTTATCATGGTCGGGCTCGAGGTAGGCCACATAGATCTCACGATAGAACTGGACACCGAGTGCAAGGGCCACTGAGACCACGAAAACGGTCATGACAGCGTCCTTGGAGACCATGGGGTGTCCCTCGCGTGGCCGAAGCCCTCCTCATTATATATACTTTATCGGTGTTCGACACGACGGTATGCCTGACGCACTGTCCGCGTATATCTTCTACATTGGGTTCCTTGTACTACTGGGGCTGGCGGTACGGCAGTGGTATGATAATCTCATCGGTCCCGAGCCAGAGGAACCTCCCGTGGACAGGTACTGGAAGGACTCCTACGACCTCATGAAGTCGTACTACGCCTCAGAGCAGCTACAGCCCCCGGTGGCCGACCGGCGGTACCTCAATCCTCTCGGCCATCAAGCTGGTGGGTGGAGAGCGGGGAATAGATAGGGCCCTGTGGTGTGAGTGTGCTCTGGACCAGGGAGAATCCCTTCACTGGGAGCTCACCAACGTCCACGGCATTCAGTTTTTCGATGGCCTCGACCAGTTCTGCCCGGTTCCTACCGCTGCGCACTCGCGCCAGGGTGATGTGAGATCGATAGCCCCTCGTGTCGCGTCGGAAACCCAGTCCCTCGGTCGCCTGCTCAATGTCATCGTGCAGAGCACTCAGGGCTGGGGAGGGCTCGAGCCCTAGCCACACGACCCGCACACGTCGTGGATTGGGGAACACACCGGTGGAGCGGACATGGAGCGTGAAGGGGGCGTTCCGGCCTGCGACCTCACTGAGAACGTCGGTCAGCGATCCCGTCCGTTCATCGGGGATGTCGCCCAAGAACTTTAGGTTCACATGGAGGTTCCGAGGCTCCACGAACTTGGCGTCGGCTCCCACACCCTGCAGCCGTGTAATCACGTCCTCGATGGCCGGGGCAAGGGGCTCCAGACCGATACCGATGAACGCGCGCACCATTGACACATTTAAAAAGACAAGGTGTTATAGCCGTTTCGGTGCGCATAATGGCCCGGTACGTCATCAAGGTGGGCGGTTCGGTGCTTGCCCCTGACGGTCCCGACGTGGACCTTGCCCGACGGTTAGCAGATGCTCTCAAGGAGATTGCCAAGGACGCGGAGGTTTACGTCGTCGTAGGGGGAGGCCATGTAGCTCGCCAATACATCGACGGGGCGCGCTCACTTGGAGCGCCCGATGCTTACTGCGACATAATTGCTATCGATGTGACCAGGGCCAACGCCCGGTTCGTCATCGCTGCACTCGGTGACGTCGCCCGACGTTCGCCCCCGACCTCCATCGAAGGGGCCGCTGCGGCCGCGATGAACGGACGTGTGGTGGTAATGGGCGGGACGGTGCCCGGCCACACGACGGATGCGGTGGCCGCTCTCCTTGCGGAGTACGTGGGTGCCGACGCTTTAGTACTGTGCAAGGACGTGGGCGGTGTGTACACCGCAGATCCTAAGAAGAATCCCGAGGCCGCTTTCATCCCCAGTCTTACCGGCGAACGTCTGCTGGAGATAGTCTCGAAGGGGGACATGGTGGCGGGAGTGTCCGCGGTCACCGACCTGCTGGCCGCCCAGGTCATATCGCGCTCGGGATTGTGCACCTATGTCGTGGACGGACGCGACACCGTGAACATCATAACCACCGTGAGGGGGAAGGAGTGCCCGGGAAGCAGGATCAACTAGTCATCGCCCTGACGGGGATGCCTGCTAGCGGTAAGGATGCAGCTCTCGAACTCGTTCGAGGGAAGGTCCCAATCTTTCGCATGGGTGACGTGGTAATCGAGCACCTGCACGAGCAGGGGGCCGAGGTCACCGCCGAGAGTGTCGGTGCCATGGCCAACCAGCTCCGCGCCAAGCACGGGAAGGGTGCCATAGCCCTCCTCCTGGGTGAGCGGCTCACACGAAGTTCGGAGCCAGTGGTCATCATCAACGGCGTCCGGGGCATCGCAGAGGTGCGCGAGTTCCGCCGGACGTTCCCGCTGTTCACACTCATCGCCGTTCACTGTGCCCCTGATACGCGGTATTCCCGTGTGCAGGCCCGTCAGCGGGAGGACGATGCAATCTCGCGCGAGGCGTTCGATGCCAAGGACGCCCGCGAGCTCTCCTGGGGGCTGGGTGAGGCCATCGCGACCGCAGACCGAATGATCGTGAACGAGGGTTCCCACGAGGAGCTTCATGGCCGTTTCCGGGAGGTGCTGAATGCACTCGGCGTCCCCTTCGATTAGTATCAGGGCTGAAGTAGGTCCCACCGAGGATCCCAAGAAGGTCGCCCTTGCGGTGAGCAAGATCTTTCCCTCTGCTGAGATCGATGTCGGGGAGGATGAGGTACGCGCCACCGCCTCGGGCCGTGGAGCTCTCATGCGCTTTAGAGAACTGGTACTTGTACAGCGCACCGGCTCCGCAGTGGCAGCTGCGCTCGAGCGACGTCTTGAAGGACAGATCCTGCGGTTCGAGCTCAACAGGCTCGCAGCATTCGCCTCACATGTGAACCTGGGTTCCAGCGTCATGGGCCCACTGGAGGTCGAGATGGAGGGTGACGATGTCGAGGAGGTGATATCCTGGCTTTGTGGATCGAACCCGTCCTGAGGCTCGTCGCCTGTGCTCTCCTCTCTCTGGTGGTGCGCTCCAGTGGCGTGCTGGATACCAACGGCTCTTTCTTCGCCGGGGTGATGGGCTTCCTGGTGTGGAGCACCCAGGGATTCCAGTGGGTGGTTGTGATGATCACCTTCGTCCTCACCTCGACGCTCGCCACCAAGTACCGCTATGCGCGAAAACGCAAGCTCTGGGTGGCGGAGGAAAAGGGCGGAACGCGACAGAGTCGCAACGTAATGGCCAACGGCCTGGCCCCCACCATCATAGCCGTTCTGGGCAAGGTGTACGGTGTTGCGGACCTCCACCTTGTGTTCGTGGGTTCCGTCGCGGCGGCCATGGGCGACACGCTCGCCTCGGAGCTGGGCGTGCTGAGCACGAGCGAACCCTACCTCATCACTACGCTCCAGCGGGTGGAGCGAGGTACCGACGGCGGAATTTCCCTGTTGGGGGAGGCAGCGTGCCTTACGGGTGGTTTCATTATCGGTGTTGTGGGCGTGCTTCTCGGCCTTCCCGATCCTCCACGTGTGATGGGCGTGGCCCTTCTCGGGGCCTTCGCGGGGTGCAACCTGGATAGTATCCTAGGTGCCACTCTGGAACAGCGCGGCCTGGTCACAAACGAGATCGTGAACTTCCTTGCGACCCTTACCGGGGCATACACCGCCACGTTCTTCATGGTGTGACGGCCGGGTGCCGCGGGGAATACCTTTTTAAAATATGCCTCCCTTCCCGCTCCCGAGGATAGTCACAATGGCGGACGAACTGGGAGACAGGAAGAGGTCCCGCGATCTGATAGGGAAGACAATCGTCAGCAAGACGGGACGGAAGTTCGGGCGCGTGGGCGATATCCGGTTCGAGCCCCGAACCGGGGAGCTCATCGATGTCATCGTGGCCAATCCCAGCGATTACTCCAAGTCCGTCATCGTCAGCGGTAAGGAGGGCATCATCAAGATACCCTTCTCGGCGGTAATCTCCATCGGCGACTTCGTTATCGTCTCCGAGGAAGATATCGTCTAGAGACGCTGCAGGTTCTGGCTAAGGACACCAAACACCATATTAGTGAGCGTGAGCTCTGAAGATAGCTACCCGGTGATGGTCTTTTCCACTTGCTCGAAGTGCTTGCCGATCGATTCCAGTTCGTGCTTGAGCTCGTGGCGGTAGTTCTTGATGTCCTTGTAGCGTTCACGCTCCACCTTCTCGTAGATCTTGCTGAGAAGGCCGACCATGCGGAGGACATCCTTGTGGACGTCGTCCATGTAGTAGAGGAGGTCCAGAAGCTCCTTTTCGAGCTCGTTGACGAGGACAGTGGATTTGATGATCCGTTGCTTTCCCTGACCTATGTTTAGTCTCTCCAGCTCATCCTTGGCTTTGAGGAGCTCCATGCCTAGGTTCTTAGCCAGGTCGACCACGGGCGCAGCCTTCTTCGCCATAGTCGTCTATCGGTCGTTCATCCAATTTAACTCTTTTTTATTTTGGCGGGAAGTCCCCTTCCGAGAGGGAAAGGATGGAGCTAGACGGTAAACATACATGGCTGTACATGATATTTAGACCATGGGACGGATCGCATACCGCCGAAGGTGGGCGAACACGCATACAATAAACATGCGATCCCAAACTTAGTACTAAAATAGTATTAATTACTGATTAATATTTCAGTAAAATATTGAATACTGGCACGCCACCGCCATGGCATATATAATGATGAATGACCTACTATTTATTGGGTGTGGATGTCAAGGACGATCACTGAATAATGTCGACAGCGGTCGCGTCCTAGAGAACTCACATCCGGTCCACGATGAGTAAAGCTGAGAATGCTGGCTGATCGGTCGGGGTAGGGATCTTCCAGGGGCAAGGTGAGGGATGCTCATAACACGGAGCGTTCATAGAGAGGTTCACGTGTACGTGGATGCGCAGATGCCTCGACCCTGTCTGGTAACGGAAGGAGTTCTGAACGTTGCCATCGATGGTCTGGGCCGGATCACCCTCGGGCTGACGATAGACCGTGATTCAGGATCGCTCAGGGTGGGGACCACCCGATGCGCCCGTGGAGCTGGGAACAGCGTC
>PVBE010096188.1_pt1 | contig 14594 bp, 11 predicted proteins | sample 1631181 | NCBI WGS metagenome assembly PVBE01 (sample SAMN08397723, study PRJNA350692) | Marine metagenome, whole genome shotgun sequencing project. | isolation source: water | place: Pacific Ocean | collected 2012-04
GTGCCGGTGATTTTGCTCTGGCCTATGCGGGAACGGTAGGAGACGGGAACCTCCCGGACGGTGAGTCCGGCGCTGTGCGCCTTGAGTTGCATCTCGATGGTCCAGCCGAAGCCCTTGTCCGACATGTGAAGCCGCTCCAGGGATTGGGTGCGAATGGCGCGGAAGGGGCCCAGGTCCGTGTACCTGACGCGGAAGAGGATGCGCATCAGAAGGCAGGCCAGGCGGTTGCCGAACCAAGCCTGGGGCAGGAGGGCCGCGCGGCTGGCACCGCCGAGGATGCGGGAGCCGATGACCAGGTCGGCCTGGCCATCAAGGATGGGGGCGATGATGCGTTCCAGTTCCCCGGGGTAGTCCGAGTGATCCGCGTCGAGGAAGACGATGATGTCGGCAGGCGGTTGTGCGCCTGGGGTGGATTCCATCGCCGCCCTGCTCCCGGATTCGACCTCTTCCCCACGGGCCTCCGGGCTTCCCTGGCTGGGCTCTCCCAGAAGGGCAGCGAGGCCCGCCAGGCAGGCTGATCCGTAACCCCGGCGCGGCTCGTGGACCACGAGCGCTCCGGCGGCGGCGGCCACCGCCGCGGTGGCGTCACGGGAACCGTTGTCCACGACCAGGACGCCGTCCACCAACTCGGACGGGATTTCCGAAAGGACCAGTGGCAGGGCCTGCTCCTCATCGAGGGCCGGGATCAGGATCCAGATGCGGGCAGCGGAGGGACCGCCGCCCGGAACCGGGCGGGGAGCGTGGGCAGCCCGCCGTTCGCCATCGGAGGCCGTTCGGGGTTTCCGCGGCGACTGAAACTCCTGGGCTACCCCGGCCTGTCCCTCGGTGTTTGCTTCCATGAAAGGGTGGGCGATGGGGTGGGGCGGGCCGCTGAATGGGACGCGCCGCTCTAGTATACTCCCCGACTCCACGCCGTCCGTGGCCGCCTTTGACCTTCACCATCACCACTGCCCTACCCGGTGACGGCTCGCCCGTCAGCCCGCTCCTGGACCGCGCCTTCGGCGCAGGCAGCCAGGAGTCGCGCCTGGTGGAGGTCCTGGCGGAACAGTACACGGCCTTCGACCCGGGCCTCTCCCTGGTGGCGGAATGCGACGGCGAGGCCGTGGCCTACGCCCTCTTCCTGCCGCGCACCATCCGCCTGCGCGGGGCCGATGTGCCCCTGGCGGCCTGTGGCCCCGTGGCCACCTTGCCGGAACACCAGGGCAACGGCGCCGGCAGCTTCGTCATGCGCGCGGGCCTGGCGGCGCTGGCGGACCGTGGCATCGTCGGCTCCCTGCTCCTGGGACACCCGCGCTACTACCCGCGCTTTGGCTACGGCCCGGCCTTCAACCTGCAGCTCGTGCGCGCTCCGGCAGAGGTGCTCGGTGAGCTCCCCGGGGAAGAGGGTGAAACCGACGCCTGGCGCGGCATCGAAGGCGACGACCTACCGGCCCTGGTGAGCCTGCAATGGCACAGCCACGGTGATGTGAACGGCGCCGAGAAACGCAGCCCCGCAGCCATGGACTGGGCATCCCTGGCCGAGGGCTCTCATACGCTGGTGCTGCCCGGCACCGGACCCGAGGCCGGCCCGCGCGCCTACCTGCGCTTCCGCGTGCGGGAAAGCGTGCAGATAACCGAGTGCGGCGCCCGAGATCCCCAGGGAGTGATTGGCATCCTGGCCTTCACCGCCCGCCTGGTGCGCGAACACGCCCGCCCCCAGGCGGAGTTCCGCATCCCCCACGCCCACGCCGTCTCCCGGGAGCTCTTTCGCCGCGGCGCCACCTTCGAGAGCAACAACTTCGGCGGCGCCGCCATGCTGAAGATCTGTGACTGGCCGGAGCTCTTCCGGCACACGGCGGACTCCTGGGCGACCGTACTCGCCGGCGCCGGCCACCGCTCCATCTCCCTGGAGATCGACGGTGCGACCCACCACCTGTCCCTGCGGGACGGCCGCCTGCACCTGGGCACCGAGCGCGACAACCTGCGCCACCTGGTCATCCCCGCGGAACTGGCTCCGGGGCTCATTACCGGCCACTTCTCCGCTGCGGAGCTCCTCTTCGATGGAGAACAGCTGAGCCGCTCGCAGCTGGACCCGGAGGGCCTGAAACTCCTGCCGAGCCTCTTCCCCCACTCGACCCCCCTGTGGACCTACTCGACGGTCTACGAGGTGGCCGACGGCTGACCAGCGGGGCAGGAACAACCGCCCGAGAAGCTACAGGTCGCCGCGCGCGCGCAGGGTATGCACCGCTTGCTCGATGACTTCCGGGAAGGGGCGCGGGTTCCAGCCGAGCTCCTCGCGGGCGCGGCTGTTGTCAAAACGGAAGGAGGTGCCCAGGGCGCGCAGGGCCTGGGGCGTCACGAGTTCCGCCGGGCGCAGGCGATCGACCAGGGACACAGCGCCCACGATCCAGGGCCAGAGCCAGGTCGGGGCCGTGCGGCGCGGGGCGGCCACACCCAGGGCGGCGGCCACGCAACGGAAGACAGCGAGGTGCGTGGGGTTGGACTCGGTCAGGATGTAGCGGCGACCGCGCCTGCCCTTTTCGAGGGCCAGCAACATGCCGTCTGCCACATCATCCACGCCGACCACCGCCAGGGAAGCCGGTGGGGCCAGGGGGCCGAGGCGCCCGGCGGCCACGCGGCGCAGGAACTCGACCGTGTTCGAACGCCCCGGGGCCGGGCCGAAGATGGCGCCGGGGTTGACGATGACCACATCGAGATCAGCGGCGGCCTCCCGCGCCAGTTCCTCTGCGGCGTGCTTGGTGTCGGCGTAGTCGTTGCCTAGCTCGCCTAGATTCCAGCTGGCGGTTTCGTCGTGGGTTTCGCCGGAGGGCGAGTGGGCCACACCGACGATGGAGCTCACATGTAGCAGACGATCCACGCCGTGGCGGCGGGCGGCGGCCAGCACCGAGCGCGTGCCACCGGTATTGATGGCCTGCTGCCGCGCCCGGTCCCGGGTGCGATAGCTGATCAATGCGCCGGAGTGAATCAGGTGAACGGGCCTGCCGGCCGCGCGGCCGGCCGCCACGCCGGCGGCGACAAAACTCTCGATGCTATCTCCGTCGCAGAGGTCACCCAGGTGATAGGTAACTGAACAGTTCGCCAGGGGTTCGCGGTCAGAACTCCGCCGCACCAGGGCGTGCACATCCGCGCTGCGCTCGCAGAGCCGCTTGACGACGGCCGTACCCACGAATCCCGTGGCGCCGGTGAGCAGGACCGTGGCGTTCATGCGGGCTCCACCAGGGGCAGCTTGAGGCGAGCGATGACACCGATGTCATGGGGGCCATCGTCGAGGGAAATCGTGCCGCCGAGTTCTTCAACCACGCGGCGCACGATGGCCAGGCCCAGGCCTGTGCCCTGGGTGCGCGTGGTGAAGTAGGGCTCGAAGAGGGACTCGCGTACCTCGGCGGAGAGGCCCTTGCCCGTATCGCCGATCTCCACGCTGACGTTTTTCCCCTCCGCCCTCACGCAGACGCTGAGCTCGCCGCCTCCGGGCATGGCTTCGAGGGCATTGGACACGAGGTTGATCAGCGCCCGGCGCAGGGCGCCCGGGTCGGCGAAGACAAGGCAGGGCTCGGCGCCCTCCTCACTGCGGCTGACGCTCACATCGAGATCCGCGGCCCAGGCCGCGTTCAGCTCGAGCACATCGTCCACCAGGGCCCCCACATCCACCCGCTCCCGCTTGCGGCTGGCCCCCGCCAGGGCGTGGAAGTCGGAAGCGATCTCGCGCATGTTTTTCACCTGGCGCCCGACGAGATCCACGGTGCGCTCGAAGATGGCATCGAACTCCTCCGAGCCATCGCGCTTGGCGCGCTCCATGAGCGCCATGGAAAGGCTGATAGGTGTCAGGGGGTTTTTGATTTCATGGGCCACCTGTCGCGCCATCTCCCGCCAGGCCGCGTCCTTCTCCGCGCGCACTAGTTGTTCGCGTTTCTCCAGCAATTCGCCGGTCATATTGTTGAAGGCCTGGGCCAGCTCGCCGAGCTCGTCCAGGCTGGTGACGGGAATGCGCGCTTCCAGGTCGCCGGCGGCCACGCGGCTAGTGTGTTCCTGCAAGGCTCTGATCGGTCGCGTAGTACGGCGAGCCAGGATGATCGTCCATAACACCGCCACCAGCAGCACGCCGGCGGTGGCCCCGTAGAGGATGCGCCGCAGTTGGTTCACCGTGGCATAGATATCGCTGTTGTCAATGCCGATGCCCGCCACCCAGCCCAGGCCATCTTCCTCGGGTCCGGCACAATGACGGAAGGCGGCGTTTTTCATGACACCGTTGAACTCGTACTCCGGGTACATGCCCCAGGTGCTGTTCAGGGCAGCACGCACGAGCTGCGGCAAGGCCACAGGCGGCTCGGAAACGCGCTGGCCGATCAGGGAGTACTTCGGGTGGCCGATGATCGTGTCCGCATCACTCTTCCACAGCCAGGCGTAGGAAGAGGATTCAATTTCACCGCCCAGGAAGCCCTGAAAGAAACTGCTGGGCGCCGGCTCGAGGATGCCGCTCTGGATGTGCTTCCAATTCATCAGGCCGTAGACAACTCCGTGCCAGAGGGCCTCGTCTGCCCCGTCCCGCGGTGCTTGCTCGCGCACCGGCACGGCGAAACCGATGTGGTAGTTCTCGGGCAACGGGGAATCGGCGAAGGCCGGCAGGAGCGGCGACCGGTGCTGGTCAACGAGCACGATCTCCCCCAGGATGGCCTCCACAAACCAGTCCTCCGTGCGAAAGTCGTGGGCTGCGATGGCCCCCAGCACCTCGGCCCCCAGGGGCTTCCCCGCCGGGGTGACCCGATTTGAAATGACCTGGCGTCCGGCGCCGTCCACGACCACCACCAGATCGAAGGCGGTGCTGCGCTTAACGAACTTGTCCAGGCGCTTGACCAGACGCTCGGCCAACACATCCTCGCCCTCCCCGCGCCGACCGAGAACCAGATCCACCACGGGATCATCCGCCCAGAGCTCAATGTCCAGGCGACGCTCATTCAGCTCCTTATCCAGATCGCTGGCCAGGTTGCTGGCCAGGCTGAGCAGCGTGGACTGGACCGTCTCGTATGACAGGCGCTCGGCCATCAGGTAATTCACGAACCAGGCGAAGCCCAGGAAGGGCACCAGGACAGCGGCCAGAACTGCCAGGACCCACTTGGTGGAAATGCGGCGTATCATCCGCGGGCGATTCTAGCCCACTCCCAGCGCCAACCCCATGCCCACTCCCCGCCGCATCCTGCTGATCCGCCTCTCCCACCTGGGGGATGTGATCCAGGCCCTGCCCCTTTTCCACGCCCTGCGCGCCGCCTACCCCGAGGCGGCCCTGGCCTGGGCCGTTCAGGAGGAGTTCGCTGATCTAGTCGGCGGCCTGCCGGGCCTGGAGCGCGTGATTACATTTAGCAGGAAGGGCGGGCTCGGGGCCTGGGCCGCCATGGGCGCGGAGCTGGCGGCCTTCGCTCCGGATTGGACCGTGGACGCCCAGGGCAACACGAAGAGCGCCCTCACGGCCCTCTGCTCCGGGGCGCCGCGCCGCACGGGCCTGGCCCGGAGGCACTGGCGCGAAGGTTTCGCCGCCGGCAGCTCGACAGACCTAGCCCCCGCGCCCCAGCCCGGGCGCGCCCCGCTCCACGGCCTGGAGCGCGTGTTGCTCCTGGCGCGGCACTGCGCCGGCGCCGCCGGCCTGCCCCAGGCACCCTTCCGGCGCGACCCGGGCCTCGCCCCCCGGGAGCTCGCCGACGGCCGGCGCGCCCTGTCAGCGGGCCTGGCTAGCCCAACACCCTCCGCGCCCGAATCTGGAACGCCCGCCGGCGCCGCCGCTCCCATCCTGCTGCACCTCTCCCGGGCCGGCGATCCGCGCAGCTGGCCCGCGGAGCACTTCGCAGACCTGGTGGACTTGCTCGCTCCACACTTGCCGCTCCTGGTGCTGGCTGGTCCCGCCGAGGAAGCCGAAGCCGCAGCCCTCGAGGACCGTGACATCCCGGTCATGCGCCAAGCCGGGCAACGGCAGCTGGCGGGCATCCTGGCCGCCGCCGCTGCCGTCGGCGGCCGCCTGGTGGCCGGCGACTCCGGCCCGGCTCACCTGGCCGCCGCCGTGGACCTCCCGGTGACGCTCCTGGCCGGCCCCCAGGACGCGGGTCTCACGGGTCCCTGGCCCCTGCCCGCCAGTAACCGGGCCCCGGCCAGCCACCACCGCGTCCTGCGCCGGGGGGATCTCCATTGCAGCCCCTGCCGCTCGCGCACCTGCACCGCGGCGCGGGGCCCGATTTGCATGACGGAACTCACGCCGGCCACCGTCGTGGAAGACCTGCTGCGCCCAGCGCCGGGCGAGGCCCGGGAGCGCGCCCAGGACCGGGATCAGGACCGGGAAAGCGGGCTCGAAACCCGGCCGCCCTCCGCCCGCACCCCCTCCACGGCCGCGCCCCAGGCAGGCTGACCCCCGGGCTATTGCGCCCGGGGAACTCACGGGTGATTGCGTTCCCGCGCCTTCCCCCGTAGAAGAGTCCCCCCCGCCATGCGCATGGTCTACTACTACACGGCCCTGGCCACCGCCACGGTCCCGGCCCTCTTCGCCACGGCCATCCTCGGCGCCCTGGGCTCCCCCCACCACCTGCCCCTGGGCCTCTTCTCCGCGCTCCTGGCCGTGGCCATCCACAGCCTGGTGATCCTCTTCATGCTGGTCACCGGCCGCGTCCTACGTGAGGCCCAACGCAATCGAAAACTGGGCCCGGAGTTCCTGGAGGAGGCCGGCCGCTTCTTCGGCGAACGGGCAGGTTTCCCCGCGGCCCTGGCCGGCGCCTTCTCGATCGTCGCCGCCGGCGTCCTGGGTTACGCCGCCCGCGGCTTCGACATCTCACCTCTGGTACACGTCGGCGCCGGCCTGGCCGCCCTGGGTATCAACCTGTGGGCCATCTCCGTGGAGTACCGCGCCCTGACCGTAAACCAGGAGCTCATCGACCGTGCAGCCCACGAGCTCGATCGGTTGGATCGCGCAGCAGACGCCCGCGGCGAACTGCCGCCCCCGCCACCGAAGCCGGATCCCCGCCGACCGGCGCGCCTGGGCCTGACCCTGGCCATCGCCGCCTGGCTGCCCTACTTCTACCAGGCCCTGATCCTGTGGCGCGGCGACTTCTCGCGGGCCTCCCTGCACCCCTGGCTGGAGGCCTCGATCCTGGGCGCGGCCCTGTTCGTCGTCGGCCGCGGCGCAGCGGCCTCCAGCGAACAGCAGAGCTAGGGCGATTCAATCACGGAGCTTCCCATTCCGGGATCAGGGCCTGTGATGGATGCGGGTTGGCAGCCCGCGCCATCGGCTGCGGATTGCTAGCGTTGCTGCGCCCGCAGGCCGGCCAGCTGGCCCCGAACATCGCGGTAGCCGGGCCAGAAGAAGGAGATCTGCTTCAACAGCGCCCTGCGTTCGGCCGCATCGGCAGCGTATTGTGCCTGCTCGTAGAGCGTCGCGGCCCGCTCGATGTAGTCCACCAGCGTGTCGTGCCGGGCGCGGGCATCGCCGTAGAAGGACACATCCGCGAGCAGCGCCGCGTAGGCATCGCGGGCGGCCACATAACGGTTGTCGCGTTCCAGGCTGAGGGCCTGCTGGTAGCGGCTTTGCGTGCGCGTGGCATCGACCTCGTCCAGGAGCCCGAAGATGACCTCGCCCTGCAGTACGGTCTGGCCCCGAACCTCCTCCAGGGTCAGCTCGGCGCGCTCCAGGTCGCCGCGCAGGATGTCCATGCGGGCCTTCTCAAGTTGGCGCGCCACCGCCGTCTCGTTCTCCATGCGCAGGGCGCCGTCCAGAGCGACGGCCAGGCTGTCGTCCAGCTTGCTCGCCAACAGGTACTCCGCGCGGGCCGCGTGGTAATAGCCCCGCTGTTCCAAGTCCGCGCCCAAGGCAAGGCGCTGGCCAGCCAGCAGTTGGTCCACTTCACCGGCGCGCAGGGCCGTGCGTTCGTCATCCTCGCGGTACTTGCCTGAATAGGCGAAACGCGCCCGGGCCTGCTCCAGCCAGAGGTCCGCCAAGGCGTCCACGCCGGAGCGGTAGTAGCCGTCGGCCTTGCCGTCGCGTTTCTCCATGCGCTGCAGTACGTGCTCAAGACCCTCGCTGGCCTCCGGGTGTCCCGGTTCGATGACCAGGATCTCGCCATAGGACAAGAGGGCCCTGTTCAGATCCTCATCCGCCATGGCTTCCAGGGCGCAGCCGAGGAGCGAAGTGCGGATCTTGCGTCTGGTCTTCTCAATCCAGCTGGCCACCAGTTCCGAGGCGGGGTCGATGGCCAGCGCCATTTCGAGAGAGGCCAAGGCCTCGTAGTCACGATCTTCGAAAGTCGCCCGCCGCCCGTTTTCCAGGTGCCAGGCCACGCTGGCCCGGCGGTGATCCGCGACCGCCTGGGCGTCGGAGGGATCGGCCTCCACCGCCGCCGCGGCCCGACGCACGGCTTCCGTGTACTGCCCCCGGGCGATCAAGAGGTCGAGTTCGGAGTTGAAGGCACCCCCGGCACCGGGGGGCGCCTGGCAGGCCAGGGGCAAGAGGGCGAGGGCCAGGAGGGCCAGAGTCTGTGGACGGGGTCGGATCATGTTGGGGCGGCTGTGCTGGAACATGGTGGCCATGGGACGCCGGAGAGGGGCTTTCCTTCCCCCCGCCGAGGACTTCTCCTACCTCACAAGTGATTTCAGGACAACGGTTTGGGTCATGTATCCTGATTGGCGAAGGCCACGCAGCCGAGGCTCCCAAAGAGCAGGATCGGTAGCCAGGTGGCCAGGAGGGGGCTCAGGCTGCCGGCCAGACCCAGGCTGCGCAGGACGAAGTCCGTTGAAAAATAGAAAAGACAGGTCAGGCATGCCAGGGCGATGCCCCGGGGTGCCCGGGAGCGCGGTTGGCGCATGACAAGGGGCAGGCCAATGAGCAGCAGCACCAAGTTGGCCAGGGGGAAGGTGAGGTGGATCTGTCGCAGGGTCGGGTAGAGGACGTTGTTTACGTCACGCCGTTCGAGGGCGCGCACCTCGGCCAGGGACAGGTCCTGAGAATCTTCCCGGGCCCGGTGGGCGGCGCTGGCCAGGGTGGGAGTCAGGCTTGACGCTTCCAGACGGAAGACGGGCTCCTCGGTCTGCTCCCTTCCGAGCCGATGGCGCACTCCGTCGGTCAGGGTCCAAAACCCCTGCTCCCGCGCGTCCTCTCCGGCAGCGGCCGTGGAAAGCCAGCACACCTCGGAGGCCTCGATGCTCATCCAACCATCCGGCTTCCGGAAGGTGGCCGTCAGCCCCTCACCCCGGGGCTCGGTGTCGGCATCGCCCGGGTGGTAACGCGCCAGGCGCACCACATTGCCGTCCTGGTCCCGCACCAGGAGGTCGCGATAGGTGCGCTCAAAGCGCTGGTTGTTGAGGATGTCCAGGGCCGCCTCCTTGCGATCCACACAAAAGCCCAGGCCACGCTCGCGCAGACCCACCATGCCCAGGGCCACAACGAACCCGCCCACCAGCACCGGGCGCAGCAGGCTGAGGGAGCTGGTCCCGGCGCTGAGCACGCCCACGGTCTCGTTGGCGCGCTGCAGATGCGCCGCCGTGAAGAGGCCCGCGGCCAGGGTGGCAAAGGGGGCGATCTGCAGAAAGAGACCGGGAATGGTCCACAGGAGGTTTCCGATGAGGGCGGTCAGGGGCGCGTGGCCGCCGCCCTCCCAGGGCTCCAGGTAGTTGTCCAGCTTGGAAGAGAACTCGAGCAGGAGGAAGAGGCCCACCATGGCCAAGAGGGCCGTGGCGAAGGATGACAGGAAGAGGCCGCCCACATAGATGTCCAGGCGTCCCAGGGGTCTCGGCCAACCGCGCATCTGGCGGGGTTCGCGTGCGCCGCTGCCATTCATGAGCGCCAGGTCCTCCGCAGGTAGGCAAGGCCCGCCAGGGCGCCGACGGCGGTGGTCAACCAGGCCGCCAGTTCCGGGGGCATGATGCCCGTGGTACCCAGGGGCTTGCCCAGGCGCATGGAGATGACGAAGTAGCCGAGGGCCACGCCCAGGGCCGAGGCCGTGCCGCCGAGGGCCGAGGCGCTTCGGCGCCGGAGGCCGATGGGTACGCCCAAGAAGAGGAACAGGAAGTAGGTGGCCGAGAGCGCCTGGCGCTGGGAGATCTGGTAGCGGTACTTCTGTTCGAGCTCGGCGGAGAGGTCAGCGCCATCCAGGGCACTGCGGATCTCGTCCGAAGTCCAGTAGCGCGGGTTGTCCGAGCGGCCCGGGTCCGAGTCGAGCAGTGACTCCAGGTTGACCTCCACCGTGGGGCTCTCGCTGTGGAGGATCTCGCCCTCCACCGGGCGCACCAGGCGCGCGTTGGTGAGACGCACGAGCATACGCCGGTCGGTGAAGGCGAAGGTCACCTCCTCGGCCAGCATCTCGCGCCCGGCGCCATCCCCGGGCAGGTGCATGTAGGCGTCGAGGAAGCGTTCGCCGGAACGGTCGCGGGCCACCAGGTAGAGGCCACCGATCTTGAGGTCCGTGCGCCCCGGGGCGATCTGCACAATGTCGTCGCGCACGGCTTCCGAGCGGAACACACGCTGGCGATCCTTGACCTGGGGCAGGTCCGTGGCGGTGATGCCGTGGGTGATGAGGGCGAGGATGGCGGCCACGGCGAGGGCCGGCATGAGCGTCTTCAAGGGGTGCAGGCCCGCCATGCGCATGGCGGTCCACTCGTTGTCCACGGCCAGACGTCCGTAGGTGGAAACAACCGCCAGCAGGAACCCCAGGGGCGCGAGATAGGGCAGCAGCTCCTCCAGGCCCATGGCCATGTAGGTGATAAGGCGCAGGGTGCTGACGCTGGGCAGCTTCTCCAGGGCCGCCACCGCCGTGCCCGGCAGGGCCACGAAGGCCAGGCCGCCCACGGAGAAGAGCATGGAGACGATCAGCTGGCGCAGGATGTAGGAGGGGAGCCGCACGGCCCGTGAGGATACGGAACCGGGTATGATCTCCCCATGCCCGGGGCCAGGGAGATCAAGGGAAACGTGAAACGCACCGTGCTCCGGGAGCCCGGTGGGCCGGGCCAGACAGGCCGGGCGGTCAAGCGCTTCCACGCTCCGGGCCACCTGGACAGCCTGCGGGACGGGGCACGGGCCCGGGCCGAGGGCCAGGCCCTGGAAACAGCCGCCTCCCGGGGCTTGCCCGTGCCACGCGTGCTGGAAGTTGTCAGGCGCGCCGCCGGGACGGGCCAGGCCAGTGGCGGCGCAGAAACCGGTGGCAACGCAGGAACCTGCGGCGGCGCTGGGAAAGGAGCAGCAGCGACCTCCCTTGGGGACGCCACCGGCGAGCGCTGGGAGCTGTGCACCGAGTGGATTCCCGACGCCCACTCCCTGGCGGACATCCTGGCCGGACACTGTCCCTGGCCCGCGGGTCGCCGCCAGGGCCTGAAGCGCCTGGGGCACCTGCTGGCCCACGTGTATCGGGCGGGCCTGCACCATCCGGACCTGCACCCGGGCAACGCCCTCATCGATGACACCGGCCAGGTCTGGCTGGTGGACCTCCACGGGGCTACCTTCACGGAACCCAGAGCCGTTGGCGGCCGCGCTCCGGATGCCCGCTGGAGCGAGCACCTGGCCTCCCTCTGCGCCGCCACGCGCGAGCTGCTCACCGCCGGCGAACGCGCCCTGTGCCTGGGAACCATGGCCCAGTCCCTGGGTTGGGAGGCAGCCAGCTCAGCGCCCGACACCTGGAGATACGAGATCGAGGACCGGGCCCGCCAACTGCGGCAACAGCAGTGCGCCCGGCGCCGGCGCGTTTGGTTGCGCACCAGCAGCCCGACGCTGGAGTTCGAGGTCGGCGCCTGCAGCGGCCTGCGCCGCCGCGACCTGGACCAGGACCAGGCAGCTGACTGGTTGACGCAGAACACGTCGCCCGCGCCCTCTGACACCCACGCCTACATCGGTTTCGCTTTCGAATCAAAGCAGGCGGCACGCGCGGCTTGGACCAACGCGGCGCGCCTGGAAGAACACCGCTTGCCCGCCGCTCGCCCGGCCTGCTACGACGCCGACGGCGCCCGCGCCCTCTTCCGCATTCCGCGCGCCTGCCAAGGCCCCGCGCCGGAGGAGCATCCCCAGCCCCCCTGCCCCTCCCCCGCCGCCCTCGGACACCTCCTGGGAAGCCTCCACGACCGTGCCCTCTCGGTGCCCATGAGCCTCCAAGCGCTCCTGCAAGACCAGTCGGACGGTGCGCTGCTGCTAGCCCCACCCGTCCAGCTGCACGCCTGGGATCGCGCGGCCCTCTGGCCTGAGCTGAAACGCGCCGGCGCGACCCTCGGAGTCGAGACGCTCACGGCGCCGGCCTTCCGCGCCGCCTTCCTGGCCGCTCTGCGCCACTCGCGCTCCGAACGCCGGCACCTGGAAGCGAGCTGGGGCCGTGGCTGAGCCCCTGCGCCGACGACTGCGGGCGCGCCTGCTGCGCGCCGGGGCCGGACTCCTGGCCCGCACACCGCGCCGCCTGTTGCGCCTGGCCCTGGGCGGCGCCGCCGGCCTGGCCCAATACACGCTCCACGGTCGCCGGGCCCGGGCCAACCTGCGCCTGGCCTTCGGCTCCGCTTTGTCCGCGGCGGAGGAACGCCGCCTGGCGCGCGCATCCCTGTTCCATGCCGGGCGCCTGGTAGGCGAGTGGGCGCGCATGGAGCGCCCCAAGGGTGGCGCCTGGATCGATGCCCAGGTCGGCGTGGATGAGACCCTTGAATACCTGCGCGAGGCCGTGGCCTCTGGACCCGGTGCCATCATCGTGACAGCACACATCGGCAACTGGGAGCTGCTCGCCGCGCGCCTGCGCCGCCTGGGCTTCGAGGGCGCCGTAGTCGGCGAGCTGCGCCGAGACGATTCTTCCTATGACTGGCTCCGGGAGCTGCGCCAACGCTACGACCTGCACACACTGCCCCAGGACGGATCACCCCGGGACCTGCTGCGCGTCCTGCGCTCCGGCGGCATAGTCGGCCTGCTTCCGGACCTGGAAGCCCGTCGCCTGGACGGCGCCTTCCTGCCGTTCTTCGGTACGCCGGCCCTGACCATGACAGCGCCCGCGGCCCTGGCCCGGGCAGCAGGCCTGCCGTTGATTCCCGTCTCCTGCATTGCCACGGGCGCGACCGAAACCGAGTATGCCCTGCAGGTGGACACGCCCTTGTACCTGAACCCCGACCTCCCCCGACGGGACGCCGTGGAGGACCTCTCCGCGCGCCTCAATCAGCACTTTGAAGGCTGGATTCGGGCGCACCCGGAACAATGGCCCTGGTACCAACCGCGTTGGCGCACGCGGCCCGGAACCCTGGAGCCACGGCCCCTGGCCGAGCGCCAGCGCCGCCAACGGACAGAGCGAGCCGCCAGGCGCCGTACGCCAGACGCCGAGACCAGAGAAGAAGTCGGCCGGTGAGCGCCAGCCACATCGTCCTGCTGCACGGCCCCCTGGCCTTTGCCGGAGCCACTCGCCGCCTGTTGGTCAGCGCCACGCTGCTGCGCCAGGAGGGTCACCGCGTCACGGTTATGGCCAGCGCCGGAACTCGTGCCCCGGCCTTCGCGGAGGTCGGTATCACCGTTGTCGAGATGGAAGTCGGCGCACACAACCCCCACAATCCCTTCGTGGCCCGTCGCCTGGCGCGTCGCCTGCGCGAGCTGGAACCGGACCTCCTGCACGTGACCGGCAGCGGGCTGGCGGCCACCGGCGCCGACCTCGCCGCGCGCCTAAGCCTGCCCTATGTGCTGGAAATCGGGCGCCCGGTAACCGGGCGCATTCCCCGGGACACCAGCCTCTTGGCGGCAGTGGTGCTCACCTGCGCCACGCTGACCGAGGGCGTCGTCAACCGCGGCCGCCTGCCCCGGGATCTCCTGCGTGTCCTCGAACACGGCCCCACAGTTCCCGCCGACACTCCTCGCACACTCTTCCAGCGCGAGCCCGTGGTGATTGGCACCTCTGGCTACCTGGACCACGACCTGGGCACTGACCTCTTCATCGAAGCCGCGCGCCTCTTGAGCCTGAGCGGAAGGCGCCTGCGCTTTTTGATTCTGGGCGAGGGACCACGCGAACAGCACCTGCGACGCCAGGCCCGCGCCGCCGCCATTGAACACCTTGTGACCATCACCGCCCCGGCTTCCCCCGAAACCCTGCGCCTGCTGGCGCAGCTGGACCTGCACGTGAACTGCAGCCGCGAGTGTGGCCCCGGCTGGCTGGCCCACGAAGCCCTGGCCCTCGGCCTGCCGTCAGTCATGACCGCCGTCAGTTCCGCCTTCGCCCTGATCGAAGACGGCGTCAGCGGCCTGCTCGTCGAACGGGAAGACCCACCGCGTCTGGCGGCAGCCATTACGCGCCTGCTCGACGACCCCGCCGCCGCCCAGGCCATGGGCCGAGAAGCCAGCCAGCGCCTCTTGGGTGCGGGATCGAAGGAAGCGCCGACCGGCGGATACGCCGCAGCCCTGGCTTCCCTTTACAGGGGGCTGCTGCCGCAACCGGCCTGACGCCCTACTCGATGCCCAGCTCGCGCACCTTGGCGGAGACGGTGCTGTTCTTCTTCGGAGTGCAGGCAGGTGCTCGGGGGTGCTGGAACGATGGAGTCCCTCCACGAAGCCGCCGGGCGGATCTGCCGGCCATGGTCGCGGCCCTCGGCGACCATCATGCAGTCGTGGGCCACAGGGTGCGCCGACGGGACAC
>PVBE010452421.1_pt1 | contig 14594 bp, 9 predicted proteins | sample 1631181 | NCBI WGS metagenome assembly PVBE01 (sample SAMN08397723, study PRJNA350692) | Marine metagenome, whole genome shotgun sequencing project. | isolation source: water | place: Pacific Ocean | collected 2012-04
ATCAGTTTTGGGTTCTCAACGCCCTCCTCAAATATCTGACTAACCCAGGCGGTTTCCTTGAAAGGATGATTTCCCTTGCCGGTAAGTTTTCTGTGGAAGCAGAGGATACTCCATTTTCCCAGGCGTTTTTCAGTTACTGAAGTGATGTCCATATCCGCAGTGAGCCCGGCCTTGGAGCGGTCATATGTTTCCCAGTCCTTTTTTAAAATCGTTGCGATTGCCTCAGGCCCAACGGCGACACCATTTAACTTGGAACGGCTGCCATCAAACCATGAGCTACGACCGTCAATATACTTGTTCAACACCTTAAGATCCATGGTGAGCCAGGCATTCATTATTTTCTTGAGATCATCAGTATGCTTCAACGCGTTGGCAGGTTCATTGTGGATGGTTACAGTCGGGTCTTTCCGGGGTTTTTTTGTGATCGAATCCGGAGTTTTTTGCATGATAACAAATATATTTTCCGAAGGGTCTTCGCATATGATGTAAGGATCGCTCCCCCATTTTTCAATTCCTTGAACTATCCTCATTGTCGATTTATTGAGACGCTCTAACTCACTCTTCAGGTCGTCCACATAAAAAACAGCGTAGCCGCACGGAAGCTTGGCTTGAATCTCGGCATGTCCAGCAAGGGTGGAGGTGTCCAGATGGAAGCGGTGCCCCTCGAGCATGAACGTGGCCCGGGTTTTACTCACCACTTCTGGCTCGCCAAGCAAAGGTGTGTAGAACCTCAATGCGCGCGGCAGGTTTTGCACTGGATAAACATAATCAAAGTCGAATGTTTTGATGCCGGGTTTTTTCTCTGCCAGGTTGTAGTTTAGACCCCAGCTGTCGGTTTGGTAGCTAAGCTTCCATCTGCCACTATCCTTTTTGAAAAACTGGCAAACCAAAACGAGATCGTTAAACCCCCATCGCGCCCCCCCTTTAACCACCATCCAATACCGTGCCTTGGCTACATCATCATCAATTTCAATCTCGCACTGTTTAATGCTTATTTTCATTGCGATAACACCAGCAGGCCGTTCGTAAGCACTCCATTCCTCTGCCAATACGGCGAGGACTTCCTTGTGACCGTCAGCCTTCTTCCCAACCTGCTGACTGATCAGCCTCACGTCTTCTGCCACCTGAGATAGGTAGCTTTCTGTGTCCTGCCTAATCCAAGCGTTCCAGATTTTGGTAATGGAATCTTTTATCGCTCGCTCTGTTTCTTGTCCTGAAGCATCGAACTCAATTTTCCCCCAGTCATTTGGATTGATAGCGATCTTCCCCTTTTCAAAACGACTTATAAGGCGCTTTGTAGCCGGAGACTGCTCTGCGGCCAGCCCGCTCCAATCGCCGACCACCCAACAAACCAAAAATAAAATTAGCACCTTCATTACTGATGAGAATCCTACCTCACCATCTCGATTCAGAGAAGTTCAGAGAATTAATCGTGGAACCAACTGTGTAATCTGTGTTGAGATATGTGAGATCTCACGGGAGACTTGGGTCTTACCGTGATGGATGAGTTACCTGAGATGATTGGGTGGATTAAGGAGAGAGAGGGTTATTTGATTTTTTTTCGATCGACATTCAAGGAATCATTGACACCCGCCTGAACCGGCTACCGGGGCGGTTTTTTGCGAAGCGTTTTCTGCCAAGCGGGATTGGCCTTCTTGTAATCCTGGAACGCTTGATGCTCTTCGAGTGAAATCTTGCCGTCGGCATTCTTGTCGATGTGCGGGAAGAGCCAATCATAGCCTGGTTTCTTCCGGTTCCAATCTTCAACGGAAGAGAATGCTTGGACGCGAGTCCGGACCGAACCGCCCCCAGTGGATTCACTGTTCTGCCAGCTTGGATCGAGACGAATCGGAATCTTCTTGTAGTCTTCGGGATTGTGTTTCCAGTAGATGGCATCCGGCCTCCAGGTCCTCCTGCTGTTCAGGCCATAGCCTGTCCCGTCCCACTCGGTTACAACGCCGGCCTTGCTCATGTCGGCGAGAACGGCCTCGACATCGAGCTGGTGAACGTTCTTGTCCGACTTGACGGCGTGGCTGGCCGCGATGCCCGCGGCTTCGCCCATCACGACATAAGACGACTCCATGCGAATCGACGACATGGCGATGTGCGATGCGGACATGCAGACGGAGACCAGCAGGTTGTCGCACTGGTCCTTCTTCGCAGTCAGGGCACGGTAGGGAATCTGGTAGGGCCCGGGGCTAACACGCATGAATACTTCGCCTTCCGAGGCAACCTTGCCTTCATGAGCGATCAGCCTCGGTGGATAGATGTCGACGGCATAGTATGCCAGCCCGATGGAATCCTGGATTGCCGTCTGGTGCATCAGGTCATGCTGGGTCATGACATACTCGCCGATCATGCGGCGCCCGATGCGGATGTAGAGCTGATCGGGAAAGTCGCCGTTGTCCGGATACCAGCCTTCGCGCAGCACGGGAGCTTTGATCCCGCGCAGGATGTTCATCGTTTTGACGTGGTCGATCCAGTCTCGCCACACTGCGCTGCGCAGATCCCAATCGCCATCCGGATAATCGGCCTGGCGTCCGGGCGGGCCACTGGAAACCATGGTCTTACGGAGGTAATTCCACGCCGGCCATCCGATTACGTCCTTTCCCGAATCCTTCTTCAATCCGCGTATCACCAGTTCATAGCGTTCCCGGTCGATCTCTCTGGCCAACGGTTTCAGCGGCGTTCCCTCCGTTTGCCCGCTTTTCCGATCCCGCATGCCCTGCATACGAAAGTTGTATGCAAGTGAGTATCGGGAGGCCGCGTCGGGTTCGTACGGTTCGGTGCTGATCATGGGCAGCAGACCGCTTGATGGATCGCCTTCAGCGACATACGGATCGACGTCGAAATATTTCAAGCCCCGTTGGCCGCCTAGCGATTCGTCGTACTGGGACTTCGCTTCTCTGCCGATCGTGTAATCGCATCCGGAAAAGGCCATCAAGTCGCCTTCGTAGCTGGCGTCGATGAAGACCTTGGCCTTGACCGAGAACGCTTTGCGCTTCGTCGGTTTCGGCGCAGGAACCCCTTCTTCCATGATCGGCGCGTGGTTGAGATGGATCATCCCGATCGTGACACCGTCCTTCACGACGTCTTCCTTGCTGTCGAGTCGATACTGAGTGAAGAATCGGATCCCGGCATCCTCGACCTTTTTCCGGATCATCAGACGAGCCTGCCATTGGTTCGCGCCGCCACCGCCCGGAAGCGCGTAGTCGGCGTCATGAAGTTCTCGGGCGATGCCGCCGATGTCCTTGAGGTAGAGGCAATCCTGCTGGATACGGATGCCGCCGCCGTGCATCCCACCCAAATGTCGGAATGGCTCCACGATGATCACGCTTTGACCGCGCCGTGCAGCAGCCAAACCGGCAGTGACTCCGCTGGCCGTGCCGCCATAGACACAAACGTCTGCTTCGTAAACCGTAGTCGCACAGGCTGCCCCAAGACAGCAGATTAGCATGGCAAGTGATAGTGTGATTATTCTCTTCACGCTCATCCTTCTTTCAATTGTTGGATTACCTGTTTGTCGTTGTGACAGAACACTGGTCCGACCATGCGTCATACAGAGTCGAGAGCTCCTTTACTTTATCGGGAAGCTCTGCCGCTAGGTTGTTCAGTTCGGTTCGATCCGTCCGCATATCATAGAGTTCCCATGGTCTGCCTCTCGCGGAAACGAGTTTCCAGTTGCCTTTCCGCATGGCGCGATGGCTACTCAAATTGAAAAAGATCGGGTTCTCTCGGCTGAACGCTTTGCCCTTGAACAAGGGCCGCAAGCTCTTTCCCGCCATGGGGATGATCTTATTTCCCTTGTACGTTTCCGGATACTTCGCGCCTGACAGATCGACACAGGTGGCCATCAGATCGATGGTGTGTGTTGGTTCCGTGACAAGTGTTCCGTGAAGTCCGGATGGAATCCCCTTCGGCCAGTGCGCGATCAACGGCGCGGCCACGCCGCCTTCATAAAGCCAAGCCTTGTATTTTCTAAACGGCGTGTCACTCGCATTGGCCCAGCATTCGCCATACAGGGCATGTGATTCCGCCGTGCCGCAGGTTCCTTTCCCCTTGTTGCTGCCCGTAACTCCACCGCCGGAGTCACCACCATTATCCGCGAGAAAGAGAATCAGCGTGTTCTCGTAAACTCCCAATTCCTTCAGGCTCTTGACGATCTTGCCGACATTCTGGTCAACACAGTCAACCATGGCGGCATAAGTCGCCATCCGCAGATCCTGCGTGTCCTTTTTCGCTTTCGACAGACTGTCCCATGCAGGGATCTTTTTTCCGCGGGGTGACAACTTACTGCTCTCGCCAAAAATGCCAAGTTTGATCAGGCGCTCGTAACGTCGTTGCCGCACCTTATCCCACCCGACCTTGTATTTCCCACGGTACTTGGCGATATCCTCCGGCTTCGCCTTGAGCGGCCAGTGCGGAGCATTGTGGGCCAGGTACCACAAGAACGGCTTCTCCATACCGACAGCTTCTCGTACAAATTTGATACCTTCTTCCGTCCAAGCGTCGGTGGCATACCAGCCTTGGGGCGGATCCGTTTCAACGTCGTAGATCACCTCACGGTCTCTGGCAATCCTGCGCCGCATCGACGGTTTCCTGCCCATGTTTTTGTAGAAAGCGGACGGGGCGAAGTAGACGCCTCCTCCCTCTGGGCAGCCAAAGGAATGATCAAAACCGCGACCAACGGGCCACATTGACTTCTCCTTGTCGCCAACCATCCATTTGCCCGTATGGTAGGTCCTATATCCTGCCGGGCCAATCGCCTCAGCCAACGTTACGCTATGTTTGGAGATTCCTTTGTTTCTATTATTTGAGTTATTGCCCGTCTGTTTCGGATGAAGGCCGGTCAGAAGGCTGACCCGAGTGGGTACGCAGACGCCTTCGTTATAGAACTGGGTAAATCGAAGGCCCTGCTTTGCAAGCAGGTCAAGGTTGGGAGTCTCAATCTCACTGCCATAACAGCCAATATCCGAGAACCCCATATCATCTGTCATAATGATGATGATATTGGGCGGCGTGTGCGATGGCGGTGTCGCAAACAGCGAACCGGTCAGCAGCCCCATGGCAGCCAATCCCGTCAATGCCGTCTTGAGAAGGCAAAGCCTATTCAACTTTCTGTTGTTCTTCATATCCGTACTCACTGCTGTTTCCTTTGGCCTTCACGTTTTACATATAGGAAATAGGCTCCGTACGCTTTGCCGTCGTCGCCGATAAATTGGGCGTGAACGTCGCAAGCGCCTTTCTTCAGTGGGACCGTGAAGGTGGCCTCGGACATGTCATCCGTCACCTCGATGGTCTTGTCGAAACCGGCCACCTTGAGGCGGGCCTTGACGATGGGCAGAGCCTTGCCTTTTTCCCTCTTGGTCGCGCCTTCGAACCCGGCGGGAACCGTCAGCTCGGCGGCGGCGCGAATGGGTTCGTCCATTTCTTCCGGCCACCGTCTGAGGCTGAAGCGATAGGTGCCCGGAGCCTCAACCTCGGCAAAGATCGGAACCGCTCCCGGGGTTCCATTGCGTATCCCTCTTTGCCAAACCGAAACCCGTTCCGACCATGATGACGGACTGAATTCCATGGGGTTCCGTTTGTCAGACCTAATAATGAATCGGTCCTGCCGGGTATCGTTCTTCGCATTACTGCTACTGACTGACTGCTAGTAAATTGCTTTCTCAGGCCGGGTTTCCTAGAGGCTGAAGGCCCGGGGAAGGTGGGGGTGCAGATCTTGCGGTGCGGTTCGGCATTGAATACGAGAGCCTCGTCCGTCTTGTCACGCCCCTTTGGGTTGACCGTTTTTTGCCAGGAGGGGGGATCGTCGAAGCCGTCCGTACCAATGGAGGCGGGCACGTTGTAGTGGTAGATCTTGCCCACCCGGCCGGCCCACCAGCCATTCTTCATGAACTGCTGGGATACGGTGACGGCATTGGGCACCTCGTCCCGGAAGTGACGGTCCAAGTCGTAGACCTTGATGGTATCCGGGCGCAGGCCCGTCATGACCGAGGCGCGCGTCGGGTTGCAGAGGGGCAACTGGTTGTAGGCCTTGAGGAAGCAAACCCCCGAGGCGGCCAACCTGTCCAAGTGCGGGGTCTTGGCCACCGGGTCTCCATAGCAACCGAGGGCGCACGACAGGTCGTCCGCGGCAATGAACAGGACGTTTGGCTTTGCTTCCAGTCCGACTTTGAGGGACAGGAAAAGAACGAGGGGAAGAGAAAGGATTTTCATTACTTCTTTTTTCGGGGGCCGGGACGATCTGTCGATGGTGCCTTTTCTGGACGCGGCATCTGTCGGGTCGGTCGCTTGTTTTGCTTGATCTCGTTGAGATGGGAATCGTACGCGGTTTGCATTCGTTTGATGACACTGGGGTTTTGAGCGGCTAGGTTTTTGGTTTCCCCGATGTCGGCAACTGTATCGTAGAGTTGCACGGGTTCGGTGGAGATGTTCTTTTTCTTGGCATCGCGTTTCCCGCCTTTCCCTTCCTGCCAGGGATAGAACTTCCATTTTCCACTGCGTACCGTCCCCGGTCCATGCATCAGGACGTAGTTCTCGTGCGGACTCTTCGCTCCGGTTTTGCCGGACATGAGCGGCCAGATGTCCTTCCCGTCGATCTTGCGACCGGCGAGCTTCCCACCGCTCAACTTGGCGAGGGTGGGCAACAGGTCGATCGATGCGGCAACTTCCCGGCAGGTCTTGCCTGCTGGAATCTTGCCTGGCCACCACATCACGGTGGGTTCGCGAATCCCTCCGTCGTAGACGCTTCCCTTTTTCGCTCGCAAGGGGAGGGAGCTTCCGACTGCGGCTCCATTGTCGCTGGTGAAGACCACTAAGGTATTCTCGTCGATGCCAAGCGCCTTGATGGTCTTGAGCACTGCACCGACCGACCAGTCAACTTCCTCGATCGCATCCCAGATCAACTGGTCCGTCCGTCCCTCGAATGCCTTGGATACTGCCAGTGGCTTGTGCACCATGGTATGGGGCAGGTAAAGAAAGAAGGGGTTATCCTTGTTTTTGGTCATGAACCTGATCGATTCCTCGGTGTAGCGCTTGGTCAGGGTCTTTTGGTTAGCGGGATACTCGATTACCTCTTCGCCCCGCATCAGGGGTACCCAATTTCTTTTCTTGTGGCCCGCTTGCACTTCCTTGCGGGTCAGGCCTTCGCGCACAACCAGATCCTTAGACAGCTTGTTCGCAGGGTCGATCCACATGTCGTTGCTGTAGGGCACGCCGTAGTAACTCTCAAACCCTTGGTAGGTCGGAAGGCAAGGGGGTAGGTGCCCGAGGTGCCATTTTCCTACACAGGCGGTTTTGTATCCGTTCCCCTTGAGCATGTCGGCGATGGTCTGTTCTTCCGGATGCAAGCCCTGCGAACTTTGCGGGAAGAGGACGGCGCTCATGCTCAGTCGTTGGTAATGGGCTCCTGTCAGAAGGGCGGTTCGCGATCCCGAGCAGACGGCGCACCCGACATAGAAGTCGGAAAAGATCATCCCTTCCTTGGCCATGCGGTCGAGGTTGGGGGTCTTTGGCCCAGTGGCACCGTTGAAGCCGACGTCTCCGTAGCCCATGTCATCGATGAAGATGATGACGAAGTTTGGTTTTTCCGTTTCGCCTCCCAGTAGAGAGGTGAAAAGCAAGGCGAGGATGGAGAAGGTAATTTTTTTCATGATCGTATTGGCGTTCTCGGGGCATTCTACTCTCTGGAAAGAAGTCCGGCGTTCAAGGCTTAAAGTTCCTCTGCGGTCCCCTTCCTATCGAATGTTAGGAAATGTCTAGAATAGTCTTGAGAGATCCTGAGGATTTATGTTTTTGAAATTGTATGAAATATTTGTTGTTCCGGCTGGCCTCGATCTTCTTGTTTCTTGTCGTGGGGTCGAATGTGTTTGGGGGGATTCCCGTCCAACCTTGGTTTCCCAAAGCGCCTTCGCTTCCGAAGCCTTCCGGAAACGTCATTCAGGTGAAAACGGTGAATGAATTGTTTCAAGCGACAAAAGACGTCGCACCGGGCGGTGCCATACTTCTTGCGGATGGGCATTACATGATGCCTCGTTACTTTGAAATCACCACCGACAACGTAACTCTTCGAGGGGCATCGGGTGATCGGCATAAGGTCATTCTTGACGGCGCATCGAGTCGGCATGGCGAACTGGTGGGCATCACGGGCGCCAAGGGCGTTACGATCGCGGACCTGACTATCCGGAACGTCAAGTGGAACGGGTTCAAGATCAATTCCGACCGAGGCACTGAAAAGGCGACGATATACAACTGCGTCATCCACAATATTTGGCAACGTGGCGTCAAAGCTCCCGCCATGCCGAAGGAGAAAGGCGCTCGGGGACCTCGGGAATGCCGCATTCAATATTGCCTCTTTTACAATGATCGCCCCAAGCAGTTTGCGGATGACGAGACCGATACGGCTGACTCGTTCAATGGGAATTACATTGGCGGGATCGACGTCAAGAATACGATCGACTGGACGATAAGCGACAATGTCTTCCTCGGCATTCAAGGACGCACTCGGGAGGGCCGTGGATGCATTTATATTTCGGAAAATGGTCGCGGTTGCAAAATCGAGCGAAACGTATTCATCGATTGCGACGTGGCCATTGCGTTGGGCAACCCCTCGCTTGGCTATTCTCCCTTGCAGGCTATCAATTGCGTGGCCCGAAACAATTTCGTGTCCCAATGCCCGGAGACAGGAATCTTGGCCTGTTATACTCGAGACTGTCGGATTGAAGGAAATACCATTTACGATCCGGCTCCCAGACCGAAGCGACCGATCTGGGTTCAGCTCAAAAATGACGGGTTGATTGTCAAAGGGAACCTCGTGGTCGGACCGCCAATAAATATTACCAGTGACAGCGAAATTGAGCTGATTGACAATAAGCGCATCGAGCAAACAGCTCGTGCTTCTCTAGTTAAATCGCAAGCAGGCCAAGATTTTCTTGACGACAAGGCAGTTCTACTAGCGGTGCAATTTCCCAAGCAAGTCAAGGCGAGCATGAAACGGGCATCGGTATCGCGGTTGAAGCCGGGAATTCAGTCACCCGAAACTTGGGTCGCCATGCGCAAGGTTCACGAAAGATTCAAGGGGCAAGTCGGGTACGTCGCCCAGTTCGGAGATTCAATCACTTATTCGATGGCCTTCTGGTCGGCGATGGGATGGGACGACCCCCAGCGGTATCTTACACAAGATGATGGTCTTCCCAAGCGTCCCGGAAAGATGCGCTGGCGCGACTACTTGAAGGGCGCTCGCGACAAAGGGCCCAAGCATGCGAATTACTCGGGTTGGAAGGTCGGGCAGCTTTTGAAGTCCATGGATGCCGTTATCGATCGTGATAAGCCTGAGGCGGCAATTGTCATGATCGGCACGAACGACGTTTCGGGCGGCCGGGTTCCCGAGCTTTATCGCGAGCGCCTCGAGCAAGTCGTCCGAAAATGCATGGCGGCGGGTTGCGTGCCGATCCTTAACACAATCCCGCCCCGCCGTGGTCGTGAGGAAGCGGTTGCCGAGGCCAATGCCATCATTCGAGAATTGGCGAAAAGCCTCAAGGTGCCTCTCGCCGACTTTCATTCCGAATGTCTCCGGCGGCGACCTGAAGGTTCATGGGATGGTACGCTCATTTCCCGGGACGGCGTACACCCAAGCGGAGGGAAATCAAACGATTACAGTGAAGCGAATTTGCAGAATTGCGGATATGCGTTGCGCAACTGGGTGAACTTCCTCGTATTCCGTCAGCTTTATTTTCGAGTATTCAATCCCGAAGAGATTGAGAAATAGCAGAGAGCCCGCGTTCTTGCTTGGCTCTCGGAGAACGGTTCTCGTTGAAAAAGTACTTGTTTTGGTCTGAGCGACCCCTGTTATTCAGAGAAGGGGCGAACAACCAGAGATTGGAGTTTCCAGCTACCGGGGGATTCCACCCCGAGGTGCGGGAAGGCACGTAGGATAAGCGTTTCTTCCTTTTTGAGGATTCCAAGATCGCTCATGATTCCCTGCTGGTCCTTGGCATCGTTGTCCTTGTCCGTGCAGTAGATGGCAAGCGGTGCCCGTTCACCCATGATTAGACTTCCCCCGCAGGTTCCGTCCTTGCCCGCTTTCAAACCGACCGATTCGATCAGGACGTCGTGTTGGAAGTGAAAGGCGATGCCTTGCCCGGCATCCACCCTGTCCGAACCTGATCCGGGAATCCCCACGCCATCCGGATCTATGGATGCCTTTCCACCCTTCACCAAGAGGTTCATGACCATGGGCGCGGGTGAGGGAATGGGCTTGGTCCAGTCGAAGGTCACCCTCTCCTTCGGGGCAACGGGAACGAAGCGATGTCCGCCTGCCCGGCGGTGAAGCAGGGCGGTGGAGACGAGCCTCTTGACTAGCGGTTTGAGGCTTGGGTCGTTCAGTCGGTTCTTTTCTTCCTTGGGGTCGCTCGCGAGGTCGAAGAGAGCGGTCGGCCGAGCCGTCCCTGAACGCAGAAGAGAAGCGTCGAAAAACATTTTCCATTTTCCCGGAACGCGTTTGCCCCCCACCTTGGGGTTGTCCAGTCGCATGGCGGAGGCGGCTCCGTCCTTGCTTTCCTTGTGGTCGTTGTAAAACAACTGACTGACTGCTAGTAAATTGCTTTCTCAGGCCGGGTTTCCTAGAGGCTGAAGGCCCGGGGAAGGTGGGGGTGCAAGAGTCGGACGTCCGCTGACGGCCCGGGTCGCCCAATCGATGCGGTCAAGGTAGGGGGACCAAACCTGTGAACGATAAGGGCCAAGGCGCCTCGGCGGGCAAGAATTGGGCGAAACCGGAAGTCCCGGACTTCGATCTCATCCGGCCCGTCGGTGAAGGCGGTTTCGGCGAAGTGTGGCTGGCCAAGAACCGAACCACCGGGCACCTTCGCGCCGTGAAGATCATCGCGCTTGGCGACTCGGCGTCTACGGACGCAGCGGGGCGAGAGATAACCTCCTTGACCCGCCTGGAAGCCACTCTGCAGCGTCTGCATCCAAATCTCGTTACGATTCATCATGTCGGCAAGACAACGGATCATCTGTTTTATGTAATGGAACTGGCGGACCACGTGGCAGGCGACTCGGCTTTCGCCGATGCCGCCTACCAACCGGCAACCCTGGAAACCCGCCTGCAACAAGATTTTCTCTCAGCGGAAGAGGGCGATCGGTTTTCCCGCGAACTCCTTGCGGGCTTGGCCTCACTGCACGAAGCCGGAATGGTGCATCGTGATGTGAAGCCAGCCAATTGCTTGTTCGTCGACGGAAGGCTCAAGTTGGCTGATTTCGGGCTGCTGACCGAGGACACACCGCAAGTTTCTCGGGTGGGGACCCGCAAGTACATGCCGCCGGACGGCCGCATGGACATCCGCGCCGATGTTTATGCTGCGGGGTTGACCATCTACGAAATGCTCAGTGGCTTACCTGCCGAGAAGTTCCCCCAACTAGGCGACCGGGCTTACGAAGTCGTAAAAGAGCCCAGGCTCAACAGGATGCTCCGTCTGGTGCTTCGCGCGTGCCAACCGGAAGCGAGTGAGCGATTCGAGAATGCAGGATGCATGCTTACCGAGTTGACGGCCCTCCCTCGCGCGGATCACAGCACCGGACGACGATCCCAGGTTCTTCTCGCAGGCACCGTGGCCTGTCTTGTCTGTTCGATCGCTGCAGCGGCGTTCTTGTTGAAGCCGGGGGAGTCAACTGCACCAGCGCCAAAGCAACCGGTGCAAGCCCCGCAGGCTGTCGAGCGTGTCGACGTCAACTTTATCACGGAGCATCCCTACTTCGACGCCGAGATCTACTTGGACGGAAAACGGCTGGAGGAAACTGCAGACGTCCCCTACAAAACGCCCGCAACGGTGACGGGCCTGTCTTCTGGAGTCCATGAGGTCGTGTTCAAATTGGACGGAATGCCCGACCTTCCCATAGGCAGGATTGACTTCGGGCGCATCCGTCAGGTCGTTGGCCGTTGGCCAGAGGGAAGCCCTTCTCGGTAGTGCCCACCAAACGTGTGTTCTTCTAGCATCTAACCATAGCACAATGTCCTGTCCTATGTCGCCCATGCCAAGTCGCAGAGGCGTCTGCCAGGATGATCCACCGCCGAAGTTAACGCAATCTTCATCGACCGAGCGGTCGATGCAATCGCTGCGCGTTTCACTGAGGGAGTAGCGCCAAGAGGTGGGGCGATTTCTTCGGCGTTCGACCCATCGAGATTGGCCCGATAGATTCTCTGACCTCCTGATGGCGAAGGGCTACCGACCCAATAGACTTTCTCTCCATTTGGATCGACGGCCACCGCTTTTGCCAAGTGCTGTTGAGTGGTTACATCTTCAACTTCGGACCCATCGAGATTTGCCCGTCGAATATCGAAGAAGTCGGAGTGTACTCTACTTTCAGACCAATATATCTTGCCCGCAACGAGGTCCCAGAGCACCGCCGACCGCACGCCTCAATGTAGACAGGCTCGGTCTTCTCTATCTTCCCGATCTTCCGACCCGGCGATTGGTTGTCGACGTGCTGCTACTGACAAGTTTTCCACATTGGGTTGCAGCTCTTGACGGAGGAATTCAGGACGGTGTGATGAGCAGGAACAACGATATCGCGATTGGTTACTCAGCATTTACGACAAACAGTTGGCCATTATTGAGTTCGGAGCTGGTAAATCGGTCCCAACTGTTCGTTACGAATGCGAGCGACAACCTGGCCGGTTTATTCGGGTCAACCCTCGCGATTTCGAAGTGCCTGATGCTGCAATCTCTGTCTCCTTGGGGGCGCGGGAGGCAATTGAGAGTATCGATGCCTTCCTTTGAAAATATTACTTAATTTACAAGCGCGAGATGCACCGTATGCGTCTCGATGCCTTGGAGGAACTCGCCGATCAGGCCCAAGAACTCAACATGGGCTATTGATTATGACGAGCTTCACAGCGCTCCATGACACGTGCACACGCTATCCTGCCCCGTTGAGGGATCGCATTAAGCTGCCAAATAGGATCACTGGGGTAAATGCGTGATCTTCAGATTTTTGAGTTCAGTGCGTCCGTCCCGTGCCGAGAGGGCAAGCGGACCCTTCGGAAGCTGAACACGGCTCGCCATAGCGATCCGATCGTCAATAAACGCTTCAAAGACGTCACCATGTAGCATGACGTGGAGTTTGAATGATCGATTCTTTGGAATCTCCAGTGCGCGGGCATTCATGGGAGACCTCCGATTCCAGCCTTTCCAATGATGGAAACTCACCTCTGAATTCAGCGAGTCGATTCTCAGGATATAGGAATCATCGACCTTGGAATTCGAACGAAAATACAGGGTGAGCTGGCACCCTTCGGCCATCGTGACGTCGGTTGAGAGAAAGAAGTCGTCCGGGGCGTCTTTCCAGATGGCCAGAGCATGATCACCCTGCTTCGCATCCATGACAACCGAATCCGCGTTTGCACGAACGGGGCCTTTCAAGAGCGGGGAAAACACCTTGCCGCCCGAACCGTCGGTCGCGTCTTTGCGACAGGCCGCGATGATTTCCGGTACCAGTCGGACCGCTGGATTCCCTGATTCGTCCAAATAAAGCTCCCGAGGCAATGCCATGACGCCTTGATTCACGTGACTGTCGTAATCCTTCGAAAGGCGTGCCAAGTATGCGTACCAGATGTGGCGTTTGCCATCAAAATCGGTTTTCCCCGCATTGAAATAGAGACCACTCGGCGCATCGTTCTTCGGGCGGCGCCACGGGCCCCGTGGTGACTCAGCCAGGCGGATACGACTTGCATCGGGATAGTAGATCATCGCCCAGCCATTACCAAACGGGAACACGTCGGGGCATTCGCCCGCGTTGCTGTCGCGATCGAGCAGCATGGGCTTGCGCTGGACGGTCCAGTGAATCAGGTCATCGCTTGTCGCGTAGGCCACCGCCCCCGCGGGCCCGTAAGTACCGTCGGTTCTCTCCATCGCCGCGACTGCCATCCACCACTTCTTTGCTTCAGGATTCCAGAAGACATGCGGGTCGCGCCAGACTTTGCTGGTGTCGTAGACATCGACCGGGACATCGCGGTCGAGCCGAAGGAGCGGGTTCAGTTCCGAATCGGTCCACTTCACTAGATCGCGACTGGTGGCGAGAGAGACCCCACGTGTGTTCCTGTCGCTATAGAAGGCATAAAACAGCCCGTCTTTTCTGACGATACTTCCAGTTGCGCCGCCGATGCCCGGGGTGGGCAGTTGCTTCCAAGTTACCAAGTCCCTCGAAGCCAAGTGCTGCCACCCCCATCCTCTGATGTAGAATACGTGGTGAATCCCATCGTGATAGAACGGGATCGGATCGCCGAACAGTTTCCCTTCCGGTTGAAAATGAAATGTGACGTCGGGTCCGGTCGAGGGTGCGACGTCGATTGGATTGTCAGTTGCGGGATTCGGCTCCGCAGTCAGAAGGTCGGTCGTGCAAACCGCCAGCACGGCAGCCGAAATCAGAATTGATCGTGTCATTTGTCTTCGTTTACTGCTAGTAAATTGCTTTCTCAGGCCGGGTTTCCTAGAGGCTGAAGGCCCGGGGAAGGTGGGGGTGCAAGGCCTTTCATTCAGGGTATCGGCGGCGAGCCGACGGCGCTGGTCGCGGGCCACGCAACGGCGGGACGCCAA
>PVBE010906552.1_pt1 | contig 14594 bp, 14 predicted proteins | sample 1631181 | NCBI WGS metagenome assembly PVBE01 (sample SAMN08397723, study PRJNA350692) | Marine metagenome, whole genome shotgun sequencing project. | isolation source: water | place: Pacific Ocean | collected 2012-04
AAAATATTTATTATATAAAATCTCAGCAATAGCTTACAGGTAATACATAATTATGAAAAAACAAATCCAAAAATTATTTAACCTCTTTGGCTATCAAATTACCAGAAGCAATAGTACTCCAAAAGCTTTTATAATTCAAAAAGAGTTAATTAATCAAAATAACCCTACTATTTTTGATATAGGTGCACATCAAGGTTCTGTTACAAATTTATATTTAAAACTATTTCCTTTTGCTGATATACATTCTTTTGAACCATTTCCAGATTCTTACAATATATTGAAATATAACTATAAAGATATAAATAATATTCATTGCCATAATATTGCGATATCTAATAAAAAAGGAAAAGCTCCCTTCTACTCTAATGCTAAAGCTGTAACAAATTCATTATTAGAAATCGATAATGCTAATTCCATATATTGGGGTAAAGAAACTTTGAAAAATAAAGATAGTATTTTTGTAGAAACAACGACAATAGACAATATATGTAAGGACAACAACATTAAGCATATAGATATATTAAAAATAGATACTCAAGGAACTGAATTTGGAATATTTCAAGGTGCAAAAGAAATATTAACACAACAAAATATTTCTTTAATATATACTGAAATAATAACATGCCCTACATACAAAGGTCAACATAAGCTATATGAATATTTATCATTTCTTTCTACTTTTGGCTATGAGGTATTGGAATTTCTTAATCAATTTAAAGGTAATAATCAACTAATTCAGACAGATATTATATTTCTGAGTAAGCGTTTCAGAAAAAATTATCTATTAAATTATAAATGATACTTGTTAGATTAACGGGCGGAATAGGAAATCAAATGTTCCAATATGCTTTTGGTAGAAATCTGGCAATAAAAAATAATACTATTTTAAAATTAGACTTAACCCTTCTAGAGCCTAATCATGATATTTCAAAAAACATTGTAAATAGAAATTACTCTCTTAATATTTTTAACATTAATGAGTTTTTTCCCAAAAAAAAAGAAATCGAGTATTTTAATGGGAAACAATATTCAAATAAATTCTTTAAATTTTATAATAAAATCAGACAATTTTATAGGAGAAAAAATTTAATAATTCAAAAAAACTATGGATTTAATCCAAATCTTTTAAATTTAAAAGATAATAAATGTTTAGTTGGTTCATGGCAAAGTTATAAATACTTTAACGAAAACGCAAATATTATAAAACAAGAATTTACGTTTAATCATATGCTTCATGATAGTTGGTCAAGCACTGTTAAAGATATATTGAATAATAATTCTATCTGCTTACATATCAGAAGAGGAGATTATATTTCTCATCCAGACTTCAAAAAAACTTTAGGGTTTATTGGCAAAAAGTATTATTTAAATTCAGTTAAATTAATCAAACATAAAATTGATAATCCAGTTTTATTTATATTTTCTGAAGATATTAGTTGGTGTGAAAATAATTTAAATTTTGATATCCCTTTTAAAATAGTAAAAAATAATTTTAAAGACGAAGAAGCACATGAACATTTAAGACTTATGTCATTATGTAAGAATTTTATTATTTCCAATAGTACTTTTGCCTGGTGGGCTGCCTGGCTATCCAGCAATAATGATAAAATTGTAATAGCTCCTAAAAAATGGAGTAAAGATAAAACATATGATACCAGTGAACTTTGCCCTCCTTCATGGAATAGGATATAATATGCTTATTGAAAAAATTTTAAAACGATTACAACCTGATGTTGGACTTAATAATCACATTATCCGTGAAAGATGGTTGCAAAAAACGCTTTTATCTCTCCCTGAAGGAAGTCGAATTTTAGATGCCGGTGCCGGTACCCAAAGATATAAAAAATTTTGTAACCATTTAAATTATTTTTCTCAAGATTTTGGTAAATATGATGGAAAAGGTAATAATACAGGAATTCAAATTAATAATTTCAATTATGGGAAATTAGATATAATAAGCGATATCACCTCAATCCCTGAAAATGACTCTTCTTTTGATGCCATTATGTGTATTGAAGTTTTGGAACATCTACCTGAACCATCTAAAGCTATTAAAGAATTTTCTCGACTTCTTAAACCTGATGGACACTTAATTATTACTGCTCCGTTTTGCTCCATTACTCACTTTTCTCCATATCATTTTTGCTCTGGTTTTAATAAATATTGGTATGAAAGATTTTTGACTCAAAACGGTTTAAGTATTACCGAATTAAAAGAAAATGGTAACTTCTTTGAGTTTTTAGGACAAGAAATAAATAGAATTCCATATGTTTCAAAACGTTATTCAAATAGCCCCCCTAGTATATTAGACAAACTTTGCATTTACTTTTTACTTAGAAAGTTAGCAAAATGGAGCAAAAAAGATAATGGGTCAAACAGCTTATTATGTTATGGTTTTAATATTCACGCTATAAAACAAAAACATAAAATCTAAGTGTATATATATCAAATGAGTAAAATATGAATATTTTAATGTTTTCTGATTTTTTTGGAGCAACAAATACTACATTTATTTATAATGAATTAAGGTTTTTGTCCTCAAATAACAATGTTAAATATTTATGTATATCAAAAGCTGAAAAACCAGTTTATAAGTATGACGATGTTGAAGTTGCACCATTCAATGTTAATAAAATAAAAAATAAACTAAGGTGGTTACTATGGAAAAAAGATCTGTATTTAACATTCAAAGATAAAAAGTTTTCAAAAAATTTGAACCAAATTATTTATAAGTTTTCACCTGATATAATACATTGCCATTTTGCATATGAAGCTTTAAAGATACTTGATAATTTATCAAAAAAGAATAGCCATATACCTGTAGTTATCCATATACATGGATATGGAGCATCACAAATGTTATTGAAACAATCCTATATTAAAAAATTAAGGTTTTACTTTGCTAAAGATAATGTATATCCAATTTTTGTTAATAATTATTTTAAACAAAACTTTATAGCACGTTCAATACCAGTAAATAAATCTATAAAACTACATTGTGGTATAGATGTAAATTTTTTTAAACCTTCTTATAGGAATAAAAATAATGAATTTATATTTTTACAGGTCTCATCATTGACAGAAAAAAAAGGACATGAATATACAATAAAAGCTTTTGCTAAATTTTTAGCTGATAAAAAATATAAAAAATATAAACTGATAATTACAGGTAAAAATAGTCATAGATATCAAAAATTAATGGCCTTAGCACAAGACTTAAACATAGATAAATATATTGAGTTTATTGGAAATGTATCACATTCAACGGCAAAAAAATTAATGAATAATGCAGATGTATATGTTCACCATAGTATAACTGGTGTAAATGGAGATTCAGAAGGAATTCCTACATCTATCATGGAAGCAATGGCTATGGAGTTACCTATTCTATCAACGATACACGCTGGTATACCAGAACTTGTAGAAAACAATGTTAATGGTTTATTAACTGAAGAGAAAGATATAGAGACTTATGCTGAAAATATGAATAACATTCTTACCTGGAATAAACAAATACAAAATCGAGAAAAAATTAAAAATTATTTTGAATATGCAAAACATAACCAAATGCTTGAAAAATTTTATCAAAAAATTATTAGTATTAGTGAACACAAATAGTTGTTCTAATACTTTATAAACATATGCTTTATTACTTAACTTATGGTGAAAATGTCTCTGGAGTCTATAAAAGCCAGGTTATAGATTTATGTAGCTTTATAAATAAAGAACTTAACTTTGATATAAAGCTTATAGCTTTAATTTCATGTAGACAGTATTCAAAAAATAGAAAACAAATAAAAAAAGTTTCAAAAAATTCAATTGTTTTACCTTCATTCCCCAAGATAACTTTTTGGTACTTTAATATTCTAGTGCTTATTATACTTTTTACTTTTCTTAAAAAAGAATCTATTATATGTCGAGGGCCACTAGCAACGGCATTAGCCCTAATGCTAAAAAAAATAAAATATATAAAAAAAGTATGCTATGATGGACGTGGCGCAAGCTCTGAGGAATTTAAAGAATACAATCTTATCAACAACCAAAATTTTATCAATAAACTTTTTTTTATTGAAAAAAAAGCAGTCATTAACTCTAATTATATAGTTTCTGTATCAAACTCACTTATAAATTACTGGAAAGAAAAGTTTGAATATAGAAAAAATAATGAATTAGTCATCCCTTGCACATTAATGTCAAATATTTCTACTGTTCAGCTAAGCCAATCACTACTTTCAAAAAAACGTAAAGAATTCGGTTTTAATAATGAGGATATTATATTAGTATACTCTGGTTCTTGTGCAGGCTGGCAATCTTTTGACTTATTAGATAAGTTTATTTCTAATCAATTATTCCAAAATGACAAGGTAAAAGTTTTATTTATGAGTAAATTCAATATAAATAAATTGGCTTGCTTTAAAGATCATTCAAATCGCATATATTCAACTTGGATTAAACACGACGATGTTAATTCTATACTATCTATGTGTGACTACGGTTTACTGATAAGAGACCAATCAATTACAAATAAAGTTGCATCTCCAGTAAAGTTTGCAGAGTATCTCTATTCAGGTTTGCCTGTTATTATTTCTCAAAATTTAGGAGATTACAGCACATTTGTTAAAATAAATAAGTGTGGAATTATTGTCTCTGAGAATTCCGATGTAAAACTTTCTAAAGTTTCTATAGAGCAAAAAAGAAAATATAAAAATTTAGCTTTAGCAAATTTTTCAAAAATTTCTAGAATTAAAGATTATATAAAAATAATTAATAAGTTAACGAGTTAATGATAGATTAAAAGTTTAGGTTATTTTATGAAAATAATTTCTGTTGTTGGAGCAAGACCTAATTTCATGAAAATTGCTCCGCTATGCCACGCAATTTATAGACATAATCGTCAATACTCAACTAACAGTCAACAATATATCGAACACATCCTTGTTCATACTGGACAACATTATGATGATAAAATGTCTGAATATTTTTTTAAAAGTTTAAATATACCTAAAGCTGATATTAATTTAGGTATTGGCTCAGGCACTCATGCTGAACAGGTTGGCAAAACTATGATTGAATTCGAAAAAGTGTTAAAAAAATATAGACCAGACTGGGTGGTGGTTGTAGGTGATGTTAATGCAACATGTGCATGCTCAATTACAGCGAAAAAAGAACATATAAAATGTGCACATATTGAAGCAGGTCTTCGCTCCTTAGATATGAATATGCCTGAAGAGATAAACAGACTTGTAACAGACAGGTTATGTGACCTACTTTTTACTCCTGATAAAATATCAACAAATAATCTTATTAAAGAAGGTATTTCTAAATCAAAAATTAAATTTGTTGGCAATATTATGATTGATACTTTAAATGCTCAAAAAGAAAAAGCTGAGCAACTATCAATTGAAAACATAATATTGAAAAACATTGTTAATCACGATAAAACCTTCTCTATTTCCAGTGGCCGGTATGCACTCATAACAATACATCGTCCATCAAATGTTGATAGTCAGGAAGTTCTTGAACCAATAATTAATTTTTTAATTAATGAAATTGCTAATGACCTTCCATTATTATGGTCAATACACCCAAGAACATTGAAGCAATTAAATGCCTTTAAGTTAATAGATAAAGTTAAAAAGTGTAAACAACTTATTTTATTACATCCATTGGGGTATCATGAACTTTTACGACTAAATATGTCAGCAAAAATAATGCTAACTGACAGCGGAGGAATTCAGGAAGAAGGCTGTCTTTTGGGTACACCTTGTTTGACACTACGTTGGAATACAGAGAGACCTGTAACACTACTTAAACACGGAGGGTGCAGTGTGTTAGTTGGTAATAATGTGGATAAAATTAGAACTGAATATAGAAATATGTTAGAACAAAAACGCAAGCCTGTTAGACCAGCTTTTTGGGACGGAAAAACAGCTGAAAGAATAGTTGATATATTGACTAAAACTAATGTTTAAATTTATTATTATATGAAATTATGTTATGTTACAGATGGTATTTTTCCATATGTCTTAGGAGGAATGCAGGTTGTTTCAAGAAAACATATAGAAGGACTTCATAAATTTGGAGTTAATCTAGTTGTTATTCATTCATTTTTTGGGAATAAAAAATGCAAAACAAATATTCCAGGAAAAAATTACGAAATAGATTGGCCCTTTAGTAAAAGTACTAAAAAATACATACCAGGTCATTATATAGATGAACTTAAACAATACTCAAAAAAAGTTAAGAGAATAATTGATATTGAAAAACCAGATGTTATTTATTCTGAAGGGCCTTTGATTTACGACTTCTTAAAATCTAAAAATAAGATACAGACAATCTTCCATCCACATGGTTTAGACATGTTTCAAAAGCAAAATTCTTTCTTCTCTTTTTTAAAAACATATCCACTAAAATCAATTGTAAAATATCATGCAAAAAATGCAACATTTACCATCTCTCAGGGCGGTAAACTTACTTCTATTTTAACAAATCAACTAAACGTCTCTAAATCAAAAATAAAAGTTCTACCAAATTCAATTCAATGCACGGCCGATAATCATTTTAAAAAAGACAAAAATAAACAATTAAAACTGCTATTTATTGGTAGAAATGATCCTAAAAAAGGCTTTCCATTGCTACTAAATGTAATGAAAAAGTTAAAAGCTGTTCATCTAGACGTAGTTGGTCCAATAATCTCTACAAAAAAATATTTCAATATCACTTATCATGGCGCCATTAAAGACAAAAATAAACTTAATAAATTTTATAAAGATTGTGATTTTTTGGTGATGCCAAGCTATTCAGAAGGCATGGCAACAGTTCTTCTTGAAGCCATGTCTCAAGGTGTTCCATGTATTGCAACAGATGTTGGTGCAACAAGCGAATTAGTTATTAACAATAACACTGGATGGTTGATAAAGCCTGGAAGTAAAGCTGAATTAAAAAAAAAAATTATTAATGCAATAAAAACATCTCGTAAAACCTACAATTTGATGTCAAAAAACTGTATTGATCATATTAATTATAGTTTCAATAATAAAATTGTTACCAATCGACTATATCAATATATTAAATTTATTTCTAAAAAATAATATATATTATGAACGTTGCAATATTATGCTCTGGCTGTGATTCTGTTAAAAGAGGATTTGAAACACATTCAAGAAATTTATTTGAACACTTAAAAAGTGAAAATAATGATGATGATTATATATTTTTTAAAGGTGATGGAGAAACAAAAGAAGATGAGAAAATAATTTTTAGACCTTCAAGAGGAAGCTTCTTATGTATTTTCTTATCAAAATTTAGAGGTACGAATTGGTATTGGGAAAGTATTTTTTTTGCATTAGGATTTCTTCTTCAAAACCTATTTTATAGAAGAAAATTTGAAAGAATACTATGCATAGAAGCAACAGTCTCTAATGTATTATTTAAATTTAAATTTTTATTCCCAAAAGCTAAAATAATATGGACTCATGGTAATTTTATAGATCCTGAAAAATATCCAGCTGCAGACCTCACACATGAAGTTAATATTGAAAATTATATTAAAGCAAAAAAAAAATTACCAGAACGTAATTTGGTTCTAGTTCCTCATTTTTACTCTAATAAGAATGTTAATTCCAGTCAAAATAAACCTGTAAGTAAAAAATTTATTAAAAAAAAATATAATATTAAAACTTCTAAAGTTTTATTAAGTGTAGGCGTAATTGAAAATACTCAAAAAAGAATGGGTTACATTATCGATGAATTTGAAAAACTGTCTGATGATTGGAGTTTGGTTTTCTGTGGGCGTATTGGAGATATTAAAATTATTGAAAAAGCAAAAAATAAATATGGTGAACGTTTCATTCAAGTGTTTTTGCCACATAATTTAATGAATGAAATATATAGTGTAAGTGATCTTTTTGTCCTTGCGTCATTAAATGAAGGCTTTGGGTTAGTTATTTTAGAAGCCATGAGCAATGGATGCCCGATAGTATTAAATAATCGAAAACTATTTCATTGGATTTTAAAAACAGACAGAGACTGCATTAATATGGAACATTCTGGCAATCTTGCAAATTTTATACTGGAAAAAGAAAAAATAAAAGGATGGTTTAAAAAAACCGGAATAAAAAATAAGGAAATATTTCAATCAAACTATACATGGAACGTATTAGAGGAAAAATATTTATCAATGATTCATACCCCTACTAATGATAAAAATATTATCTAAACTGACTATATCATGTCAAAAAAAACTATAAAAGTCGGTTATGAACATATTGATTATGGTGCAAAAAGAAATTTTTTGGATATTAAAATTGATAATTGTTACTTCTGCAGAATAATAGGCTTATTTAAGCTGGTAAATATATTCACAAATCGTATTCTAAAATTCTCTTCTCCTTTTTTGCAAAACTTATATTTTGATATTGGGATAAATCGAAATGTTAATATAATTCACCTTTGGAATGGATTAAGCACAGGAAAACTACCTTGGATTGTAACTTATGAGACAACCTTACCCCGCTGGAACGAAAACTCAAAACTTGGACTAAACCTGCTAAATAGATCTCAGTGTAAAAAAATAATTGCATTAAGTAGGTGTTCTCAAAACATGATGGAAAATTCTATATCTAGGCACAGTAAATATGTTGCAATTAAAAATAAATTAACAGTTTTACATCCACCACAAAGCTTAATCACTTGTAACGAATCTACGAAACCTCACCTTAAAGATAAAATTATTTTCACAATTGTTGGAAGAGATTTTTTTAGAAAAGGTGGGAAGGAAATTCTTAAGGCTTTTGAATATTTTATTAATAAAAATGCTCCTGTTAAACTTAATATAATTTCAAGTCTGAATTATGGTGATTATGCTTCTCATACCACCAAAGAAGATTATTTTGAATCCTTAAAAATTATAGAAAGACATCCAAATAACATAACACATTTCACATATTTACCTAATAATAAAGTAATAGATATAATGGATGAAACTCATATTGGTCTTTTACCAACTTATGCAGATACATATGGTTATTCTGTCTTAGAATTTCAAGCAAGTGGTTGCCCTGTGATATCCACGAATGTAAGAGCGTTACCTGAAATTAACAATAATGAATGTGGATGGATGATAAATGTCAATAAAAATAAAAACAATGTAGCATATTATAATACAGAAAAAAACAGAAGAGATCTTTCAAGAACAATAATAAGCCAGTTGATAGAAATAATGGATTTTATTTTGGCAAACCCCGATAAAATACAGTATAAAGCGAAACTATCAATTCAGCGTATAAAACTATTCCATGATCCTATAGATCATGCTAAAAAATTAGTAGATATCTATTTAGACGCCTTAGACAATAATAATAACTAGAGAAATAAAAATAACATAACAGCATGAATAACAGAAAATTATAACAATATATGAACAAAACTGAAAAAATAGATTTACCTCCAGCTGGCAAAGGAGTTAGAAATTTAAAATTAAAAGATCAACTTCCAAACTGTGAAATAATAATAAATAAGAATCTATATAATTTGGCAGAATTAGTAAAAAATAAGAGAGTTATTGATATTGGATGTGGTTACGGAAGAAATAAAATTATCGTTGAAAAAAACGGTGGATCATGGGTAGGAGTTGATTTAATTGCCAAACAAAGTAATGTTGTTGTAGGATCTGCAGAAAAATTACCATTTGATGAGTGTTCATTTGATGTAGTCATTATGGATGCTGTTTTAGAGCATATACCAAATGTATCTAAAGCATTTGAAGAAGTGTCAAGAGTGCTAAAACCAAATGGTATTTTTATAGGTTATGTTGCGTTTATGGAAAGTTATCATGAAATTTCATATTCTCATCTTTCATTTAAGGCTTTGGAATATTATGCAGATAAATATAATATGAAATTAAATAAAATTTCTGGAGGCTCAGCTTTTGGTATAGACTATCACTTAGCTGTATTGTTATACCCTTCACCAACTAAGTATTTAAGGAGAATAGTTTCGTTCCTAATTAGAAGTATTACTTTACTTAAATCTAAATTGTCTTATTTATATTTACGAATATTACGAAAAGAAACAAAAATAAAGTCTAAAGAACTGGCTGTTAAATATTATCAATTAGAATGTTTAAAAATGTCATCTGGATTTAGTTTTATAATAAAAAAATAAATTAATACAAATAACGGAAAAAATTAAATATATCTTTTCAATAAATACAGGAAGATCTGGTTCTTTTTATTTGAAAAATCTTTTCGATCATGTCTCAAATTGTATAGCCTATCATGAACCATCACCTATTGGTAATGGAAAAGCTATGAGATTATATTCTAAAGGTCACTCTGAAGCAATAGAGGAAATTTCTAGACTAAAGATTAATAAGATCAGATATATTATGCAAAATAATAATTATCATACATATGTTGAAACAAATCACTGCTTTATAAAAGGGTTTGGTTTTTTTATTTCTAACTATATTTCAGAAGAAAAGATAGGAGTAATCATTATAAAAAGAGACCAAACAAAAATTGCAAAAAGTTTACTTAGAATTTCTTGTAGTCCTCTTACTCCAGATGGGAGGAAATGGATAATAACACCTACTTTAAAAGAACCTCAAATAGCACCACCAGCAGTATTAATTTTTCCTAAAATAACTTTTTACATAGCTTACTTTTTAAAATTTATATTCAGATGTGCAAGATTTGTCATTAGAAAATTATTTAAAAAAGAGCTACAAACACCAACGTTTCTGTCAAAATATGAATTAGACTGTCTTAATTGGTACTTAGAGGAAACGACAGAAAGAGGAAAAAACTTTAAAAAAAAATTCCCAAACATGAAGGTATTATGAAGTTAACATAGAAGACCTTAATTCAATTGAGAAAGTTAAAGAAATGTTAGCATTTTTTGGTCTTAAATCCAAAAAATCTCTTAACAAAATTGTGGGTACTCCAACAAACTTGAAAAAATAATAGTATCCATAATTACTTACATATTCTATCTTTATCAAAAACAAATTATAATATGGAATGATTCTTTATGATAAAACAGTTAGTTAAAAAATATATGCCGAATGTATTTCTAAAGCCTTTAATTTATTCCTATAGGAAATCAAGAGAAACTAATTTTTTTAATCAAAATATTTCAAAAATTACAATTGGTAATTTTGAACTTCAAATACCTTCAAATCATTTGTTAATAGAACTTCAAAAAAATCAACCTTATAGAGATTTAAATATCGGCATAACAGCAAAATATATATCCGAAAAATATCCGGAATCAACAATAATTGATGTTGGTGCAAATATTGGAGATACAGCAGCAATCATTGCAACCTATTCAAAAAATGATATTATCCTTATAGAACCAAGTGAATTTTATTATAATTTTTTAAATAGTAATAAAATTATATTTCCAAATAATATTAAAACAATAAAAGCTTTAGTTTCTGATGGCAAATCTATTGAAGGATCATTTCATCATTGGGGTGGTACAGCAATCTTCTCTGAATCAAATGATAATACAGGTAAACAAGTAAATACTATTAGTTTAGAAAAAGTAACAAAGGCTCCAGTCTGTTTTATAAAAGTGGATACAGATGGCTATGACTTTAAAATTATAAACAATAGTATCAAATGGTTTCCCAAATTTAAACCAGCTATTCTTTTCGAAAATCAAATTTTGGATGAGAATGATTTAAGCTCAGCAACTGAAGTATTGAATAAATTAAATAATATTGGTTATAAATATTTTGTTGTCTGGGATGATCAAGGATTACATCTTGTCTCAACCAATTCTATTGATATTGTTAATAGTTTAAATAATTATTTATTTAAACTGTTTCAACTTAATAAGAAACGTATATATAATTATGACATATTATGTTTAAATAGTAATGATTATGATATTTTTGAACAAGTTACTAATTGGTACAAGTCTTACTAATATTATTTATATGCTATGTAAAAATTTAAATTTTTTGTTCATTGATGATATTCCAACACCTTATAGATTAGATGTTTTAAAAACGTTTAATAAGATATATAATAATAAGATTAAAGTATTATTCTGTGCAAACAAAGAACCTGATAGAAGTTGGGATATAGATTTTGGAAATTTAGATTATGAGATATTGCCAGGGATAATATGGCGCCCTAAGAAACAGAAAAATCCAATTTCATATAAATTAAATCTCTCTATTATTTCAAATATAAAAAAATATACTCCAAGTGCAGTAGTTCTATCAGGTTATATTCAGCCAACGATGCAACTTGCAGCATGGCATTGTAGAAAAAATAAAATCCCTTATGGTATTACATGTGAAAGCAGTTTTCTCCAGGGCAAACCTGAAGGTTTAAAATGGAAGATAAAAAAAATGGTATTAAAACCTATAATTAATGGAATGAGTTTTGGTTTGCCAATGGGTATTAAAGCTGAAGAATATTTAAGATCATTAGGAGCTAAAAGACAGCCTATGTATCATTTTCCAAACTGCCCAAACGTATCTAATGTTGTAAATATTGCAAATAACAAAAAAAATTATGAAGCTGGCTTAAAAAATAAACTAAATATACCTCAAACAAATAAAATAATTCTTTTTGTTGGTAGACTCATAGATGCCAAACGCCCACTTGACCTTATAAATGCTTTTCAAAAAATTGAATTCAAACTAAAAGAAAACTGGACACTACTTTTCGTAGGCGAAGGCTCACTTAAATCAAAAATCCAACAACTAACAACTATCAACCATCAACCATCAACTAACATCGTTCTCTCCGGTTGGCTTCAGCCAGATGAAGTTTATAGAATTATGGCAATATCTGAAATTATGGTACTTCCATCTGAACATGAACCGTGGGGTGCAGTTGTCAACGAGGCTATGGCTGCAGGTACGCCTGTTATTGCCAGTGAATCAGTAGGTTCAGCACATGATTTAATTGATAATGAAAAAACAGGTTTTACGTTTAATACTGGTAATGTTTTAGAATTAAAGAATATTTTAACCAAAATTATTTTAGGAAATGTTAATCTAAAAGAAATAGGGCAGCAAGTGCAAAAAAAATCAATCGAAATGGGGCATGAATTTGCTGCTGCCAATTTATTAAATTCAATAAAAGCCCTAATCATTGACCTTCACTAATTAACACTAATTTAAATGGCTGAATTACTAAACCCCAAAGCTAAAAGTAAAGATAAAAAAATATTTCTATCAAAAATTTATTTTTTTTCACTAGTTGCATTTTATTTGGGAAATATATCAATTAAATCTGGATTATATTATGAATTTCAATTAGTAAAATGGGGATTCTTTTTTCTTTGTCTTGCATTTTCTCTCTTATATTTTTTTCTTAATGAAAAAGTTATTTTCGGAAATTTAAAAATACTATTATTTATTACCTTCTGTTTGATAGGATCTTTTTGGTCAATTAATCTTCAGAGAACTTTAGCTTTTGTTATAATGTTCTTTTGTATTTATGTGATTTCCATCAGTTTATCCAATTATTTTGCGAAGAATGATATTGAAAAGGAATTTTTTAATTCAATATTCAAGATCTCTACATACATAATACCTATTACTTTTTTACTATATTTATTAAAATTTGATATTGGTAGAGGAGGAGGTGGAGGTAGAATTTCTGTTTGGACTGACAATCCTAATACTTTAGGTATGATGATGTATATACTGCTTCCTGTTACTACTTATTATTTATTTTATGGTAATAAAAAAAAAAATTACCATTATAATTTTTCTAATGCAATTAGTACTTTTATATAAATCAGGTTCAAGAGCCTCATTAGGCGCAGGTTTAATTGCAATAACAATTGTATTTATGTCATTGAATCAATTTAAAGTTTTTAAAATCCTTTTAATTATAGTATTAATCCCTTTAATTGGAACAATTTTGGTATTTGGGAGCCTGATAGGAGGAAAAATAACTAATATTGATTCATTAAATTTTTTAACAAGAGAAAATAAAGCACTTAATAGCAAAATTGCTTTCGATATAGAAAAAGGATCAAGCCAAAGATTTAAGAATGAAACTGATTATAAACTAACGTTTTTATTATCAGGAAGATGGGAAGTTTGGAAACAAGCATTTATAGCAATAGGTAAAAGACCTTTCTTTGGTTACGGGTTAGGTTATGAAGATCAGTTTATTGAAGAACTAAAAGATAAAAATAAAGTCCTCTTTCATTTTGGAAGCAATTTACATTGTAGCTATATGGCTTTAATATTGGAAACTGGTTATTTGGGAGCATTTTTAGCTATACTGTTCTTAATTTCTCCTGTTATTGGTTATTCCCGCTTAATAATAAATAATCGATGTAAAAAGGAGTATTACGTGATAGTAGCAATATGTCTCTCCGCAATTTTTAATGGTTTTTTTGAATCATGGATATTCAGAATAGGGAATTTAGCTGTTTTGATTTTCTGGCCGGCAATGATCCTGTGCATGAATGCAAAAAAATGCGGGCTGATTAAAGAAGTTGATGGTTGATGGTTGATGGTTGATGGTTGATGGTTGATGGTTGATGGTTGATGGTTGATGGTTGATGGTTGATGGTTGATGGTTGATGGTTGATGGTTGATGGTTGATGGT
>PVBE012327893.1_pt1 | contig 14594 bp, 8 predicted proteins | sample 1631181 | NCBI WGS metagenome assembly PVBE01 (sample SAMN08397723, study PRJNA350692) | Marine metagenome, whole genome shotgun sequencing project. | isolation source: water | place: Pacific Ocean | collected 2012-04
ACCTCAGTCTCAGGAACTACCTCCATCGCTGCCCTCTCCAGAGCCCCCTGTACTTCCGACATCGACAAAGGCATTGGAGCCAACGCCGGGGAGTTCCGTGGAGCAGCCTCTGCAGCCCATTGCCAGTGTGCCTCCTCCTCCGCAGCGACCCTTGGTTCCCGAGGATCCCGCAGAGGTTGCCGAACTGCTCAATCAACTGCACCGGAGCGTATTGGATACCTTGCTGCCCGAGGGGGCTACGTGCAGCGATACCCCCAGTCGGGCCGTGATGAGCGCATACATCCAAGAGCATGTGTCATCGGTGTGGGATCCCGGCGCAGGCAAGGAGGATGCATTGGCGTACCTGCGTATTTTCGCCCAAGTGGATGCCAATTTTGAGACGATCACATCGTTGATCGACGAAGAAGGGGTGAAATATTGGGGCTCTCGACCAGCGACGGAGCGATGGCTCAGGGCAGCAGGCCGAAACGAGCGGCAGATCGGTCGGCGAATGCGTGCATTGGATCGCTGTGCGGACATGGTGCGTCGCATCGGGCAAATGGCTGATGTCCTTCGTGAGACCGTGAATCGTGACGACTTCGACGCGGTTCGTGACTTTGTAGTTCGCAAGTGGTTCGCGTCGGGATACGCTGATGTCATGAAACAGGATTGGCGGTGTATTGAACAAGCGCGACATCTGATCGATGAGCGGCTTGGGAAAGATTGGCCGGGGGATTCAGCGATCATGCGGATTGCGGTATCTCGTGATGTGTTGAAGGCACGCCGAGATGGTGATCCCGGGCAAGGAGATCGTTGATGAGGATGACAGTCAGTACACGAATCTGTCTGGCGGGGGCCCTTGTGATCAGTGGAGTGCTGTGTGGATGCACCTCTTCTCGGCCCGAGCATGCGACCTCTGCTCCTCAAACATATCGCGTGCGCCCGTCGATCCCCCAGTCCCGGCAATCCATGCCGCGCAGCAATCGCGGCGGTGCCGCCGACAGCAATTCCGAGGTACTCAACAGAAGTTCCGCCGATCGTGGCGAGGATGATGAACGCTCGCTCGATCAGCCATCGCCGAAACGCACTGCGGCCACTTCGTCATCCGCGGCCAACCTGAGGCAGCCCAGCAGCGAACACGCCCCATCGCCGAATGCGTCGGGAAGCTCGCAGCCTCGTGCCGCGGATTCCAACACGGCCTCCGGAAGCAGGCTCGCTCAGCCTCAAACTGGAGGTGCAGTCGATGCGGGTGACAATGTTCGCAAGGCGGAAACGAGTCCGCCCCATCAAGGCGAGCAGAAACCATCGTCCGATTCCCCCGAGGGTCATGTTCAGCCGGCAGAGAGTTCTCAGGACGGAGCAGATGAAGCGGCTTCGTGCGGGGGCGGGGACAGCCAGCAGCAGGGGGCGGAGTCGACTGGTAGCGAGGGTGGGGTATCCGGTGACACATCCGGGGGCGTATCCGGGGGCGTATCCGGGGGTGCGGGGGGGACCGAATCGCTCCCGGAATTGGCGGCCCCATCCGGGAGCGGCATGTCGGCGGCTGATTCTCAGAAGCCAAGTGATGAGCAGGGGCCACCTGTATTCCGGGACGGGGGAACCGGCGCTTCCGAGCAGGTATCTGAATCCGAAGAGGGCATCGGGGAGCGCGGCTCTGAATCTGCGCAGTGTGATTCCGCATCCGATGAACAGGAGGCGTCGAGTGCCAATGCGGGCGATGAAAGCGGGGGCGATCCGCTTCACGGCCCCGCAGGTTCAGCCGATGCGATCGACTCGGCCGGCGAGCGAGCCAAAGATGCAGGGTGGGCTGTTCGTCCAGAATCGATGGATGAGCGAGGTGTCGGCGAACAGTTGGACACAGAGGGCCATGGCGGTGGGCAGGCCGGGAGCAGTACCGGTGGTCTCATGGGGGACGGCGCGGGTGGGAGTGATGGCAGCGGCGAGACCGAGGGAGGCGGCGAGGTTCCCGGAGAACGGGCTGGCACTCCCGGTATCGGTCAGAGCGAGCAGGACCCCAGCGTGAGCGGGGCAGCGGCGGCGCAACCATCGGCCAGTGAAGGTGAGTTGGAGGATGGTTCGCTCGATGGGCAGAGCGCCGAAACCGTTGCGAGCGATCTGGCATCTCCGCATGGGCAGCGGGAAAACTCCGAATCGTCCGAGCCCCCCAAAGATCGGGCACAGAGCGGCGAGCGACTCGAGCCCGACGAGGCATCCAGAGCGTTGCCTGCCACGCCCAGTGTGGAGCAGTTCGATCCGCCTCCTGCGAAGTCACAGCCAGCACCATCACCACCCATTGATGCATCGGAACTGGCGGCGGTGACCGCTCCGCCCCAGCCGATGGGGAGCGAATCGTGGCATCGGCAGGTACGTGGTGCCTGGAGACTTGTGACTATCCACGATCCGGATCGCGACTTCCTGCCGGGAGGAGCGAGCGAGCGGTTTATTGGCATCGATCCAACCTCGGACATTTTGCGGGCGGTTCTGTCTTGGAATGGGGACGTTTCGGTATCGATGGCTGCAGAGTATTTCGCAGGATTCCGTCCCAGACTCGTAGAGATCCAGCCGGTTCCGCACGCACCTTCGGCGTTTCCTGCCGAACCCGGGCCACTGCTTGGTGGAGGGACCTTTACTCCAGCCACCTCGCGGCCTCCCTGCGAGTTGAAGTGGGTTCGCGACGGCGATCGACTCATCATCGGCGGTGCAGAATATGAGCCTGCTGATCCCGATGTGATGATCGACCTGTTGAGTCAGCCCGAGCCGGTCGCTCCTGACGGAGGAGGTTTTGTCGATGAAAACGGAGATGGCGAACAGTCGGGGCAGTCTGCGGTAACAGTGGACTTCTTCGGAGTACAGGCCGAGGGCCGATACTTCTGCTACATCGTGGATGTGTCTGGTTCGATGGACGGCAATGGCGGAATGTTGAAACTCCGAATGGAGTTGGAGCGATCGCTCGCTTCTCTGCCACCGGGTACGAGATTTGCGGTGCTTCCCTTCAACAGCAAACTCCGTAATCTTCAATCGCACTGGATTTCCGCGAGTCCTCACAAGGCGAGGGATATTGGACATCGCCTCTCTGGCATTCGCGCTTCTGGCGGCACCAATCCTGCCGGTGCGTTCTCTTGGGCGTTTCAGGAACTCAGGCCGCAGCCGGATGCCATTTTCTTCATGACCGACGGCCAGATACGGGGCGGAGGCGGCGCAGTGCTTACCCAACTCAAGTCGCTGAATGCGTCCAATCCCCGCACCCGCATTCATGCCATCGGCCTGGGCAACAGCGCAGATGCCAAGTTTCTTCAGCGGGTGGCTGATGATCATGGCGGCACCTACCGCTCGGCGCCATAAGGCAGGTTCGGGGATCTCACTGCGAATCGGGCACTCGCCAGCCGCGTGTTGTTCCTACTGGCCAGTAGTGGTGCCGACGCGGATCTTGTCCCGGTAGATCATTTCGTCTCCGAGCGAGGGAATCGGCCTGACGTCGTATTCGATGCCCTGACCGACGACCAGCCTTCTGGCATCGTGAAATCGATCAAATGAATCGGGCGTCACCCGAAATGAGACAACGTGTTTCCCTTTGACAAGATTCTTCATGAGTTGAGTGATGGCTGCTTCGTTGGAAGGGGAGCCCAGAGGGATACCGCCATCCTTCCGTAGGTGAATCTCTCGGTCGATCATGAGTCCACCCGTGCGGAATCCGCAGGTGCCATGATCTTCGAAGGTCGAATGGTCTGCATCGACGGCCTGCGGATTCCACGTGCTCCAGAATACGCATCGCTGCCCGACCGGATCGCGTGTCGATCTCCAGCCACTCCAATCGTTGAGCAGGTAGAGCCGATCGCCGGTCAGAACGACTTGAACTGGGACACGCCCCTTGATGGCCCTTCGGCGGGGTGTACGCAGTTTGATATCGCGGATTGAATGCAACTCGTTGAGCTCATCCTTGAGCGTTTGGATATCCATGCGCATCTGCTCCAGAGAGATGGTCGATTCGGCATCCGCAAGTTGTTGCTCCAGCGTTGAGATCGATATATCCAACCGATCGGCGTAGTCGCGGGCTTGCCTCAGCTCCTCGGCGGCCATTTCCCATTTCTCGCGGAAGATCTCATCGTCGTTGGCCTCGAGTTCCTCGATGGCCAGTCGGATCGAATCCAGTTCTGCAGCATCATCCCCCATGGCGGCGGCTTCGGCGATTCTCTGGGTTCCTCCTGCTCGGGCCAGTACGGCAGCGAGCACGGCGATGAAGATGACCATGCCGAACATGTTGCAGATGGTGTCGAGCAGCAAGTCGAGACTCGACTCATGTGATGTCCGGCGTCTCATGGGTTGGGTTCCACCGCGTCGTACAGTCTGGTTGTGGTGGCGTCTTCGCCAATGAGGTCCAGCCCGATCGACAGGTTCTTGAATCGTGGGTCGCTGTCGCGGAGGCGGTTGATCTCCGACCATAGAGTCCGTCCGGATGGTTTGAGACTCAGCAAAATGTGAGTCGTTCGTTCTGCAGAGTCGACGAGCCACTTCTCCAGCAGGATCCGAGCCAGAAGCGCGGGGTCATCTGAGTCGACGGCCATCGGAGTGTCACTGGCACGCACGCTTGAAATGACAAGTCGATCCGACATCAACTCGGCGACGATGGTGTCGCTTTCTTCCTCGTCGATTAGATAGGAGACCTGCCGGCGGCGCCGCTGCGTCTCGATTTCGTCGCGGAGCCGATCCTGTTCGACCGTCAGCAGGTTGGCCATCTGTACGTCATCCGATCGCTGCAAAGCGAGAAAATGTGCGTCGCGTTCGTCCCGCAACTGTTTCCAGCGTTCCTCACGTATCGTGTTGTCGGCCTGCGTGGCATTCAATTGCAGTCGGGTTTCCGCGTACGCATTGCGGAGTTCGTCGACACCGATTCGTTCTGTGAGGAGAGCCAGCCGTTCATCGAGGACGCTTCGCTCAGTTTCCGTATCGATCTGGTCAGCGTGAGTGACTGCGTGAAGTGTGTGTTGCCCGATGTTCAGCAGCAGGACGAGTGTGATGATCAAGACAATGCCGATTGTGCCGACCATGACATCCTGAAAGGAGAAGAAGCTGATCGGTGCTCCCCGGTTTCGGCGGCGACTCATATCGAACTGCCGGGGGTGATCCGGACATGGGCAGTGATATTTCGGGCGGCATATTGGCGGCAGTCATCAAGCAGCCGTTCATCACTCCTCCGAACAAAGGTCAGCGAAAGATGCAGCAGCAGTGCCGCAATCAAGCCTTCTCCTGTGGTGATGAAGGCGGTATCCAACCCGGCGATGACTTCTGTCAGGCTGCTTGTCAGAATATCGACGGTTGCGTCGCTCGCCTGCAGCACTGTTCCGAATCCGGAAATGGCCTCGGTTAGGCCGACGATGGTTCCGATGAAGCCAAGTACCGGGATCGCCCAAATGAAACCGCGAATGACTGTGTAGCCACTGTCCATGGCATCCTCGTCTGCTTCAGCGGCGGAGTTGAGCATCTCATCGAGATCACCGATGCGTCCGATGTTGCGGATGGACTTCAGTGCGGTCAGTACGCGATCGAGCAGGAGGAAGTGGTGGGGTTCATCGACACCTTTCTCAATGGAGTCGATCACACGATCGACCGTTGCCACGGAAAGTACGAAGCCAGGGTCGCCCGGCATGAAGCGGAGGCGAAGTGCCGAGCGTTGAGCGCGAATCTTGGCGGCTTTGATCGTCAGAATGGCGGCTGACCAGCATGAGAGCAGGAAGATGGGGATGGGGATTCCGGAGAATCCAGTGAGGTACTCCCACATGTTTTCGCCAAACACTGTGCTTTGAATTGTCCACCCGACACCGTAGAGGATTCCCATGTAGACAAGGCCTAGAAGGAGCGACGAGATGCCACCGGGGGTTGTGAACCGTCCCGATGGAAGGGAGAGTCGCCGCTCGGGGTCGAGGGACGCGAATGAAAGAACCTGCGAGGGCGATTGGTTCCATGCGGGGGGGGTTTGTGGTGAGGTGGTCATGGCCTGCCAAAGATGATAACTGGGAGCGTGTGGACACCCGGCGGGGCTTCGACAAGGGCATCGTGTGAGAGCCGGTCATCGAACTGGAAGAAATGCCAACCTTCCTCTTGGCTCAGCAGCACTTCGGGGCGTCGTACCTCCGATTCGAGCAAACGGACCCGCATCATTCCGGGGGGGGCCGTGGGATCGGGAAGGAGCAGGCCCTGAACGATGCGGGCCGCCGCCATCGACCGCATTTGTTCCGCTTGCTGGTCTGTATCGCTCAAACTGCGAATGTGGTGGTGCCTCGGGCTTTTGGCGAGTTCTCCTACGGCATGGCGCCGCGTCAGTGATTGGGTGGAGTTGTCGGCGGTCGGGGCGCGCTGCGCCCAATCGGCATTGATTGCGTCGCCCGCGTTGCTGCGGAGCCGATCAAGCCAGTTGGTTGCATCGGTACGCGTTTGGGCGGGCAGTGGCAGGTCGAGTTCCAGAATGAGTTCCCACAGCATCTGATTGACGGCAAGGAGAAGCAGTTCGTCGCGTTCGGGACATTCCTGAACGGCTTCCAGCAGATTGCATACAGCATCGACGGACGTGATGCCATCCGCTCTGTGGGCGTCGGATGCATTCTTGAGGGCCACTGCGATGGCAACGGGTTTTTCATGGGAATACAGATCCGTTTTTTCAGAATCGGTCAGTTCCTTTAGCAGTCGCGGATCGACCGACAGTTCCTGTCGCGAATCGATTCGCCGTAGGCCATTTTCGAATGGCTGCAGATAGCGATAACCGTGGGCAGTATCCGCAACATGCAGATCGAATAATCCGGTTGCCAAGAGCCTGCGGTGGAGTACGCCTCCTATGTCGCGGTCGCTGGAACGCTTGGCAACTTCGATGAGACGATGTGCTGCCTCAGCGTATGGTGATTGGTTCTCGGGATAGGATTCCAAATGGCTCTTCAATGTCACGATGGCGGACCTTGGGTTGGGCGTTTCCGCCGCATTGCCCAAGAGACCGTGCATTGTCAGTTCTGGAAGAACGACCTTCCGCCAATTTTCGGTTGCGCAGGCGGCTTGAGCCCGGCTTCGCCCTTCATCCCATCTGGCATTGGGATTGAGGACGAGCAGATCTTCGGCGTGATGAATCAGGAGGTCATCCCAAATGTTGTACCAGTTGCAACCGCCATTTGGGATGCGATGCAGATCGCTCATAAGTCGGCGTGCTTCCTGAATGCTGGTGATGCGGTTTGAAGCAATCTCCATAAGCCTGCTGATACGACTCTGTATCGCATTGGCCTTCTTCTGCAGATCATTTGCAGCGGCCGCAGGTTGATTCCGCAACTGCAGCAGCATGTGCTCGGCGCGTTGGAGAGTGCTCTTTCGATGTTCCCAGCCGGAGTGATCGGCCAAGGCAGGCTGGTCCTCACCAAGCAACGATTCGATGGCAGCGAACTCTCGCAGTTGTTCATCATGTGCCTTCGCAATGCGGTCACTGCGAAGTTTTTTGCCGCGTCGCAATTGATGCTTCAGCGTCGCGAGCAGTTCATCGCGGGCCACTTCTTCCGCATTTTTGAGCAGTGCGATTGCCTCGTCAATATGAGGAAGGATGGCGTCGTCCGGTTCAAGCAGGGAAGTGGCTGCAGCAATGTCCAGTTCGGCCTGAGTTCGCCGTTCTTCAAGAGTCTCCTTGGCACGATCGATCCCCATTTTGTGGGCGGCGATCAAAGGCGATTGCTCGAGTTCCTCGCTGATCGCCTGGTTCCAGCAATCCTGGGCGCTCAGTAGGTCGCCATCTTCAAGATTCTGCTTGATGCACTCGCTCAGGCTCTCAATCATGTTCTGGCGTTTGATGCTGTAATTGTTGATCGCCACGACACTGGTCAGCACGCCGGCGATGGCGATGATGGATGAAAGCGACACTACAAATCGACGAGTTTGCTTCCGGCGTTCTTCGGTGATGTAGTGCGTGACTCGGCTTTCGACGGCCGGCGGGACAACGGCATCGTCGTTTCGGAGGGCGGAGTATCGACGTTCGATGGCGTGGAGGGGTTCCAGTTCATCCAGTGCCCTTACGAGATCATCGACGCGGTCCTGAAGGGCACGTTCGGCTGCCTCGCGACGGTCTTCGGCATCGATCCATTGGAAGACAGCTCGTGTTTCCTGCTCGTGATCGCCCGTCGCAACCTCCGCCTTCTGCCGCCAGTCGGTCCGAAGGCGTCGCGCAAGCGGGAGATTCATGGCTGCCCATGCCAGATGCAACTGCGCCCTGAGCGGATCGAGTCCCTGCGCCGCAGCGATCCCGAGTTGTTCGGCCTGCGCGACACTGAGTTTGTGCAGCAGCAACTGTCCGGAACGGCCAAGAAAGCCCATGCCCTGGATCTGCTCGCTGAGGTTGGCAATGGCGTCGGGGTCGCTGGCGGCGATGCATCGATCTGCTTCGTTTTCCCAGAGTCGCACGACGGCCACTTCGAGTTCATCATGATTGGATCGCCATGCGGTGTTGCGTGGCTCAAGTAGTCGCAGGCTTCTGATGGCGGCCATGCGCTCATCGAGCGATGCCTCGCTGAGATTGAGTTCAACCCATCGCTCGACTTCGTCTCGATGGGAAGCAGCCTCCGCTGGCAGCCGGGCGAGCGAGTCGAGTATGTCCGGGCCGGGAAGTCGAAGACTATTTGGTGGTCCGCCAGATCGGCGAGAGAGCCGCAAGGCAAGGCCGATGATGTTTCCAGCGTCAGCGTTCAGAGCCGCTGCTTCCCGAATGGCTCCACTTGATCGCCACTTGCGGCAGCGGGCGAGCGTCTGCGAGACGGCCTCGCAGGCTGCGGTAAGTTCCGCGCCGTCGCCACCGGCCAAGGCGTGTTGGAGGCGTTCGGCTTGATTCACGTGAACCACCCTCCGATGACGGCGATCGTTATTGCCACAGCGGCCGCGGCGAGGAGCATGAGCATGATCACGAGGCCCGGGATGCGGACAGGGTCAAGCCGCAACGTATTTGGCACCAACTCGACCCGATCCTGCACGAGATTCTGAGGTGGCTCGATCCCAGTTCCTTCCCTTGCCCAGGAATGAGCGGGTGGCTTCTGTAACGGCAGAACGACACCCTCCTTGGCTGCGGCGATTCGGGTTGCCGGCGGGCTGTCAACTTGAGCAGCGAGCAGAAGAACGCCGTCCCTCATGCGATCCGTGTTGGTGAGGAAAGTCAGTTCCCATTGGTGGCTGGGGGGGAGCGTCTGTTCAATGGCTGCGACAACATTGATGCAACATGTGGGGAGAGGAACCAAGATCGAGGTAGCCGCGTGGGCAGTTGCGCGTTGGTTGAGCAGGCGGATCCATTCCGGATCAAGAGTCGGGCAGGCCGGCAATTCAGAATGATCTGGTAGGGGAGCAGGTGTCGGTTCTGGCGATTCAGTGTCATCCCACGCTTCGCGGAACCATCCGGACATCAGCAGGCCGACCGGACCGACCTTGGGACGCTCCGCGGGAGTCAAAACGAGATGGTGGGCGACGCGGCATGGGCGATCCGGGGACGGCCCGGCGGTCTGCGTGATGCTGCTGAGCACTGAACAAATGATTCCGTCCAACATAATGATGCGATGGGCTCGTATTGGTGGAACAGACCCTGTCGCTGGAAGGTCCATCCCGGAGAGCATTTCCAGCGTTCGAGCGGTTTGTTTGCTCATGCCCGTAGTGCGGTGGACGATCGTGAAGCCCGCTTCCCCTTGCCCGTTGTTTGACCATGCGTGAATCAACTCAAGCATCAGGTGATTCCGTCTCATTTTTCGAGTGGATCTTGTCGCTTTGGGTCGCGTGACTCCAGAAGCCGACCGGCCATTCGGCTCGGCATTCAGGGCATGCCGGTCGTGTTGCTTCGGTTCCTGTGGGATCGACAGGGAAACTTCCCGCGGTGAATCGTATGGGACGAAAACGCAGGGCAGCGTCAGGACCGAGAACTGGATCTCCGATGAGGGTGGGGGACTCGGAGATAAAGCGGGCGTTGTGCGAGGCGACTTTGGCTTGGCAGGTTGGGCAGATTACTGTGAGCATGGGTGGGCTATGGGGGTTGGAGGGCAGTAGAGCAGGGTGCAGTCGCGGCGGCGTCAACGTCCGCGGCAGGGCTCGAACCTGCAACCTTCGGCTTCGGAGGCCGACGCTCTATCCAATTGAGCTACGCGGACAGGGACTGTGGAGTTTACCCCGTGGATCCAGAGCGGGATTCGGATCCTCTGATGCGGTTTCGGGATCGGTAGTATGCGGGAATGACCGGTTCTACAGAGTTGGAACAGACTGCTTCCCTTCTTCGCCTCGTGGGGGTGCGTGGCCCGAGCATCGCACCCGTGGAAGTGACGCGTGCTGGTGGGGTGATTGGCCGCAGCAGCGCCTGTGAGGTGCGGCTGGCCGATGCCACCATGTCGCGTCGGCACGCCGAGATCTCCTGGATTGGCGGGCGATGGATGCTCAGCGATCTCGGTGGAGCCAATGGAACGTGGCTCAACGATGTTCGCTTGGAAGGAGGGGCGCCTACGCCACTGGCGCCGGGGGACCGCATTGCGGTGGGACCGTGGGTGTTGCAGGTCGGCACGTGGGCGCCGACCACAGTTGCAATGACCGGCGATGTTGAAACGGCCGACGCGATGGCGCAGGTGGAACGGATCGATCCAATTGCGACCGGTCGGATGGCTCACCACCGTTTGCAGTTGCTCATCGACTGCGCTGAACGCATCAATAAAGCAGCCGATGAGCGGGCGATGGCGATGTCGCTGCTTGAATCGGTCATTGAAGGGACGGGGTATGGACGTGCGGCGCTTGTCCGTCTTGTTGGAGATGACGAGGGCGTCGAGATTCTTGGAAGTTGCGCTCGCGACGGAAGTGAACCGGACCAGTTCAGCCGCACGCTCGTCATTCGCGCTTCCGGGGGAGAAATGGTGACGCTCGCCTCGCAGGAGTCACGGGGCAACTGGGGGCAGAGCATCGCGGAACTCAATATCCACTCCGCCATGTGCTGCCCAATTCTGCTGGACGAACAGGTGGCCGCGTGTTTGTATCTGGATGCCAGAGGGGGAGAGCAGGAAGTGCAGCCGGATGCGGCGGGATTTTGCCAAGCCCTTTCGCAACTAGCGGGGCTGGCTATGTCGAATCTTCGCAGACAGGAGATGCGGCTTCGGCAGCGGGAACTTGACGAAGAAATGAGTGCCGCTCGCGAAGCGCAGCAACTGATGGTTCCCATGCAGCAGAAGGAACTGGTCAAGATTGATTACGAGGTGGAGTTTTTGCCAGGGCGGGTAGCTTCTGGTGATCTGTTCGACGTCGTGACACTCTCAGAGGATCGAGTGGCGGTCATTCTGGGAGATGTGTCCGGCAAGGGCGTCGGGGCCGCCATTCTGATGGCGGCTTCACAGGCCTATCTGCACTCGGCCCTGCTGCGGCACGAGTCTCCGGCGATGGCTGTAGCTGATCTGAATCAATTCGTTTTGGAGCGGAGCGCCTCCAACAGATTTTTGACTCTGTGGGTTGGTGTGTTCTCGGTGGACGGTGAGTTGACGTATGTGGATGCAGGTCATGGGCATTGGGCTCAGTGCACCGCCGATGGCGTCACCGTTCACCATGCCGCCAGTTCGCCGCTGGTCGGGGCATTTGACGAAGTCGAGTATGTAGATGTGTCCGTGCAACTGACAGCCGGTGAGCGGGTGGTGCTGATGACGGACGGTATTCCCGAGCAGCCGGGGCAGGACAACGAGCAGTTCGGCTCAGAGCGGGTGCAGGCCATCCTTGAGAAGACTCGCACTTGCAAGGAAGACGTCACGGAGTTGCTCGCAGCGGTTCGGGCATGGTCGGCCGCAGCGGCGCTGGCCGATGATACGACCGTGGCGAGCGTTCAGGCGATAAAGCCAGATGCTGCCTCGGGGAATGCGCCGATGAGTTGAGCGGCGTTGTTGGTCCCGGAGCGAGACATGCCCCTTGCCATGCCGCTTCAGGAGTGCCAGATGTTCGAGCCGGAAGAGATGCGAGGCAAACTGTCCAACCAATGATGGCAGGCACAGGGGGTGCTATCATCCCGCCCCCGTTGAACCGCCCCCCCCCGTTGAACCGCCCCCCGTTGAACCGCCCCCCGTTGAACCGCGTCGGCGACCGCGGATTCCAATCGCCGCAGGAGATCTCCACCCATGAGCCAGACCCCGCTCTCGCTGCCGCAGCAGCGACGATTCGGCGAGACCAGCCGGACTGATGCTTGGTGGCTCCAGCCGATCGTGGTTTTTCTGGGTCTCGGGGCCTTTGTCGTTTACTCGACCTGGGCGGCCTTCGTGGGTGTGAACTATTTCTGTGATGCTGGTGGGGCGCACTACCTATCGCCCTTCTACTCGCCGCTGGTGTTCGGCGGCCCGCACGAGCCGTCTCTCTTTGGAGCGAGGCCCGAATGGCTGCCACTGTGGGTGTCACCTGCGCTACTCATCCTCTGGGCGCCCGGTGGGTTTCGATTTACGTGCTACTACTATCGCGGCGCCTACTACAAGGCCTTCTGGGCTGATCCACCCAACTGCGCTGTTGGCGAGCCACGGTCCTGCTACCGCGGCGAAGCCTCGCTGCCACTCATCCTGCAGAACGTCCACCGGTACTTCCTGTACTTGGCTCTGGTCTTCATCCTGATCCTTGGCTGGGATGCGTGGAAGGCAATGTGGTTTCTCTCTCCCGAGGGCGGAGAGACCTGGGGCATCGGGGTCGGCACGCTGGTCTTGTTGGTCAATGTCATCCTCCTGAGTGGTTACACCCTCGGCTGCCACTCGCTGCGGCATCTGGTGGGAGGCGGCATCGACATCCTGTCCCGCCGACCAGTCCGGAAACGGGCCCACGCCTGCGTGTCTTGCCTCAACAAACGACACATGCTGTGGGCGTGGATGAGTCTGTTCTGGGTGGGCTTCACCGACTTCTACATTCGGATGTGCGCCATGGGCATCTGGACCGACTGGAGGATTTTCTGACATGCCGTGGAAGACACGGGAATGCGATGTACTGGTCATCGGCGCGGGCGGCGCGGGGCTGCGAGCGGCGATCGAGGCTTCTGCCGAAGGCGCGTCCGTCACCGTTCTGAGCAAGTCGCTGCTTGGCAAGGCGCACACCGTCATGGCCGAGGGTGGCATGGCGGCGTCCATGGGCAATGTCGACGACCGCGACAACTGGCGTGTGCACTTCTCCGACACGATGCGCGGCGGGCAGTATCTGAACAATTGGCGCATGGCCGAGATCCACGCGCAGCAGGCGGCCGACCGCGTGCGGGAACTCGAGGCATGGGGCGCGATCTTCGACCGCACCCGGGAAGGCCGCATCCTGCAGCGGAACTTCGGCGGTCACAAGTACCCGAGATTGGCACACGTGGGCGATCGGACCGGGCTGGAGATGATCCGCACGCTGCAGGATCACGGCATCCATCAGGGCATCGACTTCCTGATGGAGACAACGGTCCTAGAACTGCTCAAGGACGGTGATCGCGTAGCTGGCGTGCTTGCCTATGACCGCGAGCGGGGCTGGATGCACCTCGTGCATGCCAAGGCGATCGTCTTGGCAACAGGTGGTATCGGGCGGGCCTACCGAGTGACTAGCAACTCATGGGAGTACACCGGTGACGGACATGCGCTGGCCTACCGGGCCGGTGCCGAATTGGTGGACATGGAGTTCGTGCAGTTCCATCCGACCGGCATGGTCTGGCCGCCGAGCGTGCGGGGAATTCTGGTTACCGAGGGCGTGCGGGGCGAAGGGGGCGTGCTCAAGAACTCTGAAGGCGACCGCTTCATGTTCGACGACATCCCCCCGCTCTACGATGGGCAGACCGCGGAGAACGAGGAGGAAGGCTGGCAGTACGTCATCGGCGACAAGGAAGCGCGTCGCCCGCCGGAACTGCTCACTCGAGATCACGTCGCGAGGAAGATCGTCAAGGAAGTCAAGGCGGGACGGGGCAGTCCCCACGGCGGCGTCTTTCTCGACATTGCGTGGATCAAGAAGCATCTCTCAGACGCCGAGGGACACATCCGGAAGAAGCTTCCGAGCATGTATCACCAGTTCAAGGAACTGGCCGGAGTGGACATCACCCGGGAAGCCATGGAAGTCGGTCCAACGACCCACTACGTGATGGGCGGCGTCAAGGTTGACGCCGACACGCAGATGTCCCGCGTGCCCGGGCTCTTTGCCTGCGGCGAGTGCGGCGGTGGCTTGCATGGTGCGAATCGGCTCGGTGGCAATTCTTTGTCGGATCTGGTGGTTTTCGGGCGGATTGCTGGGGCCGAGGCGGCCAAGTTCGCGTCCGGGCACGGCGACACCGCCATCAACGAGGACGCCGCCGCGGCGGTCGAGGCAGCGGCGCTGGCACCACTCGATCGACCATCGGGGGAGAGCCCGTATGTCATTCAACATGAACTTCAGGACGTGATGCAGGACCTCGTGGGCATTGCCCGCGAGCAGAGCGAACTTGAGCAGGCCATCGAGCAAATCGACCAGTTGCGCATCCGCGCCGCTACGACAAGTGCCGAGGGAAATCGCGAGTACAACCCGGGCTGGCACACGGCTCTGGATCTGCCAAACCTCCTCGTGGTTGCCGAAGCGATCGCCCGCGCTGCTGTCGACCGCACCGAGAGCCGTGGGGCGCATTCTCGCGTCGATTATCC
>PVBE012353986.1_pt1 | contig 14593 bp, 11 predicted proteins | sample 1631181 | NCBI WGS metagenome assembly PVBE01 (sample SAMN08397723, study PRJNA350692) | Marine metagenome, whole genome shotgun sequencing project. | isolation source: water | place: Pacific Ocean | collected 2012-04
ATGTCGCTTCTGACCCATCGATCTGACCCCTTTCAGTCGGCCCAAGAACAGCCAGATACTAACACTGAACCTGGACTCGCTTTAGGGGGTAAGGCCAACGACGGCAAGTGCACGCTGTTTCAGGAGTGGTACCACAGCCCCTAGCAGCCTCTCGCTCACTCCTCCTCGCCGTAGTCAACCTCGCGCCGCTCCTCCTCGGGGATCGGACTGAGGATCTCGCGGAACGCCTTCCGCGCTCGGCCCTCGTACTGCCTCACCATGATCACCGAGCACTTCACCTGGCTCGCAATTTCGCGCGTACCCGCGCCGAAGAACAGATGGTTCACGACCCCCTCGGGCGCGGCGCCCAGGATCAGCAAGTCACACTCCGCCGCCGCTGCGATCAGGCCCGCGGCCGGAGCCTTCGCCTCGCGCATCTGCACGTTGATGTGAGTCTCGGGGTCCGTGTTGGCGGTCCAGACGTCCTCGATGGGGGGAGGCCCCTCTTCGCCGGGCGGGTAGAAGTGAACGTAGTCGACCTTCGCGCCGGTCAACGCCGCGATCGCATTCGCTACATGCACGGTCAGCCGGGCCTGAGGGCTGCCGGTGATGCCGACGAGGATGCTTCGGACCTCAGCCAGTGGCTTGACCATCTTGACGACCGCCAGATCCGTGTGCCCCTGGTGTACCAACGGGTCCAGCACGGTGCCCATGACCTTGTCTTGCGTGCCGGTCCAACCGCGCCACCCGACCACGGTCATGTCCACGTTGTACTCGAGAATGGTGTCGAGGATCGCGCGCTGAATGTGGTGCCCCGCTCGCGCCAGACCTCGGACCGGAACGTCGTGCGCCTGCGCCGCCTTCTGGGCTTGGTCCAGCAACTCCTCAGCCGGCTCCTGGAATCTCAGCGCCTCCTCGACCGGCAGAATCTCCGGGACCTTGATGACGTTGAGCGCGGCGACCTCGCCCTGGTTATGCCGAGCCAGGGCGGACCCGACTAGCATCAAGTCCTCCACGTGCTCGGGCCTGGCGAGAGGCACCAGCGCGCGGTACTTGCCCGCGTGTACGGGAGCCCTCTCGAAGACCACGGGCACCTTGCGGCGTCTCTCGATGGCCTGTTGGTGGGCGAAGAAGCGATGCACCACCAGACCGATCCCCACCCAGGCGACCATGACGATCGCGGCCTTAGGACTCTCGATGAACAGCGCCACTGTCAGGCCGACGCTGGTGAGGGCGGCGACGATCGGGATGACCGGCATCAGGGGGACGCGGAAGCTGCGCTTCAAATCCGGACGTCGTCGGCGCAATACGATCACCGAGATGTTGACGAGGGTGAACATGGTCAGGAACATGACCCCCGCCGCGGCAGCGATATCCGTGATGGGCAAAGCCACCGCCATGAACGCGATCAGAGCGCCCGACACGAGCACGGCGACGTGGGGTGTCCGGCGCACCTCGTGCACGGAGCCAAACGCCTTGGGTAGATTGCCATCGCGCCCCATGGCGAAGGACACGCGAGACGACGAGTAGACGGTCGCGTTGAGCGCCGATACCGTCGCGAATAGCCCGCCGATCAGCAGTATCAGCCCGCCGATGAACCCGCCCCCAATCATGAATTGGCGCGCCGCCTCGACGACGCCTAGCTCGCCAAGCTTGCCGAGGTTCTGCCAGACGGTCTCGCCCGGAGGGGGCGTCACCGCGCCGATGCAGACGAACGCGACCAGACAGTAGATGGGGATGACGACCACGATCGAGATGATGATCGCCATTGGGATGTTGCGTCGCGGGTTCCGGACCTCTTCGCCGCTCTGGGCGATGATCTCGTACCCTTCGAAGGCGATGTACGTGAGCCCCATCGCGGCGAACACGCCGCCCCAGCCCTTGGGGAAGAAGGGCGCGAACGCGCCCGCCCAGTCGGGCTTGTGGAACAGGGCCCAGAGACCTGACGCGAGGAAGACCGCCAAGATGATCAGCTTGGCGACGGTGGCAATGGTCTCCGCCTTGCCGGTCTCGGAGGCGCCGCGATAGTTGATGTAGACAAACGTCGCGCAGATTAGCACCCCGGCCGCCTTCATGAACAGGCCATGCCCGGCCATCGCGGCTAGCACGGAGCCGTCCCCAAAGACGTGCATCAGGATGTCCCTAAAAATCTCGCCCAGGTACGCCCCAAAACCGAGCACGTAGAGCGAGCAGGCGACGGAGTTCCCGAGCCACGAGATCCACCCGGTCAGGAAGGCAATCCGCCCGGGAAACGCCTCGGCGACCCACTGGTACCCGCCGCCGGCCTGCGGGAAACACGAGCCCAGCTCCGCGTACGCCAAGGCGGTGAGCATAGCCATGAATCCGTTGAGAGCGAACGCGATGATCAGAGCAGGACCGGCCTTGCCGGCCGCAATGCCGGTGAGCACGAATATCCCGGCACCGATCATGGCTCCGATGCCGATCATTGTTATGTCGAGCAGGCCCATATCACGACTCAGGGCCACTTCTTGCTTGGAGTCACTCGCGGCCAAAAGACGGGTCCTTCCTCGGCGCTGGGACACGCCATCTACTGCCGGATGCATCGCGCTCCCACCCTCTCCATCCACGCGCTCTGATGATTCCCCAGGCCGACGATTACGACCTCCAGCGCCGCGCAGGTTCCCGGAACCCAACTGCCGAAATGCTGCTCTGACGGCGCAGATGTCATCAGGCGCCACCGATGGTGACTCGCCCTCGGGAGGAACGACTTTGAGATACCTGCTCTGCCAACTGGTCCCCGTGCTCCTCGCTGGTTCATGCATGGCCCAGCCGCTTCGCTCGGCTGATGACTGGGCCATCTACCCCCAGGCCGACGCGCCTGACTGGGAGGCCGTGACGACAGGCAGCAACGTGGCCGAGGGGACGCCCGTAACCTGTCAACCGGCGCCGAACTACGAACCAACGAGCGATGCCGATGACCTCGCGCAGCTCACCGATGGCGTGCTCGCCGGCGCGGCGGGTAGGATGTGGACGGACAGACGCGCGGTCGGCTGGGCGTATCACGAATACGTGCGGATAGTGATCGACCTCGGAGAGCCGCAGCCGGTGAGCAGCGTCGTCGGGAGATTCCAGATCATCGGCGAGGGCAATACTCTCCCACGTCGGACAGCTCTTAGCCTGAGCCAGGATGGCGAGTACTTCGTGCCGGTGCGGAGCCTGATCGAGCAGGTCCATGCTGACGATAACCCGGGACACTCCTTCGAGCCCCTCCCCACGGACACGCCGGGCATATACGCAATCGAGCTGCAGGCCGGCTATCGCGCCAGATACGTCCGGCTGGACTTCACTACTCGCGGGATCCTCGTGTGCGACGAGATCGCCGTCATGGCTGCCACGGACGCGGTCCAGGAACTGCCACCGGCGCCAGTCGTCGAGCCCAAGTACTTCGACAACGTCTTCGACCGGCGCGACCAATACAGCAAGCTCATCGAGCCAGGGAACCTGGTCGCGGGAATGACGCTCCGTTACGCGCCGTCCCCCAACTACCGACTGACAACGGACGACGCCGACCCCGACCAGCTCACTGACGGCGAGTTGGGGGAGAGGGTGGACGAGCGCATCTGGTTTGAGAAGGGAGCCGTCTGCTGGCAGGGGCCTCCGCTGGTAACGATCTTCGCCGACTTGGGCGAAGTCCAGCCGATCGCCTCCGCGGTCATCCGCCTGCTGGGCGGCGGCGAGCAGGGAAGCCTCAACTTCCCGGACGAAGTCAGCGTGCTCCTCAGCGACGATGGCGAGGACTATTACCTGGTGAGCGCGCGGCACCGGCGCGGTCTCGACGATCTTTCGCCCGAGGCCTGGGACCTCCCCGAAGAGAAGCTCGCCTGGGTTCACAACTTCGCGCTCCCCGTTGGGGTGAAGGCGCGCTACCTCGCCGTTCAGCTCTCGCATCAGAAGCAGTTCTTCTGCACGGACGAAGTCGCCGTCGTCAAGGGTGCCGACGACTTGCCTCTCTTCAGCCCCTCACCCGAGAAACGCGTCGTCCTTGTCACTGACGGAGTGGCCTTCTCATCCCATCACCCGCGCCATCCGATTGCCACGCAGCCGCTGCGCACCAAGATCGCCGCGTTGGACGCCCGTTCGGGCGCGGGCTATGGCGAAGCAGCCACCCTCGTGCTCGACCTTCCGGAGACGGTGCGGTTCGTGACTGAGAAACACGCCGAGTCCGAGGAGGTGACTCACGACGGCCGCGCTTTCAACCGCCACAGGATTCCCTACGACCGGGGCAAACTCGCGGACTTCTACCTGCAGAGCCTCCTCCCGCCCGGGGAGACCGACACGCTCTACATGTATGGTGATTCCGGCAACGGCCTGGAGAACGAGCGGGTGACGGAGTGGGAGTCCATTCAGATCCCGGCCATCATCCCGCCCAAGCGCCTGCACGTCAGTCTGGCTTGGAGCTACGCGGAGTTTCTTTACGAGACCTGGCCCAACTACCTGGAGGCCATGCAGGGCTTCGGCTTCAACTGCGTCGCCTGCTTCCCCCGCTACTGGAAGGAGGAGGACGTGCCGAAGTACCAGGAGATCTTCGACGAGGCGCGCGAGATGGGCATGCAGATCATTGTGAATGAATCACCCGCCGGCGCGCTTGCGGCGGACCGGGACGAGCCCGAGGTCCACTCACAACTGCCGGATGGCCCGAGCGGGCACGCGTGTCCATCCTACCGCGGTCAGTACTATCAGGTCGAGCACGCGAGCTTCGGCCAACACGCCGCGTGGTGCCGACCCGACTACATCTTCTACGACATCGAGGCCTACTGGAACGGATGCGTTGAAGCGAAACGTTGCTCGCGTTGTCAGCAGCGCTTTGCTGAGGGTGGCTTCGATGATTACGACGAGTTCTGCGCGGCCCTGGGTCGTGAGATCCACGTGAGCATGAACGAGGTCACCGAGAAGGCCGTGGCCGACGCGGGCATCGAGCAGAGCATCACCTACGGTAGCTACCGGACCGAGCCCGAGACTGCCCTGAACGACGGTCTGTTCCGCTTCAGCGATCTCTATCCCGACCTGCTTCAACTGGCGATGCCCAGCCTGTACGTGGCCGGCAATCAGATGGCCGTAGCCAGCAATATCTCCGCCAATCGCGCGCAGATGGACACCAACGACACCATCCCCTGGCTCAGCACGGGCACTTACGGCGAGTACGATCCCGTCCGCACCCGCGACATGATCCTGGAGGCCCTCGCCAACGGGGCGCGGGGGATCACCTACTACTCGTACGGCGACTTCGATCCGTTGCACTTCAAGTACCACGCGGAGGCCGTCGGCATCGTGACGCCCATTGAGGACATCTTCGTCGACGGGACGCCTCTATCCGATCTCGAGGCAGACAACGATCAGGTCAAGCTCTGCGGGATCGGGCTGGATGGGGAGATAGCGGTGTTGCTATCCAACTATCGCGGTCTCGAGCCGGGCACGGAAGTCACGATCTCGGTTTCCGGCGAGAAGGGCGTACCTGTCTGGGACCTACACAGCCGCCGGAAGATCGGCAAGGTCCGCGCGGATGGCACCTTCAGAACGGCCATCGACGACATCAACGCGCGTCTGTTCTACGTTGGGAGCAAGCACGTGGAGGCCTTGGCCCGGTAGGGACGCGCCGGCCCACAACGGTGCGGCCGGATCTCTTTGCCCGGCGCCGCTTCTCGTGATCGCTGCGCCGCCGGACGCCTGCTTGGTGCCGCCTGCCGTCGTAGGTCGGATCTCCAGATCCGACGCCTTGTTATGTGCCTCGCGTAGCGACGCGGAAACTCGTAGGGAAACTCGTCGTCTGAGTTTCCGAGTTTCCCTTCCAGCCCGTCGAATCCGCTCCTGTCTCGAAGAACCAGCGAGGCGAGTGCGCCATCGCGTCGAAACAGATTCCATGAACAGGCCGCCCCACGCGCAGCCCCGCGGGCGTTGGTAAGATAGTGCAGCGAGGAGGCCAGTTGATGACCAAGCGAAGGTGGGCCGCGGCCTCGGTGGTCGTGCTGCTGGTGCTCGTGGGCGTGGTCGTCTGTGGTGTCTGGGAGAGGAGTAGGGTCCGGGAGGCCGTGGCTCAGGGGGCCTACGACCAACATCTCCGAATGGCCGCCGAGGCCGGCGATGTGCACAGAATCACAGACTTGCTCAACATGGGCGTCAGTGTCAACGCGACAGACAATGCCGGCAGAACTCCGCTGCACCGGGCCATCGACAGAGGCCGCCTCGATGCGATGGAGTACCTTGTTACCCGGGGCGCCGATGTCAACGCGGTCGACAGCGACGGCTACACTGCGTTGCACCAAGCAATGGAGGCTGACCGGCTGCAGCACTCCGAGCCAGGTCGCTTCGAGGCGGTGGCGTACCTCGTCGCCCAAGGCGCCGACGTTGACGTGGCCGACAACGACGGCAGGACTCCGTTGCACAAGGCTGCCCACGATGGTAACGTTGATGAGGTGCGGTGTCTGGTAGAGCAGGGCGCCGATGTCAACGCGGTCGATGACGTCGGCGCGACTCCGCTGCACTGGCTTGCCCAGAGAGGCTACGTCGACGTCGTGGAGTATCTGGTGGAACAGGGCGCCGATGTGAACGCGCCCGACATCCGCGGCTACCCCCCGCTGTACTGGGCTGCCTCGTCCGGCCATCTCGAGGTGGTGCGCCACCTGGTGGATCGAGACGCTGATGTCAACGCAGCCGGGAGACACGTCTGGACTCCGCTACACGCGGCCGCCAAGGGGGGCTACCTCCATGTCGCGGAGTGCTTGGTGGATGGGGGTGCCGATGTCAACGCGGCCGGCAGCGATGGCGTGACACCGCTGCACTGGCCTGCCTATCATGGCCACGCCGATGTAGTGGAGTACCTCGTAGAGCAAGGCGCCGATGTCAACGCGGCCTACGACGACGGAGTGACTGCGTTGCACCAGGCTGCCTACAATGGCCCCCTCGACATGGTGAAGTGCTTGGTGGCCCGGGGCGCCGATGTCAGCGCAGCCGATAACGACGGGTGTACCCCGCTGCACTGGGCTGCCGGGACCGACCATCTCGACGTGGTGCCATATTTGGTTGCGAAGGGCGCCGATGTCAGTACGCTCAACCACGATGGCAACACGCCACTGTCACTCGCCGAGACAGATGAGATCCGAGAGCTGCTCATCGGACTCGGCGCGAAGCCCGAGGAGTAATCGCGCCCGACCTGGAGGCGGCCAAGCTCTTCCCCCGGCAGGAGACATCCTCGCCGAGGCGAACTGTCGCGAAAGGCCGACGCCGCTCACCCAGTACCCATTGAGGAGCCAGCCCCGTGCCATCCGAGACCAACGCGAACAACCAACAATCGATCTCTTGCCTATCCCATCTTGAGTGCGCGCTGTGCGGGGCCCGACACGATCCCGGCGAGGCGCAGACGCTGTGCGTCGACTGCGCCGGATCGCTGCTGTGCATCTACGATCTGGATGCCGCGCGCGCCCGGAATCCCCACGCGCTACCGGCCGAGCCGCTGCCGGGCATGTGGCGATACGCGCCGCTGCTGCCCGTGCAAAACGCCGAGAACATCGTCTCGCTCGGCGAGGGATGCACTCCGCTCCTGCCGACGCCGACGCTCGGCGCCAAGTTGGGATTGCCACGGCTCCTGGTTAAGGACGACGGGCAGTGCCCGACCGGCTCGTTCAAGGCGCGTGGGATGAGCGCCGCGGTGAGCCGAGCCAAGGAGTTGGGGCTGACCCACCTGGCCGTCCCCTCGGCGGGCAACGCAGCGGGCGCTCTGGCGGCCTACGGCGCTCGCGCGGGCCAGCGGGTGAGCATCTTCATGCCTGCGGACGCTCCGACGATCAACCGGCAAGAATCGATCGCGACGGGTGCCGACGTCACGCTGGTCAACGGCTTCATCAGCGACGCGGGGAAGCTCGCCGCCGCGGGCGCGCAGGAAACCGGCTGGTTCATGGTCTCCACGCTGAAAGAGCCGTACCGTCTCGAGGGCAAGAAGACCATGGGCCTCGAACTCGCCGAGCAATTGCCCATCGTCCTGGACGGCAAGCCCGGGCTTCGGCTGCCCGATGTCATCGTCTACCCGACCGGCGGCGGCACGGGGCTGATCGGCATGTGGAAGGCCTTCGCCGAGATGGAGGAGCTGGGGCTGATCGGCCCAGACAGGCCGCGCATGGTCTCCGTCCAGGCCGAAGGCTGCGCGCCGATTGTGCAGGCGTTCGAGGAGGGCACTGACACCTCCGAGCCGTGGCAGAACCCCAGCACCATTGCCGCCGGGCTGCGCGTTCCCCATGCCTATGCGGACCGGCTGATACTCACCGCCATCCGCGAAAGCGGTGGTACGGCGCTCTCAGTCACCGATGACGACATTCTGGCTCGCGTCGGGGAGCTTGCGGCCGCGGAGGGAATTGTGGCGTGTCCGGAGGGTGCCGCGACCGTCGCCGCGGCGGCCCAGTTGCGGGAGGGTGGATACCTGCGGCCCGACGACGTGGTCGTGCTGTTTAACACGGGAACGGGGCTAAAATACCCCGATGCGCTGCCCAATCCGGACCTGGAAGTGGTCGAGCCTCTGACATCCTGAGGCGGGGGCCCAAATCAGTCGAGTACGGGCACGATTAGCTTCCCGGAGTGGATCGTGTAGGTCGCCGCGACGGCGGTGTCAGGATCGAATCGGTCGTCGCCGGTATGCGGGTTCAGCTCAAAACGCGGGTAGTTGGATCCTGCGATCAGAACCCGCAACTGGTGTCCGTCGCCGATGGTGATCGCCGCCGGCGGGAGGGTGATCGTGGCCGTGTAAGTCTGGCCCGGCTGGACTGCGAGCGCAGCCCCGGGACCCTCCCGGTACTTGGCCCGGGTCACGCCGTCGACGATGAGCATCGAGCGGCCGTCGGGGTGGACGTCACACATCCTGGCCGCGAAGGTCGCGTCGCGCTGAGTCGTCTCGAAGGTCAGCTCGACTCTCACCGAACCGTGGATCCGGAGCGGCTCATCGCCGGGATCGATGGAGTAGACGGCGACATCGTCGCGCGCTTCGAGTTCGGATTGGTCATGCGGCCCGGCGAGGAGCTGGCTCCCGCTGCGCCGGTCGAGATTCGCGCCGCCGATTGTCGGCACGGGCTTGGCGGGATCTGAAATGATGGTGCGCGCCGGGCCGTCCAACGCAATGACTCGTTCGGTGGTATCGGGGCCGCCGAGATTCGCGCTGTCGATCCACGCGCCCTCGTTGATTTGCCACCCTCGGAACTTCGGCTGGTCGGCCCATCCGTTGTCCTTCTCCCCGCGCATCCAGTAATCGAAAAACGCCAGCGCCGCGCGGTCGCTCTCGCCCTCGGCTGATGGGTACTCCAGCGCGCCCTGAACTGATTTGCCGATTGCCGAATGGTGCCATGGCCCGATGAGGATGTTGGCGTTCTCCTGAGTGACCGGGCCCGAGGAATCGTGCAGCGCCTCGAACGTGTCCAGTTGGCGCGCCGCGGCATGATCGTACCATCCGGTGATCATCAGGATCGGCACGTTCACGGAGGCGACCTGATCGAAACTGTTGGCCAGCAGGCGCAGGAGCGCCGTGCTCTGGCGGATCTGGCTGAGGGCGGAGAACCCGCCGAAACCGACGCGGACGAGGGACTCAAGGTGGGCCTTGCGGTAGACGCCATCCATAAAGAAGTCCTCGTAGGCTTGCCCCTCCGCCGCGACAATCGGCACGCAGCACGCGAGGTGGGGCGGTTGCTCCTTGGCCGTCATGAACTGCACCTTGCCGAGTGCCGACGCGCCCCAGGTGCCGACTTTGCCGTCAGACCACTCCTGCGCAGCGATCCACTCGACGGCGTCGTAGCCGTCTTGCCCGCGGTTTGGGCGTCGCGTCCTGGCCGGCTTCGATCCGAAGTAGCCGCGCCAGTCGAGCACGACGTAGGCGTAGCGATCGCGGTCGATGATGCCGCGTCCATTCCACCGCGCGGCGACGCGGAAGTTCGTGCGGTTGTAGGGGGTCTGGATGAGGATCGTCGGGTACTCGCCCGCCGCGGGCGGCAGGTAGATATCAGCCGCGAGGTGCTGCCCATCGCGCATGGGAATGCGAGCGTCGCTGTTCGTCTCTTGCCACTGGCTGAAGGCGGGCGTTGCGATGGATAGAATGGCCAACGCGACGGCGATGGCCTGGACGGTTCTCCGCATGGCAGCGTCGGCGCTCATGGGGATTCAGTTCCCTCTTCGGCTTCGTCATCCTCGTCGATCGCGCGCCTGACATGCTTTCTTGATCCTATCGGCCACGTGCTCCTCGGATAGGGGCTCGTCATAGTCGATGTGCACAAGGACCACCCCCGCTTTCCGGCATCGATTGGCCTTCTGTTCGTCGCGCGCCTGAAGCTGTTCGAGCGCATCCTGCCCGCCCCAGTGCTTCACGGGCTCGAAGTGTTGGATGCCTTGGTACTCGAGGCCCAGCTTTCGGTCGGGCACGAACACGTCAAGCTCCAATCTTCCCAAGAAATCTCCCCGGTAGTGGTGGATCACTTCGCACTCTGGATGCAGACGTCGGACGATGTGGAAGAGCGCGGTTTCCTGGACCCAGGCCTCTCCGATGTGTTTGTAGCCCATCTTGTCTCGAACCTCATTCGCGATGGCAGCATGGACGCGGCTCGCCTGTTCCCGGTGCTGCGAGCCGAAGGCCTCGGCGGCCTCGCGATCAGTCTTCATTAGCTCCTGGTAGGTCCCCCGGCTAGCTTCCCTGTCCAGCACGAACAGCTCGCGGTGTTCGGCAGGGCAGTGCTCAGGGAGCAATAGGTGGGCGCTGTAGATCCCCCATTCGTACCGTTGCTTCCTCACGTACCAACCGAAGTTCCGCGAGAAGGCACCTCCGTACTTGCCATTGCGCATGGCTGGGACGGCACCGTTGCATTCATGACAGAGGTCGGCGCGAAATCTGAGATGCTGCATGATCTCCTCACGCGTGTCGATCCCGACCTCCATGAGTTCCCGCGTGATCGCGATAGGAAACTGACCGGAGTCGGCCAGGTGGTTCATCGTGCGGCGCCTCTCGCTATACTCCCTGCGCGGCAGCATCTCTTTCATCCGCAGGTAATTCCCGGCCGCCTGTCGCGCACACTCACAGAGGGAGGGGGTGCCGTCTTCGCAGGGCGCGAACGCAAAGAACGCGCCTGCCGCGCCAGGATAGTAGACAAAGGGCCGAGGGAGGTTCTCCCGAGTCCTCGTGTCATCTCTGAAGGCAGCGGGCTTGTCGCTGATGCGTGATCTGCGAGCCATGTACCCCTTACTTCCTCGCGCCCGTCAGTCCCACAGCTCACACTCCGCGAGACTCGTCACCCGGTAGCGGAGTGATCTCTGGGTTGGCATGGATTACCTCACTCTTCGGCTTCGGTGGTCGCGATGATCGCCCGCACTTCGTCAGCAGTCAGTCGGTGGCGTCCGTCCTCGTTAGGTTCTGCCGCTTCAAGTCCCGTCGCCACTGCGGCGATCTGCTGCCAGCGCTTCCCGACCAGCGCCAAGGCGGCCGTCCGCCCTTCTTCCCAAAGCTGGTACTGAATCTCCGCTCCCCACGGCGGCACAAGGCGGGCGAGGGTATCGCAGGCGTTTTGGAGGTCGGCGGCGCCCGACAGCGCGATGCTCTTCTCCTGGGCCACGCCAGGCGGGCCGCTCGTCAGGCCCAGGTAGCGGCGCTCAGCCTCGGGACCTGCAAGGAATATGGCGATCTCCCTGCGGACCAGGTCTCGGCCATCTTGGCGCCCACCCAGCACTCCTATCTGTCCCGTAATCGGGTCGGTCTCCCAGGCGAGCCAGTCTTTGCCCTCTCCGGGATCTGCCCAGCGGGAAAACTCAAACCTCCCACCCTTACCGTCGACTGGGCACGTGAAGACCTCCACGGGATGGAAGTCCATGTCCCATTCGCAGCAGGCGACCGCGTGTCCCGCTTCGTGGTGCGCGGTCTTCCTTGTGTCGATGGGCAGTTCGTCGTCGTATGCAACGGTAAGAATCTGTCCGGGCTGTCGTGGTGCGCCATTGGGATCGTTGAAGAAGGCGTCGAGCGAACTGCCGCGCACCCAATACACGCGCAGTGTAGCTGTGTCGTCATCGTTGTCTCGGATCATCCCAACCCGATACTTGCTCTGCGCAGCAAGGTCTCCGCGCTGCTCCATGGCGTCCTGTGGGGCCATGGGGTTCCTGTCCTGCCACGAGACGTCAGTCCCGTCAGACAGTGTGATCGTACCCGTATCCATCATTCACGCCTCCTCACTGCCCGGCCCGGTTATACGCAACCGCCACGGGTGCCCCCGATGGCTGCAAACTCATTACGTCGGCATCCGTAGACGTGAACCGCACTACCCAATACTCCCCCGCCCGGCCCGAGCCGTCCTCCCCGAAGACCAGCGAAGCCTCAGCCTTCTTCGGGCTGGCGATGCGCACTCCGTTGGCGCTCCCGTCGTCCGTCGTCACCGTCCCACGGTCGCCCGAGAAAGCAAGCCGCAGCGAGTGCGAACCATCGCTCGCAACCCAACCGCCCTGCAACCTCCGGGCTACCTCCGCCTTCGTCAGGTCCGGCTCGCCGGAAAAGCAACCCGCCAACCCAACGAACACCAACGCCACTACCCACGCCTGTCTGTAGTTCACTCTCGCGCCTCCTCGTCCTGACCGGCGTCCGCCAACAGCGCCGCTTCCGCCTGCTTCTCGCGCAGGAGTTCCTGGGCCAGTTCAATGACCCGGTCTGGCTTCTCCGCCTCACCCAAATGAACCACCTCCGACTCCAGTTTGCGTCGCGGTCCTGCGGCTAGGTAGAAGTTCGCCAAGTGCCGCGCGGCGCCTGCGTCGGCCGTCTCCGAGATCGACGCAGGCTCGTGCCGTCAGTGGATTCGACGGGGTGGGAGTTCGACGGGCTGGAAGCCCGTCGCTACGCGGAGGGTGGGTGCGAGGGCGAGGGACGGCGAGGGTTGGAGCCGGGAGCAGCTCTGGGTGCGAGTCACCGAGTCTGACAGATCGCAGCTAAAGCAGCTCCTACACGGAGGCTCTGTCGCACGGATGACGGCGCGGCATGGGCGAGGGTGGTTCTTCCACGGGCAAGGTGACGGCGTCGAAGCTAGAGCTTCGACCTACGAAGGCAGACGGCACCTGGTTGGCGCTTGGCGAAACGGCGTCGGGGTTGAAACCCCTCCTACAGTGGCGTGGAGCGAGGAGAGGGTTGGGAGAGGGACGCGGAGGGACGACGCGTGAGCTGGGGAGCTCATGCTAGGGGACGGGCAGCTTTAGCTCGTGGACGAACTTCCCGGAGAACAGGTAGAGCCGGTCTCCCTCACGCCACGCGCTGATCCCGCCATCTGATCCCTCCCAGTTGACGTATCCTCGCGGGTCGCGGGTGACGATCTTGAAATCGGTGGTGTAGCCAAAGATGAGCCTCGTGTCGCCGTCGAAGTTCACGCTCTCTTGCCAGGCGACGAGGTACTCATCGACCCCGGCTTCGTTCTTGCCGAGATAGCCCACGAATCCGGGCCGATAGACGCCATCTCTGCCGCCGCCATCGTCCTGGTGGATGACTGGGTTCTCGTCGAAGTACGTCCAGTCTCGGCCGTCGGCGGACATGGCGAAACCCAGCGAGGGAGGTCCGCCATCGCTGGGCGTGCCGCGAATGAAGGCGAGCCAGCGCCCGTCGGGCAGTCGGTGAACGGTGTTGTAAGACGACGCCTGACTGACCCACGGCTCGGCGGTGGTCGGTAGTACGAAGCGGTAGGGCGGGGCCATGCCGGCGCCGGGGTTTTGCCAGATCGTCCAGTCGTGGGAGGCGAGATCGGGCGTGGTGGCCATGGCTGTCAACTGGAATCCCGGCACCGTGTCGCGGGTGTGGTTGTAGTAGTGGAAGTACATGAACCACAGTTGCTCTTGCTCGCTGAAGACGACCCATGGACTGGATGTGTGGTCCGGATCGCCGGGATGCGCGCTGGAGGCGTGGAAGGCGGGCACCACCTGGTTGTCCGAGCGGCCCGGCACGTTGACATCTTTCGAGTAAGGGCCCGTGACAGCGTCGGCGACGGCGACACCGATGCCCGACCTAGGGTCGTGGTGCGCGTAGAACAGGTAGTACTTGCCGTCCACGTTGGCTCCGCGGTCGTTCTTGACCACCGAGGGGAACCCGACCGAATCGGGGCCGCCGCGAGGCCAGTCCGGGTTCTCCCACGTGGAGTGCTCCCAGTCCTCGGTCTGGCGGAGAATCTGCGTGGTTGAGACGACATCGAGCGGAAGCGGGCCCTCTAGATCGCTGAGGTCCACCACTTGCGAGTTGTTGTCGAGGCTCTGAGCATCACCCGCGCTTACGGCGATCGCGATGACTCCCGCCGCCAACATGCAGGGCGTCCACGCCGCCATCGCTACCGTTCGGTCGCTCATGGTTCATACCTGATTGCAGTGTTCGCCGGCACGACGCGCGCCTCCAGGACGTGGGCGATTATGAGCGGCCATGTTGAGCCGAAGGCCAGCGACCACACGTACTCCTCAAGGGGCATGCCGGCGATGGTCAGCCCCCAGAGATTCGCGTGGGTCCACTGCTCGGCAAAGTGGGGCCAGAGGGCTGATCCGGGATTGCCCATATGGAACTGGGCGCCCCGGCGTTGGCTGAGCAGTCAGCTGTTCGCTGCAGTGCTTCACCATCCGGGCTCCAGGAACC
>PVBE011863811.1_pt1 | contig 14592 bp, 3 predicted proteins | sample 1631181 | NCBI WGS metagenome assembly PVBE01 (sample SAMN08397723, study PRJNA350692) | Marine metagenome, whole genome shotgun sequencing project. | isolation source: water | place: Pacific Ocean | collected 2012-04
ACCTCTGGTACGGCTCGGTCGGTCGCTGCGGGCGCGCTCGCGATATGCGACAGGAGTGCACCCTCGCTATCCGAAGTTATTCCTGCGCGAACCCTGAGCGCGAGCGGGAACTTCGCGACACTATCCGGTTGCGCCCGGTGCGCATTCGGGCGTTGATCCCCTTTCCGGATTCCTGAGGGGGGTCGATGTCCGAGCCGGCCCAAGCGGCGACGCGTGCCGACGCCGAGACGGCGGAGTTCTTTCGGAAGGCGTGGCGCTTCGACTTCTTTCAGGCGGTCAAAGTGCTGGAGGGCCTCGTGCGCACCGAGCGCGAGGCCGCCGGAGGAGAGACCGCGCCGCCCGGATCGAGCAACGACCCGACCGAAGAGGCGCTGCGGTTCACCTCCACCGTTTCGCTCGCGCATCAAGCCAGCGACATCCGCCGTGTCATCGTGTGGCCGCGCGACCGCGACCAGCCCAAGATGCAGGTCAACTTCATCGGCCTGTGCGGGGCGCGCGGGCCGATGCCCAACTGGTACGCCGAGCTCATCCGCGACCGGACCATCCTCGGTGACCACGGGCTGAGGGCGTTCCTCGACGTCTTCAACCACCGGCTCGTCTCGCTCTTCTACCGGGTGCGCCAGCGCCACCGGCCGACGCTCCACACCGAGCGGCCCGAGACGCACCCCTTTGCCAGCTACCTCATGTCGTTCTCGGGGCTCGGCACCGAGGCGTCTCGCGCATGCCTCGACGAGGCGCGCGAAGAGGCAGGCGGCGGCATCGCGCCGCGCGACCTCATCTTCTACGCCGGGCTGTTCTGGCAGCGCGAACGCTCGATGCTCAGCCTCGAGCGCCTGTTGACGCACTACTTCGGTCTCGACTTCCGCGGTCACGAGTTGACCGGCGGCTGGTTGAGCCTCGCCCCCGAGGAGCGCACGGCGCTGACGACGGGCCCCGGGCACAACAAGCTCGGGGTGAGCACCATCGCCGGCTCGCGCGTGCCGAACCCGCAGGCGGGCTTCGAACTGTCACTCGAGAACCTGTCGTGGGAGGACTTCAGCGACTACCTCCCGATCGGCCCGCGCCATCCCGCCCTGATCCGGCTGGTGAACCTCTTCACGCGCTCAGCGTTCGACTTCCACCTGCGGCTGCGCGTGCGCACAGACGAGGTTCTATCTTCGCGCCCGCCGCTGTCGGCCGAGGGCGGACCGCGCCTGGGCTGGACCTCGTGGCTGGTCACGAAGCGGCTCGAGGGCGAGACGGCCGAGATTCGGGTGCCGGGCAGTCGCGCGATGACTCTCTAGTGTTCTGTCTCAGTAGTTTGTGGCGTTATCCGACAGGCCTCGGTGGGCCTGCCAAGGCGCGACGACGAGCCATACCCGAAGGTATGGCGAGGAGGAGCAACGCCGGCAGGGCCGCCGAGGGCCGAGGAGAATGCCCGCAAACTTCTGAGACAGGACACTAGATGCCCTCGGCAGAAGTGCTGCACCGGTCGCGACGGTCGCTGACGCCGATGCCTGCGTTGCTCTTCCTCGACGCACCTCTGGTGCGCCTTCGTCGTCGCGCCTTGGCCTCGACGCCAGCGCCTCGCCGCGTCCGGCTCATCATTCCCGCCGAGGTCATCTAGCGTGGAGGGCGGCGACCTCAAGGCCCTGATCGCCACCTTGAACGCGCCGTGCAGGCAGAGCCTCGAAGACTCCGCCGCCTCCTGCGTCCAGCGCGGGCATTTCACTATCGAGCTCGAGCATTTCCTGCTCGAGCTGCTCGACCGGCGCCGCACCGACCTGCACGCCATCCTCGGTCACTACGGCATCGACCACGTGGCGCTGGCAGACGAGCTGCGCGCCGCGGTCGGCACGTTCAAGACGGGCAACACCAAGGTGCCCAACTTCTCCGCGCAGCTCTCGGCGGTGTTGCGGGAGGCCTGGATGGTCTCGTCGATTCAGCTCGGCGCCGCCAAGGTGCGCTCCGGCGGCATCGCGCTCGCCATCCGGACGGTCGAGGGCGTGCGCGACGTGATGCTGCGGTCGGCGCCATCGCTGCGTCGCATCGAGCCCGACCGGCTCAAGGCCGATCTGGTCAAGCTGACCCAGAACACCGATGAATCCGGAGAGGCCGCACCGCGAGCAACACCGACCCGCCCTGCCGCGCCGGTGCGCCCCGCCGCGCCTGCGCCTGCGCCCCATGTGCAAACGGCTCGCGTCGACACCCCCGCGCTCGACCGGTACACGGTCGACCTGGTCCAGCGGGCGCGCGACGGCCGCATTGATCCCATCGTGGGTCGCGCCGCGGAGATCCGGCAGCTCGTCGACGTGTTGACCCGGCGCAGGCAGAACAACCCGATTCTGGTCGGCGAGGCCGGGGTGGGGAAGACCGCGGTCGCGGAGGGGCTCGCGCGGCGCATTGCCCGTGGTGACGTGCCTCCGTCGCTGCGCGCGGTGAGCCTGCGCATGCTCGACCTTGCGCTGTTGCAGGCCGGGGCTGGCGTCCAGGGGGAATTCGAGCGGCGACTCAAGGCGGTGATCGCCGACGTCGACGCCGCGCTCGAGCCCATCGTCCTGTTCATCGACGAAGCCCACATGCTCATCGGCGGGAGCGGACAGACCGACGCCGCGAACCTGCTCAAGCCGGCGCTCGCGCGCGGCGAGCTGCGCACGATCGCGGCGACGACCTGGGCGGAGTACAAGCGCGTCTTCGAGACCGACGCCGCCCTCGCGCGTCGGTTCCAGCTCGTGCGGATCGACGAGCCGGACGCCGAGACCGCCGTGGCCATGGTGCGCGCGCTGGTCCCGCGCCTCGAGGCGCACCACTCGGTGCGGGTGCTGGACGAGGCGGTGCGCGACGCGGTGTATCTCTCGCAGCGGTACATCACGGGGCGCCGGCTCCCCGACAAGGCCGTGGGCGTGGTCGACACCGCCTGTGCCCGCGTCGGTCTGGGTCAGCGCGCGACTCCGGCGGAAGTCGAGGACGCGACGCGCCGCGTGGAGCGTCTGAACGCCGAGGAGCAGCAGCTCGCGAGCGAGGCCGACGTGTCCGACCACTCGGCGCGCCTCGAGCACGTCCGCGGCGAGCTGGCCCGGGCGCGTGACGCCGAAGCCGAGGCGCGTCGGCGCTGGTCGGAGGAGCGCGCCATCGTCGACGCGATGCTCGGCCTCGAGCAGCGACTCGACACACGCGACCCGGACGACGACGACGTGCGTCAGGAGCTGGCGGCGGCGCGCGAGTCGCTCCTCGCCGTCCAGGGCGACCTGCCGATGGTGCCCCTCGAGGTCGACGGGCGCGTGGTCGCCTCCGTGGTCGCCGGCTGGACCGGGGTCCCGGTGGGCCGCGTGCTGCGCGACCGGGTGCACGCCGTGCTCGAGCTCGAGAAGCGCCTCGGCGAGCGCATCATCGGTCAGCCCGGGGCCCTGGCGGCGCTCGCGCGGAGGATGAGGACCGCGCGCGCGGGGCTCGACGACCCGAGCAAGCCGGTGGGCGTCTTCCTCTTCGTGGGTCCGAGCGGGGTGGGGAAGACCGAGACCGCCTGGGCCCTCGCGGAGGCGCTCTATGGCGGCGAGTCGAACCTCGTCGTGGTCAATATGAGCGAGTACCAGGAGGCGCACTCGGTCTCGCAGCTCAAGGGGGCGCCGCCAGGCTATGCGGGGTTCGGGCGCGGCGGGGTGTTGACCGAGGCCGTGCGTCGCCGCCCGTACTCGGTGGTGCTGCTCGACGAAGCCGAGAAGGCCCACCTGGACGTGTTGCAGCTGTTCCACCAGGTCTTCGACAAGGGCGTGCTGGAAGATGGCGAGGGCATCCCCGTCGACTTCCGCAACACGGTCATCCTCCTGACCACCAACGCGCCGGAGAACGACCTCGAGCGCAGCTTCCCGCGATCGCTGCTCACCCGCCTCGAGGTGGTCCCTTTCAAGCCGCTCGGCGACGACGAGCTGAAACGGATCGTCGAGCTCAAGCTCAACGAGATCCAGGCGCGCTTCCAGGCCGAGCACGAAGTGCCGCTGAGCTACACGCAGGCGGTGGTGGACGGCATCGTCGGGCTGGTCGAACGCGACACCGGAGGAGCACGCCAGATCGACCGCGTGCTGCGGCAGAGGCTGCTCCCGGGCTTGTCGACGACGGTGTTGCAGCGGCTCGCTCGCGGGCTCTCCATCGAGGCGCTGTGCGTCACGTGGATCACCGATGACTTCGGATATCTCCGTGCCGACGAAGTCGAGGACGCGATCGAAGCGCCGGCGGGCCTCCAGCGCCTCTTCGGCGGCCTGCGCGGATGGTTCGGGCGGCGTGACGAATGGTAGAGCACATAAGGCCATAATGTAGGTTGCTGTAGGTTTCCTTGGGACAACGAGGCCCGGGTGCTACCCTGGCCTCAACACGCTTCTCAATCTTCGATTCGAGCTATGCCTCAATCCCGCTGGTACGTCGTCACAGACGGCCGCCTCCATCAATGCGAACCCACCGACGGCCTGCCGCCGGGGACGCTGGTATGGCGTCCGGGTACGCGTGACTGGACCTGCGTGGGGCGCGGGCCACGGTGGTGGCTCGAGCTGGAAGATCCGGCGCCGGTCCTCGAAGGCATCGCTCACGTGCTGCAGGCTGACCCCGAGCACGAGCCCACGCTGCGGGCCCTCGAGGCGATGGTGCGCGCCGGTCGCGCCGCTCAGCGCGCCGCGACTCTGCTCGAGCACGTCCTCGCCGCGCGCGGCCATTGGGCGCGCCTGGTCGACATCCGCTACGACATCCTCGCCGTCACCGACGATCCGGCCGCCCGCGTCCGGGTGCGCCTGCGAATCGCGGAGACGCTGTCGACCGGTCTGGGCGACCACGACGCTGCCTTCGCCGCCTGTCGCGAGGCGTTCGGCGTTGCGCCGTCGGATCCCGAGGTCCTCGCCGTCTTCGACCGCATCGTCAGCCGCAGCGATGATTGGGCCGGGTTGGCCGAGCTCTACGCCCGCCGCCTCCCCGAGCTGAACGGCGACGCTGCGCGTATCCTGCGGCTTCGCCTCGCGAGCATTCACGCCAGCCAGCTGGAGGACCCCGCCGCGTCCGGCGAGCACCTCAGGCTTGCCGTGGCCGAGACCGCCGCCACCTCCGAGGCCGGGCGGGCCACTGCGCTGCGCGAGCTCGGTGCGGTGAGCGCCGAGCTGGGCGCGCCCGAGGTCAGCTTCGAGGCGTTCGCCTCCGCGTTTGCCGCCGACAGCACCGACGAGGAGCTCGACCAGGACTGGGACATCGTGGCCGAGCGCCTCGAGGCGCAGGTCGCCAAGACGGGTGATCCGGCCGCCAGGGCGCGCCTCGCTGACCTCTACCAGAGCCACCTGCCGGACGACGCGCGCGCGATCGAGCATCTGCAACATCTCGCGAACCGTCCCGAGCACCGCAGCGCCCTCGTGCGAGCGCTCGAGCGTTCAGGGCGCTGGGCGGAGCTGGCGCAATACGTCGACCCGGCCGCGTACGCCGACCGGCCCGCCCAGCAGGCCGCCATCCTCGAAGGCCGCGTCGCCGCAAACCCGAACGACCGCGCGTTGCGCCATCGCATTGGGCAGCTCTACCGCGATCTGGGCGACGCGCCACGGGCCATTCCGCACTTCGAGGCCGCCGGCGACCACGACGCGCTGATCCCGCTCTACGAGGAGGTTGGCTGCTGGTTCGACCTGGTCGACCTCGTCGACGACACGGACTACGCAGACCGCCCGGAGATGCGGGCGAAGCTGCTCGAGGCGCGGCTCGCGCTCGAGGGCACCGACGTAGCGGCCTGGGAGCGCCTGGCCGGCGTCCGCGAGCAGCTCGGCGACCGCGACGGAGCCTTCGTGGCCCGCGCCGAGTCCTTCCGGGTCGCGCCGGACCGACGCGCGGTGCCCGAGCTCGAGGCGAACGCCCCCTCCGCCGCGCGCCTGGCCGAGGCTCTCGAAGGTGGCGTGCACGCGTTGCCCGAGTTGCACCGCCGGCTCGGCGAGCTCTATCGCGACACCCTGAGTGACGACGCCAGCGCCATCGCGCACTTCGAGTCCGTCGACGACAGAGTCGCCCTGGCCGAACTCTACGAGCGCGGCGAGCGGTGGGCCGATCTCGCGCGCATCGTCGACGACGCCGCCTACGCGCACAGGCCTGAGGTCAGGCGGCTGTTGATCGAGGCGCGGATTGCGCGCGAGGGCGACGGCCCCGTGTTGCGCGCCCGTCTGGGTGAGGTCCGCGCAGCGCTGGGCGACCCGGAGGGCGGCTTCGACGAGTGCGCCCGCGCGTTCGTGGAGCAGCCGACCCCCGAAGGGCTCGAGGCTCTGTACCGCCTTGCGGGGGAGCGCACGGACGCGCTGATGGCGATCTTGGAGGAGGGGCTGAGCACCTCGCCCGAGATCGCCCAGGCGATTGACGACGTCCGCTTCGCCGACCGGCCTCAATTCCGCGCGCGCCTGCTCGAGGCGCGGCTCGCACAGGCGCCGGACGATCCCGAGCGTTGGGCGAGGCTGGCCGAGCTGCGCGCCGCGCTCGGAGACGCGGACGGCGCCTTCGACGCCTGGCGGGTCTCGTTCGAGGCCGAGCCCACAGCCGGGCGGCTGCGCGCGCTGGAGGGTGTCGCCGCCGGGCGCATCTCCGAGCTGGTCACGTTGCTCGAGCGTGTGGGGGAGCGCGCACCCGACTCGGTGCGTCGCCGGACGGCAGAGCTCTGCCGCGACTCGCTTCGGGACGATGCCCGGGCGCTGCGCCACTTCGAGGCGGTCGAACGCACACCCGAGGTGGTCGCCGCGCTCACCAAGCTCTACGAGCGAACCGGACGCTGGGCGTCGCTCGCGGACATCGCCGACGACGCGGACTACGCGGAGCGGCCCGAGATTCGGGTCCGCTTGATCGAGGCGCAGGTCGGATCCGTCGACGGTGAGCGCCGCGCAGAGCTGCTGGGGAGGCTCGCCGCGGTCCGCACGGCGTTGGGCGACCACGACGGCGCCTTCGCGGCCCGAGCCGACGCCCTCGCTGCGGCCCCTGGGTCCAACCGGTTGGAGGTCGTGCTCGACGCGCGTCGAACCCGCCCCGACCAGGTCGCGGCCGCGCTCGAGTCGGCGCTCGCGCAGACGGAAGACGGCGCGAGCCTGCACCACCACCTCGGTGAGCTCTACCGCGAGCTGGGCGACGTCAAGGCCGCGATCCCGCATTACGAAGCGCTCGGTGACGAGCTCATCCTGGCCGAGCTCTACGAGCGGTCCGAGCGTTGGGACGACCTGGCCGCGCTCGTCGACGACGCCGCCTACGCACGACGTCCGGCGATTCGGGCGCGGCTGCTGCAGTCGCGCATCGACAAGGGCGAGACCGAGCTGTGGCCGTTGCTGGCGACCGTTCGCGGCGAGGCCGGGGACGACGAGGCGACGCGCGGTGCCTGGAAAGGCGCGCTCGACGCCGCGCAAGACGACGACGCTCGAGCCGCCGCTCACCGCGGGCTGGCCAGCCTGACCGACGACGACACGGCCTCGTTCGAGCACCTCCGGTCTGCGCACGACCTCGTCCCCGCAGACACCGGCACCCGTGGCGCGCTCGCCGAGGCCCACGAGTCGCGCGGCGACTGGGCGGCGCTCGCGGAGGTCCTCGAAGGCGCCCCCTACGTGCCCGTCCACGGCGACGTCGGGCTCGTGCTCAACGCGCTGTCGGCCGCGCGAGAGGCGCGCGGCGAGCTTCCGCCGGCCCTCGCCGACCTCATCACCGCGTTCGAGCAGTCCTCGGACGACGCGCGCTTCGGCCCCGGAATCGCTCGCCTCGCCGAGGCCACCGACGCCTGGGCGCCGACGGCGGCGTGTTACGAGTCGGTCTGCGACGGGCAGCCCGCGATCCATCGCCGTCTCGCCGAGTGGTATCTCGGGCCGCTGCAGACCCCCGACCGCGCGGTGCGTCACCTGCAGACGCTGCTCGCGGGCGCGCCCGACGACAGTGAGGCGCGCGACGCGCTCGAACGCGCGCTCGCCCTGGGTGAGCGGTGGGCCGAGCTCGCGGCGAGCCTGGAGGCGCGTGAGCCGACCCCGGACCGGCTGCGCCTGCTCGCGAATCTGCGCATCCAGGAGCTCGACGATGTGGAGGGCGCCATCGAGGCCTACGAGGCCTTGATGGAGCAGGTCCCCGACGACATGGACGCGACCGCGCGCCTGTCGAGGCTCTACGCGCAGGTTCGGCGCTGGGAGGACGTGGTTCGTGTGCTGGCCCTCGAGGCGGTGCACATGCCGCCGGACGAGGCCGCCGCGCAGCACGTGCGCATCGGCGAGATCAACGAGGAGCTGCTCGACGACGTCGACGGCGCGATGGTCGCGTACCGCGCGGCGCTGGCCCACGCGCCGACCCACCCGGCTGCCCTGGAGGGCCTCGAGCGCTGCTTCACCACGGCCGAGCGCTGGGACGAGCTGGTCGCGCTGTGTCGAGGCCTGCTCGCCATCGGCACTCCGGCCGCCGACGTTCGCCGTCGCCTCGACTGGCTCACGGGCCGGGTTTCGATCGACGCCTCGATCGACGCGTATCGCGAGGTGCTCGCCGCCGATCCGTCGGACGCCGTCGTCGTGCAGTCGCTGGTGCGGCTCTGCCGGCAGACCGGGCGGGCGAGCGACATCGCCGAGACCTATCTGCGCCACCTGCCGACGGTCGACACACCCGCGCGCATCATCGCGTTGCGGACCCGCCTCGCCAGCGTGTGTCGCGACGAGCTGCAGACGAACAAGGGCGCGATCGAAGCGCTGCGACCGATCCTCGAGATCGATCCCGAGCATGGACCGACGCTGTCGACGCTGGCCGGGCTCTACGCCAGCGTCGAGCGCTGGGAGGACGCGGTCGGCGCGCTCGACAGCCTGCTCCGAATCGTCCCCGACGCAGCCGCGCAGGTCGGGCGGCGACGCCGGATCGCCGAGATCTGCGAGTTGCACCTGGACGACCTCGACCGCGCCTTCGCCGAGCGCAAGTTCCTCTTCGTCGCCACGCCGCACGACGTCGAGTCACGCCTCGAGCTCGAGGCGCTCGCCGAGCGCACCGGTCGCTACGACGCGCTGGCCCAGGCCTACGTCGACGCGCTGTCGGCGGCACGCGACCTCGCCCTCGGCCGCGAGCTGCGACTGGCGCTCGCCCGCGTGCGCATGGAGCGGCTGGACGACGCGCCCGGCGCCGAGGCGGCCTGGCGCGGGGTGCTCGACGAGGTCGACGCGGCCGATCCGACTGCGATCGCCGCCCTCGAGTCCGTCTACACGGAGTCTGACCGCGACGCCGAGCTGGCGGCGCTGCTCGAGCGGCGGGCGGCCGCGGCTGCGCCCGAGGATCGCGTCGACGTCGCGCTCCGCCTCGCGCGCCTCTACGGCGAGAGCCTCGGGCAGCCGGGGCGCGCGGTCGACCACCTGCGCGTCGTGCTGGAGGTCGACCCCCACCACGCCCGGGCGTTGTCCGCGCTGGCGGCGATCTATGCCGAGCGCGAGGCCTGGACCTCGCTCTACGACGTGCGCGAACGGCAGCTCGAGCTCGCCTCCGACGACGCTGCACGGCGCGCGTGTCGGGTCGAGATGGCGCGACTCGCGGCCGGACCCCTCGGGCGCCCGAACGACGCGATCTCGCTGTGGCGCGACGTGCTCACTGGCGCCCCGGACGACGTCGACGCGCTATCGACCCTCGAGGCGCTGCTCACCGAGCACGGGCGCAGCGCCGAGGCGCGCGACGTCTGCGCGAGGTTGCTCGAGCTCGCCGAGAGCCCCGAGGTGCAGCTGCGCATGGCGCGATTGTGGGACGGCGCGCCCGAGAGCCTGCCGCACTGGCGGGCGGTGCTCGAGGCGGATCCGGAGTCGGCCGACGCGTTGTGGGCGCTCTGGATGGACGCCCAGCGAGCCGAGCGCAGCGCCGACGTGGCCACGCTCGGCGAGCGCCTGCTGGCGACCGCGGCGCCCGATGATCCGCGGATGTCACCCCTGCTTCGCGCGGTGGCGCGGGCTCATGTGGCGGTCGAAGACACCCGCGCGGCGATCATCGCGTGGGAGCGATTGACCGACATCGAGGGTGAGGACGACGAGGCGATGGCGGCGCTCGAGCCGCTCTACACCGAGGTCAACGACGCCAACGCGCTGCAGGCGCTGATGGCCTGGAAGCTGACGCGCGCCGACGAGAACGAGGCGCTGCGCCTGCGCCGGCGTTCCTCAGAGCTGCACGAGGGCGAGGGCCGGCACGGCCTGGCGCTCGACGAGCTGCTCGGCGTCTTCGACGACCGCCCGGACGCTACGCTCTCAGCTGCCCTCATTCGGCTCGCCACCGCGACCGATCGCTGGGACGAGGTCGAGCCGCGCCTGGTTCGCGCGCTCGAGGTGGAGCCGGGACACGCCGCCACGGGCGACGCCCTCGAGACGCGCTACGTTGCGCGTGAGGCTTGGCCGGACCAACTCGCGCTCCTGCAATTGCGCGCCGAACACTCGGACGCACCCCGTGACTTCCTGGTCCGCGCCGCCCGGCTCCAGGGGGCGCAGCTCGACGAGCCGGAGGCTGCGGCGGAGACCTGGCGTCACGTACGCACGCTCGACCTCACCGACCCCGAGCCCGCCCAGGCCATCGATGCCTTGTGGCCGCGACTTCTGGCGCGGGCGGACGGTCAGGCGGTCGTCTCGCTTCTGCTCGAGCGGCTCGAGTCGACCGAGACGGCCGGTGCCCGGCGCTCGCTCTACATCAGCGCCGCAGAGGTCATCGAGACCCGAATCGGGTCGTCGGTCGACGCCTTCCACCTGCTCTCGCGCGCGTTCCGCGAGAATCCGGAGAAGGGGCCGATCACCGCCCAGCTCGAACGGCTGGCGAGCGAGACGCTGCGCTGGCGCGAGCTCGCGGAGCTCTACGAGGAGGTCCTGCCGCGCGTCGCCGGAGCGAACGCGGTGGCGCTGCAATGCAACCGCGCGCAGGCCTACGAGCAGGTGGGCGACAGCCCCGGCGCGGTCGCGGGCTGGCGGGGGGCGCTCGACGCCGACGAGGCGTGCGCACCTGCGCTGGATGCGCTCGAGGGCCACTTCGAGCGCGCCGGACGATGGGCCGATCTGCTCGACGTGCTCCGCCGGCGGGCGACGCGCTCGAGCGAGCCGATTCGCGCCTGGCGCCGGGTCGCCGCGCTCGCCGAGGATCGCGTGGGCGACATCGAGCGCGCGGTCGAGGCCTGGGGCGAGGTGTCCCGGCACGCGCCCGACGACCTCGGCGCCCAAGCGGCGCTCGATCGGCTGCTCGCCGCCGCGGGCCGAAGGGGCGAGCTCGCCGAGGTCTGGGCCGGGCGCCTGGCTCAAGACGACGACCCCGAGTTGCGCGTGCGCCTCGGCGGTCTGTACAGAGAGCTGGACGACCCTGAGCGCGCCGTGGAGTGCCTCGAGCACATCGCCGAGCATCCGGACGCCGCCGCGCAGCTCGCGGAGATCTACGCCGCGGACGAGCGTTGGGAAGACTGCGCCCGGGTCTGGGAGCACGCGCCGGTCGCCGATACGGACGCCGAGGCCGCCTTCCAGCGGGCGATGGTCTGCCTCGAGTCGCTGGCCGACACCGAGCGCGCCCAACGCTGGCTGACCCGAACCCTCGAGATCGAGCCGCACCATCGGCATGCGCTCCAGTCGGCCCTCGCCCTGGCCGAGCAGCGCGAGGACTGGCCCGAGGTCGCGTCCCTGCTCGACCGGCTGCAGGCGATCGCGGCCGACGGCGTCGAGCGCGCCGCGCTGCTCACACGCCTCGCGGCGGTTCACGAGGACGAGCTCGACGACCAGGCGGCGGCCATCGAGCACTACCGTCAGGCCGTCGCGGCCGACCCCGGCAACCTCGACGTCGTCGCGGTGCTCGCGCAGAGGCACATCACCGCCGAACGTTGGTCCGACGCCGAGCCGCTCTTGGCCACGCTGGTCGTGTCGGGGCGCGGCGACGCGAACGAGCGCGCCGAGAAGCACGCGCTGCACGGCCTGTGCGCCGAGCGCATGGCGCAGGACGACATCGCGCTGGGCCGTTATCGGCGCGCATTCGAGCTCGACAGCACCCACCGCGCAGCCGTATCCGGCATGGCGCGGCTCGCCTTCCGCTACGAGGCCTGGGACGAGGCGTTCCGCGCCGGACAAGCGTTGCTGGTCCATCACGGCGGCGAGATGTCGGACGCCGAGCGCGCAGATGCGTTGTGGCGGCAGGGCGCCATCCTGGCGGCCCGCGGGGACGACGACGCCGAGACCTTCTTCCGCCGCGCCCTAGAGGCGGATCCGAATCACGCCGCGTCGATTCGCGGGCTCGAGACCCTCGACGAGACGCGGCTGCTCGCCGCGGAAGGCAGCGACCAGGTTCAGGAGGCGCGTCAACGCGCGGCGGACGCAGCCGAGGCGGCGGCTGCGGCCGAAGCCGACGAGGCTCAGCAGCTCGCGGCGGCGGCTCGGGAGGCCGAGGCCGTGGCGATCGCAGCCGAGTCGGCGGCGCACCGGCAGGCGGAAGCCAACGAGAAGGCGGCGGCCGAGCGGTTCAACGCGTCGGCGCGCGAGATCGACGCGGCGGCGCTGGCCGAGGCCGTCTCTGCAGCGGCGTCGGCCCGGATCGCCGAGGTCGCCGCGGAGCGACTCGCGGGCGCCGCGACCGACCGAATCGTCGAGGCCGCGCTCGAGCGGGTGCTCGCGGCGGCGCGGGTCGAGCTGGGTGAGGACTTCACCGGCGATCTCGCCAAGGTCGCCCGCGAGGGCATCGCCGAGGCGGCGAAGGCGGGCCTCGCAGATGGTGTCGCCGAGCGCATCGTGGAAGCCCTCGAGGAGGACGACGACGACGCCTGGGCGACCGAGCCCCCCCGGCGGATGTGGCCCCTCGTCGCGACCGCGATCGCGGTGGCCGTAGCTGGCGTGGCGGTCGGCCTCTCCTTCGTCCTCTACGACAAGGTTCAGCAGCAGGAAGAGGAGCAGGAGCGGGCGCGTGCCGCGTACGGTCGGCTCGTCGACAAGGTCGCGGCCACCCAGGACCGCTTCCGCGAGGTGCACGCCAAGATCACCGGTGAAGAGAGCGACATGGTCGTCGTCGAGCGCGGCGATCCCGAGACGCTCTCGGAGCACATCACCGACCTCACAGTGCGCGACCTCGAGATGCGCAGCGAGCTCGGACAGATCGAGCGGATGCTCGCGGGCCTCAGCGACCGCAGGTCCGGGCAGAAGAAGGCGACCGCCGACCTCGAGGGGCAGGTGTCGATGCTCGAGATGCGCCTCGGCGAGCTCAGGAGTGAGCAGGGCGAGGTGCAGGCGCGCATCGCCGAGCGCCTCGACAACAACATCCACGGCATCGAGACCGCGCTCTCCAGGGCCGGGCTCGACTACGAGAAGATGCTCACACCCGACGCGATGTGGCTGCCGCGCCCTGCGACCGGTCCCGACACACCCGGGTCCGCGACCGGCACCGGGGGTCCTCGGCACTCGGCTGGCGTCGGTTACGTGAGCCCGGTTCCGGGTCAGGACACTGCGATGAGCTCATTCGGCCCGCGCGGCAAGCGGCACCACGACGGGGTCGACATCCCGGCGCCGATCGGGACGGCCGTGCGCTCCGTGGCCGCCGGCGAAGTGGTTTACGTGCAGGACATGGAGAGCTGGCTGAAGCGACCGAAGTTCGCCGAGGTCAAAGGCAAGCGCAAGAAGGCCTCCGGCTGGCGTGCGGGCGTCTACGTCGAGATTCGCCACGGCGACGGCCGCGTGAGCCGCTACATGCACCTCGGATCGATCGCGGTGGGTGTGAAGGTCGACAAGAAGGTGCGCGCCGGCGAGGTCATCGGCAGCGTGGGCCGCACCGCGGTCGAGCACAGCGACACCCATCTGCACTTCGAACTGCGCGCCGCACCGACGCGTGAGGGCGACCGCTTCGGTCGGGCGCTCGATCCCGAGGCGCCGCCTCCGAGCGACGCCGAGTTCCTGGCCGGCACTTCGCTGCTGCGCGCGGCGTCGAGCTCGCTGCCGCCGCTGCCCGCGGTGGGGGCGCCCGGTCACCTCACCGCGCGCGAGACGCGGCTGCACTCACTCGAGAAGCTGCTCACGAAGCTCCCGTTGGCGGCGCCGCTCGACAAGTACCGGGTGTCGAGCCACTTCGGGAAGCGCGTCGACCCGCTGAACAAAGACGTCGCGTTCCACAGCGGCGTGGACTTCCCGGGCCGCGACAAGACGCCGATTCGAGCGACGGCGCCGGGGAAGGTCGTGCACGCCGGCGAGATGGGCCGCTACGGCACGCTCGTCGAGATCGACCACGGTAACGGCATCCGCACGCGTTACGGCCACCTTCACAAGGCGCTGGTCCACGTCGGTCAGAAGGTCAAGTACCGTCACCGCATCGCGCTCATGGGCAGCACGGGTCGCAGCACCGGTACGCACCTGCACTACGAGGTGCGAGTCGACGGCAAACCACGCGACCCGCTCAACTTCATCGAAGCCGGTCGGTTCGTCTTCAAGCGGTAACAGATCCAGATATTCGCGTACTTTGCATCTGCCGATTGACGTACATGTTGCGTCTCGACCGTGGAGTACCGATGAAGACTATCTGGTGGCTGGTTCTGACCGCGGCGCTCTCTTTTGCGTGCAGTCCGACTGGCGGCGGTGGCGACGATGAGCCGATGCCGTTTGGCGAGGGTGAGGGCGAGGGTGAGGGTGAGGGTGAGGGTGAGGG
>PVBE011594013.1_pt1 | contig 14591 bp, 11 predicted proteins | sample 1631181 | NCBI WGS metagenome assembly PVBE01 (sample SAMN08397723, study PRJNA350692) | Marine metagenome, whole genome shotgun sequencing project. | isolation source: water | place: Pacific Ocean | collected 2012-04
CGGAGGATCCGGTCGCTGCCGAGGAGATGCCGCCCGCAGAGGGGGACCTCGTCGATCCGCTGGCAGAAGAGGTGGCGGAAGACCCTGTCCCCGTCGATGGCGAGGCCATGCTGCCGATGGACGAAGACGCGCCCCCACCGGTGGTCTCGAACGACGTGGTCGGCGGCATGACCGAGCTCGCGGCCCGAATTCGCGGTGGGCTCGCCGCTTCCCGTGATGTCCCGCGGGTGGCGGTGCTGCCCTTCGACGCGATCGACGCGGAGTCACGCTCGCTCGAGCTCGGCCAAATGAGCGCCGACCTGCTGTCGCTCCGCCTCGAGCTTCAGCCACAGATGCTGCAGGTGGATCGCTCGCCCATCGCAGGCCTCGTCAACGGTCTGCTCGACAACCGCGAAGGCATCTCGCCGGCGGAGGCGAAGGCCATCGGGCTGCTGCTCGGCGCCGACACCATCGTGCTCGGCAGCGTGAGCGGCACCGGGACCACGGTAGACGTGCGCACCCGGATGTACGACGCGAGCACCGGCGATGATCTGGGTGCGGCGGACCAGCCCTTCACGCGAAACGCGGTGCTCGGCTTCATGAACGACGCGGTGGTGGAGTACTCGAAGGGAGGCGCTGCGTGGCGCTCGGCGCTGATGCCGGGCTGGGGTCAGTTCTACAACGGCGACGACGGACGCGGCGCGAGCTACCTCACCATCTTCCTCGCCAGCGGCGCCGGGGCCATCGCCTCCGGGGTGCTCGGGGTGATGGCGGAGGACGATTACAACGGCTCGGCGGAGAGCGTCGTGGGCGAGCGCGACGTCGCCAACGCGCACTACGAGCGGACCAACATCTTCCTCGCAGCGGTCGGCATGGTGTGGGTGGCCTCGGTGGTCGACGCCTACGTCTCCGGGGAGAACTCCACCACGCTGGACCTGACGCAGTACGGAGATGAACGATGAGCTGGCGCGGCCCCACGATGTTGGTGCTCTGCCTCGCCGCGGCGGGGTGTGACCAGGTCGAAGCGGACCACCCGCTCGATCCGGATACGCCGACCTCCAAGCAGCACAAGGCGCGGATCAGCGGGACGCTCGTGTTCCCGACGGCAGACGGCCTGCCCGACGAGGCCGGCGCGAACGACACGCGGGTGCAGCTCTTCGGCGGCGGCAATGACGAGGCCGCTGAGTTCGAGGTGCGCATCGACGCGAATGGCGGCTTCCGCTTCGAGGCCATCGACCCGGGGCTGTACCGGATGCACATCTCGGCGCCGGGCTACGTCTCCGATGACCGCATCCTCTCGACCAGCGCCCTCGAGGACTTCGACGTCGGCCGCGTCGTGATGCGTGTCGAGGTGGCCGGCATCGTGCTCGGCACCGTCAGCGGGCGCGCCCGCCTCAACGGGGCGGACAACCACGCCGGCACCCTCGTGGTCGCCGTCGACACCGGCCGCGTCGCCGTGACCGCGTACGACGGACAATTCGCGCTCGACGTCCCGCCCGGCGACTACACGCTGCTGGTCCGTCACGACGGCTACGCCGCCCGCGAGGTGGAGGTGAGCGTCGACACAGGCGGCACCGAACTCGACGCCCAGGTCCTGCTCGAACCCACCTCCGGCAGCGTGTCGGGCACGGTGACGTTGCGACAATTCTCGAGCGAGCCGTGGGTCGCCGCGATCGAGGTCTCCCTCGAGACCGACGGGGCAGACCCCCAGGTGGCGGGCGCGGCCTTCGCCTTCGCCGACCTCGCCCCCGGCACCTACACCCTGACCGCCAACGTGGATGGCTTCGACCGCTTCAGCGAGACCCTCGAGGTCGGTCCAGGGGAAGCGCACGACGCCGAGATCGAGCTGAACCACGCGTCGACGGGGTCCGCTGCGGTCGCGCTCGAAGGCACGGTCACCCTCTCCGATGGCCAGGCGCCGGGCGGGACCCGCGTCGAGGTGCGGGCCGAGCCCTGGAACGTTCCCTTCGCCAGCGTGGTGGCGGACTCAGGCGGGCGGTTCACGCTCGCCGCCGCCGCAGACGAGCGCTACACGCTGGACGTCGAGCGCGACGGCTATGGGCCCGCGGTTGTCGGGCCGGTGGCCTACGACGCGGAGGACGGCCGCTTCGAGGACGAGGACGGGGCGCCGGTATCGCTGACCCTCGATCCGTGAGCCGGCGTTCGTCGCCCGCCCGCACGACCGCTCTGCTGTCGATGTTCGCGCTCGCCGCGCCCGCCGGTGCGCAGGAGCTCGAGGGCTTCTGCCTTGACGAACTCGACGGCGGCGGCGGCCTCGACCTGGAGGTCGACGAGCTCGGTCGCGCCCACCTCAGCCGCGTGCGCCGCGTCCCCGGTGACGTCGTCTACACCATCATCGACCACGACGGCGAAGCACGCAGCGAGCTGGTCGTGGGACGCGCGAGCCGGCTCGGCGTCGACGAGATCGAAGACACGGATCTGCTGGTCACAGGCGGGCGGCCTCACATCTGTTTCTACAACGCCACCGAGCAGCGCCTCGAGGTGGCCATCCGCGGCGACGGTCCTCAATGGGCGCGCGAGGTGGTGGCGGAGGGCGTCGGCGCCGGACGCTGGTGCGCGCTCGGGGTGGTCGACGACGAGCTGGTGGTGGCCTACGGGCACGACGGGGCGCTCTGGTTCGCGTACCGCGAAGGCGTCGACGCCTGGTCGACCGAGCCGGTCGACGACGGGGGCCCCGACAACGACGCGGGCTTCGAGGTGTCGCTCTCCATCGCGCCGGACGGCACGCCAGCGGTCGCCCACCGGGACCGCACCCAGGGCCGCTTGCACATCACCTTCTACTCCGGCTTCTGGCAGACCGTGGAGGTCGACGACGAGGACTTCGCCGTGGGCGTGCGGCCCTCCATCGCGCATGCGCCGGACGGGCGTGTTTTCGTGGCGCACGGCGTGTCCGGGGTCGGACCGCTCGACCAGGAGAGCGACGGCGGGCTGATGCTGACTCGAGGCCGACTGCCGGGGCCGCTCACGACTGACCTCGTGGAGCCCAACCAGGCGCTGGGCGGGAGCAACGCGGCGCTGGTTCAGCCCACTGACGACGGCGAGCGCGTGGTGGTGCTCACCCGGCAGCTGCTCGAGAGCGCGCTGTTCCCGGACGCCTACGACGTCCGCCTCTACGACGCGCTGCCGGACGGCTTCGACCGCACCGTGCTCACGGCCGGCGAGCCCGGCGGCGCCCGGCGCCTCTTCGCGCGCCTGGGCCTGCAGCTCGATCCGTTCGACGGGCTTGTGGCGGCGTTCGGCGACGACGCGCTCGTGTGTGTGCATCGCGGCGTGGACTCCGACAACGACGGGCTGCCGGACGAGGTCGAGGCGGACTTCGAGACCAACCCGCTCGACCCGGACAGCGACGACGACGGCGTCAGCGACGGGCTCGAGGTGCTGCGGGACGAGACGAACCCGAACGGCGAAGGTCCGCTCCTGGAGCCCGACGCCGCCGTGCCCGACGCGGCGCTGCCCGACGCGGCGTTGCCCGACGCGGCGCTGCCCGACGCGGCGTTGCCCGACGCGGCGCTTCCGGACGCGGCGCTGCCCGACGCGGCGCTGCCCGACGCAGCGCTCCCCGACGCGGCCCTGACCGACGCGGTCGCGTCCGACGCGGTCGAGTTGGACGCCGCCGCGCCCTCGGACGCGATCGACCCGGACGTCGCGGAGATACCCGACGCGACGCAGGGTGACGCCCCGCAGGTCGAGGTCGACCTCGGTGGCGTGGACCTGGGCGAGGCCGACCAGGGCGATGACGCGGCCGACCCCGACGTCTCCGAGGCGGATCTCGATCCAGGCGACGACGCTGCGAAGACCGACGTGGCGCGCGCCGACGGCGACGTGGACGCCGCAGAGGGAGACGACGACATGTCCGACCCGGACGCGGCGCCCGTGGATGCGACCCGCGTCGTGCACAGCGACGTGCGTCTCGACTCGGATCTGCCCGCGCTGAACACCTACGCGGACGAGCGCGGCCTCGACTGCGCGTGCTCTGGCGGTGGCGGGGGCGGGCTCGCCATGTGGTGGCTCATCGCGCTGATGGGGTTGCGGCGACGGCGCTGACCGGGTGAGGGTCCCGCGGTGAGCGACCTCCCCCCCATGGATGGACGCGTCTGCCTCGTCACCGGCGGCAACTCCGGGATCGGCGAGGCGACGGCGGTGGGCCTGGCGCGGCTCGGAGCGAAGGTGGCGATCGTGTGCCGCAACGAGGAGCGCGGGCGCTCCGCGGTCGAGCGTATCGCCCACGCGACCGGCCGCGAGGTCGGGCTGCTGCTCGGCGATCTCGGCGACCTCGACTCGGTGCGCACGCTGGCAGACGAGGTGCGTAGCCGGCTGCCGGCGCTGCACGTCCTGGTCAACAACGCCGGCGTGCTGATGCAGAAGCGGCTCGAGACGCCGGACGGGCTCGAGACCACCTTCGCGACCAACCACCTCGGCCCGTTTCTGCTCACGAATCTGCTGCTCGACCATCTGAACGCGAGCGGCCCGGCGCGGGTGGTCAACGTCGCCTCCTCCCTGCATCGCCGCGGGCGCCTCGACTTCGACGACCTGCAGCGCACCAGGCGGTACAACGCCTTCGCGGCGTACTCGGCCTCGAAGCTGTGCAACGTGCTGTTCACGCGCGAGCTCGCGAAGCGCGCGGCCGGCAGCGGCCTGACCTGCAACGCGCTCCACCCCGGCGTGATCGACACTGGGCTCGGGCGCAACAGCAACGGCATCATTCGCGCGGGATGGGGCGTCGTCGGTCGCTTGCTGCCAGGTTCCGAGAAGGGCGCGCGCACCTCCATCTACCTGGCGGCCGCCTCCGAGGTGGCGAGCACGAGCGGCGAGTACTACGTCGCCTGCCAGCCGAAGAAGCCGTCGAAGCGCGCGCGCGACGACGCCGCGGCCGCCCGGTTGTGGTCGGCGAGCGAGGGGCTCGCGGGCCTGGGGTAGCGCCGGGCGCTCAGAGGCGCCGCTCGAGGGGCAGCGTCTCCGAGCCGTCCAGGACCGCCACCGACGTCGCCGTCCAGGATCGAGTGGCTGGGATCCTACCTCAGTCCCAAAAGGAGGATACGGTGGCCTCAATCTGCATTTCGGCAACGGAGGGCGACGGGATGAGGACTTCGCGGCTCGTCATGGCCGCCATGCTCGTCGTGGCGTTCGTCGGCTGTGACGACGACGATGGCCCCGCCGAGCAGCCGCCGGAACCCGACGCGGGGATGGGCGAGGGCGAAGGGGAAGGGGAGGGGGAGGGGGAAGGCGAAGGCGAGGGGGAAGGCGAAGGCGAGGGGGAAGGCGAAGGAGAAGGCGAGGGCGAGGGCCCCATGTCCGTGGGCGGGTGCGGCGTCTCGAGCGTCTACGACCTCAACGCGTACGAAGCTGCGGACGGCACCTGGAGCGTCACCGCCCCCCTCGACACGGAGAGCCGCTTTCAGGGTCCATGCGGGGATCCGGTCGAAGGCAGCGATGCGGTCTTCGTCTTCGTTGCTCCCGAAGACGCCGTCTACGAGTTCAGCGCCGCGGGCGACCGGTTCCCGGTCGTCCTCTACGCGTTCGCCGACTGCACCGACGCCTTCTCCGTGTTGCCGGAATGCGCGGTGGGGCGCGACAGCCGCATCCTGCTGTCCCTGTTCAACGAGCAAGTCGTGCACGTCGTCGTCGACCACACGAGCGACAAGGGCACGGGCGTGGTCACGGTGGGCGCCGCGAGGTCGGCCATCTCGGCACCCGCGATCACCTCGATGGTGTACGTGCGGCGGGACATGACCGTGAGCGTGCGCGGCTCCGCGACCGATGGTGACGGCGACCTCGACCGGCTGAGCATCGCGATGCTCAACGACGAGGGCGGTATCATCGGCGGGCTCCCGCTCGACGGGACCTTCGAGGAGCTCGAGGCCGTGGCCACCCTGGAGCAGGACGGTGGGGACTACACCTTCGTCATCTCGGCGCCGCTCAACCCCGACTTCGCGGACGCCGCGGACGTGGCGGCGGTCGAGGTGCGCCTGGGTGACGCTTCGGGTCTGTGGAGCGCCCCACGCCGCGCCGACGCCGAGGCCGCGGAGGTGCTCGGTCGGGGCGAACCATGCGACCCGGCCGACGGTTTCACCCGCTGCGGCGACGAGGACGCGTGCTTCGGAGACGAGCCGCTGGTCTGCCGCGAGGCCTCGCCGCCGGTCCTCGCCGATGGCCGCGCGGTCACTTTCAACGGGACGCTCGGGATCGAGGTCAGCGGCGTCGATCCGGAGGGCAACGCGAGCGGCATCGAGGTCGTGGCGATCGTGGCGGACGGCGACGAACTCGCCCCGCTGACGGCTGCGCTGCGTGAGCTGGTCCAGGGCGAAGACGGCTTCTCCGGGCGGGCGAGCTTCCGCCCCTTCGGCGAGGCGTGCATCCCCAGCGGGCAGGCGGTCTTCGACATGTGCCGCGGTGCGGGCGGCTCGCAGAACGACTGCGCCGACGAAGCCGACGCCGCCCTCTACAGCTGCGAGGAGGAGCGGGTCGCCACCATCGCTCGGGCGCGTCTGTGGGGCCTCGACGCGACCGGGAAGCGCGGCGAGCCCATCGAGGTGATGGTCGTCGCGCAGCCGGTCGTCGAGGCGGGCGGGACCTGCGACGAGCGTGGCGTCTTCGACGTCTGCGAGGGCGAGCTCGCGTGCTTCAACCTGGCGGATCTGGGGGTCGACCCGGTCTGCCAGGCGCTGGTGACGACGTGCCCGGACGCGTACGGCGCGGTCGACATGAACGCCCACCAGATCGACGGCGCCTGGGTCTTCGATGGCGACAACACGGGCGCGCCAGACCTCGGAGCGGGGGACTGCGCGGTCAACCACCAAGGCGGCCCGAACACCGTGCACGGCTTCGTCGCCCCGGCCGCCGGGACCTACACCGCCCGTATCGAGGCGATGGGCGACACGCTGCTCTTCGCCCGCAGCCATTGCGCGCTCGCCTCGAGCGAGGTGGCCTGCAACGACGACGCCGACCCCGACCGCAACGACCGCCTGTCCGGGGTCAGCGTGGACCTCGACGAGGCGGAGCCGGTCTACGTCTTCGTCGACGGCTTCGCCGGCATGTTCGAGGGCGCCTACACGCTGACGATTCGGATGGCCGAGTGAGGTCGAGCCGGCCGCATCCGGTCTGAGTACCAGCCCGGGGAGCAGCTGATAGCGCTCGGCTACCATGCAACTCCGGCGGCCGGGAAGAGCCGCTGCAATTCGTCGCGTGTCACCGGGTCGTAGAGGCGCAAGACCTTCGCGACGCCCGCCCAGACCTCGTCGTGCGTTTCGTCCAGGCCTCGCCGCAACCAGAAGGCCGCGATGCTGCTCGCGCCGCCTGACACGCCCACTTCGTCCGGTATCCAAGCCACCTCACCCGGTGGCACGGCCAACGCGGCCAACCGGGTACGCAGATAGCAGCGCATGCGCGTGGCTGAGGCGCCGGGTCCAAGACCCACGTGGAACCTCGTCGGCTCTCGAGCATCACACGATCGGGACCGCGCTCAGCGCCCGGTTGGGCGGCGAGCCGGCGCTCCCTCGGCCGCGGCGCTGGTGGCGGCCACGGTCGGGACGGCGTCTCCGGCCTTGGGTGACGCACCTGCGCGAGCCGGGTGCGAGGACGCCAAGGGCCCGATGGCCGTTGTCTTTGTGCACGGGCGCGGGAGCGCGCCGTGGGCGCACAGTCGGGCCTGATGGCCGCGGCACCTTCGACGTGGTGGACCGGGCGGCGGACATGCTGCTCGACAGTCAGCCCTACGCGCCCGCGCTCATGGTGGTCGGGCCGGAGACCGTCGCCCACTACGCCGCGTCGGTCGAGTCCCTCGTCGAGCGTGGCTTCCGCTACATCGTGGTGTCGTTGGACCACACGGCCAACTGGACCGAAGTCACGATGCGAGCCCTGCGTCGCCAGTACCGACACCTCGCCCGCGCCTACGAGGCCTGGACCCGGGCGGAGCGCAAGTTCTACTTCTCACCCTTCGAGGTGAAGCTGGCCAGCCACATCCAGGGGCCCGACTACTGCCGCGACAACTGCGCGTTCGGACGCGAGCAGCTCTCGGTCGCCGCAGACGGGCGCCTGTACCCGTGTACTCAATTCGTCGGCGACGGCTCCGGAGGCGCGTTTCCCATCGGCGACGTCTGGACGGGGATCGACGAAGTCGCTCAGTCGCGCGTCGTCGCGCTCGCCGACCAGGAGAACGAGGGGTGCGCTCGATGTGCCATCCGCGACCGCTGCAACCACACCTGTGGATGCCTCAACTGGCAGACCACGGGCAGCCTCACGCAGGTGTCGCCCGTGCTCTGCGCCAATGAGCGGATGCTCACGCCCATCGTCGATGTGCTCGGCCGCCGCCTCTACGAGCAGCGCAGCGCGCTCTTCCTTCAGAAGCACTACAACGACGACTATCCGATGCTCTCGCTCATCGAGGACCGCGGCTGAGGCGGCCGCGCACGCTCATTGCGACGCGTGCTCCTCGAGGACGGCATGGAGGAGGTGGCCTCCCTCTTCGCGCGTCTGGCCGATGAACCCGGCCCGCTCGAGCACGTGAAGCGCGCCGTCGAGACGCCCGACGGCGCGGGCCTTGAACCACGCGTCATCGCCCGTCCCGCCCGAGAAGTATGCGTACCGAAGCGGCTGGGTCCCTGGGCCGACGAACGTCAGCGCCTTCCAGGTGGGCGAATCCCAGTCGTCGTCCCTGTATCGATGCGCCTCGCCGTCGTCCGGTGGTCGGTTGGGCGTCAGCCCGACGGGCGCCGGGAACTGCCTCGCCAAGATGCTGCCGTTCTGCCCCGCGTGCTCCTCGGAGTAGTAGGCGATCGACGCGTCGTAGAGCCTTCGCACGCCCAACCGACCCTCCTCGAGGAACGCGTCGCGCGCCCGCCGCTCGAGCAACCACTCTCCGCCAACCGAGAGCGTGCACACGCCCACCACGACCCCACACGCGATCCACATCCGCGACATGGCTGCCTCCACCGCCCATCCCTTCAGATGCTCGCCGTGAAGGCAGGTTCCAACGCCATACCGCGTCGTGCGCAGCTCGTCCGCTACCGTTCCAGCTCGAGCTCGGCGCTGACGTAGGCGACGCCCTCGTCCAGATCGACGCGGAGCCGCTCGCCCGCCAGGTCTCCGACCAGCTGCACGTCGTCGAAGTGGACCCCGAGGTCGCCCTCCTCGGTCGTGATGCGGACCTCGAAACCACGCAGCAGCATTCGAGCCGCGACCCGGGTCTCGACCCCTTCGGCCGGGTGCAGCCGCAGCACGCCGTCCACCAGCTCGGTGCGCTCGAAGACCGAGGTCGGGTCGGGGTTGATCAGCGCGTCGAGCTTCGTCAGGAAGTCGAGGCACGGGACGATCTCGCAGATCGAGAAGAACTCCTGAACCGGGCAGTCCTCGTATTGCAGACAGAGGTTCGCGTTGGTGCCCCAGACCGTCGGGCAGATGTCCTGGGCGTCGGGGACGCCGTCGTTGTCGTTGTCGGGGTCCTGGCAGTCGAGCGCGCCGTCGTTGTCGGAGTGCACCCCGGCCGAGCCGTAGACGATGCCCGAGCTGGGGCTGCAGGTGGCGCTGATCCACTGGCCGATGCGCTGCAGCGGGTCGAGCGGATCCTCGTCCACGTCGTTGTCGCACCCGTCCCCGTCGATGTCCGGGTCGCAGGCGTCGCCGACACCATCGTGGTCGAAGTCGGCCTGGTCCGGGTTGGGGTGCCCGGGGCAGTTGTCGCACGCGTCGCCGAGCCCGTCCGCGTCGAAGTCGCCCTGGCCGGGGTTGCTGTTGAGGGGGCAGTTGTCGGTGTTGCCACAGACGCCGTCGTTGTCGTCGTCCCAGCCCGAGTAGGCGCAGGGGTGCTCGTCGAGCTGCCACGCAACGGCGCCATACTCGTAGGCGTCTTCGTCGTTCTTCAGCCAGCCCGACACCGCCTCCACCCGGATGGTGTAGGTGCCCGGCTGGGGGTTCATCAGCTCCACGATCTCGAAGTTGTTGTCGAAGCTGTCGCTGACGGCGACGGTGTTGCCGCCCTGCTTCAGGAAGAGGTCGAGGTCGCTGCTCGGCTCGTCGGGGTAGTCGCCCTCGTCGGCGCTGCTCCACACGATCGCCACGCGCAGCCGAGCGGTCTGCTTCAGCACCTGGAAGGTCGCGACGTTGCGGCCGTTCTGCAGGTTGGCGTGGTTCCACGTCTCGCCCAGGTAGCGGCCGAATTGCATGCTCACATCCGAGCGCCCGACGTCGATGGCGCCGGTCCCTGCGCGGCCGTCCACGAGCGGCCGCCCCTCGAAGCGTCGCGCGCCCACCATCAGCAGGGCCTTGACCGCCTCCGGCCAGCTGCGCAGGTCGAGGTTGCGCTGCATCAACAGCGCCGCCGCCCCCGCCACGTGCGGCGCCGAGAAGCTGGTGCCGCTGACCGGAGCTGCTGTCATGCAACCGCTGCCCGGCGCCACGCTCGTGATCCCGACGCCGGGCGCGGAGAGCTCCGGCTTGTCGCGGTCGCCGTGGATGCTCAGGGGATCGCTGAAGCACGAGCCCATGCTCATCGTGAAGTCCACCGCGTCGCAGCTCGCGGTGTGGGCGTGGTTGCCGACGCTGATGACGTTGTAGCCGAGGCCGGGCGAGGTCGCCTCGTTGCTGCCGTCGCAGCTGTTGCCCGTGCCGGTGTTGCCCGCCGACTTTGCGATCGTGATGCCGTCCCAGCGGGCGTACCAGTCGAGCAGCTCGTCCTCGCCCTCGACCTGGCCGCTGTCGTTGGTCGAGAAGCTCATGTTCACGACGTCGCCGCCGTTGGCGAGGACCCAGTCCATAGCGTCGTCGAGGTCGCCGTCGTTATGCAGCGGCGCGGTCAGGATGTTGACGCCCTGCGCGACGCCGCCGAAGCCCCCGATGGTGCTGGCGACCACGCCGGCGACGGCCGTCGCGTGGGCGGCGATGCCCACGCTGTTGTCGTATGACGCGGTGACGTTGAGGCAGCCGGGGTCGACCCGCCCCGTCTCCATCACGGCCACCTCGAGGGCGTTTCCGCTGAGACCCGCCGCCTGTGCCACGGTGCCGCCCATCGCGCACACGCTGTCGTCGAGGTCCTCCTGCACCCGGCCCGAAACGCCGCGCAGCGCCTTCACGAGGCGGCGCTTCTTCGACAGCCTCAGCAGCTCGCGTGCGCTCGTCTCGCCGATGAGGAACGGCCCGCGCCGGGCCCGCCGCGAGATCCCTCCGCGGCGCCGAATCTGCCGTTCCAGCGCGGCGAACGGCCGCTCCTGCTCGGCGACGGCGCGCTGCAGTGCCTGTCGATGGGCGTCGATGACCCGGTCGATCTCTTCCGGCGCGAGCTCGCCCATGACCTCGGGATCCAGGCGGCGCGGGAGCAGCGAGGTGTCGACGGGGACCACGGCCAGGAAGCGGATTCGCTCTTCCGGCGCTGCCCCGGCGAGGCGCTCATGGAGCGACCGCGACAATGCGCCACGGCTCCGCTTCGCCGCCCGGCGTTCTCCCGCCATCAGCCGCCCCGCCCTGCGCTCGCTGATATGCACGCGCCGCCCGTTCGCCTTCACCAGCGTGTTCTCGACGCCGCGGCCTCCCGTCCCTTCGTCGTAGACCTTCGTGCGCTCGATGAGTTGCCCGCTACGGGGCAACTCGAACACACCCTGCGCCGACGCGCTCGCCGGCTCCAGACACACCACACCCGCCGCCGCGAGGGCGATCGCCAACCATCGATTCATGGGTTATCTCCGATCCGTCAATGGGGCTGCGTGACGCGCCCCTCACCCCCTCCCTTTGGAGCGGGCCGCAGAGATCTGACGCGGGATTCGAAGTTGTGCTCGAGCCCGGACATGGCGCCGCTTGTCGCCCATCGAGTAACGTCCCGGCCGCGATGCGCTGGCTGCTGTGTCTGATGTTCCTCGGTTGCGACTCGGACCCGGCAGGGCCCGCGCCGGCCCCCGACGTATTCGAGTCCGACGGGGCGCCGGTCGACGGTGGGGTGAAGACCGACGCCGGGACCGACCGCCAGCCGCTGAAGCTCCGCTTCGTCCCGGTGCCTCACGACGCCGACACCTTGCGGCTGACCGACATCGCCTTCCTGCCGGAGAGCGACGAGTTCCTGCTGGCCGACAAGGACGGCTCGATCGTCCACATGCGCCTCGAAGGCGACGCGGCCGTACGCCTCGGCGCGTTCACCATCGACGACACCTGGACCGACAGCGACGCGGGCCTCATCAGCCTGGCGATCGATCCCGGCTTCGCCGAGAACCGCTGGTTCTACGCGGGCGTGTCCGTCTCTCGCGAGACCAACGTCGTGCGCCGCTACACCCTGCACCCGGGTGATCTCGGGACGACCAAGGCCAGCGAGACGCTCGTCATCGAGGTCACCGGATCGGGCTCGCCGCGCTCCTGGCACAACATCGGATCCATCGGCTTCGACGACACGGGCGCCCTGTGGGCGCTGTTCGGCGACAAGGTGCTCGACGAGATGGCGCTCGACCCCGAATCGCCCCTCGGCTCGATGCTGCGCGTGCACCCGCTCCCCGAAGGCGGCTACGAGCCGGCGCCCGACAACCCATACGCCGAGGGCGGCGGGCACCCCGCTGTCTTCATCAAAGGGCTGCGCTCCCCCTGGAAGGGCGCCCACCACCGCGGCGTCTGGTTCGTCGGCGACGTGGGTCTGGAGGACTTCGAGGAGATCAACCGCATCGACACGCCGGGCGCCACCTTCGGGTGGCCGGATATCGAGGGTCCCTGCGACGAGTGCGAGGGCCACACGGCGCCCTGGATCCACTACGGCCGCGGATCCGGTCACCCCTTCGTCCGCGACGACCCGGACGCCCGCGCCAGCAACCTCCGCTCCGCCTGGGTGGGGTGGGTCTATCGCCCGACACCGGCTGACCCCTACCGCGGCCGCTGGAACGACGTCGTCACCTTCGGCGAGGCCTATGTCGGCTACGTGCGCGCCGCCCGCGTCGACGGATCGGGCGACGACAGCTGGCACGCCGGACACCTGCGCTTCGCGACCGGCTGGTCGCAGGGGCCCGACGGCCATGTGTACGTCACCGCGCTCGGCACCTGGCCGGTGGACGCGCCGGTGGTCCCGTCACCGTTGCTGCGCGCAGAGCTCGACGAGTAGCGGCGCGTCCGGTGAGGACGGCGTTCTCGACAAGTAGGGCAATGTCGTACAACGGGCGCAATGTCAGGTTGGGTGACGCGCTTGAATTCCCTATGCGCTAGGTGACTTATCTATTCTTTGGATAAAGTGATTTGAGATTCCGATTATCGGTGGACGTATCACTCTGGTGGGGCAGCGACTGTGACTCTCGGTTCAAAAGTGTGGTGGCTCTTCTTATTGGTCGGCGTACTACCTTCTGGGTGCTCGAACAGCCAGGAGACAGCGGCCGCATCGGTTTGTGCCCCCGGTTTGACCCAGCTCTGCCTGTGTGGCCCGGGCTCTAAAGGCGTTCAGACCTGTAACGCTAACGGCAGAGGATGGGGTAAATGCGCCAAGTGCAGCACGGCTGCCGCGACGGCTCTGCCAAGGGGTAAAGACAAGACACCAATCAAAACTCAAACTCGTTTGGGGCAGGGCATATCAAAGGGAACCTGCGCCGGTCTACTGGAGAAGGCTGCAGGTCACACAAAGCGGTTGAATGACGTAAAGGATACGCTTGCAGAATGTGAGTTAACCGCGAACGACAAGCGGTTAGAAGGTGCCCGGAAACGCAAAGGTGCCATTGAACATCGGACTCGTCGCAGACAGCTTATGGATAGAGGAACCCCGTCAACGGATATCGACGCAAGACTGTTAGAACGCGCAGCCAAGAAGCTGGAGAGCGAAGCACACACCCTTGAGAAGACCCAATGCAATCCGGTGCAGCGTTGGCCATACACAGTCTCTGCCAGCGGTGTGATCACTAGGTCGAATCCGTCCGGAACAGTTGATTTACGCGTTGTTCGTCGCCGCCTCGAAAGAGTAAGGAAACAGGCGATCACTGAGGTACGTTCTCTCAAAAAGTGTGCGGCGCTCTTGAACGATTTGAAATGGAAGGCAAGACTCGGTTTTGACATGCGTCGTGGCCTTCAGGGTGAAGTCCAAATTGGTCGATAGCAAGACTACATCCCCAGAATAGGTGCCACACGAATATTGAGATAACTGCCAGCGGCCCGTTGTTGGCGTTCCTCAGAGTGATTCATATTAGTCTTCTTGTCCGATTTGAGACCGTCGAAGCTGACCCCTGAATCTGTTAGCGTGAAGCTGGTACCGAAACAGGTGCCACACGAATATTGAGACCGAAACAGGTGCCACACGAATATTGAGATAACTGCCAGCGGCCCGTTGTTGGCGTTCCCCAGAGTGATTCGCATCAATTTTCTTGTCCGATTTGGGACCGAAACAGGTGCCACACGAATATTGAGACAACCTCTCAGCGGCCAATGTCGCACAAGTAGTGTTATGACAACTCGGTTGTACTTGCCCGAGGGGCTTTGAACTTCCTATCCTCTGGCGACACCTGCGTCGGTCATCTCAGTCCATGAGCAGGTCTCAACTCGAAGGTAAAGGTGCCGACGGATCGGGCGACGACAGCTGGCACGCCGGACACCTGCGCTTCGCGACCGGCTGGTCGCAGGGGCCCGACGGCCATGTGTACGTCACCGCGCTCGGC
>PVBE012805112.1_pt1 | contig 14591 bp, 14 predicted proteins | sample 1631181 | NCBI WGS metagenome assembly PVBE01 (sample SAMN08397723, study PRJNA350692) | Marine metagenome, whole genome shotgun sequencing project. | isolation source: water | place: Pacific Ocean | collected 2012-04
ATGAGGGTCGTTCGGGAACTCGTCCGGATCCTTGATCATCATCTGCCAGACGATCCAGTTGTGCATGTCGTAGATGCCGACGGCCTGGAGCAGGCTGGTGTCGACGCGCTGGCCCACCCCCGTCCGGTCCCGCACGGCGAGCGCGGCGACGATGCCCCGGACCGTGGCCATGCCCGCTGCGTGGTCGGCGACCTGCACGGCGGCGTAGTTGGGGCCGTCCAGCCGGTTCTGGCCGTTGAAGGCCATCATCCGGCCGGCCTTGGCGGCGACGATGCCCTCGTAGCCCTTGTACCGAGCATACGGACCCTTCGGGCCGAAGCCGGTGATGGAAGCGTAAACGAGCGCGGGGTGGTCTTCCGCGAGGGCCTCGTAGCCGATGCCCAGTCGCTCCGGCGTCCCCGGCCGGAAGGTCTGCACGACGACGTCCGACTCCGCGGCCAGGCGGCGGGCGTTCTCACGACCCTCGGGCGACTTGAGGTCGAGGGTGACGCTGCGCTTGCCTCGATTCCAGAGCAGGGCAGTGGGGAAGGCGCGGAAGGGGTCGCCGCCGGGCGGCTCCACCTTGACAACGTCCGCCCCGAAGTCCGACAGGACCATGGTCGCTACGGACCCGGCCATCCCTTGCGCGAAGTCCAGCACTTTGACGCCTTCGAGGACCTCCGCCATCGTCTTCCTCCTTCGTGCGCTCCCGCGTCCTCCGCTCGGCGGCGCCGCCCGTGCGGCGAGGGCGCCATTGTAGCAGACGCGGGAGGGAGTGGGAGGCTGGGGGTTGCGACATACCGAGGACCCGGACTCGTGGTCGAGCGCAAGACGTCACAGCTTCGCAGATGCAGGCTATGTAGCCCAGTGGAAGGCTCGGGTGCCCGAGCATGCAAGCGACTGGGCATCTGCCCCCAACGGGGCAGTTTGCCGCTCCCAGCTTTGTCCCAGGCAGTTCTCGGACTATCTCAGAGATTCCTCCAGAGTTCTTGGACATGCAGGCCGATCCTGGATTCTGAAACGGTCTTCACGGTGAGGGTAGCAACCTCCAACCTCAGCGCGAGGTCGTGGTTCTCGCTCAAGATGTCGTTGATGTTCGCGGCCAACTTGCCGATCAGGTTATCGTCCCTCAGCGGCCAAGAGTGCTCGGTATCAGGCGTGGGTCCTAGGCTTGTGCATTGCGCATACTCCAATTCAGCAACGTTGACATTGTGAATGAGCTCATCTTGTGCTTTGGACTTCCACCCCTCCGGATCGGGCATTGTGGACTGGGAACCATGCCAGAAGGTCTCGATTGTCTGCTGTGCTCCAGCAAGCACGACCATGTCTTGAACCTGCGCTCGATAATCGGCACCCCCGGTTCCGAGAGCCATTCTTGACATAAAAATGGCAGAAGAAACTGAAGAATTCAGTATGTATCCTCCACCTTGTGAGCGAGTCAGTCAGGCCATACCCATCGCAAACGGCGTTTGACGCGATGGCCGGCTCAACCACCATGGCCTGCAGCAGTTCGGCAATCGCACTCGCACTCTTCTGCTGCTTCGACCGACCGAATAGAGGCATCGCTCACCTCCCGCGTCGCGCATTCCTGGATCGCTCCTCTTGGGGACGGCTCAGCCCCCCCTCCACCTCCGGCGGCACCCGGCGGAACCAGCCCAGCCAGCGGGGTGGGGCGCTCCACCCATCACACGGTGATTACCACTTTTCCCTTGGCGTGTCCATCTCCAAAGTACCGAAGAGCCTCAGGAACCTCGCTCAGCGGGTAGCGCCTGTCGATGACAGGCACAACCTTGCCGGCCTCAAACAGCTCTGTCATGTCAGCCAAGCCCTTGTTTGGCTTGTGCGCCAGGAGGCCCATCTTGCCGCCGCTCCCCATTGAGATCAGCGGCCCAAGGAAAATGACCTGCATGATTCGAGCCACGGGGCCTCCAACCACAACGTAGGTTCCCCCGGGACTCAGCGCTCGCTTGTAATCGAAGACCGAATGGTGTGCCGCCACATCGAGAATGAAGTCGTAGCGCCGCCCGTTCCTGGTGAAGTCCTCTTGCGTGTAGTCGATGACGTGGTCCGCGCCAACCGAACGCATCACGTCCAGCTTCTCGGCGCTGTCCACGCCGGTCACCATGGCGCCGAACGACTTGGCAATCTGGATGGCAAAGGTGCCCGCGCCACCTCCGGCGCCGTTGATCAGGACATTCTGCCCTGGCTGAATACGTCCCTTGTCGCGAAGACCCTGCAGGGCCAGGAGCGCCGCTTGCGGCACCGCCGCTGCTTGCTCGAACGTCATGCTGGTCGGCTTCAGCAGCAGCGCGTCCTCCGGAACGCATGCGTACTCGGCATACCCACCCCAACGGCCGACGTTGTCCCCGAATACCTCGTCCCCCGCCTGAAACCGCGTTACGTTCCCGCCGACCGCCTCGACACGCCCCGCGATGTCGGATCCCAGTATCCGCCTCTTCGGTTTGAAGAGGCCGTACATAGCGCGATTCGCGAACGGCGTACCGTGGAGGAGACCCCAGTCCCAATCGTTCACGGACGACGCATGGACTCTTATCAGTACCTCGTCGTCCCCAGGGGTCGGCTCCGGGACCTCTTCAAGCCCGAGAAGATCGGGGGAGCCGTACTTGTAGCGGACAATCGCTTTCATCCGGGACACCCCATTTCGGTGGCCTCCTGCCGCCCTACTCCGCCTGCGGCAGCACCCGCAGGAACCACTCCTTGAGCAGGTCGTGGAGCTCGTCGCGACACTCCCGCAGGCCGTGCCCCGCGCCCTCGAACAAGACAAGCTCCTTCGGCTCGCGAGCCCACTCGTAGATGAACTCGGAGCAGTGGGGACCCAGCCGCGTGTCAGCCTTCCCGTGGCCGAGCAGCAGCGGTCGAGGCGACACCAGCGCCACGTTTGTCGCGCCGTAGGTCTGGCTGGAAAGGGCGCACACCGCCGCCACCGTGTCGCTCACGGGCGCTGCCGCGATTACCACCGCGCCCCCGAACGAGTGCCCCACCAGCGCCACCCGCTCGACCCCCAGGCCCTCCAGCAGCGTGACCCCCGCGAGCGTGTCCAGCACGCACTCGGGAAAGGTGTTGGGCATCCGGTAGTGGAGGCGGAGCGACGAAATGCCCTCGGCCCGTAGCTCCTGGCTCAGGTCGCGGTTGATGCCCCCCGCCGGACCGCCGAAGCCCCCCGCCGCGCCCCCCACCCAGAGCACCGCGCGATCCGTCATCGGCTCGGAATCGTGGAGGAGGCAGGGAATGTCGCCGCGAGTGGTGTTGAGGATGAGGGCCTGGCCGATCTCGCCCTCGGGGGTCGGCGCGGGCTCGAGGCCCGTCACCTGGATGCTCAGGTTGTCGGCAGGCTTCGTGCCCTGGCCCGTCGGGTCATCGACCATGCTTCACGCTCTTTCCCCCGGCCTGGGGCGCCCAACAGGATGATGAAGCACCTGGCTCGACCATCCCCCTGCCCCCTTCCTGGCCAGGAAGGGGGTGGAGAGTGCATGTGGGGAACACCCCCCACCCCCGCCAAAGGGGCTTCGCCCCTCTGAACTCCCCGGGGATTGCCGGACGGCGCCCCGGCGTCCTTGGTTCGAGGGGCTCACCACGAACGGGAGTGGCACACCGCAATCGGAGGACTCCGTAATAGGGCATGCAGGCAACCCGCCTCCAGAGGAGGGTGCAGGGCACGCCCTGCACCCCTACTCCAGCAGCGGCCTCCGCGCGTGCCAGTCGGTCGCCTGCTGGTAGGTGTACGCCACCCGCAGCAGCGTCTCCTCCCCCATTGCCGGACCCATGACCTGCATCCCTATCGGCAGGCCGTCCGAGAACCCGCAGGGCACGGAGATGCACGGGATCCCGGCGATGTTGACCGGGATCGTGCAGATGTCGCTCTGGTACATCGACACCGGGTTCTCCACCTTCTCGCCGAGGCGGAAGGCCGCGGTGGGCGACGTGGGGGTGAGCAAGGCATCGAACCGCTGGAAGGCAGATTCGAACTCCCTGCGGATGAGGGTGCGGACCTTGAGGGCCTTGAGGTAGTACGCGTCGTAGTAGCCTGACGAGAGGGCGTAGGTGCCCAGCATGATGCGCCGCTTCACCTCCGGCCCGAAGCCCCGGTCTCGCGTCCGTGCCATCGCCTCCCACGCGGTAGCCTCGCCGAGAGCGGAGTAGCCGTACTTCACGCCGTCGTAGCGGGACAGGTTTGCCGACGCCTCCGACGGCGCGATGATGTAGTAGACGGCCAGCGCGTACCGAGTGAGCGGCAGCGAGCACTCCTCGATGATGGCCCCCGCCCCCTCCAGCACCCGCGCCGCCTCCCGCACCGCGCGGTTCACCTCCGGATCGATCCCTTCGCCGAAGTATTCGACGGGCAGGCCCAAGCGCAACCCCTTGACGTCAGGGACCAGCGCGCGGGTGTAGTCGGGCCGATCGCCGGGGATGGACGTGGAATCGCGGGGGTCGTGGCCGGCGATGGCGTTCAGCACCAGCGCGCAGTCCTCTACGTCGCGGGTGAGGGGACCGATCTGGTCCAGCGACGAGGCGAAGGCCACCAGACCGTACCGGCTGACGAGGCCGTAGGTGGGCTTGAGGCCGGTGATGCCACACAGGGCCGCCGGCTGCCGGATGCTGCCCCCGGTGTCGCTCCCCAGCGCGAAGAGGCACTCGCCCGCCGCCACCGCCGCGGCCCCACCGCCGCTCGACCCGCCAGGCACACGCCCCAGGTCCCACGGGTTGTGCGTGGGGTGGAACGCGGAGTTCTCCGTGGACGACCCCATCGCGAATTCGTCCATGTTCCCTTTGCCGACAAGCACCGGGTCATGGGTCGCCAGCCGCCCGACGACCGTGGCGTCGAAGATGGGCACGAAGCCCTCGAGCATCCGGGAGCCGCACGTCGTGGCGATGCCCCTGGTCGAGATGAGGTCCTTCAGCTGCATCGGGATGCCTGTGAGGGGCGAGGCCTCCCCGCGCGCGATCCGCTCGTCGGCACGACGGGCGCCCTCTCTAGCAGCGTCCTCCGTGACCGTGACGTAGGCCCCCACCCGCTGCTCGACTCGGCCCACGCGCTCCAACACCGCCTCAGTCAGCTCCGCGGCGCTCACCTCGCGGCGAGCGAGCAGGTCGCGAGCCTCGTGGGCCGTCAGGTCGAAGAGCGCCATCACTCCTCCTCCAGGACAACGGGCACCTGGAAGTAATCGTCGTCGCGGACCGGCGCGCCCCGCAGGATCTCCTCGGCGGGGAACGACGCGGCGGGGATGTCTTCGCGCATGACGCTCGACAGCGTCGCGCCCGAGCCCGCGGCTTCAGCAGCCGAGGTGTCGACATCGCCCAGCACCTCGAACTGCGCCAGGATGTCGGCCAGCTCGAAGCGGAGCTTCTCGATCTCGTCGTCGTCGAGCCCGATGCGGTAGACACGGGCGACGTGCAGAACCTCGTCTCGGCTCAGCGGCATGGGCGACCTCACGGAAGGGGGTGCGGGCGGGCGGCCCGGACGGCAGCGGTAGTGTACCAGAGGGCGAGAACGGGGAACAAGGCGCGGGGGGTCGTGCGGACGGCCTGTGGTATCCTGAGGCCGGCTTGCGGAAGACCCAGGATCGGACGGGAGGGCCAGCGTGCCGGAGCAAGAAGCGGACGCGATGGCGGGGGACGACCGCCACGTCTTTCACGAGGGTGATATGGCGCTCCTGATCGACCGGAAGAGGCGCCGGTACCTCCTGCGGCTGAAGGACGGTGACTCCTTCCACACCCACATGGGGATACTTCCGCACGCGAACCTCATCGGGCAGGGAATCGGCGCGAGGATCAATGTGGGGGTACACCGGTTCCTGGCGCTCCGGCCGACTCTGGGCGAGTACATCCAGGAATCCAAGCGAGTGACCCAGATCATCCAGCCAAAGGACCTGGGCACGATCCTCATGGAGGCGGACATCTTCCCCGGCGCGCGCGTGCTGGAGGCGGGGCTGGGATCGGGCGCGCTGACGCTGACGCTGCTGCGGGCGGTGGGTCCCACCGGGCGCGTGTTCTCCTACGAAACGCGGACCGAGAACGTGCCGCGCGCGCTTCGGAACATCCACGCCGTCGAGCCGAACACCGAGAACCTGGAGGTGCGCGACGCGGACCTCTACGAGGGCATCGAGGAGCGGGACCTGGACCGCGTGGTGCTCGATGTGCCGGAGCCGTGGCGCGCCCTGCGGCACGTGGCGGAGGCGCTGGCCCCCGGCGGCATCCTCCTCTGCTACCTGCCGACGATTCTCCAGGTGCACCGGCTCGTGGCGGGTCTCGACCGCAACCCGGTCTTCGACCTGGTCGATAGCTTCGAGGTGCTGCAACGACCCTGGCACGTCACCCAGCAGAGCGTCCGCCCCGCGCATCGGATGGTGGCGCACACCGCGTTCCTGACGACGGCGCGACGGTGCCAGCCGCGGCCCGTCGCCGCGCTCGACGAGGCGGTCGGTGAAGCGGACGACGCGGACGACCCCGACAGCGCGGACGACGACTAGCGATCATCCCCCTGCACCCTTCCTGGCCAGTCCTTCACCGCCCCGGTGAAGGACTGGCCAGGAAGGGTGCAGGGGGATGATCGCCAACCTAGCAGCCCGCAACCCCGATCGACAAGCCCGCAGGAGGACGCGATGCAGCGGGGCGAGGCGCTCCAAATCCTGGACGAGCACGTGAAGACGGAGAGCCTTCGCAAGCACCTGCTGGGAGTGGAGGCGGCGATGCGCGCCTACGCTCGCAGCTACGGTGAGCCGGAGGAGCCGTGGGGGATCTCCGGGCTGCTCCACGACTACGAATGGGAGGTGTGCCCGACCCCGGAGGACCACCCCACGTTCGGCGCGAAGCTCCTGCGAGAGCGGGGGGTGCCGGAGGAGATCGTGCGCGCGGTGCTGTCCCACGGCGACCACACGGGCGTGCCCCGCGTCACGCTGATGGAGAAGGCGCTGTACGCCGTGGACGAGCTCTCCGGGTTCGTGACGGCGGTGGCGCTGGTGCGGCCCAGCAAGAGCCTGGACGATGTAGACACACGGGCGGTGCGCCGCAAGATGAAGGACAAGGCGTTCGCCCGCAGCGTGAACCGGGACGACCTCACGCGCGGCGCGGAGGAGCTTGGGGTGGACCTGGACGAGCACATCGCGTTCGTAGTGGAGGCGCTGAAGCCGGGGGCGTCGGCGCTGGGGCTCGCGGGGTAGGGCAGGGCGCGCCCTGCACCCATTCTGGGGGAGTGTTGCCAGCACCCCTCTCGGGAGAATCCTCCGTTGGGGGCGCCACCAGTGTCCGGCGTCCGTGGTGAGCCTGTCGAACCACGGACGGGAAATTGGTCCGCTGAGAGCGGAGGCGCTGAAGCCAGTGGCGTCAGCGCTGGGTCTCGCGGGGTAGGGGAGCAACAACGCGGGTGCCTGCTCGACCGTAAGGGGACCACGCATTGACTCGGAGCATCTCCGCAGCTTAACTTTGGGCGCGAAGTGTGGAAAGGGTTTTCCGGCCTGCGAAACCCGCCGAGACGATGGCGGCAAGGAGGCTAAATGAGCACAGCAACCAGCGCCTGTGTGCGCTGCGGCACGGCGATACCTGAGACCTCAATCAAGTTCTGTCCGAAGTGCGGAACACGAATCGTGCGCCCCGATGAATCGCCATTGGCCGTCGTGAGCTTCAGGTGGCTGCTATTCGTGCTCATCCTCGCCCAAGTCGCCGGGGGCCGTCCTTGTTGTGCTGTTCGGCGGCACCCCGGCTGATCTCCTCGTGCTGCAGGTCTTTCTTGCGGTGTGGGCACTCTTCATCATGCGACGATACAGGCTGTCGTCGTGGGCGCTCCTTGGGAGAGTGCCACGGGGGTACAACTGGAGCGGCGCGCTCCTTCTGGTGCCCGCAATGATCGCGTATGCGGTCGGGGCGACGGCGGTTGTGTACTACTCCTTGGCAACATTGGACAACGACCTCGCGGCATCGCTGCTGTTCGAGCCGCTGGAGGAGTCGATTGCCGGCTTCTTCACCGCCGCCGTCTTTGTGGCCCCAATCGTCGAGGAGGTGACTTTCCGCGGTCTGCTCTTTGGGACGCTGGCTGAGCGGTGGGGCAAGACTGCGGGGATGGTTGTGTCGTCGGGACTGTTCGCGATCCTCCACCTGGACCCAATAGGCGCGTTCGTCTTCGGCCTAGTTGCGTGCGTACTGTATGTGCGAACAAGGACGCTGCTCGTGCCCATGGCCGTTCACGTGCTGTACAACCTGCTGGTCGCCCTCCTGAGTCTCAGCGGGCTCAGCGACAGCCAGACACCGACGGATTGGGCCGAGTTCTGGACGCAATTCCAGTACTATGGATTCATTGCCATGCTCGTCTCGTCACCCGTGGTGTTCGGCCTTCTCGGACGATGGTGGCCTTCCAGGGAAACTGAAATGCCGTACAGGGCCAATAGCCGGGCTGAGATGCCGCAGGAGCCCACTGCTTGAGCCACCCATCCGGTGGCGTCGGCGCTGGGGCTCGCGGGGTAGGGGGGCAGCGTGGCACTGAGAGAACGACCCTTGGCAGAGATCACAGAAGCTGACCTTGCCCGGTTGGTGGAAGACGGCGTAGCGGAGGGCCGCGACCTTGAGTACAAACGTCAGCTACCGGGCAATCTACCAGAGGATAGGCGGGAGTTCCTTGCGGATGTCAGCTCCTTCACGAATTGCGTTGGCGGCGACATTGTGTACGGTGTCATTGAGGAAGAGGGGGAAGCCAAGGACATCTGTGGAATAGACATGCCGAACCCAGATGGTGAGATTCTGCGCTTGGAGAATCTCCTACGCGACTCTATCCAGCCCCGGATTCAGGGCATCGGGATCCAACCAATACCGTTGAGCAACGGCAGGCATGTCCTGATAGCCCGGATGGCGCGTAGTTGGGCGAGGCCTCACGTGGTGACCCATGGTGGGAACCAACGGTTCTGTTCCAGGAACTCGCGCGGCAAGTACCCCCTCGACGTGAACGAGATCAGGTCTGCCTTCATGGGAAACGCCGAGATTGGGGAAAGAATCCGGAACTTCCGCCTCGATAGAATGGATGCGATTGCTTCGCGCGGCAGCCCGGTCACCCTCGTGGGTGGTCCACAGCTACGCTTGCACATTGTTCCGTTCACAGCGTTCGAGGCCGGTGCGCAAGTTGACATTGCGACCCTGAGCACATACCCCTACCGGGAGTTGTTGGCTCCAGTGGGAGCAATCGGGTTTTCTGATTCCCGCCATAATTTCGATGGCTTCTTGACATATAGCCTGGATGCAGCACGTGCGGCACTGTACTATCTGCAAGTCTTCCGCAACGGGGCCGTAGAGTCATCCACAGCGACTCTGTTCGGAAGCACGTCTGATCGTGGCTCATTCATCTCAAAGACCTACGAAGGGAGTGTGATTGAGGCGACAGAACGCTTCTTCTCCTTACAAGAGAGACTTGGAGTAGATCCACCCCTTGCCGTGATGCTGAGCCTGATCGGCGTGAAGGGGTATCACATGGATGTCCGTGACGCCTTCCTTGACGACGTGTATCCCATTGACCGTGATAGGTTGCTGGTGCCGGAGGTCATAGCGACGAGCTTGCACGAAGACGTTGGTCGTCTGCTCAGGCCCGCATTTGACACAGTCTGGAACGCTGCGGGGTGGCCGCGGTCGCTGAACTACGATGATGAGGGGAATTGGCGGCCTCGGCGCTAGGAGTCCCAATGACAGGCCCGGTTCGCTCAGGCCCGGCCCCTCGCCCGTCCCCATCACTCACCCCGCGCCGCTCTCCCCTTCCTCCCCCAGCAGCCGCATGACCTCCTCAAGGTCCTTGTCGCCCCGGCCGCTCAGGTTCACCAGGATCACCCGGTCCGGCCCTCCCTCCCGGGCCAGCTTCGCGGCGTGGGCCAGGGCGTGGCACGGCTCCAAGGCGGGGATGATCCCCTCGGCGCGGGAGAGCAGCGAGAAGGCTTCGAGCGCCTCGGCGTTGGTGGCCGCGGCGTACTCGGCCCGGCCCGAATCCTTGAGGGACGAGTGCTCCGGCCCCACGCCTGGGTAGTCCAGGCCCGCCGAGATGCTGTGGGTCTCCAGCACCTGCCCGTCATCGTCCTGGAGGAGGTACGAGAACGACCCGTGGAGCACCCCCGGCCGGCCGGCGGCGAGGGTCGCGGCGTGCTCGCCCGTGTCGAGGCCCCGGCCAGCGGCCTCAACCCCCACCAGCCTGACCTCTGGATCGCTCAGGAAAGCGGAAAAGACGCCGATAGCGTTGCTGCCGCCGCCCACGCATGCCACCACGTCGTCGGGCAGCCTGCCCTCGAGCGCCATCATCTGCTCCCGCGCCTCCTGGCCGATGACCGATTGGAAGTCGCGCACCATCATCGGGTACGGGTGCGGCCCCACCGCGCTCCCCAGCAGGTAGAAGGTGGAGCGGACGTTCGCCACCCAGTCGCGCATGCACTCGTTGATGGCGTCCTTGAGCGTGCGGGAGCCGCTGTCCACGGGCTGGACCGTGGCTCCGAGGAGGCGCATCCGGAAGACGTTGGGGGCCTGCCGCCGCATGTCCTCCGTGCCCATGTAGACTACGCACTCCATCCCGAGGACGGCGCAGGCGGTGGCGGTGGCGACGCCGTGCTGCCCCGCTCCGGTCTCCGCGATGACCCGCCTTTTGCCCATGCGCCGCGCCAAGAGGGCCTGGCCGAGGGCGTTGTTGATCTTGTGCGCGCCCGTGTGGGCCAGGTCCTCTCGCTTCAAGTACACGCGCGCGCCGCCCCACTCGCGCGTCAGGTTCGCCGCGTACGATACGGGCGTGGGACGCCCCGCGTAGGTGGTCAGCAGCCGGTGGAGCTCCCCCTGGAACCCCGGATCCGCCCTGGTCTCCAGGTATCCAGCCTCCAGGTCCTCAATAGCCGCCATCAGCGTCTCCGGGACGAAGCGCCCCCCGAAGCGACCGTACCGCCCTCGCTCGTCCGGCGCCCCCTCAGCCTGGGGGGCGACGTTGCTAGCCATGCCTCGCCTCGCTCCCTCGGGCGGCCTCGACGAACGCCCGGATTCTTTCAACGTCCTTGACCCCGTCGGTCTCGACACCGCTGGACACGTCGACGCCGAAGGGGGCCACGGTCTCGATGGCCGCGCCAACGTTCTCCGGGTTCAGCCCGCCCGCCAGCAGGAAGCGGTGGCCAGCGGCGGCCAGATCGCGCGCGATGGTCCAGTCGAAGGTGTGGCCCGTGCCGCCCCACTCCCCTGGCGTCTCCGAGCGCCGGTCGAGTATCGCCAGGTGGCCTGCGTCGGCCACGGCGCGAAGCCGCTCGTCCAGCGCAGCGAGGAAGGCGTCGCGGCGCGCGCCGCTTCCCTCTGGCGCTCCGATTACCGGAACGACTTTGAGTATTGGGCGCTCGATCCGCGCCCAGTACTCGGGCGGCTCGTCGCCGCATAGCTGCACGGCGTCGAGCCCCACCGCTTCCGCGACCTGGTTCACCTCCGAGGCTGGCTGGTCCGCGAACAACCCCACAAGCAGGGCAAGCCCTGCACCTAAGCTGGCGCCAAGGTCGCGCGCGACCCTGCTCTCCTCGTTCTGCGTCAGTGGTCCCGACGCCACGTGGGTCTCCCGGAACGCCCGTGCCATCTCTCGGCCCTGTTCGGGCGTGACCTGGCGTCGCGCTCCTGGCACGAAATTGATGCCCAGGAGGTCGGCCCCCGCATCGGCGGCGGCGAGCATGTGGGGGAGCTCGCGCAGGCCGCACACCTTCACCACGGTCACGATGTCCCCTCCGTCGGGGACACGCCGGCGGTCCCCAGCAACTCCCGGACCCGCGCGCCGGGATCCGCCGAGGTGACCACGGCCTCGCCGACCAGCGCCGCGTGGACGCCCAGACCCCGCAGCCGCAGCATGTCGTCCCGCGTGGATATCCCGCTCTCGCTCACCAGGATCCGCCCCCGGGGCACGCCCCGCGCCAGGGCCTCCGTGACCGCCAGGTCGGTGTGGAACGTGCGCAGGTCGCGGTTGTTGATGCCGACTACCTCCGCGCCCGCATCCACGGCCGTCGCCAACTCGGCCTCGTCGTGGACCTCCACCAGGCACTGGAGCCAGAGGCCGCGGGCCACGTCCAGCATCTCCCGCAGCCCCGCCGGGCCGAGGACCGCGACGATCAGCAGCGCAGCGTCGGCCCCGTGTGCGCGGGCCTCGTAGAGCTGGTATGGGTCGAACAGGAAGTCCTTCCGCAGCACGGGCGTGGCGTGGGGCGTCACCGCCTCCTTGACAGCCGACAGGTGATCGAGCGTGCCCTGAAAGTGGGCATCGGTAAGCACGGAAATCGCGGCGGCCCCGCTCTCGGCGTAGGTTCGGGCGAGAGCAGCGGGGTCGAAATCGGCCCGCAGCAGCCCCTTCGACGGCGACGCCTTCTTGACCTCGGCGATCAGCCGCACGCCGCCGCCCATGAGCGCGCCGGAGAGGTTGAGGGGCGCGGGCATCGTGGCGATGCGCCGCTCCAGCTCGGCCTGAGGCAACGCGGCCTTGGCAGCCGGCAGCACCGCTCGCTTGGCTTCGACGATTTCGTCCAGGATGGTGGCCATGCTTTGGTTACGCCTCCGCCCGCTGGCTCGTCTCGGCGAAGTCTCGCAGCTTCTGGAGAGCCGCGCCCCCATTCAGGATCTCCTGCGCCATGCGCACCCCGCCCCGCAGGTCTTCCGCGGCCCCGCCCACGAAGAGCGCGGCTCCCGCGTTGAGCGCGACCGCGTCGTGGAGCGGACCCGGCTGGCCTCCGAGCACCCGCTCCATGAGGACGCGATTCTCCTCCGGCGTTCCGCCCTTCAGCCTATCCGTGGGAACCGAATCGAGCCCGAACTCATACGGGGTGATCAGATAGTGGCTGACCGCGCCGTCGGAGACCTGCCACACGTTGGTCGGGCCGCTCAGCGTGATCTCGTCGACCCCGTCCTCGCCGCACACCACTATCGCCCGGTGGGTGCGGAGGTGGAGGAGCGTGTCGGCCATCAGCCTTCCGAGCCTGGCGTCGGCGACCCCGAGGACCTGAGCCTGCGCCCCGGCGGGGTTGGTCAGCGGGCCGAGGACGTTGAACACCGTTCGCACGCCGATCTCCCGCCTTGGCGGACCGGCGTGGCGCATGGCGGGGTGGAACGTCTGGGCAAACATGAAGCCGATGCCCACCTCCTCGATGCACCGCTGGACCCCGGCGGGCCCCAGGTCGATGCGCACGCCACACGCCTCCAGGACGTCGGCGCTGCCGCAGGTGCCGCTCATGGCACGGTTCCCGTGCTTCGCCACTTTGAGCCCCGCCGCGGCGGTCACGAGGGCGGCGGCGGTGGAGATGTTGAAGGCGCCGGTACCGCTGCCCCCGGTCCCGCACGTGTCCACGAGCAGGCCGGGGACCTCCACGCTCAGCGCGTTCTGGCGCATCGTCCGGGCCATGCCCGCGATCTCCTCCGGCGTCTCTCCCTTCATCCGCAGGCCGACGACGAGGGCGGCGATCTGCGCCGGGGTCGCCTCCCCCGACATGATCTCGCCCATCGCGGCGGATGCCTCATCGCCGGTCAGCGACCGCCCTTCGACGACGGCCCCTATCGCTTCACGAATCATTTCTCTTCCCCTTGGGTCCGATTCGCCTGGCTCGGACCGGCTCAGGCCAGACCGAGAGTCGCCATCCCCCGCTCATCCTGAGCTTGTCGAAGGACGAGCGGGGGTGCGCTCCGAGTCTGTGGAGCGCCCTGCCCGTTCGTGGTGAGCCTGTCGAACCACAGCCAGGGGATGTGGCCCCCCTGGCCCCTACGTCGCTATCCCGCCTCCACCGCCCTGCGCGCGGGCATGTTCAGGAAGTTGCGGAGGATGTCCTTGCCCGTCTCCGTCATGATCGATTCCGGGTGGAACTGGATGCCCTCGATGGGGTACTCCTTGTGGCGCAGCCCCATGATCAGGCCGCTGTCCGTCCACGCCGTGACCTCCAGCGAGTCCGGAAGGCCTTCCCGGTAGACCGCCAGCGAGTGATACCGAATAGCCTCCAGGGGGCTGGGCAGGCCCTGGAAGATACCGCGCCCGTCGTGGTGGATCGCGGACGTCTTGCCGTGCATGATCTCCCCCGCGCCGCCGACGTGCCCGCCAAAAACTTGGCCGATGCACTGGTGGCCCAGGCAGACCCCGAGGACGGGCATCCGCGGGCCGAACTCCCGGATTACGTCATTTGAGATGCCGGCCTCGTTGGGCGTGCAAGGCCCGGGCGACACCACGATTCGCTCCGGCGCCATGCGCTCGATTGTCGCGAGGTCGATCTGGTCGTTGCGGTGCACCTCCACCTGCGCCCCCAGCTCGTTGAGGTACTGGTAGAGGTTGTAGGTGAAGCTGTCGTAGTTGTCAATCAGCAGAATCACGGTCGTTTCTCCTTTTCCTGTTTGTCGTAGAAGCGGCTGCGGGACTACTCTCCTCCGCCCGTGGTTCGACAAGCTCACCACGAACGGGAGGGAGCGGGGAGTTCCGCTCGTCCTGAGCCTGTCGCACCACGTAACTCACGATGCGGACGGCGCCCCGATCGGACGACTTCGCAATTGGGGGGAGGGGGTGCCGGGAGCCCGCCTCCGGATTGGGTGCAGGGCACGCCCTTCCCGCTCACCCTGAGCCTGTCTGTAAAGACCGGAGACAAGGGTTACACATG
>PVBE010570276.1_pt1 | contig 14590 bp, 11 predicted proteins | sample 1631181 | NCBI WGS metagenome assembly PVBE01 (sample SAMN08397723, study PRJNA350692) | Marine metagenome, whole genome shotgun sequencing project. | isolation source: water | place: Pacific Ocean | collected 2012-04
CGAAAACCAGGGCGGTGGGGTATTCGGGGGCCAGCAGGTGATCTCGAAATCGGTGTTTCTCCCGTCTCTATCTACGCCACCGACCTGGATGGGGACGGAGATGCGGACGTGCTATCCGCCTCCTCGATGGACAACAAGATCGCGTGGTACGAGAACGAGGGCGGCGGGGTGTTCGGGGGCCAGCAGGTGATCACAACGTCAGCGGATGGAGCCGGTTCGGTCTACGCCACCGACCTCGATGGTGACGGAGATGCGGACGTGCTGTCGGCTTCCGGCCAAGACGACAAGATCGCCTGGTACGAGAACCGACTCAATGATAGTACGGCCGATTTCGGCCCTCAGCAGGTGATCACAACGTCAGCGGATGGGGCCTTTTCCGTCTACGCCACCGACCTCGATGGAGATGGGGATGCGGATGTGCTGTCGGCTTCCTGGAATGACGACAAAATCGCCTGGTACGAGAACCTGATCCCTCCCGATTGCAACGGCAACGGCACCCCTGACGACCAGGAGATCGCCGGTGATCCGAGCCTCGACTGGAACGGCGACGGCGTCCTCGATGAGTGCACCCCCCCCAACTACTGCACGGCCAACCCGAACTCCACGGGCCAGATCGCGGTCATGTCGGTTTCGGGTTCGCCTATCATCACGGACAACAACTTCACGCTGACGGCATCTCAGTTGCCCACGTTTGAGTTCGGCTACTTCCTTATGGCCGCAAGCCAGGGCTTCATCCCGAACGTTGGCGGCAGTGGAGGCAACCTCTGCCTCGGGTTCCCCTTCTACAGGTTCAGTAAGCCCCCGACGGGTACGATCCTCAGCTCCGGTCCGACCGGCACGTTCAGCTTCGCCCCGAACCTCTTAAACCTCCCCCAGAACGTCACGTTCATGATCGGCGAGACCTGGGACTTCCAGGCCTGGTATCGCGACGGCGCGGCCGGCACCTCCAACTTCACCGACGGGATCGAGGTGATGTTTAGGTAGGGACAAGGGGTTACGATGCGGCCAGAGAGTCGCCGCACCGCGTGGTGACCGACCTAATCAAACAAGATTGAGGGTAGCCGGGTCGCCCCAGGCGTCGAGGCACACAAGTAAGACCATGAGCAACCAAACCCAGACCTACACGATTGCGGAACGCTTCATAGCCTCCCGAAAAGAACTACTGTGTGTCGTTTTTCTGGCTACGCCCCTGATGTTCCTCATCGTGAATTTTCAGAACATCGACTTTGAGCAACTGGGTCCATTCTTCCTGGACAGGGTTTTCATATACATTCCCATAGCCCTCACCCTCATCCTGGTGGTTCGCTACATGTTCCGCAATTTCAGACGGATCAAGCTGCACGTGGGGCCCGACGGCCTGGTGAGGGAGGCCGGTGCGTGGCAGCAGGAAGCGCGCTGGGACAGCATCAAGAAGGTAGTCGTTTGTAGCCTTCCATCCGGTGCTCCCCGGTACGTACACATATTCTCCGCTAGCGGTCGCCCCATCTCGATCTTGCCTCTTGAGCAGATGGCTGGTTTTGTCGAGCAGGTAGAAGAGAGTGTCCCGACGTCGACCCCGTTCGTGGTCAAGCGGCAGAAGCTCGACTGGGAGAACCCGCTCCTCATTGTGGGCCTGATGTCCTTGGCCGTGCTGGTGTGGTTGGCCTACAGATCTCTCGGCGGTCCTGGAATCCACCAAAACCTTCCTCAGGTATACATGTGCGCATTCGGCATCTGGTTCATCGCCTATGGCCCCATCTCCAGGACGACCCAAAACCATCGGAAGCTTGAGGTAGTCCTCGGCGCGCTCGTGGTGATAAGCAACCTCTGGATACTCGTTGAGGCAATTCTCTAGGTTGCCGTAGACCACCCACTTTCCGGCTGGCGCGCAGGGCAGGGCCCAGGCCTTGTAGGGGATACTTGGCGTAACGTCCGGTGTCAGTGAATGTGTCAGTGATTGCTGCGCCGAAGCGTGCGAAACCCTGCGAGCCCCTGCAGTCGACTGACTCGATCTCCGGGACCTACCGACTGTCACGGAAAAGGCCTTGGCACCCACGGGACCGGCGATTCAGCGGCACGGTGCCCCCCGCTGCGGCCCCCTGCGAGGAGAGGGAGAATGGAGGCGGCACCCGGACTCGAACCGGGGAATAACGGATTTGCAATCCGTCGCCTTAGCCACTTGGCTATGCCGCCTCTCAGCGCTCTGAGGAGGATACCCCGCTGCCGGAGGGGGTCAAGGGAGTGGAAGAGATGGCTGATCAGAGGATCCGGGACCCTGACCCTTGGTGCGGGTTCGTGCAGGCTCTAGCCTAGGCGCACGGGGACGTGGCGGAATTGGTAGACGCATCGGACTTAAAATCCGAAGGGCCCATGGCTCGTGAGGGTTCAAGTCCCTCCGTCCCCACCAACTGGACAGCCGACCGCAGCCCCTCACCCCCACCTCCTCCCTTGGTCCCCACGCCCTCCCTCCCCGCCGATGGCAACGGCCAGGATCCGGCAACCGGCGGCTCACGGGGCAGAGATCGACGAGCCCTCCTGGGCCTGCTGGCCCTGGCTCTCCTGCCCCGGCTGATCATCCTGCTCGCACCCCACGCCGAGTGGAGCGTGCACGGCGAGGAGTACCACCGGGCCAACGTGGCCTGGGAGCTGCTGAACGGATCGACCCTGTCCCTGATCGACTACCAGTACGCCCCCTTCTTCGGCGGCTCCCTGGTGACCAGCGTGCTGGCTACACCTCTGTTTGCTCTCCTGGGAGTCAAGATGGTGGTGCTCAAGCTCGTACCGGTCCTCACGCATCTGGTAGCCGTGGGACTTCTGTTCTGCATCCTGCGACGCTGGGTCTCGCGGCGGTCGGCCTGGATCGCCGGCCTGCTCTTCGCCCTGGGCTCACCGGGCTACACCTACCTGACCACCATCGCCTGGGGCAGCCACCTGGAGAGCAACGCCCTGGGCCTGGGCTGCCTGTGGCTCATGCTGGATCTGCACGAGCGCGAGAGACAGCTGGGCCGGCGCCTGCTGCTCGGATTCCTGGGAGGGTTCTCGCTGTACTTCGGATTGCAGTGCGCGCTGTTCCTGCTGGCGCTCCTGATCGTCGATGGGTTGAACGATCGCGGAGTGTTCAGGCGACGGGAGTTCGCAGCCCAGGTGGCGGGCTTCGGCCTCGGCTTCAGCCCCTGGCTGATCTACAACCTGAAGAACTCCTTCAGCGGCATGGTGCTCTACGACCAGAGCCTGGCCCAGCACATTGACTCGGGGGGACCCACCTTCGGACGGTTGGGACAGATCGTCTCGCAGGCCCTACCCGGTTCCCTGGCCTTCGCAGACCTGGGGCCCCTGCCCGGTCGGGGCCTGGAGCTGGCGGTCTACGCCCTCCTGCTGGTGGCTTTCGGAGCCGGAGTGAACAGCTGGCGAGGGGGCAATCGGCCCCGGCCCTGCACGATGGCCATCATCTACGCCGTCACCTTCCTCCTCGCCTACAGCCTGAGTGATTTCCCCATCGCTAGTGGTGGAGAGATCATCTACGAATACCGGTACGTGGGTCTGCTGTGGCCCTGGGCCCTGATCCTGGTGGCAGTAGGCGCTGAACGGATCCTCGAGGCCCGTCCACGGTGGAGCACAGCAGGCCGGGGAATCCTGGGGGCCATCCTGGGGATCTCCCTGCTGGGCAGCGCCACGTCCTTTGCCGATCTGGACCGTTTCGGCACGGAGCTCGACCGACCCGCCATCGGGTTGATCGGTCACGGCAAGTGGTACGCCTGGCGCTGCTGTAACAAACCCGAGCTGCGGGAGCGGGTACTGGAAGGGGTAAACGCCCGACCACCCCAGGTAAGAAGGGAGATCTTCAGGGGCATGGGCCGCATCCTGCGCGACCTCTCGCAGTACGAGGAGGCTGACATGCCCGCCCCGTACACCCGCGGGAAACAAACCCTGGAGTGGTTCCGCGAGCGGGTTCCCGAGAAGTACCGCAACCTGTTCAAGGGCCGGGTCCCGCTGGGCACAGAACCACCAGCGGCAGCCGAGCCCGGGGATGGGGATTCACCCCCGCAATAGTCACAGCTACCCGTATCCTCTGCTTCCATGTTGATCCTCCCCTGCTTGTGCCTCGCCGTGTCAGCTCCCCTCCAGCCGGCGGTACAGGACGAGCCACCCATGAACGTCATCGTGCTCCTGGCCGACGACCTGGGCTGGATGGACCTGGGCTGCCAGGGCTCGACCTTCTACGAGACGCCGCACCTGGACGCCCTCGCGGCCAGCGGCATGCGCTTCACCCAGGCCTACGCGGGCGGGCCCGTGTGCTCCCCCACCCGCGCCGCGCTCATGGCCGGCAAGACGCCGGCGCGCATGGACACCACCGACTGGTTCGGCGCAGGCCGCGCGGGGAAGATGCTGCCCGCCGACTACGTCCCCCAGCTGCCCCTCGAAGAGGTCTCCCTGGCGGAGGCCCTGCAGACCCGAGGCTACCGCACCGCGTTCTTCGGCAAGTGGCACCTGGGCAAGGAGGGCTACTTCCCCGAGGACCAGGGCTTTGAGGTCAACGTGGGCGGCCACCACCGCGGCAGCCCGCCCGGTGGCTACTTCGCCCCCTTCAAGAACCCCAAGATGGAGGACAGCCCCCCGGGCACCCAGCTCACCGAGCGCCTGACCGACGAGGCCGTGAGCTGGATGGAGTCGGTGCACGAAGAGCCCTTCCTGCTCTACCTCTCCTGGTACGCGGTGCACACACCCCTGCAGACCAAGCCCGAGTACAAGGAGTACTACCAGCAAAAACGCAGCCAGCTGCCCGAGCAGGAAGGAGAGCCCTGGGGCCAGGAGCGGGAGCGCAAGGTGCGCCGCGTTCAGGACCACGCAGTCTACGCGGGCATGGTCCAGAGCCTGGACGAGAGCGTCGGACGGCTCCTGGGCCGGCTCGAGGAGCTGGGCCTGACAGGGCGCACCCTGGTGGTCTTCACCAGCGACAACGGTGGGCTCTCCACCTCCGAAGGGCACCCCACCTCCAACCTGCCCCTGCGCGGGGGCAAGGGCTGGCTCTACGAGGGCGGCATCCGCGAACCCATGCTGGTGCGCTGGCCCGGAGTGACGGACGCCGGCTCGGTCTGCCACACACCCGTCATCTCCATGGACGTCTACCCCACCGTCTTGAGCGCGGCCGGACTCGACCAGGCCCCCGAGCAGCACGTGGATGGCATGAACCTGCTACCTCTCCTGCAGGGGGGCACAGCCCCCGGTCGCGCCCTGTACTGGCACTACCCCCACTACGGCAACCAGGGGGCCGCGCCGTCGGGCGCCGTGCGCAGCGGGGACTGGAAGCTGGTGGAGTGGTTCGAGGATGGCACGACCGAGCTGTTCGACCTGGGTGCGGATCCGGGCGAGAGCCAGAACCTCGCAGCAGCTCAACCGGGACGCACGGCGGCTCTGCAAGCGGGCCTGGAGCGCTGGCGGAAGAGCGTGCAGGCCAGGATGCCCAGGCCCAACCCGAACTTCGGGAAGTAGAAGCGCTGAGCCCTGGCCCGAATCCGAAGCCTCTCCTGGTGGTAGCGACCTCCTGAGTCGTTACGAAATCACTTGGAAGCCTCAGGCTGCGGAGTAAGCGTCACCACACGGTCTATTTCTCTGACGGTGTAGAGTTGTCGCCGCCCGTCCTCGTCACGGCCATGGCCTGGGGGCCATGAGACCTCGACCTCGACCGTTCCCTCCCATGAATCATCGAGGTCCAAGGCGAAGTGCAGGAGACCGTCATTCTGGTTGCCCTCACCCGTCCCCACGACTAGATGCCGACTGAGGATCCGCTCCCCCTGCCGAATCCGAGCGTTTGCACCGATCACGCTGGCATGACTGAGCCCACCTGCCACGGGTGCTGCAAGCCTCAACTCCAGCCAGTGTCCTACCTCTCCGCGATTGACAAAGAGCTTCCCCGCGGTAACCAGGTCCATGTCACCATCACGGTCAAAGTCGGCCCAAGCCGCCTGGTATGTGGCCGGGAGCTCGCCGAGCCCGATGTCATCGGTGATGTCTTCGAACTCCCAGTCCCGATTATTCCGGTAGAGGACGGGGTTGTTCTGAAGGCCAAAGGAGGCGACCGGATACACCGTCGTAAAGAAGAGGTCCAGGTCTCCGTCGTTGTCGTAGTCACCAGCAGCCGGTGAAGCGTAGCTCTCCTGGTAAAACACTCCGCATGTGCCCTGATCCTCAAATGAGAAGCCGTCCGCCTCGCCCAATCCACGTAAGAAGCGCGACTTCGGTTGGTCGCCCCGATCATCCCTGTGCGCAAAGTTACCAGCGAAGAGGTCAAGCTGGCCATCATCATCGAAGTCTCCCCACGCCGCTCCAATGGAATGACCACCTTGGAAACCAGCAGAAGTCGCGATCACCCCTAGAGACTCTGCAACGTCCGAGAATCCGCCTGCGCCGTCGTTGCGCCAGAGCAAGTTCGGCTGGAGGCGGTAGTTGGAGACATAGACATCAACATCTCCGTCTTCATCAAAGTCTGCAGCTGTGACGCCGCGCGCTCTGTAGCGACCATCGCTCCAAACCAGAGCGAGCCCCTTTCCCTCCAGGTTCCGCAAAAGATGGTCTGGATAGGTGATGTTCTCCCCCCAATCTTCAAAGCCACCGACGTAGAAGTCGATCCAACCATCTTGGTCGAAGTCTCCAGCGGCAACCCCCCTGGAGCGCGTTCGCGGCAACCCCTCGAGCTCGAGTTCTTTGAAGGCCGCCGTGCCGTCATTGAGGAACAGGCGCTGACCGGCACAAGAGAAGAGATCAAGATCACCATCACGATCAAAGTCCACCAGGACGCCATCTGGAAGCTCCGCAGCCGCCCTGAACCGATCGCCTGAATCGTTTAGCCAAAGTCGGCCACCCGCGAGGAGGTCGCTCCAACCGTCACCGTTGCAGTCACCCCACGCCGCGCTCTCGCCGCTGCACTCAAGGCCCAGACTCTCGCTCAGATCTACGAAGCGGGCCTGATCCTGCACCTGGGACTGTGCGAAGAGCGACGAGCCAAGGAAGGCTATCCACGGGCATGCGTACGGGATTCGTCTCACGGGATCGCCTGGACGCTCGCTCCCCGTGGTACGCACGGCCCCGATCAGCCTCGCTCTTCGATCGGCACCCAGGGGGCATCGTGGACCCCCGTGTAGATCTGGGCGGGGCGGAAGAGGCGGTTGTCCTGGTGCTGCTCTTCGTAGTGGGCCAACCAGCCCACCATGCGCGCCAGGGCGAAGATGGGAGTGAAGGCGTCCGTGGGGATGCCCAGCTTCTGGTAGACGATGCCGCTGAAGAAATCCACGTTGGGGTGGATGCCGCGGTCGCCCAGATCGGCCACCACGGCCTTCTCAAGCTCGAGGGCCGTGTCGTAGAGGGGCGTGGAGCCGTGGGCTTCGAACAGCTCCCCGGCCAGACGCTGCAGGGTGTGGGCGCGGGGATCCTTGGTCTTGTAGACCCGGTGGCCGAAGCCCATGACCTTGCCACCCGTGTCTCGCTTGGCGGCGTACCACTCCTCCACCTGCTCGGCTCCACCGATGGCTTCCAGGGCCTGCAGGACGCGCTCGTTGGCACCGCCGTGCAGGGGACCGTAGAGAGCACCCACCGCGGAGCTGGCCACGGTGTAGGGACCCGACTCGGTAGAGCCCACCACGCGCGCGGCGAAGGTGGAGGCATTCATGGTGTGCTCGGCGTGCAGCACGAAGCAACAGTCAAGGGTGCGCTCGGCGATGGCGCTGGGCGCCTCACCATTGAGCATGTACAGGAACGCCTCGGCGGAATTGGATCCCTCCGTGGGCGCAAGATAATCATCCCCGCGGCGCAGACGTTCCAGGGTGGCGATCAGGGTCGGCGTGGCGGCGATCAAGTGCAGCACGGCTTCGCGCACGCTGGCGGGATCCTTGACGTCTACCTTGGGTTGGGTCATGGCCAGAGCGGCCAAGCCCACCTGCAGGCCGTTCATGGGGTGGCCGTTCTTGGGCAGGCTGCTCAAGGTCTGCACCACCGCGGGCTCGATCCCACGGCGGGCGGCCAGTTCCCCGCGGAAGGTCTCCAGCTCGGAAGCGGTGGGCAGGCGACCCTCCAGAATCAGGAAGCAGGTCTCCTCGTAGTTGGAGTGCTCCGCGAGGACCTCGATGCGGTGACCGCGGTAGGCGAGAATGCCAGCGGTGCCGTCGATGAAGCTGATGGAGGACTTGGCGGCGGGGATGCCAGCCAGGCCGGGTACGAGTACGGGGTCGGTCACAGTAGTGGGGTCTCTTGTGCAGGTCGTTGCTGGGGTTGCCGGGCGTCCTCAGGTGGGACTCGCCCGGGCATGATCGTCTATTTGCGCCTTCCGAGATAGTCCACAAGGAGGCGCGCACCCACGCCGCTGCCCATGGCGCCTCCAACCCATCCGCGGCCAGTAGTATTCCAGGCGGTTCCGGCGATATCCAGGTGGCTCCACTCCGTATCCGGGGACACGAAGTGAGCCAGAAAACCCGCGCCGGTGAGGGATCCCCCTCCCACGGCGGGGGAAGAGATGTTTGACAGATCCGCCATCCTGCCCCGCATGGCGTCCTTGTGGAGCTCGGTCAAAGGCATCGGCCAGCAGGCCTCCCCCACGGACTCGCCCGCCGCGACGAGCTCGTCGCGCAGCTTGGTGGTCGTTGGATAGATCGCCGTGTGCTCATGACCCAGCCCCACGATCACGGCACCTGTCAGGGTGGCCAGGTCGATGAGCGTGTCCGGCTTGATCTTCTTCTCCGCATAGCAGAGGGCATCGGCCAGGATCAGGCGACCTTCGGCGTCGGTATTGTTCACCTCCACCGTCTTGCCGTTCATGGCCTTGTGGATGTCGCCCGGCTTGGTGGCGATGCCATTGATCACGTTCTCGGAGGCGGGCACCAGACCGTGCACCTCCTGCGCAACGTCCAGGTCCCCGAGCGCGTGGAAGGCACCGAGCACCGCAGCGCCACCGGACATGTCGTAGCGCATCTCATCCATCTTGGCCGAGGGCTTGATGCTTATGCCGCCGGCGTCAAAGGTCAGGCCCTTGCCCACGAAGCACACGCGACCCTTGGATCTCTTGGCCTTGGGCTTGTAGGTCAGATGGATCAGGTAGGCGGGCAGGCTCGATCCCTGTGAGACCGACAGCAACAGGCCCATGCCGAGCCGCTTCATCTCCTTCTCGTCGATGATCTTGACGCTGATGCGCGCGCTGCGCTTGGCGAGCTTGCGCGCCTCGGCCACAAGCACCCGCGGGGTCACCTGATTGCCCGCGCCATTCTGCAGGTCGCGGGTGTACATGTTCGCAGCGGCCAGATGGGTGCCGCGCCTGGCACCCTTGCGGAAGGCCGCATTGCCACCGAGCAGATCGAATCGCTTGCAGACTTCCTTGGGCGCCTTGCCCTTGCCACCGGTGTACTGGTAGCTGCCCATCACCAAACCTTCGGCCAGGGAGAGACCGGCTTCGGCGGATCCACCGGCGAGAGCAGAAGTCTTGGAGTGCACCCAAAGAGCGCCCTTCGAGACCTTTTCTCCACGGGCATGGTTGGAAGCGGCGGCACCCGCGCGGCGCAGCTCCTCGGCGTCCACGTCTCCAGCAGGTCCCAGCCCCAGAAGCAGGACGCGCTTGGCTGGCCCCTTGACCGCCCAGGTGCTGGCCTGGGTGCGACGCTTGCCGTCGAAGCCGGTGAGGAAGCCCTTGGGCACCTCAACCCCCTTGGGCAGGTGGACGCGCTGGCCCTGACAGACGAGCACGGCCAGGAGGGGCGTGGTCGGCAGGCTGGCGGGGGCGGACTTGGAGGTGAGCTTCATGGGCTGTTGTATTGGAGAGAGGGCAACGCGCGATCGCGTGATTACATGTCAACGTATTTGGGTCCGCCGCCACCTTCGGGCACGAGCCACTCGATGTTCTCGTAGGGGTCGGCGATGTCACAGGTCTTGCAGTGCACACAGTTGCTGGCATTGATGACGACAGAGTCCGCGCCCTCGGGCCACTCGTATACCGCGGCCGGGCAGAAGTGCTGGCACAGGTTGCCATACTCCGCTGTGCAGCGCTCCACGCAGATCGTCGGGTCGACGACCAGCAGGTGCGAAGGCTGGTCCTCCTCATGGATCGCGCCCGACAGGTACACGTCGGTCAGCTTGTCCATGGAGTCCGCGTCGTTGAACTTGGGCTTCTCCAGCTTCGCCTGGGCCGCACTCTGCATGCAGGCGTGGTCCTCATGGCCCGGGCGTCGGGCTTGCAGACCCCGCCCTCCCGTGACCCGCTGCACGGCGAAATCCAGCATGCCGGTGGAGACTCCGCTGGCAAAAGCCTGTCGGTAGTTGCGCACGCCCCACAGCTCGTCCTTGGCCCAGGACGCCTCGAACAGCTCGCCGTATCGGGCGAGACCCTGGGCGGACGTGTCACCGGCCTGCAGCGCGTCGGCAATCGCCTCGGCGGCGAGCATGCCGGACTTGATCGAGAGGTGGATCCCCTTGAGGCTGGCGGCGTTCAGGAAGCCTGCGCTGTCCCCCACGAGCACGAAGCCATCCCCGAAGAGCTTGGGCATCGAGTAGTAGCCCCCTTCGGGAATCGTCTTGGCCCCGTAGCGCAACACCTCTCCGCCCTCCAGCAGAGGACGGATGCGCTCATGCTGCTTCCACTGCACGAACAGAGCGTGGGGATCGAGGGACGCATCCCCATGATCCAGGCCGACCACGAAGCCGATCGAGATCTGGTCGGGAGCCACACCGTAGACCCACGAGCCGCCGTAGCCGCCAGCGTGGAGCGGATAGCCGCCCGTATGGAAGACCTTGCCGTGCATCTCGCGTCCGACCTCTTCACGCACGCGCCACAGCTCCTTGATACCGGTGCCGTAGGTCTGGGGGTTCTTGCCGGCGTAGAGGGCGTGTCGGGTGAAGAGCTGCTTGGCGAGACTGCCGCGGGTGCCTTCGGCGAAGACCGTCACCTCCGCTCGCACCCGTGCACCGGCCTCGAAGTTCGCCTTGGCGCTGCCATCCTTGGCGATCCCACCGTCCCGCACATCGATCCCGACCACCCGCTCGCCCTCGTAGAGAGTCTCCGACGCAGGAAAGCCAGGCTGGATCATGATCTCGGCCTGCTCAGCCTGCTCGGCCAACCAGCCGACGACCTGATTCAGGCTGACCATCAGGTTGCCGTGGTTCTTGAGCTGCGGCGGACACAGGGGCCCCTTCATGGTCCAGTGCTTCCCGCCAGGGCGCAGCCACTCGGCCCAGTCGTCCCCAACTTCGGAGATCACCGGGAAGCCGCGCTCACGCCAGTCCGGGAACAGGTCAGAGATGCCCCGGGGATCCATGACCGCGCCGGAGAGGGTGTGGTGCCCGATCTCCTTCGCCTTGTCGATGACGAGGATCTCCTTGTCCCCCATGCCGCGCTCCTCGAGCAGGCGCTTGAGATGGATCGCACAGGAGAGGCTCGCCGGTCCCGCGCCCACCAAGAGGACGTCGACGGGCAGCTCTTCGCGCTCGACATCCGGAAGGTTGAGGGAGGTGGGATGGTGACTCATGCTTGAAAGGCCTCTAGGGCCCGGTTCCCACGGGAAACGGGCCGAGCAGGATACCAGCAGGCCCCCAACGGCGTCCAGATCGCCGCCCTATCCACGGGGCGAAAGGTATCGGTCACGCTGAGACCCGCCCGCCCGGGCGGGCGCCGTCAGGAGCGCTCGCCGATCCAGTGCTGCCCGTCCTGGTAGACCTCTTTTTTCCACACGGGCAAGCGTTCTTTCAGGGACTCGATCAGGAAACGCGCTGCAAAGAAAGCCGCCTCACGATGGGGGCTGGCCACCGAGATGACGACCGAGGGCTCCCCCACGCCCACCCGGCCCGTGCGGTGCACGCAGAGCATCCGCAGGGGTTCGGTTTCTCCGCCCTCGCCGCCAAACAACTCGGGATCCTCCAGGGCCGAGCGACAGTCCTTGAAGATACGCCCCATCTCCGGACCGGTCATGGCCTCAAAAGCCTCGTAGTCGAGCTCGACCACGTCCCGCTCACGATTGTGGTCCCGGGTGACGCCGGTGAAGGTCACCACGGCACCGCAAGCGGGATGTTGGACTCGCTGGGCCAGCCGGCCGGGGTCGATGGGCTCTGCGCTGAGTTCGAACAGGCCCGCAGCCAGGCGGACGTCTTCATCGCCCGGGTCGGCCTGCCCGCCCGATACGGGGGGCAGGAGTGCCAGCCGATCCCCGCCGCAGAGGAGGTGGCCGTCCGGGACGTAGTCGGTCCCCAGAACCCCCGCCACGGAGGTCAGGTCTCCCAGCTCCGGATGTCGACGTCCCAGCTCCGCCTTGAATTGCCCCACACTCAGGGGCTCGGACAGGTCGTCCAGCACCAACTCATCCACTCCAGCCCGCTCACGCAGGCCGGCGAAGAACAGAACAGTCAGCTGCACAGGCCCTGGTCGAGAACTAGAAGGGCGTGTCGTCAGCTTCGAGGAAGCCGGGGCCGGAGCCCTCGCCGCCGCCAGCGTTTCCACCACCGCCAGCGTTTCCGCCGCCGTAGTCACCATAGCCGCCGCTCGAGGCCCCAGCGGGCTCGCGCTGAGCTTGACCGCCACCGCCACCGCCACCGCCATCCCTGGAACCGCCGACGAACTCCCAGTTGTTGGCGACCACGTACAGCTTGCTGCGTTTCTGTCCGCTGTTCTTGTCCTCCCAGGTGTCCAGGCGCAGCTCCCCCTCAAGGAAGGCGCTGGCGCCCTTGCGGTGGTACTTCTCGAAGGCCTCGCCACGCTTGCCGAAGATGGTGACGTCCACGAAAGTGGGCTCTTCGCGCCACTCGTCGGTCTGGCTGTCCTTGAAGCGGCGGTTCACCGCCAGGCCCACCTTGCAGATGGCCATCTGGTTCTGGGTGAAGCGAATCTCGGGGTCCCGGGTCAGGTTGCCCATCAAGATGACTTTGTTGAATGAGGACATGATCTAGCGTCTCCTGTTGTTCTGAGGCTTTGGTTATCGCGTAAGGCGTATCAATTCGGGAGATCTTCTCCGACGTGATCTGGTCAGCGCCGCCCCCTCGGGACCCCGCTCACCAAGGGTCCATGCTAGCGAAACCGAGGGCAGAAGTCATGCCGTTTGGGGCATTGGCCCATGGGCAGATGCAGCGTAGAATCGGCGTGTTCCCCTATCCCCACCGACCATGACTCCACCGCAACCCGCCTCCCCCGACACCAAACGCCCCAGCGGCCGTGAACGCCGCCAGTGGGACAGAGCCAAGGCCGAGTGGCCCGTCATGCTGCAGCTGGAGGACGGCGCCCACGAGGCCAAGATCCGTGACGTCTCCCGTGGTGGCGTGTGCTTCTTCCTGGACCGGCCCGTGCCGGAGATGACCGTCCTGCAGATGGACTTCGAGCTGCCCGTGGCCAGCGGGGTGCGACGCATCCGAGGCCAGGGGGTGGTCGTGCGCTGCGAGCGCATCAGCCAGGCCCTCGACCACTACGAGATCGCCGTCTTCACCCAGGAGATGGCCGAGCCCGACCGGGACACCATCGAGACCTACGTCAAGGCGCGGCCCGAGGGCCAAGAGGTCTAGGCCCCCAGGACAAGAACGCGCGGGATGCCCGCCAGATCTTGTTCCACCCTCGCTTCCGGGTCCGCCTGTCGGCCCAGCTCCAGGGCCGCAGGGCCCTGTTCGTGGCCGAGCTCCACCAGCATCAGGCCTCCGCTCCGGAGCCAACCCCGAGCGCCCTGGGCCAGGGAGCGCACCCAGTAGTGCACGTCATCCTCGGGCGCAAAGAGGGCGCCCGCAGGCTCGTGGTCCCGTACCTCGGGAGCCAGGGACTCTCGCTCGGCGGGGTTCACATAGGGCGGGTTGCACACGATCAGATCCCAGGGGGCACCATCACCGGCGGCCTGCAGCCCATCCTGCTCCAGCCAGGTCACCTCGGCGTCGAGGGAGGTCGCGTTCGCGCGCGCCACCTCGAGCGCCTCACCTGAGACGTCCACGGCATGCACGGTGGCAGAGGACACCTCCAGGGCCAGGGTGATGGCCAGGCAGCCGCTGCCCGTCCCGATGTCGAGGATGCGCGGGGCCTGCTCGCGATCGGCCAGATGATCCCGAGCCAGGTCCACGATCAACTCCGTCTCCGGACGCGGGATCAACACCCCGCTGCACACCCCAAATGACCGCCCGTAGAACTCCCGGGCGCCCGTGATGTAGGCCACCGGCTCCGTGGCGGCACGACGCTGGAGCAGGCTGCGGGCACGGACCAGCTCCTCCTCGGCCACGGGCTCCTCCAGCCTCAGCAGAAGGTGCAGCCGATCGACCTCGAGGGCGTGGGCCACCAGGAGATCCGCATCCAGGCGCGCCTCCTCGACCCCCTTGCGCTCCAGAAAGGCACGCGCACGCTCCAGCATCTCGCCCACGTTGCGCGGGCGCTCGGCGGTCTGGGAAGAGGAGGCCGAGGGAGGCCCCGTGTCCCCGCCCTGGGCGCTCACGATCTCACGCCTTCTTGTTGCCCGGGCCCTTGCGGCCGACTTTCCTCTTGGGCCCACTGCTGCCACCGGCAGCCCGCTGGGCCTCGCGCTGGGCCTTGCGCTCGGCGCGTTGGGCCTCACGCTTGATGTCACCATCCACCTTGGCCTGTTTCATGGCGATGTACATGGCGTAGATGGCCATGCAACCACCA
>PVBE011814238.1_pt1 | contig 14590 bp, 3 predicted proteins | sample 1631181 | NCBI WGS metagenome assembly PVBE01 (sample SAMN08397723, study PRJNA350692) | Marine metagenome, whole genome shotgun sequencing project. | isolation source: water | place: Pacific Ocean | collected 2012-04
AACACAAGGACTGTTAAGTGCTCAAGGAAAACTTCAAGACAATTTCTACTATCAGAACTTTTCTTATGTAATTAAGACTGATGTTGATATTGCAACATATCGTAATAAAATAACCGATCTTTGTCATCCAGCTGGATTGTCGATGTTTGGTGAGGTGGCAATGTATCTTTCGGGTGTTTCTTCATTATTTGGAAATGGTGTAAGGAATATTAATACTCTTCAAGCCAATACATCACAAGTTGCAAATACAGAAAATGTTCCGTCTTATAGAACTCATATAATTACACATGCGAATCAGAATACGGCTTCACAAAATAATCGAGTATCATTTTCTTCAACTCCAAACCTTATTCTTACTCCACCAGTTGCAATAGACAATAAGATGGAGTTTCCAGGCATAAATTATGATTTACTCTTAGAACAAGAGGGTGGAGGAATTGCTGTAGAATTATCTGGTGATACTATTGGATTAGAGTCACAAGAATCATTACTGTATGGTAGACAGTTAATGACTGAACATGGTACTAATATTCTTATTCAAGATAACGGCCCTGGTGATGCAATAACTAGACAGTTTATGACAGATGAGAATGCTGGAGCTGACCCCGGCCTCTTTACATATGTCCAAACCTCAGCTAATTTAAACTCTCAAGATAGTGATATGAGAGATGTGAAGTTTAATAATGATGGAACTAAAGTGTTTATGTTAGGTAGGGGTAGTGATGGAGTTTATGAATATTCATTATCAACAGCATGGGATGTTTCAACATTAACTTTTGTTAGGCAATTAAATATTGGGGCGCTGGTGGCTGCAGATAGTGGTCGAGAGATAGCGGGGAATAGTATAGAATTTAATTTAGACGGAACTAAATTGTTTGTGCTAGGTCAATCTGATGATGATGTTAATGAATGGGCTTTAAGTACTCCTTTTGATCTTTCGACGGCAACCTTTACAGATTCTTATGATATTAGTTCTCAAGAAAATAAGCCTTATGGTATGGCATTTAATAATGATGGAACTAAAATGTATGTTTGTGGTTGGACAGGAGATGACATTAATGAATATACATTAACAACAGGGTTTGATGTTTCGACAGCAACATATTCTCAAAGATTTTCAACAGAAGGAACAGGACGCAGTAATCCAAATGCAGTGCAATTCAATGCAGATGGAACTTTCATGTATGTTTTACAGGGTGATACCAATGCTCGTATTCAAGAATATAAATTAGCAACTGCATTTGATATTTCAACAGCATATCATACAAATAGAGTTTTTGATGGCCATCACCAGCACGAAAACAGAGCAAGAGGTTTCTGTTTTGGTGATAATTATTCTAAGTTATTTATTACTGGTTGGCGTGGAGATGACATTAATGCATATACTGTAAATTATGCTCAATTAGGTGCATCCTTTGAGACTGAATATGAATCTTTACTCCAAGAAGATGATGTTTCCAAATTCTTATTTGAAGATTATTACGATACCATAATTCAAGAGGATGGTTCAGAAATCCTATTAGAAGATCAAGATGGTAGTAGTGATTATCTATTATTTGAACCTCTAGAAGCTGATGCTTGGATTCTTTCTGAAGACGATGCAGATTCTTTCCACATTGTACAAGAAGACAATGTTCCAATATTTAATATATTATTGGAAGATGCAAGTGGTAGTGGAAAAATACTTTATGAAGCTACTACTCCATATCTAGATCCTACACAAACTGCAAATACTTTTATGTTGGGTGTAGAGCCTCAAGTAATAGATGCTACTAATTATCTTCTTCTTGAAGCTGTTCCAGCAATTTATGATACAAAAATTACAGTCACAGATCGTGATGAGGAACGTGGTTTCTTAATACCAAAGATTGAATTTCCAGAAGAGGAATTGGGTGCAGTTCATATTGATATGGGTTTTGGAAGTCAGTTAAGATTAGAAACTGATCTTTTTGATACTATTCAACTTGAATACTCACTTCAGATGGATCTTCTCACAGAAGATGGACAACCTTTAGTAACGGAAAGTCTGGATAATAAATTTATTGTATCAGACTTATTTCATGGTTCGGCTGGTGAAACAGGAGATATCCTACTTGAAGATGGTGGCCTAGTTCTTAATGAAACTCAATCCATAGACATAGAGACAGATGGTTTTGATTTTGACTTGTTGATGCTTGAAGATACGAATGGAATGTTCCCTGTCTATTTGGCAATGGAAGATACCATGACTGATGAGGTGATTAGTGACCATTTAATTACCATTGTTCCAGGCTCAAGAGAAGAACATGCTGATGAATTTCAACTTTTAACAGAACATTCTACTGGTGAATCAAGTGGTGGGTATACTATTACCCATAGTGAATTGGTTACAGAAGGTGGAGATAAATTAGTTGGTGAATCTGCTCAGGATGCTTTAGGAATTTCTGCTCAAACAAGAATGGCGGGGCCAAAATATGCATCTGGAAAAGGTGAAGCAGTAGCTGGATTCGTTCAGAAACTAGAGGGAACAGCAACATTCAAGAGTGGTGATGATTATGAACTATTGGCTGAGGATGGAAAAAGGTTTATAACTGAGGATGATCTTGAACTTGATAATTTATTATCGGAAGCTGGAGATATATTTGTAGACGAAGCTGATGTAAATAGAAAACTATCATCTGAAAGGGGTGACCCTGCAGATGGAGAGTCTTTTGTATTCTTGAGAGCGAGTTATGATAGAAAATCAGAGGTTATAGGAACAGGAACATTCTTTGAAACAGATTTTAATGCTCCAATAGTTCTTGAAGATAGAACTGGTGTTATTGAATTGGAAGATAGTACTTCTCAGGAAGAATTAATAGTATTAGAGAATTCAACCGATAGAATTTTTGAATATATTTTGGCTGAAGATGGTCAAGCTTTTGATAGAATTGCTCATGAGAATTATGATGTTAATGAAACCAAGAGAAGACTAGTCCACCAAGAATACTTAGATATCATTATAGATGAATCAAGCATTGCACTTGAAGAAGATTTTAAAATGCAACTGGAAGATTATTGTAGTACTCCTAATATGCAAACACTTGTCGCAGAAAATGGAGATAATCTCGAACTCGAACACTTGGAAACTACATTCTTTGGAGATGAAAGATTAATAGCTATAGAGAACCTTGCAAATGAAAGAGAGTTGACTATTTCAGATTTTACACCAAATCTTGCATTAGAAACTGATTTGTATGTGGCTCCAGAAAGTATAATTCTTGAAAGTCACACAACATGGACGGATGATGCTGAATTCGGATTAATTCTAAATGAAGATGAATCGTTAATTGCTGCAGAAAGAACAGATTCAGATGGGGCACAGGGTTATATTCTCCATGAAGAACACTACGCTCATGAATTTAATGAGGGAACAGTTACAGTCTTAAATGATTATGATCCAGATGGTAGTCATTCTGCAAATCAATCTACTATCGAAATTCAATTAGATGGAAATACAACATTTCCACATGGTGTTAGATCAAGTAATGCTAAGATTGTATTTCATTCGATAGATGATTCTGCTGATGTTGTAAGTGTCGGTTCTCCATTAATGGGTGATGAGAGTAGTGTAAAGGAACATATAATTCAAGCTGATTTCGGTTCATTCTTATTGGAAGATGGAAGTGGTGTTTTATTGGATGATGCCGATGGAGACAAAGTTAAGAGAGATTTAGGATTTACTACATCTCAGAATTATGTGTTAAGATATGGAATTGCAGAACGGAATGAATCTGATGTTAATTTCTTGAAGGTGGAGGAAAATACCTCAGTAACATCTTCTGATACACCAGATTATTGGCAGTATACTATTAATGGATGGAAGAGTACAATAAATGCAGATACTACCATGACTTCTGCAGAATTAAAAGAACGAGTCGGAAATGATATCGTTATGGAAGACGGAGAACGGCTCTTGACTGAGGATGGAGAAGTGACTCAAGACAATTTAACATTGTTACTTGAAGATGATAATTATTTGAACATGGAAGAGAATGATTCTCTTCTACTTGAAGAGGTTGATTACTATCATCCTTCTAAGATGCTTCAGTATGAAGAACAACTTTACAGGATAGATTATATAGCCAATAATACCTTTTTCAAGGTATCTACTGGTGAAGAATTGTATCCTATTTTAGACGCAACGATCAAGACTTATACGCAAGAGGCGGTTTCGTCTTGACTAAATATATAAGAACAATAATCTCAATAAGTTTTTTTGGAGGAATTTAGATGCCTGCTTTAGTAACTAATAAATTTCGTATCCACAATGCGAAACAATTTGTGGAAGCATTTGATGAGGTGTCCTATACTTCGGGCGGTACAGTTACAGACTCGAGCGGGCTCCTCAATACAAATATGTACCTATTCATAGGTAAAACAACCGCATGGTCGGATGATAGTACACCACCATCTCCTACCGATGCCGTAGCGAATACTCACTACGAACACTGGCGAGACATGATCGCAGCTAAGAAGGTTACTTCTTCAGATGTATCTCATGTAGTACCAAGAAAAAATTGGACTAATAACACTAGTTATTTCGCTTACACTCACCAAAATGCAGATCTTTTTAGTCAAGACTTTTATGTAATGACAGATGAATTTAATATCTACAAATGTCTTGCTAATAATGATACAACTTCTGCTGGTGCTGTTGGTACTACATCAACTGTAAAACCAACTGGAACTGGAACAAGTCTCATTAAGACTGCAGATGGTTACCAATGGAAATTTATGTATCAAATTTCAGCGGCTGATGCTTTGAAATTTGTTACACCAAATTACATACCAGTACAGACAGTAAGAAGAGGAAATGGTTATCTTGCTAATACTAACGATAGTTCACCTGGCCAGAATCAGTACGATGTGGAAACAGCCGTAGCTGCAGCTGGTGGTGGTAATGGAGCTATTGAAGTTATTCAAATTACCACAAGGGGTGCTGGATATATGGGTGAGGTAGGAACTGTTTCGGGTTCACCTACCACTTCATCCGTAACTATTTCTGGTGCTACTTCTGGTTTTCAAAATGACCAGATTGTAAACTCAGACATATATTTCACAAGTGGAACATATAATGGTAAGGGTGGAACTATTACAGATTACAACCATAGTACAAAAGCTGTAACATTTACACCGGCATTAGCTGGTGCACCAACTAATGGTGATGGATATGCTATTGGGCCAAAGGTTGTTATTTCTGGTGATGGACAAGGAGCAAATGCGAGGGCTACAGTCAATACTACAACTGGTGGTATTAATGCAGTAGCTATTGTTGACTCAGGTAATAATTATTCAAATGCAACAATTTCTATCGTTGCAAATAATACTGGATTATCAATTACACCAACATCTTTAACTCCTATTGTCGGGCCAGTGGGTGGTCATGGGGGAGATGCGGTTAAGGAATTGGGTGGATATTATGTCCTCACCAATGCAAGACTTGAGTATTCAGAATCAAATAATTTTACGACAAATAATGATTTCCGTAAAGTGGGTATTGTAGCTCAACCAGAGTTTGCTAATGGTGATGTTGCTACATCGTCTGTTGCAGACCAAGCCACAACAATCGTTCTTAAATCATGGAATGGAACTCAGTATTCTGCTGACGAATTGATAACTGGTTCTGTTTCTGGAGCAACAGGACGAGTTGTAGACTTTACAGGAAACAATACACTTAGATTAACAGATGTTATTCCTGCTGGAAATTCAACCACTCTTGGTTTTGATGGAATCATGGGAACTTTTATTTCCAATGCTACTCATCAAGATACCATTTCCGCTAACACAACTGGTGCTGGTGGTTCGGGTGCATCTGCAACTGCAAATGGTGCAGGAGCAGTAACTGGTGGAGATTTGAAAAAATTTAGTGGTGATGTTTTGTATGTAGAGAATCGTTCTCCTGTCACAAGAGCATCAGACCAGATAGAGGATGTGAAACTTATTATAGAATTCTGATTATCACAATTTATTTTAGGAAAATATAAATGGCACTTTCTACAGATTTCGATGTCGATCCGTATTATGACGATTATAGTGAGGATAAAGGATTTTATAGGATTCTTTTCAGACCAGGCTATGCCGTTCAGGCTAGAGAAGTAACACAACTTCAGACTATTTTACAAAAGCAAATTGAAAGATATGGAAAACATATTTTTGAAGATGGTAGTATAGTTTTAGGTTGTGACCTTAATTATGATAATCAAGTTAAATCTGTAAAATTAGAAACACAATTTGCAGGTGCAGATTTAACCATTAATAGTTTTTCTGATACAATTATAACTGGTGGAACATCCACCGCCAGGGCAAAAGTTGTTGGTACTGCTGCTTCTACAGCAACAGACCAACCAACTTTGATGGTTCAATTTTTAGATGATACTGAATTTTCAGATGGTGAAACTCTTACTGTAACAGGAACTACAACTCAGGCAAATACAGTTAGTGCAACTGGAGCGTCTGGTGTTGCTGATGCAGTCGGAAATGGTGCCATTATTAGTTGTGAGTCTGGTGTATTTTATACTGGTGGATATTTTATATTCAAATCTGCAGAAACATTAATCTTAGAGAAATATAGTAATACTCCATCATATAGAATTGGATTTGAGACTGCGGAATCTATTGTAACACCTGAGGCGGACAATACACTTTTAGATCCAGCTCAAGGGGCTTATAACTATGCTGCTCAAGGTGCAACAAGATATAAGATAGCACTAAATCTTAGTGCAAAAACATTTACCGCTGATGATGAAGTCGAAGCTGCTGCTGATGCAAACTTTTATCAGTTAATGAAAGTGGATTTGGGTAAGCAGGTTGACTCAGTAAAATATCCTACATACTCAGAATTAGAACACACATTAGCTAGAAGGACTCATGATGAATCTGGTGATTATACTGTAGCTCCCTTTAATCTTGAAATGGCAGATCATCAAGGAATTACTGGTAGAGTTTCAAATACTGATGTTTCAGCAGCGGCTGTAAATCTAAAAGGTATTGGAACTGATTTCTTAAATGAAGTTAAGGTTGGTGATGTTATTCGGTTGAGTAGTAATACAGCTCAAACTGCAACTGTAGCTACTATCAGTACCGCAAATACGTTGGCAACTTCTACACAATTACAAGTTCAGAATGGTAATACTATTATTTCTTTTGAGAATAAATTTTCTGCTGGTCTAGAGCCTGGAAAGGCTTATGTCAAAGGTTACGAGTATGAAAGTGTAGGTACACAATATGTCACAGTCGAAAAAGGAAGAGATACTAGAACGGAAGAATCTGCGGGGATATCAACATCAATAGGAAATAAACTTAATATCAAGGATGCAAATGGATTCTTTGATATTGCTTCTCATAGAATTGTAGATCTCCATTGTGGAAATGTCGCTTCTCAAAACGTAGCTGGGTCTGGAACTACTACAACTAGTGGAACAGACGCACACTTCAAAACAGAATTTAAGAAGTCACTTTCACAAACAATGATTGGAACAGCTCGTGTAAGAGATATGGATTTTCTTGCACTATCTTCCAATACTGGAAATACTACTCATTCTCATTCCGATTATGTTTTATATCTTTATGACATAAGAACATCGAACAACAAAACTGGTACTGTTACAGATATATCAAAAGCTATACATCCAACTGTAGATACAGTTGACTTTGATCCGTCTTCTTTGGATGCAACTGCAAAAACATTTGAAGTACATAAGGATAAAATAGTAATTGGAACAGCAAATACTGGTAACACTTCAGCGACCAATTATCTAACTGGTGGAAATTCAGCTAATACAGATTATCAAAAACTCGCTCAAATTGATGATGCATATATTGGTGCAACAATTAAGGTTACTGTTCCAGATGTAAACTTCTTTCAAGGTGAAGATAATACTTCCTCTGGTGCAGCCGCAGATGCAATTTATAGTATCGCTCTAGAACATCCATCTTATATAACTGGTGATGGACAAGATTTTTCTACTGGTAGACTCGTTCTTGAAGCTAATGATGGTGCTTCTCCAACTAATTCTAATTTGGAATCATCCATCACTTCCGAAACTTATACCAGAAAAGTCATTGACCATACAGTACAAAGAAATAATATCATTTTAAAACTAGACAAAGATTTAGACAGGCGTCCTACATTTGTCGCTAACACAACTGGTGGTGCTACAGATACACATTTAAATACCACTTATGATGTTTCATTTCAAGCAAAGGATATTAGGTCTGTTTCGATTTCTAATAGTGCATCTGGTACTACAGCTACAAGAAGAATTGCCTTTGGTGATGTAGATGAACTTTCAAAATTTGGTGGAGAAAGTAAGGATGTATTTGCCAATACTATAATTGGTGAGACTCAGTTAAATTCTCTTATTTATCCAATACCAAATCAACCAGTAAAGTCAGTAACAAGTTACGAATATACATTTAAGACAACTGCAAGTGGATCTGCAAATCCAAATTTGGTATTAGTTCCAACTGGTAACTCTAAATTTAATGTTACTGGTACACTTTCAACTACACAAGCCGAAGAGAATTTTATAGTCGTAGTTAATAATAGTGGAACGGATGCAACTTTATCAAATGGACAATATTTAAGTTTCAGTAATACAGATGGAAAAAGTAGAAGTATTGACATTTCATCAAATGCTACACAGGCCACAATTAAGGCTAATACTTCAGCATCTGTTTCTTTAAATGTCATCTATACTGCAAAACAAGTCATTACTCAAAGTGGTACTGCAACAGATATCAAAACGAAAACTATACTCGCAGGAAACTCCACTCATTCATTTGCGGGATCAAATTTAGATGGTCAGGTTGATAAGGGTCAATATAATGTTACAAGTCCTACAAAAACTCCAGATGTAAATCTTGAGCTCCCTGTCGCCGATGTTTTCAATATTGTAAAAATTATAGATTCTGGTGATCCAAGTACAGCAGTATCTAATGCTATGGTTACCGCAACAGCAAATAACATTGCAAGTTCTTATACTCTGGACAATGGACAGACAGATAACTATTATGGACATTCTAGTATTAGACTTAAGCCAGGAATGAACACTCCAAAAGGTCAGATTTTAGTCATTTATGATTACTTTATACATGCTGGTCAAAAAGGTGCATTTACAGCAGACTCATACAATACCGCAATAAATCAAACTTACAATGGTGGAACAAGTACATTTACATATTCCACAATTCCAGATTATGTAAGTCCACTAACTGGTGAAACAGTAAAGTTAGCTAGTGCTATAGATTTTAGACCATTAGTTCCTGAGAATACAGCTTCGGTATCACAAAATATTATTTCAAATACTGCATCTATATCTACATCTTTGATGATGACGCCAGACTCAGACACTACTACTCTTTTGACATATCAATATTATCTTCCAAGAATTGATAAATTGGTTCTCACAAGGGATAGGACATTTGAAGTTCTTAAAGGGGTATCTGATAAGAATCCTGTGGCTCCACCAGATGATGATGATTCAATGACACTTTATACTCTCAGTATTCCTGCATACACTTATGCACTAACTGATATTGAAACAAGATATATTGACAACAAGCGTTTCACTATGAGAGATATTGGTAAGTTGGAAAAGAGAATTGAAAGATTAGAATATTATACATCTCTCAATTTCTTAGAGAAGGAAACTGCAGCAAGAAGTATTACAGGAAATAATGCTAAGGACACATTATTCAATTCTACTGGTGACAGATTTAAGAATGGAATACTTGTAGATCAATTTGCAGGTCATTCAGTTGGAGATGTAAGTTTAGACGATTATAAGGCCTCGATTCATTTTGAAAAGAGACAACTTAGAGCTCCATTTTATTATGATAATTTTAGATTTACTTTTGATTCTACGAATAGTAATAACGTGACTAAAACAGGAGACTTAATAACTCTTCCATATTCAAATACTACTTTTATAAATCAACCACTTAATGGTGGAACTACTAAACCGAATTCATTTAATATTTTAAATTGGATTGGAAGTACTCAATTAGATCCACCTTCAGATACATGGTTTGACTCTTCATCTTCTGTAGATGTTACAGTAAACCTTGAGGGCCATCATGATAACTGGGCAATAGGTTCTAATAGGTCTGGTTTTGGTACTCAATGGGATGATTGGTCTGTCAACTGGACAGGGAAACAATTAAATCCAGAACCAAATACTGCAGTGGCAAATTCTGGTGCTACATCATTTGGAACAAGAAGTGCAAAGACTATTGATCAAGGAAAATCAAAATTTGGAATACAATCTTCTGATCCAGTAGAAACTATTATCAAAACAGTAAATAACAAAAAGGTAGATCAGAGTGTAGTTCCAAAAATTAGAAATCAAAATATATCATTTGCATCCAAAGGTTTAAAACCTCTGTCAAATGTCTATGTCTTTGTTGGAGATACAGACATGAGTGCTAACACAGAACCAGCAAAGAAACTGATTCTTAGTGCGGCAAATGGTGCATTTCAAAATGGTGAACTCATTAAAGATTCTGCTAACAATAGAGGTATTATAAGAATAACATCTAATACTGTTAGTAATGTAGCTACTCTATTCATTACAGATATTACAGGAAACTCAGCTGCAACTCATGGATCACCAGTTACTTCTCAAAATAATAGAATAACAAATTCTGCAATTGGATTTGCAGCCGCTAATGTGGTAACAGGATTAACTACTGGTGCTAATGGTACTATTGGTTCTATCGTGGCAAATACAAGAGGTATTTTGGCATCTGGTGTATCTAAAATGAGAACAAACGAGCAAGGCGAAATTGCAGGTGATATTAGTATTCCTGCTGGAACTTTTAGAAGTGGTGATCGTCTTGTAAGAATTGTAGACCACGCTAATAATGAAGTTGCAAGTAGTACAACTGTAGCTGAGACATTCTTCAAGGCGAAGGGATTATTACAAAATAGAGAACAACTTGTCGTTTCTACCAGAGAACCAATTATCCGTAGAGACTCCGTAACTAGTGAAGAAATTACTAGAGATGCAACAAAAAGAGAAAGTGGAGTTAGTAATTTCTTAAATCCATTAGCTCAAACATTCTTTGTTGATGCAAATCGTTATCCTTTAGGAACTTTCCTTAGAAATTGTTCTTTGTTTATTTCATCGAAAGATACTAAATTACCACTTACGTTACAGATAAGGCCTGTTATAAATGGATTTCCAAGTGCTTCTGCTATTATTCCTTTTTCAGAAGTAACGAAAAATCCAGACGATATAACAGCTAACACTACTGCAACAGCTACTATTTTTGCTTTTGATTCCCCAGTATATCTTCCAACTGGTGAATATGCATTAGTGATATTAGCTAATAGTTCAGAGTATCAATTACATAGTGGTGAAGTTGGAAGTAACGTAACTGGAACTTCCAGAAAAATTACACATCAACCTTATGTTGGATCTTGTTACACAGCTTCTAATAGTGGTGAATATAAAGCAAATCCAAATTTAATGTTGAGATTTAAACTTGAAAGGTGTGAATTTACTGGGGCCCAGATTACAGGTGCTAATAACTTTGCAGTTCTCACATCTCATGCAAATGGTGCCTCTGGAAATACTGCAAATGTAAAATATCAAACTTTTAAGACTACTGGATCTACTATTAATTTTAGTAATACGGCTATGGCGTTTCAATATAAGTCTTATGACACATCAAATTCAGCTGTAGGTTATACTGATTTTACTATAGATCAAAATATTATATTGTCAAGTGGTAGACAAATGACCAGTAGTACAAACGGAATGTTTTCAATAAATGCTTCAATGGCCACATCCGATAGTCATGTTTCCCCTGTCATTGACATTGACAGAATGAGTATGATTACAATAGACAATGATATTGATAATGCTGGGATATCTGCTAATGATGTAGTCATTGTTGATAGTGGAACTGGTTATACTAATGTCACACCATCGGCTTATAGTGTAACTGTAGGAGCATCTGAAAGTGGAAATACTGCTACAATGAATGTTCATGCTGAAGTTACTCTATCGGTTAATACCTCATGGGGAGCATCGCCTGGGGATGCAAAGGTATTTCTTGGATCTGCAAATGCTGGTTATACTGTAGATGGTACTAATGCAGGACAATTTGTAGTTGGTCAGGCTGTGAGAGTAGTTGGAACAGATTTTGCAGATGGTACAGTATCAAATCCTGTTCAAGTAGATTCTGGTACTTCAAGTGGAACGATGCCGGCGAATACTGGATATGGAATTATCACACATCAAACTTATTATGGTGGTGATTCAACAAAGAACGTAGCATCAATTACAGTTAAAACAAATGCAAATACAAAAGGATTCTTCAAGGCTGGTACATTAATTAGGTCTGATAATACAGCTCAACAATTAGCAGTAACAGGAGTTACCAATGGTCAAGCGTCGGAGATGTTTATGGCAGTTGGAACTGTAACAGGAATTGTGGCCAATGTATTTCCAACAACTGCAGGATCTGGATATCTTACAGCTCCCACACTTACAATGTCAGCTCCGGCTGATAATAATGCACATGAAGCTGGGAAGACAACAGCTAATGTGGTTATAAGAGGTGAGGATGGAGCTGAGGGTGGAAACATTAATGCTAAATATATTTCAAGGAGAGTTTCACTTGAAGATGGATTTGATTCTTCTGATATTAAAGTAGTATTAAATGCTTATAAGCCAGTTGGAACAGATATTAATGTCTATTATAAAGTTAAAGCTCAAGACGATCCAGAAAGTTTTGACCTTAAATCTTATGTATTAATGTCACAAGAAACTTCAAACTCTGTGGTTTCTACAAGTGAAGAAGATATAAGAGAATTTTCTTATCAAACAGCAAATGATGTTATTCAATATACTTCTGATGGAGTAACCTATGATAAGTTTAAATCATTTGCAATAAAGATTGTAATGACTTCTAACAATGTTATCACAATTCCAAAGCTCAGAGATATGAGAGCTATAGCATTGGATGAATAATGGAAACAGTTCAGACTGAGGATACGAGATTCGTAAGAGATATACATTCTAAGGCTCTATTAACTACAGACAGAATAGCTTTAGAGAATCATCGTATACAAAGACAAAGAGCTGTTGCACAAAGTAGTGAATTTGAACAATTAAAAAATAAAGTAGATGAACTAAATACTGTTAGAGAGGAAATGCTTGAAATTAAGCAGCTCCTCAAAGCATTACTAATTAAAAAGGAGTTATAAAAAATGTCTGCCAACGTAGCATTATCAGAAACCTTTGACCAATGGAGAGTGAAGACTAATGAGCTTCTGGTCATGACTCAGACAGACGGCTCTTCAAATTTTATCAAACTTAATAATCTCACTAACGCTACTAGTAATACTACTGGTTCTATTATAACTACTGGTGGTGTGGGTATTGGAAAAAGTGTAGTCATTGGGGAACACCTCAATGTTCATGGAAATATTCATGCAAATGGAAATATCACAGCTGATGGTAATATAACCATTGGTAACGCTGATACAGATACAGTAGTCTTTCAAGCTGAAGTCGATTCAAACTTTATACCAGATGACGATGTAACATATAATATTGGTAGTTCATCTAAGAGGTGGGCTAATGTCTTTGCACAAACAACAAGACTAATACAAGATAGTGATTCTGGTGAATTAGCATTATACATAGATGCTAATGATGTTGACCAACAAGTGGTTGTTATCGACGCTGAACAAACTACAGTAAACGTATTTCAAATAGATGCTGATGCACTTACTACTGGTGCTGCAATGGTCATTGAGGATAATTCCGCATCTACTGGAACAAGAAAAACAGTACATATAGACCAACAAGGAGCTGCGGCTACAGGAGCTACTGGTCTTCAAGTTACTTCTAATGGTGGAGCTAAAGGTGTATTCATTGATAAAAATTACACCGCGGTAGGTGCTACTACAGCTTATGGATTAGATGTAGATCTTGATCAAACTGCGGCCTCTGGTACGGCAACTATTAATACAACAGGAATAAACATCGACGCATCTGGTGCGGGTGGTGGAACAAATGTCGGAACTGCGATTGGATTAAAATCTGCAGTAGGTGGAACAGCCGCTACTAAGTTTGCTGGTATCTTCACAGGAGGCAATACTGGTTTTGGTGTTACAGATCCAGATTCAATGGTAGAAGTATTATCCACAAGTAGACAACTAAAACTTTCATATAGTGGAACAGTTGCAACTGGTTTTACAGTAGATTCTGGTGGAACACTTACAATTACTGGAACTACTGCAGGAACATTTTCTGGAGCATTAAGTGGAACAACTGTCGCAATGACAGGAAAAATTTCTACAACTGATAATATGGTAGCAAATAATACTACTGTTGTTGCTAACTCAGCAATCACTGCACATGGAGGAATTGGTCTTTCTCTTGAAATGACAAAAGATGCTCAACCATCGGCAGGAACAGGAGTTATGTACATGAAAGATGGTGGGGGCCTTTTCTGGCGTTCTAATGAAAAAACAGAAATAGAATTGTCTTCAGCTGGTGCTTCAACCTCAGCTGAAAATATATTTACTGCATCTCAAACATTTGATGATCAG
>PVBE010853192.1_pt1 | contig 14587 bp, 10 predicted proteins | sample 1631181 | NCBI WGS metagenome assembly PVBE01 (sample SAMN08397723, study PRJNA350692) | Marine metagenome, whole genome shotgun sequencing project. | isolation source: water | place: Pacific Ocean | collected 2012-04
ATTTATACATGGTGGTGTTAGCTTTATTCCATATAAGGAACAATTTAAAAAGTTTCTGCCTGATCCAAATATCAAATATGTAGAAGTTTATAATGCCTCTGAAGGATTCTTTGCAATTCAAGATGATCCGCATACCAATGACATGCTTCTAATGCTTGATTATGGAGTTTTTTATGAATTTATTCCTCTGGATAAAATTAACGAAGAAAGCCCAAAAACTTATACAATAGATGAAATAAGTACTGGTGTGAATTATGCAATGGTAATTTCTACATGTAGCGGACTTTGGAGATATATGATTGGAGATACAATTCAATTCACTTCTAAATATCCTTTCAAAATTAAAATAACTGGTAGAACAAGGCAGTATATAAATACTTTTGGAGAAGAACTAATTGTTGAAAATGCTGAAGTAGCAATTAAAAAAGCAAGTATTGAAACATGTGCACAAATCAGGGAATATTCTGCTGCACCTGTATTTATTGAAACGGAGAAACAGGGCGCCCACCAATGGTTAATTGAATTTGCTAAAGAACCTGATGACCTAGAGCATTTTACTGAGATCCTTGATAATACCCTTAAGTCGCTTAATTCAGATTATGAGGCCAAAAGGTATAAGAATATAAATCTTATTATGCCTGAAATTGTTAAAATTAGGGAAGGAGTATTTTACCAGTGGCTAAAGAATCACGGGAAACTTGGGGGCCAGCATAAAGTGCCACGATTGTCAAATAATAGAGATTTTGTTGATGAAATAATTGAGTTAAACAAAAAAACATAATAATGAATAAATTATTAGTTTTTTTATTCTTTGCAAATTTCTTAATCCAGGATTTCTCAGGATTTAATACACGAGGAAAAATAAATGAAAATGTCGACTTTATAACTACTGATCAACTTGGGAATGTTTATTTGATAAAAAATAATCGTGTTTCAAAATATGATAAATCTGGGAAATTTGAACGGTCATACAGCAACTCTTTATCTGGAAATATATCTTCTGTTGATGTTTCCGATCCCTTAAGAATAATGATTTATTTCGCTGATTTTAACCAAATTGTTTTTCTGGACAATACTCTTTCAGCTTTGAATGAGCAAGTTATGTTGGACGATTATGAATTGGAATTTGTCACCACTGCCTGCACCTCTACAAGAGGAGGCTTCTGGGTTTATGATAGACTCGAAGAAGGAATTTCATATTTTGATAAAAATATGGAAAGGAAAGTTCAATCTCTGAGAATTACTGGAATTAGTGATTTTGAAAATCATCCTGATTTCATCCTGGAAAGTGATAAAAAAATATTTCTTGCAATACCTGAGCATGGCATTATGATGTTTGATCTTTTTGGATCGAAAATTAGAACAATTCCTCTGAAAAACATAAATAATTTTCAAGTTATAGAAAATCAAATAGTTTATTTTGAAAATAAAACGCTGGTATTTTATGATTATAATCTTCAAATAAAAAAAGAACTTAAAATTCCTTTGGTTCAGAATTTATATCAAGTGAGAATAGAAGGGGATAATATTTATCTTGGTGGGCCTGACTTTTGTTATATTGTTCAGAAAATAGATTAGGTTCTTTTAAAATTTATTACAAGTCAGCTTATAAAAATGATAATTTTTGCTAATTTAGACTTGCAGAAAATATAAGATAATTTATTATGCATATTGCAATTGCTGGAAATATTGGATCAGGGAAAACCACTCTTACCAAGTTGCTTTCTAAACATTACGGATGGTTACCCCATTATGAGGATGCGGATGATAATCCTTATTTGAATGATTTTTATGAGGATATGCAGCGCTGGGCCTTTAATCTTCAGATTTTTTTCCTGAATTCCAGGTTTAACAAGATTCTTGAAATTCAAAAAGCCAATAATACAGTTATACAAGACAGGACAATTTATGAGGATGTTTATATTTTTGCTCCTAACCTACATTCAATGGGATTAATGTCGTCGAGGGATTTCGAAAACTATTATACACTTTTCAACCTGGTTAGCTCCCTAATTGACCCACCTGATCTTATCATTTATCTTAGAGCATCAGTACCCAAACTTGTTGAGCATATTCAGAGCAGGGGAAGGAAATATGAAAATACCCTGAGACTTGATTACCTTAAAAGACTAAATGAGAGATATGAATCATGGATTGAGTCGTATAATGATGGTAAATTGATGATTATAGATATTGATAATTTAAATTTTATAGATAAGCCTGAAGATTTAAGCACTGTAATTGATAAAATTGATGCCCATATTCACGGACTGTTTTAATATTATTATTATCCTTCCTTATTTATTGATTTAATTACATTTTCCCATTGCTCGGGACTTAGTTTAGCACCAATATTCTGAATTACATTTCCAGCCAGTAAAGTTCCAATTTTCCCACAAACATCCATAGAATAAGATTTTGTCAGTCCATAAATAAAACCTGCAGCATATAGATCTCCAGCACCGGTTGTATCAATACAATTAACATTCAAAGCATTAACCTGTATAAAATTTTCTCCCTGTTGTATCATTGAACCATTCTTCCCGGTTTTAACAATTGCTATATCGCAGAGATTAGAAATATATTCAAGTGCTTTTCGGTTTTCCATACCTGTAAAAGCTTTTGCTTCCTCCTCATTTGCAAAAACAATATCAATGGAGTTTTTCACAAGCATAACTAAGAAATCCAGATTGGCCTCAACAACATTATAGCTGGCAAGATCGATAGAAACCTGTAAACCACAATTTTTTGCTGTTTCAGCAATTTTTTTTATTAAACTTTTGTCATTAACCAGATATCCTTCAATATGGCACCAGGAATATCCATTAAAGATTTGAGAATTGATATCTTCTGGGGAAAACTCAATTGCAGCACCAAGATATGTTGCAAATGTTCTTTCCGAATCATTGCTTACAAGAGTAAGGGCAGTACCAGTTTCTTCATTTCTGGTAAAAACTTTAGGTTCAATTTTGGATTTCTTGAGATCTTCAATGAAAAACTCACCAGTTGGATCATTTCCAACCGATCCGATAAAACCTGCATTCATACCCAAATTGGCTAGACCATGAATAGTATTGGCTGCAGATCCACCGGATGAAAGTTGTTTTTTTAATCCAGTAGTTTTATCAAGAATTTTTTTTCTTTTTGATGAGTCAATCAGCTCCATTCCTCCTTTTGGGAGATTAAACTCAGTTAATAAATCATCATTTTCCAGCTGAAGTATTATATCTACAAGAGCATTACCGGCACCTATTATTTTATCCATTGTTTTTGTCTCCAAGATAATTAAATTAGATAAAAATTTTGATCGTTTTTTTAATAATAAATAGCAATATATAAATCATGAATATCTCTTTGATTAATTATCAGCTCGATAGAAATTTTTTTTCTATTTCAGCAATTAGTCTATTATTGTTTTTTATGGTTCTTATAGGCTGCTCATCAATAAACTCCCGAAGAATTTCTGAAGAAAAAATAATTGGGATTAAAATATATAATATTTCTGGAGATACTGAAGCATTGTTTAAAAAATGGACAAGCCTGGGAATAAATACTGTATTTGCAAGTCCTGAATTAGTTAATGATGAATTTAAACTTCTTGCTAATAGGTATAATATTAAAACCTTTCTTGTATTACCCATTTTTTATAATCCGGATATGTTAAAAAATAATCCTGATCTATATGCTATCAAAAATAATGGAGAAATAGCGGTTAATGAATGGGTGAAGTTTGTGTGTCCTTCCAGAACAGAATACAGAAAGCAAAAAATTGAATATATAATATCATTAATTACTAAGCATGAGCCAGATGGTTTAAGCCTTGATTTTATTCGACACTTTGTATATTGGGAAAAGGTATATCCTGATCAGCAGCCTGATATGATTCCTAACACTTGCTATTGTCCTCATTGTATTAATAGCTTTAGCTCTGAAACAGGAATTGTTATTCCTGCTTCAATAATTGAAGTTGCTGATATTTCAGATTGGATAAATAATAATTATAAAGAGGAATGGATAAATTGGAGGAAAAATGTAATTACTTCCATGGTAAAAGATATTTCAGAAGAAGCAAAAAAAATCAAACCTTCCATTAAAATAAATATTCATGCAGTTCCATGGAGGCAAAATGATTTTAATAATGCCATTGAAGTGGTTGCAGGTCAGGATTTCAAATCAATTTCAGCTTATGTAGATATTATTTCTCCAATGTGCTATGCTCATATGCTTAAAAGAAAACCTGAATGGATAAATTCTGTGGTAGAAGATATATCCTTAAAAGTTAAGTGTAAAATTGCACCAAGTATTCAAGTTAATATGGCCTATTTGAATGATCCATTAGATATTGGTGAGTTTAAAAAATCCTTAATTGAATCTCTAAAACCTCCTTCTTCAGGGGTAATATTCTGGTCTTGGGAGCAATTAGTTGAAAGACAAGAAAAATTGGATATTTTAAAAGATGTTATTAGTAGTTATTAATTTTTATCGTCCAGGCATACTGGCATGGAATTTCTCCAGGCACTAGTGCAGGAACATTTACAGAAATTCCTTCAGAGCTTCTTTCCCACTTTAATGTTTTATCATATCCCAATAATGTAACAACTGCGTCAGACTCAGGATTAACATCCTTTATAATTAATTTCTTTTTAGGGTACACAGGAAGAATACAATAAAGGCTATTATTTTTTTTAGTAAAAAATATTTTCTGCTTTGCATATCCAGGATCTGTATCAACTGTTTGCTTGAGTATGTATTTAGCAGATGTATAATGACTACCTACTTTTGGAAAATCGCGACTTCCCTCGCTCCACTGACAGGATTTAGTCCATTTACTAGTTCCATATATTGCTTCACCATTTATTTTTAGCCATTCACCCATATCCAATAATCTTTGCTGCATAATAGGAGGGATTCTGCCATCTGCATCTGGCCCAATATCGAGTAATAAATTACCTCCTCGACTAACAATGTCAATAAGCATTAAGATTAATGTTTGGGGATCGTTATAATCCCACGCATCTTCAGCTCGGTTATATCCGAAAGAAAAACCCATACCACGACATTCTTCCCAGGGGTGATCACTTTTATAAGTTGGATCGTATTCAGCTGTATAATATCCGGCATGCTTGAATCGTGTATCTTTTCCCCATCTGTCGTTTATCACCAAATTTTTATCTATTCCAGATTCATTAAATAGCCATGCAATTAATTCAGGTGTTTTCCATTTTTCTGCGGGATAGTCCCAGGCTCCATCAACAAAAATTAGAGAAGGTTTGTAACTGCTCACCATATCTTTGAACTGAGGGAAAAAATGATCATCAACAAATTTTCCCAGGTTATTTTTATAAAGAGGATTAAACCACTCATATATAGAATAATATAAACCCATTTTAACATCAGTTTTTCTTACAGCAGCAGTTAGTTCACCTACAAGATCCCGTTTTGGCCCGATATCCATACTATTCCAGGGGAATCCCCATGTTTTATTAGCTGTTTCACTTGGCCACATGCAATAGCCATCATGATGTTTGGTTGTTGCAACTATGTACTTTGCACCTGATCTGACAAAAATATCAGCCCAATCATCTGCATTAAATAATTCTGCTTTAAAATCGTTGCCAAAATTGTAATAGGAATAATCTTCACCATAACGATTAACATGAAAATCATAAACCTCATTTCCTGTAAAATTACCATTGCCCGATAAAGTTTTATTTTGCATCCAGTACTGGTACCATTCAGAATAAGTCCCTTTTGGTGTCCAGGCAGGCACGGAATAAGGACCCCAATGAATAAAAATTCCAAATTTGGCATCACTAAACCATTCTGGAATTGGGCGACTATCGATTGACTCCCAGTTTGGTTCATATTTTTGTGCAGAAAGCTTTGAAATACCAATGGTTATAACAAAAATAATAATCGATAATTTTCTCATATAAATGATAATTAATTGTAAAACAAGTATGAGTAAAAGTAGGACTAAATATAAATAAAATTATTATTTTGTAAGTTAAAACAAACTCATTATGAAAAAAGCACTTAGTCATTTATTAATCATTAGTTTAGCACTGATATTATGCAATTGTACAAATACTGAAAAGGAAAGTTTTGTATGGAATCCTGTGGGTGATAAAATAAAAACAAAATGGGCTGAAGAAATTGATCCTTCAAATCCATTACCTGAATATCCCAGGCCACAGATGCAAAGAAAAGAATGGCAAAATCTAAATGGCTTATGGGACTATATTATTACTGATAATGATGAGGATTTACCAAAATCTTACGACGGTAAAATTCTTGTTCCATATGCAATTGAGTCATCTCTTTCAGGTGTTGGAAAAACGGTTGGCTATACCAAAACTCTTTGGTATCATAGAACTTTTAAGCTGAAGTCCAAATGGAAAAACAAAAGGATTATACTCAATCTGGGAGCAATAGACTGGCAATCAACTGTCTTTATAAATGGAAAATTAATTGGATCTCATAAAGGAGGATATGATCCATTCAGTTATGATATAACTGATGCATTATTGGGTTCAGGTGAGCAGGAAATTCTTATACGTGTATGGGATCCAACAAATGCAAATAATTATCCTTATCCAAGAGGAAAACAGGTAATTAAGCCGGGTGGAATTTTTTATACATCTGTTACAGGAATATGGCAGACAGTATGGCTGGAACCTGTAGAGGAATCTTATATCAAATCTTATAAACTTGTTCCGGATATTGATAAGAAGTTTATCACAATTAAGGTTGAAGGACACAATACAGAAAATTGTAAACTGATATTAATTTCAAAAAAAGGCAAATTTAATGTAGAATCAGATGAGGTATTAAAAAGTGGGATTTTTATATATATTGAAGATCAAAAATTATGGTCTCCTGAATCCCCGTTCTTATATGACCTGGAATTGATTTTGCTAAATGAAAAAAATAAATCAATTGATAAAGTTGATGCATATTTTGGCATGAGGAAAAGTTCTATGGCAAAAGACGAGAAAGGTGTATTAAGGTTATTCCTTAATAACGAACCAGTATTTCATTTCGGACCACTTGATCAGGGCTGGTGGCCTGATGGTCTTTATACAGCCCCTACTGATGAGGCTCTTAAATTTGATCTTGAATATATTAAAGATGTTGGTTTTAATATGTTGAGAAAACATGTTAAATCCGAACCCGACAGATTATATTATTGGTGTGATAAAATGGGTATCATGGTATGGCAGGATATGCCAAGCAGTCTTTATGACAGGGATAAATATTCAGCTAAAGAGCTTGAATCAATAGATGCTTTGTGGGATACTGAATGGAAAGGGGTAATTGACTATCTTTTTAATCATCCATCAATAGTAATGTGGGTACCATTTAATGAAGGATGGGGCCAGCATGATACTGAGCGTATTACCGAATGGACAAAAAAATATGATCCATCCAGGCTTGTCAATAATGCCAGTGGTTGGACAGATAAAAATGTAGGAGATGTTCATGATATACATAATTATCCTGATCCCCGAATGATTGATCTTGAAGAAGACAGAGCTATTGTCCTTGGTGAATTTGGTGGATTAGGATGGCCGGTAAAGGATCATGTATGGGTAGAATCTGAAACTAACTGGGGATATCGTTCACATGAGGGAAAGGAACAATATAAGAATGATTATATTAGTCTTATAACAAAACTAAAACCACTGATAAAGAAGGGTTTGGCTGCAGCTATTTATACCCAGACATCAGATTGTGAGGTTGAAGTTAATGGTTTATTAACTTACGACAGGGCAATAAAAAAACTGGAACCTGAAGAGATAAACAGTTTAAATAATTTTTATTTACCACCGGAGTTTACAAATATTGCAAACAGTTTTTTGGGAGAAATTTCCGTTGGTCTGAAAGTTGATGATAAGAAAGCTGAAATAAGATATACAATTGACGGATCTGATCCTACATCTGAATCAGAAAAATATTCATCTCCAATAATTCTTATTGATGATCGCAATGTAAAAGCAAGAGCATTTTGGAAAAATGGTCTAAAAAGCACAGTTGTCACTCATACATATACAAACTATAGTGGTAAAATAATTGAGGCAGTAAAGCCTGAAATTAAAAAATCAGGTGTGAAATATGATTTGTACAAGGGTATGTGGCAGAATTTGCCTGATTTTGAAAACATGAAGCCTGCCAAAACAGAAAATACAAAATTTATAGATTTATCATGTACAGATCTGACTCAGGAATATGCACTGAGATTTACAGGATATATAAAAGTTCCTCAAACTTCTGTATATACTTTTTCGGTTGATTCGGATGATGGGACAAAATTTTATGTGGCCGATCAGGAAATTATTACAAATGATGGGATTCACGGTATGAAAGAAATCTCCGGAGAGATTGCACTTGAAGAAGGATGGCATAATATAAAGCTTATGTTTTTTCAGGGAAGAGGAGGCCAGGGATTAAAGGCCTATATCCAGGGAGCTGGAATGAAAAAACAGATTATCTCAGAAAATTTATTAGGAAATTAAATAATTTATAAGAAAAGTATTATCACTATTATGCTGGAAAATGGCTTTGACAATGAGAAATACTTAAAGGAACAAACTGAAGCCATACCAAAAAAAGTGGAGGGGAATAAATTGAAAAGACTATCCTTATTTTTTATTGGAATTATTATTTTATGTTATTCATGTAATAATAAAAAGGATAATACTTTAGTAGAGGAGAAGATCAAGGCAATTGTTATTGATATGTGGGATGCTATTGAACATGAAGATATTGAACGATATGCTTCACATATACACCCCGATTATACAAGTTTTGGAGAAACAGAAATTTCTTTATCAATGGCTAAAGAAACTGAGATAAAAATGGTTAAAGACTGGACTTTGACAGCTAAAGATATTCATACAGAAATGAGCTCACCAAGAGTTAGCGTTAATGGAGATATTGCCTGGATAACATATATATGGTCTGATTCTGGTATTGAAAATGGAAAAATATTTTCAAGTAAAGGAAAATCAAGCAGGATTTTCATCAATGAAAATAATGAGTGGTTATGTATACATTCACATTTTACTCTACTCCCTGAAGAATAATAATCCTGATGATAATAAGATCGCAGAGATCGTCCAAATTATTAAAGACTTATGATATTTTTGACGGATTTGAAATAAGCCTTAAACAAATATTTATGTAGAATTATGACAGATTTAAAGAAAAGCCTTAATCTCTACTCCTTAACAATGGTAGCAATTGGCTCCTGTATAGGATCAGGTATTTTCCTTACTCCATCTATTGTAGCAGGATATTTGCCCAGCCCTTTGCTAATACTTGCTGTTTGGGGAATAGGAGGCCTTATTACTTTAACTGGAGCATTATCTTTCGCCGAATTGGGCTCAATGTTTCCTAAAGCTGGTGGAGTATACGTATACTTAAAGGAAGCTTATGGGGATTTTGCAGGATTTTTATATGGCTGGTCCTATCTTACAGTTGTAAACACCGGATCACTTGCTGCATTAAGTGTAGCTTTTGCATCGTATATTAGTTTTTTTATACCCTTGGATAAAACAGGAATTACTATTGTAGCTATTTGTTCACTGATTGTTGTTACTCTTATTAATATTTTCAGGGTTAAAATTGCTGAAATGTTTTCAAATATATTTACCGGACTAAAACTTGCAGGCATTGCATTTATTGTATTGATGGCCTTTGTTTTGGGAGATCCAGGCTCAATTGAATGGGAAACAGATATTGTTATAGGCGGAGATAAATCTCTGTTAAGTTTGATGGGACTTGCTCTGGTTGGTGTTTTGTGGTCTTTTGGGGGATGGCAACATGCATCTTTTTTGGCCGGAGAGGCAAAAAATTCTAAAAAAACAGTTCCACGGGCAATGGTGATAGGGGCTTTTGTAGTTACCATGGTTTACCTGGTAATAAATGTTGCTTATTTATCGCTATTGAATATTAATGAAATGGGTAATACTGATAGTGTTGCGGCCGATGCAATTTCCAAAGTTCTGCCTTATGGTGGATTATTTATTGCTATTCTAATTGCTGTATCGGTTTTGGGAACTTCTGGAATTTATTCATTAACCGCACCAAGAATTTACTTTGCCATGGCAAAAGATGGTGTTTTCTGGCAAAAAATTGCCAAGGTACATCCAAAGTTCAAAACTCCTGTGAATGCAATTTTAATCCAGAATGTTTGGGCAATATGCCTGCTATTACTTTGGGGAACATTTGAAGAGGTAATATCATATGTGGTTTTTACCGACTGGATATTTTTCACGCTTGTTGCGGCAACAGTTATAATTTTCAGAAAGACTAAAAAGCAATTAGACAGACCATATAAAACATTTTTATACCCAATAACACCCTTAATTTTTATAATTATTTCATTTCTTTTTGTTGTAAATACATTTATTGAAAAGCCTGCACAAGCCTGGGCTGGTTTATCATTATTAGGAGTTGGTTATATTGTATTCAAAATATTCAAACATAAATCTAAAATCTAAAATCTATAATCTTAAAACTAAAATTGAAATTAAAATTAATTATGGATATCTCATATATTTTAAATCAACTGGGTGAAGAAAGAGACAAATATTATAATTCAGTTAGTCCACCAATTATACAGACAAGTAATTTTTCATATCCAAATATTAATGAATTTCGGAAGGCAATTGATTGTGAGAAAGATTCGCTTATTTATTCAAGGGGCAATAATCCAACAGTTAATATATTACAAAAAAAGCTAGCAGCTTTGGAAAAAACAGATGAATCACTAGTGTTTGGGAGTGGAATGGCTGCAATTTCTGCAGCTGTATTTTCACAGATAAAAGCTGGTGACCATATAGTAAGCGTAAGGAATCCATATAGTTGGACCAATACATTATTTAACGATTATCTACCGAAGTTTAATATTGAATGTACAATGATTGATGGGAGAGATCCTGACAATTTTGAAAAAAGCATAAGAAAGAATACAAAACTATTTTACCTGGAATCTCCTAATTCCTGGACATTTGAACTGCAGGATTTTAAGAAAGTTGTTGCTATTGCTAAAAAAAATAATATTATTACTGCATTAGATAATTCTTATGCCAGCCCCTTAGCTCAGTCACCATCAGATTTTGGAATTGATATAATTCTACACTCAGCTTCAAAATATTTAGGAGGACATAGCGATATTGTTGCAGGAGTATTGTGTTCATCAGGAGAAATAGTAAAGGAAATATTTGGTAAAGAATACTGTAATCTCGGGGGTGGGATTTCTCCATTTAATGCATGGTTAATGATCAGGGGACTCAGAACTCTGCCACTGAGGATTGAGAAAGTTGGTAAAACAACAAGAAAAGTTATTGATTATCTCGAAAATCATCCTGGTGTAGAAAGGGTATTATATCCTCTTTCCAAAGAATCTCCTCAGTATGAGTTGGCAAAAAAACAGCTCAAACAAGATATGGGCTTATTTTCAGTTTATCTGAAAAATCAAAATAGGGAAAAAATAGAAAAATTCTGCAATAGTCTGAAAATGTTTCTATTAGCTGTATCTTGGGGTGGCCATGAATCTTTGATTTTTCCAGCATGTGTTATAAATCAGAGAAAGGATGATACACGTTTTCCTGATAATTTAATAAGAGTTTATATTGGTCTTGAAGAACCAGAAAGCCTGATTAATGACCTTGATAGAGCATTTAAATTCATTACTTAATATCAACTCTTTATCGAAGTAAAGGCTAGAATATGCAGATCAAAATTAAAGAATATTAAATTCTTGCCAGCGCCAGGAAAATAGTATGAAGTGAGATTGTTATAACAAGATATATATTTCTGGAAGTTTCAGGCTTCAAATTAAACAGCTTGTAATAGATCGATTTTGTTTCACATACCTGTAAACAATCTCCGCATAGGGTACAGGTTATACCTGGTTTCTTTTCTTTAATATTATGATAACTCAATGCATCATATTTACATACATCTTTACAATGTAAACAAAATATACAATTTGTATTAATTCTTAATCTAAAAGGATTAAAATATTTCAGATAATTTACAATTGTTCCAATCGGACAGTAATAAATACAATGAAGCATTTTACCTTTTCGGCTTGAATAAAAAAGAATTAGTAAAAGGCCAATTGTACCAAAAATTATTCCTCCAATGGTTGCATATAAAGGGGCTAGCTGAATTATTCTGAGAAAAATAATAAATACTATAATCAGGAGAATAAAAATATGTTTGAATGCCATTTTATTCTTCATAGTTTTATCGGTAGAACTTGTACTTGAAGCGATTCCGTCGAAGGCACCAAAATAACATAAATGACTGCACCAGCTTGGTCCTGATAATATTATTGTGGATAAGAAAAGTATTGTCATGAATGATAATTCACCTCTGTAAATCGGACCTATCATTATCATAGAAGGAATGGGGAGATGTAATTTCCCCGTCATAAGGCACTCCTCAACACCAATCAGACCAAAGAATAACTGACTAAAAAATACAAGAGAAAATATTATCCAGGTCCACCTTCTCCATTTTGGAACATTGTATGGATCTTGCATTCTATATACAACTATTGCTCCATAAAATGAAATAAAGGGAATTTCTATCCAGCCACCCCCCTTAATAAATCTTTCTAACAGTATTAAGGGATTGTCAAATTTTATCTGGACAAATGCAAGAAATACAGATGTTATAATGAAAACCAGTAATGGTAATAATAATTTTTTTTGCTTTATCATCTTCTTAAAATATTTAGAAGGCGAATTTACAATTTATGATGTAATTGTCATACTTTTAATTACACTATATTATTCATATTTAAAGTATCAACCGGACTTTTTGTTGCTGCTTTAAATGCTTCCCAACTAACAGTAATCAGGGCCAATAGAATGGCAATTAATCCTGAAAGAACAAATATCCACCAACTCAGAGCAGTTTTATATGCAAAATTTTCAAGCCACTTGCTCATAACAATTATCGAAACAGGGCAGGCAAATGCAAATGCAAGCAAAATCCATTTAACCATATTTATATTTAACATGATTACTACATCACTAATATTAGCACCATTTACTTTGCGAACTCCAATTTCTTTGCCACGACTTCTTGCTACAAAAGCCGACATACCAAATAAGCCAAATGAAGCTATTAGAAGGGCCAATAGGCAAAATATACTGATTAATTTCTGAGATTGTTTGAGATCTTTATAATTCTCAGCCAGGTAGTCATCCATAAATTGAAATTCAAAAACTTTGTCAGGCATTTGGCTTTCCCAAATGTTCTTAACCTTTCCTATTAATGCCTGAATATCATTTGTATTATATTTTATATTTAAATGAGAATAATTCCATCCATCAGCTGCATAATTTGATGATATCAAAAGAGTTTGTATCTCATTCTGTAATGTTTCGAAATGAAAATCATTAACAACTCCAATAATTGTATAATTTGTATTATTTCTTGATATAGTTTTTCCAATCGGATCATCCCAGCCTGTAAAATTAACAAATGCTTGATTTACAATTAGTGAATTTTGATTTGTTTGAAAATCATCCCAAAAATTGCGACCCTGAATCACCTTCACTCCAAATACATTAAGAAAATCTTTATCAGTATAAATAATCTTTATAAGACTCACTCCTTCAATATTTTCCAGTGCATATCCATTGCTGGTTAATCCTCGTCCCAGCATTTGACTAGTCATACTAACATTATTAATCTCTGGCAATCTGGCAATTTCTTCCTTTACTCTAATGGCTTCCTGATGAGTAAATTCTGTATCTGAAGATAAGTGTATCAAATTTTCTTTATCGAAACCCAAGTCACGGGATAACACATAATTAACCTGTTTCTGAACGACAAAAAATGAGATTATCAAAAATATTGCAATAATGAACTGGAAAACAACCAATATGTTTCTAACAAATTGTTTTTTTATCCCAAGAATTTTTTCTTGTAAACCAGAAGTAATATTTTGATTAGCAAGAATTATTGCCGGACTTAATCCCGAAGCTAAACCTGTAATAAAGAATAAAATGAAGCATATTATTATAGTAATGAAGGAATAATCATTAAGGTTAAAACTTGTACCGGTTAAAAGATTTAATTGTGAATAAAATGATTTTACTAAAATTATAGCAAGTATTCCAGCAAAAAAGGTAAGAACAAGAGACTCTGATACCACCTGATTAATTATTCTGATTTTTAAAGTGCCAATTATTTTCCTAATACCTATTTCTTTAATCCTGCCACTTGTTAATGCCGAAGCAAGATTAATATAATTTATAATTGCAAGAATCAGAATAATTAGAGCTATTGAGGACATTAATAATAGATATTTTTTGTCACGATTAGTCTGATTGTCATCATCTAAACTGGTGTTGAGGTGAACATCACTGATATTTTGTAATTCAAAAGACATTTCCCAACCAACAGTACGGTACTTTTTATTAATTTTCTCTTCAAGGAAATCAGGAAATTGTTGTACAATTTGTTCAGGCTTAACATTTTTCTCCAGTTTTAAATATGAAAGAAATGTCATTCCACCATCCCATCCTAAATATATATCATAGGTTTCAAGTGATTTGTA
>PVBE011321767.1_pt1 | contig 14587 bp, 16 predicted proteins | sample 1631181 | NCBI WGS metagenome assembly PVBE01 (sample SAMN08397723, study PRJNA350692) | Marine metagenome, whole genome shotgun sequencing project. | isolation source: water | place: Pacific Ocean | collected 2012-04
AGCCCGGCGCGATGGCGTTGACGGTGATGCCCTTGGCCGCACCTTCCTGGGCCAGGGCCTTGGTGAAGCCGTGGATGCCGGATTTGGCGGCGGCATAGTTGACCTGGCCGTACTGGCCGGCCTGGCCGTTGATCGAGCCGATGTTGATGATGCGCCCGAAGCCGCGCTGGCGCATGGCGTCGATAACCAGGCGGGCTAGGTTGAAGCACGAGGTCAGGTTGGTGTGCACAACCGCTTCCCAGTCCTCGTAATCCATCCTGTGGATGGTACCGTCACGGGTGATGCCGGCGTTGTTGACCAGCACCTCGATGGGGCCCATCTCCTCGATCACCCGTTCGACACCTTCGCGGCAGGCGCCGAAATCGGCGACGTCCCAGCGAAAGACCTTGATGCCGGTTTCCTTGGCGAAGGCCTCGGCGGCCTCGACGTTGCCGTGATAGACCGCCGCAACCTTGAAGCCGGCGTCCTTCAACATGCGCGAAATGGCGCTGCCGATGCCGCGTGTTCCGCCTGTCACCAATGCCACACGTGCCATTGTCGTTTTCCTTCTTTTGAATAATTCAGTCGCGCTCGACGCAGAGCGCGATGCCCATGCCGCCGCCGATGCAAAGCGTGGCCAGGCCCTTCTTGGCCTCGCGGCGCTGCATCTCGTGCAGCAGCGTTACCAGCACCCGGGCGCCGGAGGCGCCGATGGGATGGCCGATGGCGATGGCGCCACCGTTGACGTTGACGATGTCCGGATTCCAGCCCAGGTCCTTGTTGACGGCGCAGGCCTGAGCGGCAAAGGCCTCGTTGGCTTCCACCAGGTCGAGATCGTCGACGGACCAGCCGGCCCGTTCCAGGGCCCGGCGGCTGGCCGGGATGGGGCCCGTGCCCATAATCGCCGGATCGACGCCGGCCTGGGCCCATGAGGCAATGCGGGCCAGCGGCTGGCAGTCCCGGCGCTCGGCCTCCTTGGAACTCATCAGCAGCAGTGCCGCGGCGCCGTCGTTGATGCCCGAGGCATTGCCCGCCGTTACCGTGCCTTCCTTGTCGAAGGCCGGGCGCAGGCCGGTGAGACTTTCGATGGTGGCGCCGTGACGGATGTATTCATCGGCCTCGACCACGCTTTCGGCCTTGCGGGTCTTGATCGTGACGGGGGCGATTTCGGCCTCGAAGCGGCCCGCCTTCTGGGCCGCTTCGGCCTTGTTCTGCGAGGCCACGGCGAAGCTGTCTTGTTCCTCGCGCGTGAGCTGGAACTGGCGCGCCACGTTCTCGGCCGTGTTGCCCATGTGGTAGCCGTTGAAAGCGTCCCACAGACCGTCCTTGATCATGATGTCGACCATCTCGGCCGGGCCCATCTTGGTGCCGGCGCGCAGGTGCAGGCAGTGCGGCGCCTGGGTCATGCTTTCCTGGCCGCCGGCCAGCACGATCTCGCCCTCTCCTTCACGAATCGCCTGGGCCCCCAGCGCCACGGCGCGAAGGCCCGAGCCGCAGACCATGTTGATCCCCCAGGCCGGCGTTTCGATCGGCAGTCCGGCTGCCATGGCGGCCTGACGGGCCGGGTTCTGGCCGGCCCCGGCGGCCAAGACCTGACCGAGAATGACCTCGGCAACCTCGCCGGGTTCGACTGCGGCACGCCCGAGCGCTGCCTCGAGGGCGACGCGGCCAAGCTCATGGGCGGGCTGACTGCCCAGCGAGCCGTTGAATGAACCCACCGGTGTGCGGGCGGCACTGGCAATGACGACATCGGTCATGGGGATCTCCTTCTGACGAGGCATTGTTGCGGTGCAAAGTAATTATCGCGCTGCAAAAATCAAGCGCTTTTTGCCGCTGCCGGCGTGAGCTGGCGATGCAGCCAGGTGGCCAGCGGTTGCCACAAGCCGTGCTCGGCGCTGCTGCCGACCACCATGCCGATGTGGCCGGACGGTGGCGTCATGGTTTCGGCACCAGGGATCAAGGCGGCCAGGGCGCGGGCCGATTGCGGCGGTACGATACGGTCGCTGGCCGGTACCACGACCAGGCTGGGGAGTTCGAGCCGGCCGGCATCTACGATTTCGCCAGCCAGCCGCCAGAGGCCGCGGCCAGGCGTGTTCTCGCCGTACCAGCCGACAAGGCATTCGCGCGCCACCCTGGGGACCAAGGGCACGCCGTCGTTGAGCCAGTCCTCCAGGGCGACGAATTCCTCGGCCCGACGGGCGGCTTTGGGTCCGGCGGCGGTCAAGCGGGCGAAGGCGCCGAACTTCTTCAGCGCCAGCGTCGGATCGAGGCTGGCAAAAAAAACCTGCAGGAGCTCGGCAGGCAATTCGCCGAAGGCTTCGAGAATGACGTCGATGGTGGCTGCGCCGCTGGCGAACAGACGGGCCTGGTCGGCCTGAGCGGCGTGGAAGTCCCAGGGAGTCGCAAGGAGCGCTAGGGCTGCGAGCTGGCGCTGCCGCCGGAGCGCCAGCGCCAGTGCCAGATTGCCGCCCATGCAGTAGCCCACCACAGCGACCGGGCCGCCGCCGGCCAGGGCTGCGTCAAGCGCGTGCTCCAGGCGTCCGGCGATGTAGTCCTTCAGATCGAAATCGCTCTCCGCCGCGCCCGGTGCGCCCCAGTCGACCAACAGCGGCCGCAGCCCCTGGCTGGCCAGCCAGCGCAGCAGGCTGCGTCCGGGCTTGAGGTCGAGCACATAGCCGCGGTTGACCAGCGAGGGTACAAAGAGCGCTGTGGGTGCGCCCGGGTCAATTTCCGCACCATAGTCCAACAGCCGCGTCGTGCCTTCCTGCCAGAGCAGCGGCGGCTCCGGTAAATCGCGCTGATAGGAATGGCTGCGATAGGCCTCGATGCCCGTCATCATGGCGCCCAGGCGGGCCAGGATCTCAACCCCCACGGCGGCCTGGAACTCGGCCGGTGCGACGCCCTGGAGGGCCGCCGCCAATTCAGCCCCTTTGGCCCTTTGTTCGCCGCTCCAGGGCGCCGAGGCGCTCGGCACAGTCGGCAAGACGAAGAGCGAACTCATCAAGCTGGTCATCGCCGAGGCCAGGTGAAAGGCCAGCGGCCGCGGCCCCTGACGGGGCGGAAATGCTTGCGCTGTCGTCGGCATGGTTTTCGGCCCGATCCTTTGGCCTGGCGCCTGCGAACAACCCGGCGAACCGAGGGTCGGAGACGTTGGCCGCAACCTGTTCCTGCCAGAGGTCGAGGAAGCGTCGTGCCAGCGTCTCGATGTCAGGCTCGTCCGCCATCGGCACAGTATAACCGAGTGGGTGGCTGACGCCACGTTGGCCAGACTCGAGCCTTGGCGGCGAATTGCGCGCTGCACAACGGCACTTGCGCAATGCAGCAAAAGATGCCCATTATGTTGCACTGCGAACGTCCTTTGGCGCAAAAAAAACGGGAGCCGAACGTGGCCGAGAAATCCCCGAACGACGACCGCAATGACGACCGCATTGTCATTAAGAAATATGCTAACCGGCGGCTCTACAATACCGCCACCTCAAGTTACGTGACCCTTGATCGGCTTTGCCAGATGGTCAAGGACGACCAGGATTTCGTGGTCTACGACGCCAAGACCGGCAACGACATCACGCGCTCGGTGCTGACTCAAATCATCTTCGAGGAGGAAAGCAGGGGACCCAACCTCTTGCCCATCAACTTCCTGCGCCAGTTGATCAGTTTTTATGGCGATAGCCTACAGGGGGTGCTGCCGCAGTACCTCGACATGTCCATGGAATCCTTCAGCCACAACCAGGATCAGATGCGCGAACAGGTGGCCAAGGCTTTCGGCGGCACCTTCCCCTTCGCTACTTTCGAAGATATGGGGCGGCAGAACATGGCCATGTTCCAGCAGGCCATGGATCTCTTCAATCCCTTCCGTCAGGCTAACGGTGCTGCTGAAGGTGAGGCCGCAGCAGCGAGCCCAGCCGGCGGCAACAGCGATGACATCGACGATCTCAAGAAGAAGCTCGAATTGCTGCAATCCCAGTTCGACGAACTGTCACGCAAGTAATTTGCAGTAGATTCGCCCGGCTAGGGGCAATCAAAATAATCTTATTCGGCGTCTTCGGCCGGCGTCCGCGTGATCAGAGCGAGGGCGTGCAAACCGGCCGCCAGTTCCTCCGCCAGGACCTTGTAGACCAGGCGTTGACGGGCAACGCGGCCGAGGCCGGCGAAGCTTTGTGAAACCACGACGACGTCGAAGTGGCTTTCGCCGCCCGGTCGGGCCCCGGCGTGGCCGGCGTGGCGTGCCGATTGGTCCACCACTTCCAGGCGCTCAGGCGTGAAGGCCGTTTCGAGCTTCCGTGTCATGGTTTCGGCAACGCGCATTGCTGTCCCTCCGGATTTCCTAGTCGAGCAAAGGTGGGAACGCTTTGCCGCTCAGTCAAGCGCCGGCCGCCTCTCGCGCCGGCCGCTTCTCGCGCCAACCGACAACAGCCCGAAGATCAATACCAGAGTGGAAAAGTCAGCTAATTTTTTGACCCACGCCGTGGTTGAGGGGTTAACTATTTGATTGGCACCAATTTTAAATGAGAAAAATTCTTACTTGCAGTTATATTATTTCTCAGCTAAGATCATGGGCAAATAGGCAACGAGTGGTGTCACGGTTGAACACCGAGGTGCCACCAACTCCCAGTATCCGGGAGCCCAGCACTTGGGAGAATAACCATGGATGCTTTGCCCCAGAATAGTGGAGTTCAAGCCCGCAACGGCAACGGCAGCGGCCGCAAGCCAACCACCCGCGAGGTAGACGCTCACGTTGGTGTGCGCATCCGCGAACGTCGCGTGCTGCTGGGCCTGACCCAACTCGAGTTGGCCGATCTGATTGGCGTCACCTATCAGCAGGCGCATAAGTATGAGCGCGGCATCAACCGTGTTTCGGCCGGCCGTCTTTACGATATTTCCCAGGCTCTGCAGGTCAGTGTCGGCTTCTTTTTCGAAGGACTGGAAGAGAGCGACGAAAGGCCGGTGACGCAGCGTCAGCGCATGTGCCTCGAATTGGCCCGCAATTTCTCGATGATCGCGAACGAGCGCCACCAGCAGGCACTGAGTTCGCTGGCTCGGGCGCTGGTCGAGAAATAGGCGGGCGCGAAGCGGCAACCACAGACTCCCCGCGGCGGACGGCCCCAAACTTACGTCCGCCGCTCCTCCCCAGCGGCCCGGGCTAGTCCCGGGCCGCTGTACTTTCGCCCCCTGTGGCCCAGGTTAGTAACGGGCCGCTGGACTTTTGGTTGGCCAGGCAAAAACGCCAGTGGGTGTCCAGGTAACAACACCAGACGCGTGGCTTGCACCATGTCGACTGCCAAATCATAATCCCAGCCATGTCGAGGATCAGCGTCAGGCACTCATCGGTCGCAGAGGTTCGCCTTTGCGACCACCCCGAATGTGGCGCCGCAGGCGACTTCCGGGCGCCGCGCTCGCCGCGCGACCTCGGGCATCACTATTGGTTCTGTCTCGAACACGTGCGCGCCTACAATGCTTCCTGGAACTATTTTGAAGGCATGAGCCAGGAGGAGATCGAGCGCTACCAGCAAAGTTCGGTGACCTGGCATCGGCCGACCTGGCGCTTCGGCGACAATCCCGCCGACTTCGAAGCGCCGATCTGCGATGACCTCGGCATCCTCGAGGCCCATGCCGCGGCGAGCGGGCCCCAGGGTCGCGCCGAGGCCGAAGAACGCCGTCCCGATGGCCGCTCCCTGGCGCCCGAGGAGCGCCAGGCACTGGCGCTAATGAACCTGAGCGCCGAATCGACTCTGGATGACATCAAGGCGCGTTACAAATCGCTCGCCAAGAAGTATCATCCCGACGCCAACGGTGGTGATCGAGAGGCCGAAGACAGGCTCAAAGAGGTCAATCAGGCATACGCCCATTTGCTTAGCTGCGGCTATTGCTGATCTCACCTCTGCCGCAGACCTTCTCAAAGACCATCCCACAAACACCCAATAACAGGAAGATTCGCTAGATGACTACGGTGGAGAGCTTTGAAGACGCCGACGCGCGTCCGTCGGGAACGCCCGACATCAAGGTGTCGGTGCGCCAAGTGTTCGGTATCGACAGCGATTTCGAAGTGCCGGCGTTCTCGCAGACCAACGAACTGGTCCCCGATCTCGACGAAGCCTATCAATTCGACCACGACACCACGCTGGCCATCCTGGCCGGCTTCGCCCACAACCGGCGGGTCATGATCCAGGGCTACCACGGCACCGGCAAGTCGACCCATGTCGAGCAGGTGGCGGCGCGGCTCAACTGGGCCTGCATCCGGGTCAACCTGGACAGCCACATCAGCCGCATCGATCTGATCGGCAAGGACGCCATCGTCATTCGTGACAACCAGCAGATCACCGAGTTTCGCGAAGGCATGCTGCCCTGGGCGCTGCAATCCGCCACCGCCATTTGCTTCGACGAATACGACGCCGGCCGTCCCGACGTCATGTTCGTGATTCAACGCGCGCTGGAGGCCGAGGGCAAACTCACGCTCCTCGACCAGAACAAGATCATCCGCCCGCATCCCGCCTTCCGGCTGTTTTCCACCACCAACACCATCGGACTGGGCGACACCACCGGCCTCTATCATGGCACCCAGCAGATCAACCAGGGCCAGATGGACCGCTGGAACATTGTCGCCACGCTCAATTACCTCGAGCACGACGCCGAGTGCGATATCGTGCTGGCCAAGGTGCCTGAATACGACAACGCCGAGGGCCGCAAAACCCTGGCCGCCATGGTCAACGTCGCCGACCTCACCCGGGCCGGTTTCGTGAATGGTGACATTTCGACCGTTATGTCGCCGCGCACGGTGATCACCTGGGCCGAGAATGCCAGCATCTTCGATGACATCGGCTTCGCTTTCCGCGTCACCTTCCTCAACAAATGCGACGAGGTCGAGCGCACATCGGTGGCCGAATACTATCAGCGCTGCATGGGCGAGGATCTGCCGGAATCGGCGGCTCACGCTACACTGACGTGAGCCTGGCGTGAGCCAACCCGAAAGCCCCGTCGAGCCCTTCAAACGCGCCGTCGCCGCAGCCACCCGGGCGATTGCCGAAGAGGCCGAGCTCGAGGTCAGCTACGGTGCCGAAGCGCCCGGGCTGGTGCAGGGTACGGCTCGGCTGCCGCAGCCCTCACGCGAGCTGGAGGCCGCCGAGATCGGCGAGATCCGTGGCACCGCCGATTCGCTGGCACTGAAACTGCGCCACCACGATCCCGACATGCACGCCCGGCGGCTGCCCAGCGGCGGTGACGCGCGGGCCGTCTATGATGCCCTCGAAACGGCCCGCGTCGAGGCCATCGGCGCCAACCGCATGACCGGCGTCGGCCAAAACCTCGATGCCGCTCTGGAAAGCCACTGCCGTATGCAGGGCTTCGCCCAGCTCAACGACCGTGCCGAGGCACCGCTGTCGGAAGCGGTGCGCCTGATGCTGCGCCAGCGCCTGACCGGCCGCCAGGCGCCATCCAGCGCCGGTCAACTGGTCGATCTCTGGCAACCGCTGATCAACGACAAAGCGGCGACCGACCTCCAAGCCCTGACCGAAGCCGCCGCCGACCAGGACGCTTTCAGCCAGGTGTCCAGGCGCATGATTGCGCATCTCGACCTGGCCGAAGAATGGGAGGGCGACGATAGCGAAGAGCCGCCGGACGACCAGGACAGCGAGGACGAGAGCGAGGGCGAGGACGTCGACGGTGAAGGTTCCTCGCCGGATGCCATGGCGGCCCAGGGCGACGAGATGAGCGAAGCCGAGGGTGACGTCGACGGCGAAGCCGATGGCACGCTCGGCGAAGAATACATGCCGGCCGGCGAGGGCGACGAAGAGCCCGGCCGTTCGCGTCAGCCCTGGTGGCCCGATGGCCCGCTAAACAACGCGCCCGGCGAGCCCCCCTACCGGGCCTATTCGACCGTCTACGACGAGGTCGTCCACGCTCCCGAACTCTGTGAGCCCGAAGAGCTGGCGCGATTGCGCAACCACCTCGACCAGCAGATCCAGCACCTGCACAACGTCGTCTCGCGGCTGGCCAACCGCTTGCAGCGCCGCTTGCTGGCCAAGCAGCAGCGCTCCTGGGCCTTCGACCTGGACGAGGGCCTCTTGGATGCCGGCCGTCTGGCCCGGGTGGTGGTCAATCCGCTCAATCCGCTGAGCTACAAGCAGGAGAAGGAGACCGACTTCCGCGACACCGTGGTGACGCTGCTGATCGACAACTCGGGTTCCATGCGCGGCCGGCCCATCAGTGTCGCCGCCATGTGCGCCGATGTTTTGGCTCGCACGCTGGAGCGCTGTGCCGTCAGCGTCGAGATTTTGGGCTTCACCACCCGGGCCTGGAAGGGCGGCCAGTCGCGCGAGCGCTGGCTGACCGAAGGCAAGTTACCCAACCCGGGCCGCCTCAACGATCTCCGCCACATCGTTTACAAGAGCGCCGACGAGCCCTGGCGCCGAGCCCGCAAGAACTTGGGCCTGATGCTGCGGGAAGGTCTGTTGAAAGAGAACATCGACGGCGAGGCGCTCTTGTGGTCGCACGCCCGGCTGCTGGCCCGGCCCGAACAGCGGCGCATCCTGATGGTCATCTCCGACGGTGCGCCGGTCGACGATTCGACGCTTTCGGTCAATCCCGGCAACTATCTCGACCGACATCTGCGTCAGGTTATCCAACTGATCGAGGCGCGCTCGCCGGTCGAACTGGTGGCCATCGGCATCGGCCACGACGTCACGCGCTACTACCGCCGCGCCGTCACTATCGTCGACGCCGAACAACTCGGCGGCGCCATGATGGACAAACTGGCCGAGCTCTTCGATGAAGATCCCCTGCTGCAGCCCCGGCAGCGGGGCCGCCGCCGGGTTCACTAAGCCGTACTGTCGCTTTCGGCCAAGTGCTTTGCCAGGGCGGCGGTGTCGTCGTCGGCGGGAAAGAAAGATTCGATATATAGCTCCTGCAAGGTGATGTCTTGGGCGGTGCCGAAGGTCGTGATGGTACTGAACCACGACAGCCTGAGGCCGTCCTTCTCGAGTGTCACGGTGAGGAAGGGTGCTTGGTCGGCTTCGCCCGGCGTTGCCCAATCGCGCGGCACGTCCGGGTAAGAGAGCATCTCCTCGATCAGAGCCTCACCCTCGGAATCGGGTCCCAGTGCCGCGGCTTCCCGGCGGGCGCGGGAAATCATGGCCCGGGCGACGGTCGGCCAATCGACCACGTAGGGACGGGCGCCCGCGGGATCGAACATCAGTCGCATGATGTTGAGTGGGCCGTCCGCGGGCGCAGCCGGCAGGATCAACGCAAATAGCCTGGCCGCCGCATCATTGCCCATCATCATGTTCCAGTGCCGGTCGAGCACGATGGCCGGATAGGGCTCCTGCTTGTCGAGGATGAGGTCGAGGGCCTGTCGGGCGCGGGCCAGTTCGGCGTGGGCCAGGGGCGTTTCGCGAAAGGGAGCGGCGAAACCGGCGGCAGTAGCCAACTCGTTGTGGGCGCGGAGCGGGATCTCCAGCGCTTCGCCAAGCCGCCTCAGCAGCTCGCGGCTGGGTTGGGCCCGGCCGGTCTCGACGAACGAGAGATGGCGCGATGAGACCTCGGCCGCCAGCGCCAGATCCAATTGGCTCATGCTCCTGAGCCCACGCCAATCGCGCAGCACCCGGCCGACGGGGCTTGGTGTCAATTGAGGTTTTGCCATTGCCCGCTCTCTCTCGTGGTTGCCCCACCAGTTTACGCTTCCCCCGTGGCTGATCCATTACCTCCGAGGTAATTGAAAGACGGCGGGGATCCGACGATATGTCAGAGAACAGATGCCATTCGATCGGAGAACAGACATGTACAACGACGCCCCGCAATCGGAACTCATCCGTCGCGCCTTCAAACTGAACGCCGTACTTTCTTTGCTCACGGGCTTGGCTCTGGTCGCCCTGCCGGGTTTTTTGGGCCGCTGGATCGGCTTCGAGATGCCGCTTCTCTACATCGCGATCGGCATCGTCGTGTTGGTATTTGCCGCCGATGTCTGGTGGGTAGCCACGCGGCCCAGCGTGCGCTCGGACTGGGGCCGCCTCATCTTCGCCCTCGACGTCGCCTGGGTGGTCGCCAGCGTAATTTTGCTGGCCGCCTTCGCGTCCACGTTCACCACCCTCGGCGTCGTCCTGATCGGCGGCACGGCGGCCGTGGTGGCCGGTTTCGCCTTGGCCGAGTTCATCGGCCTGCGGCGGTTGGCTACAATGTCTTCTTGAGAAACGCGAGTGTTCGTTCCCAGGCCAGCTTGGCGTCTTCGGCGTCGTAGCGGGCCTGGGTCGGGTTGGCGAAGGCGTGGTCGGCCTCGTACCAGTGCTGCTCGAGCGATTTGCCGGACGCCTTCATGGCCTGGGCGAAGCCCTCAACCATCTGCTTGGTGATCCACTTGTCGCGGGTGGCGAAGTGGCCCAGCACCGGACCTTTCAACAATTTGAGCTGCTGTGGTTTCTTGGCCACGTTGCCGTAGTAGATGACCGTGGCATCGACCGTCGCTGCCAGCGAGGCATTCAACGACCAGCCGCCGCCGAAGCACCAGCCGATGGTCGCCACTCGGCCGTTGCCGCGGCCGTGCTGGCGCAACCATCCGACCCAGGAACCGACGGTGTCGGTGGCCACGATCGGCTGCACCGACTGCACCAGCGACCGCGCCTGGTCGGAGGTTTTGGCCACCTGGCCGCCATAAAGGTCGATGGCCAGTGCCAGATACCCTTGCTTGGCGAATTCGGCCGCCACGGATTTGATCTGGTCGTTGAGCCCCCACCATTCGTGAACCAGCATGATGGCCGGTGTTTTGGCCGCCGCCGGAGCTGCCAGGGCTGCCGAGACCGAACGGCCCCCCATTGTCGTCATGGTGACCGTTTCCAGCGCTTGCGCGGCGGCCCGGGCCAGCGTCGGGTCGGCCAGCACGGCAGCCAGCGGCAGGCTGGCGGCGCCCTTGATGAACGTGCGTCGTGCGTACATGACGTTCTCCCTCTCGAGTCGAGGGCGATTATCGCCATCGGTGGTGTCGCCCCCAACAGCTTCCGTGCCATGCTCACCGTAATTTGATGGCACGTGAGGTGAGATGGCGAAGGTCGCACCCGAACGTTTTGCCGGCTGTCTGATCGGCCAGTGTCTCGGCGACGCGCTGGGATTCCTGGTCGAAGGACGGGATCCCGAGACCTGCGCCCGATACGTGGCCGAGCTCAGCCCCCGGCGGCCGCCGCCGGGGCGGCGCGCAAGCTTCCGTTTCGGCCAGTACAGTGACGATTCCCAGCTCGCCCGCGAGCTCATGCAGAGTTTCGCCGGCCGCCGGGTCTTCGATCCCGCCGACTACGCCGGGCACGTTGCCGCCATCTTCAGTGAAAACCGCATCGTCGGGCGCGGCCGGGCCACCGAGCAGGCGGCCCAACGCCTGGCCGCCGGGGTGTTGTGGAGCGAATCCGGAACCCCCGCGCCCAGCGCCGGCAACGGCAGTGCCATGCGGGCCGGGCCGGTGGGGGTGCTGTTCAGTGGCGACCCCGCCTCCCTGGTCACTGTCGCCCACGATCAGGGCCGCATCACCCACGCAGATCCTCGCTGCTCGGCCGGTGCCGTGGCGGTGGCCGGCGCCGTCGCCCTGGCGCTCGAGCCGGGCGCCATCGAGGCCAGCAAATTCGTCGCCCGGCTGGTGGAATGGTGCCGCCGACTCGATGCGGGTTTCGCCGACTGCCTGAACCAACTGCCGGGCTGGCTCGAGCTGCCGCCGGCAGACGCAGTGGTGCCCATCGCCAGGGCCGGTTTGGCGGCCGATTATGACGACCCCTGGCCCGGCATCTCGCCCTTCGTCGTGCCCAGCGTGATCTGGAGCCTCTATGCCTTTCTGCGTACGCCTGAGGATTACTGGGCGGCGATCTCGACGGCTATCGCGGTGGGCGGCGACGTCGACACCACGGCCGCAATGACCGGCGCCATGGCCGGTGCCCGGGTCGGCCTCGAGGCGCTGCCGCCGCTGGCCCGCCAGGTCCACGACCAGGGCACCTGGGGCTACGAAGAATTGGTCGCGCTGAGCGGGGAATGCCATGCGCTGGTCGATTAGTCTTCTGTTCTTGCTAGCACTGGGGCCGCCAGCTTTGGCCGATCCGCTGGAGATCAGCAGCCGCCGCCTTTTCCTCAATCCCGAGGAGCCGACGCAGCAAAGGGTGGGCGAGCTGTTGTTCAAAGGCGGTCTGGCGCTGAGCAGCGACGACGACCGCTTCGGCGGCTTCTCGGGGCTGGTGCTGAGCAACGGCAACCTGGTTGCTGTATCCGACAAGGGCTATTGGCTGACGGCCCGGCTGGTCGAGGAAAAGGGCCGGCTCGCCGGCCTTTCGGAGGCCCGTATCAGCGCCATGCTCGACCGTGACGACCGGGCCTTGGGAGGCAAGAAGATGTCGGATGCCGAAGCGGTCGAGCGCCGGGGCGACGGTTTCGTGGTCTCCTTCGAACGCCGCCACCGCATCTGGCTCTACCCCGGCGCTACACCCCACAAATCCGTGCCCCAGACGCTGCCACCACCGCCGGGGCTCGGCCGAGCGCCACGGAACGGCGGCATCGAGGCGCTGACGCCCCTGCCTGACGGCGGCTTGCTGGCGCTGACCGAGGGACTGGCCGCGGCAGGAGGCCTGCGGGGCTGGCACTATGACGGCCAAAACTGGCTGGCGCTGATCTACCAAACGACCGGCCAGTTCAAGCCCACCGATCTGGCGGCGTTGCCCGGGGGCGGCTTTATGGTGCTGGAGCGGCGCTATACCACGCTGGGCGGCCCCGCAGCGAGGCTGCAGATCATCGCCGGCATCACACCGGCCGCGCCTCTAGTCGGCCGTGAGATCGCCACCATGGCGTTGCCTCTGACAGTCGATAACATGGAGGGCCTGGCGGTGGTTCCGACGGCTGCTGGCCTGGCCGTCTATCTCTTGTCGGATGACAACTTCCATCCGCTGCAGCGCACGCTACTAATGAAATTCGAGTTGGCTCGAAATTAAACGGCGGTTGTGCCGCTGCTGCTGGGCTGGTTCTGCACCACTTGCATCATCGCCCGGAACGGAATCAAGAGCGCCAGCGCCATGGCCAGTTTGACGCCAAAGTCGCCGACGCCCCAGGTCAGCCAGGGCAGGCCCGTACCGGCAAATGCCAGCGAGAAAAAGAGCGCCGTATCCAGCGCCGAGGCCAACAGCGACGACAGCAGCGGCGCCTGCCACCAAGTCAGCCTTCTCAGGCGATGGAAGACTGTGACGTCGAGCAACTGGGCGGCCAGAAAAGCGCTGCCCGAGGCGATGGCGATGCGCGGTGTGGCCACGGCGATCGACAGCACCACGGCAATGGCGAAACCGACGTAAACCACGCTGCGGGCTCGCGCCGGGCCGTAGCGGCGGTTGGTCAGGTCGGTGACCAGGAAGGATACCGGATAGGTCAGGGCCCCCCAAGTCAGCCAGTCGTTGATGGGATGCTGGACGGCGATGTTGGAGCCCACCACCACCACGACCATAGCCAAGATGGGCAGCCACAAACGGGCTCCCATTTCCACCAGCCGGTTGGACATGAGGTTAGTACTAACTAGCGGCGTCGCGGACTGCCACGGCCTGGGTGATCTCGCGCTTGAGACGCTTGGCCGCCAGCGACAGCTTGTCGGGTTTGGCTTTGATCAGGAAGGCGTCGAGGCCGCCGGTGTGCTCCACCGTGCGCAACGCCGCGGCGCTCACCTTGAAGCGCACGGAACGCCTCAGGATTTCGCTGTAGAGCGAAAGATTGTGCACGTTGGGCAAATAGCGGCGACGCGACTTGTTGTGCGCGTGGCTCACGTTATTGCCGGTGAGCACGCCTTTTCCGGTGAGTTCGCAACGTCGTGCCATGACCAAAACCCGCTAGCCAACGATGGTGGAATTGCCTACATCGGGGCAGGAAAATACTGCAACCGGCCGCCGAAGGCGCCTGTTTACGTCATGCATCGGGCGCCGTCAACAGAGAGGATATACCGGATTATGGATTTCAGCGATCAGCTCAAGGAGTTTTGCGCCGCCGTCGAGAGAGGCGACGGTGACGGTCTGGCCGCGCTCTTTACCGAAGACGGCGTTTACGACGACCTTTTCTACGGTGCCTTTACCGGACGCCCGGCCATCGCCGCTATGTACCGCGATCTTTGGTGCCGCGATGGCGAGCGCTTCCGCTGGGAGATGGAAGACGTGGTGGCCGACGCGCGCAGGGGTTACGCGCGATATTACTTCAGCTACTCCTCGAAGATGGCGGCGACGCCGGGCCGGCGGGTCTATTTCGAAGGCGTCGCCTGCTTTCACCTGCAGCATGGCCTGATCGAGCGCTACGAGGAAGTGGTGCGCACCGGCGAGTGCCTGACCAATTTGGGCCTGGCCCCGGAAAAGCTGTTGCGCGTAGCGGCCAAATGGAGCGAACGCCAGATTGCCAGCGATCGTGCTGCAAGACATTTGGCGTTCTAGGGTGGGAGGTTTTTTTGTCCCTCACCGGGGCGGGCGCCTCCGCGGCTTTTTGTAGCCCCTCACCGGGCGGGCGCCTCCGCGCCCTTGGCCTCCGCCCCCCATCCGGGGGGCGGCTTCGCGCTACCGATATCATGTATGGGTTTTTGCTTCTTGGTCTTGGTGCAACGGGAGCAACTGCGACCCGCCGCCACTGCGGCGCGCCC
>PVBE012027443.1_pt1 | contig 14586 bp, 11 predicted proteins | sample 1631181 | NCBI WGS metagenome assembly PVBE01 (sample SAMN08397723, study PRJNA350692) | Marine metagenome, whole genome shotgun sequencing project. | isolation source: water | place: Pacific Ocean | collected 2012-04
ATAAAATATGGCAGAACAAAGTTTCATAGAAAAACCTATAAACTAAAAGAAGAACAATTAAAATTGAAGATATGAGTAAAGTAAAGAAAAGAGTAATTCTTTTATTAATAATTTTTTTTATATCGTGTAATCAAAAAATAGAACAAAATGATTCTATGCTAAGCTTGATTCCTAATAACTCAAAAATTGTAGTACAAATTAACGATCTTGGTTATATAGAGAATTTTATTAATACTAATCAGTTATTTTCTAATACTAACCTTGCTAAGGACTCTCTAAATAATTTAATAAATAGGATTGATATTGATGAATCAAAAAATTCAGGTTTACTAAGTTTTACGAACTATGGGAAAAATAATACAGCCACTACATTTATCTCAAATAAAAATTTTTCAGATTCTCTAAATATAAATAATAATGATTCTTACAAATACAATAAATATGATATTTTTCAAGAAAATGGTTATTTCAAAACTTATCTTGGCAATTTAGTTGTTAGCTCAACTTCAGATATAATTATAGAAAATATAATTAGAAACTATAATTCAAGAAAAAAGGGAATTACAGATGCTAACTTCTATGATATAGCTTTATCTTCTAATAAAAATGAGCCAATTAATATTTTTATAAATTCACAATTAGATGGATTTTCAAAAGAATACTTTAGAACAATTGATTTTTACCCATTAATTAATACTTCATGGAAAAGTTTTGATCTATCAAGATCAAATGATAATATTAGACTAACAGGAATAACTAGAATTAATGATTCAATTATAAGTGAACTATCTATACTAAAAAATTTAAATCCAAAATCATTAGAGTCTGACAGATTAATTCCTAATACATTTAAATCTTTTTTTAGTTTTACAATTTCTGACACTAATGAGTTTTTATCAAACTATCAAGATTATGTTAGCAAAAAAAATTTAATTGATAAACTAAAAATTATTGAGGATATTAAGATTATTAACGAGGTAACCTTTCTACAGGATGAAAAAAAGTCAGTTATTCTCAATATTGCTGATCTTGAATTAATCAACAACCTTTCATTCTCAGAAAGTATTAATTATAATAATGAAATATTTGACCTAACAATTCCTAATGATTTAAATAATTTGTTCGGTTTATTTGAAAAAAACTTAGATTTAAAATATGGAATATTAATAGATACCTTTCTAGTATTAAGCAGTTCAAAAGACCAATTAAAAAAAATATTAATAAGTTTTGAAAACCAAAAAACTCTTATTAATGACCTGTACTATCAGAAAAATAGAGAAAATTCATTAAACAGGTTATCTTTTTTATGGTTAGCAAATACAAAAAGAATTCAAGAAGATAAAATATTTAAAAATTCATTAGATAAAAAATTAGACCCTTCAAAATACCCTTTTATAAGTTTTGAAGGTATAGTAGACAAGAAATTATCACTGCTTAATTTTCATATTAGCAAAGCTATAACAAGAGAGTTGTCAGGAAGTATTTATAATGAACTGATTGTTTCCAATACAAATAAAATAACTATGCCTCCAAAATGGTTAAAAAATCACAGGAATAATCAATATGATTTTGCATACCAAGATTCTGAAAATTATCTATATCTCTACTCAAATAAAGGTGATTTATTTTGGAAAAAGAAACTCTCAGGTCAAATTATTGGTGAAATTCAACAAGTAGATCTATATAAAAATGGAAGATTACAGATGGCATTTAGGACATCCGATAAATTTTATATAATTGACAGAAATGGTAGTGTAGTCAAACCTTTTGAAATTTCAATTAAAAACTCAAATAATGCTAATCCTCTTTCAATTTTTGATTATGAAAATGACAAAAATTATAGATTCTTGATTTCTCAAGATAATTTTATAAAAATGTATGATAGCAAGGGGAAAAATGTATCTGGATTTGATCCAGATAATTTCAATTCTGATATATTAAACCCTCCGGTTCATATAAGAATAAGAAGCAAAGACTATATTCTTGTTCAATTAATAAATGGTGAATTAAAAATCTTGAATAGAAGGGGAAAGGAAAGAATTCCTTTGAATCAAAATATTAATTTTAGTAGTAATAATTTCTTTTCATATATGAACTTATTTACAACGACTAATATAAATGGAGATCTCATTCAGATTGACATTAATGGGAATATAGTCAAAAACGGTTATAATTTAGGAGATAACAACACAATTGAAGTTGATAGGGATAACTTAATGTTACATTCTGGAAATTCAATAAATATAAATGGAAAAATTATTAGTCTTCCTCTTGGAAGATATACAAGACCTAAATTATTTAATTATAATAATTTACTATATATATCTATTACAGATGAGAAAGAAGGTAAAGTCTATTTATTTGATAAAGAAGGAGATTTAGTAAATGGCTTTCCGCTGAAAGGAATTAATTTTGTTGATATTACTGATTCAGATAATGATGGTAAGATTGAATTAATTTCACAATTAGATGAAAGTTCAGTTATCTCATATGAGATTAACTAATTTAGCACCAAAGCATTTAGCAAAATTCTCATACAGCTTTTCCTTAACTATTTTAGTTGCTATTTTTTGTTTTAAAATATCTTCTATAGAGGTAACACCCTTGTCAGAAATTCCACAGGGAACTATATAATCAAAATATTTGAGATCTGTGTTAACATTTAGAGCAAATCCATGCATTGTAACCCACCTACTTGCTTTTATTCCAAAAGCACATATCTTCTTAGGCTTATTTGTACTATCCTTAACCCAAACACCAGTCTCTCCATCTATTCTATATCCTTTAAGTCCGAAAAAACTAATAGTTGAAATAACAACTTCTTCAAGAGTTCTAAGGAATTGACTTATATCTGTGAAAAAATTATCAAGATCAAAGATTGGATAACCAACTACTTGACCTAAACCATGAAAAGTTATATCTCCTCCTCTATTAATTTTTTTAAAATCAATCTTTTTTGATTTAAGTTGATTCTCATCTAAAAGTAAGTTTGAAGTATCTCCGCTTTTACCAATTGTATATACAGGGTTATGTTCAACTATTAAAAGATAATTTTCCGTTTTAATCTTTTTTTCTAAAGTTCTGTTTTTAATTTTTTGGGAAATGATACTATCAAATATTTCCTTTTGATATACCCAACTATTATCATAAGACAAAACCCCAAGATCCTTAACAAGGATTTTATTATTTTTCATTAATATTTCAAATATAGAAATTTAGGCTTCAATGATAATCTTAATAAACTTATCTTTGTAAAAAAAATATTTTGAAACTTTCAGAGCAGGAAAAAATTAGAAGGGAAAAATTGGCTGAATTAATTAAACTTGGAATTAATCCTTATCCAGCTAACTTATATCCTGTTGATCATCAATCTGAAGATATTAAAACTAAATTTTCTGAAAACAAAAAAGTTGTAATAGCTGGAAGAATAATGTCTAGAAGAATTCAAGGAAACGCATCATTTGCTGAAATTCTTGATAATCAAGGCAAAATTCAAGTTTATTTTAATAGAGATGTTATATGTAAAGGCGAGAATAAAGAAAAATATAATACTATATATAAAAAGCTTCTTGATATAGGGGATATAATTGGAATTGAAGGAGAATTATTTACTACAAAAGTAGGAGAGAAAACTGTTCTAGTTAAAGATTTTACTTTATTAAACAAATCACTTCGTCCTTTACCTCTTCCTAAGGAAGATTCAGAAGGAAAAACATATGATGGATTTAATGACACCGAGCAAAGATATAGACAGAGATATGTTGATTTAATTGTAAATCCTCATGTTAAAGAAACGTTTATAAAAAGGACTAAAATTATTAACCTTATAAGAGATTTTCTAAATAATAAAGGATATCTAGAAGTTGAAACACCTATTCTACAAACAATTCCTGGTGGTGCTAATGCAAGGCCTTTTATTACTCACCACAATACTTTAGATATTCCTCTTTACCTAAGAATTGCTAATGAGCTTTTCCTAAAAAGGTTAATTGTTGGTGGTTTTGATGCTGTTTATGAATTTTCAAGAGATTTCAGAAATGAGGGTATGGATAAAAATCATAACCCTGAGTTTACAATTCTTGAACTTTATGTTGCTTATAAAGATTATTTCTGGATGATGGAGTTAACCGAATCACTTCTTGAAAAAGTTTGTATAGAGTTAAATGGAGATTCATCAATTAATTTTGACTCAAAAAAAATTAGTTTCAAAAAACCTTTTCAGCGAATTTCAATATATGATGCTATTAAAAAATATACCGGTTATGATATTTCAAATATGCAACAAGGTGAGCTGAGAGATATATGTAATAAGATGGAAATTGAAACAACAGATGAAATGGGTGAAGGAAAATTAATTGATGCAATATTTGGAAATAAATGTGAAAAAGAGATTATTGACCCAACGTTTATTATTGACTATCCTAAATCTATGAGTCCTTTAACTAAGGAGCATAGAGACAATCAAAATTTAACAGAAAGATTTGAATTAATAATAAATGGAATGGAGATAGCCAATGCTTATTCTGAATTAAATGATCCTATTGATCAATTAAAAAGGTTTGAAGATCAATTAAAGCTTAGTGAAAAAGGAGATGAAGAAGCAATGTTTATTGATCATGATTTTATAAGATCTCTTGAGTATGGAATGGCTCCGACTTCTGGTATTGGTATTGGTGTTGATAGATTAATTATGCTTATGACTGGTAATACATCTATACAAGAAGTGTTATTCTTCCCTCAAATGAAACCTGAAAATCCTAGTATAGATATTTCTGAAGAATCTTCTAAAATTCTGGATGTTGTTAAAGATAATAAGGAACTGAATATAGATGATTTAAAAAGCAAGTTTGATTTCTCTAATAAAAAATGGGATAAGTTCCTAAAGGAACTTAGAGAAAAAGGATTTATTACAATTATCAAGAGTAAGGAAAACAAAATACTAGTCAAGCTCACTTAAACTAAATCTTTCAATAAGGCTAATTAACTTTTTTGAATATTCTGGATCTGTAGCATATCCAGCTTTTTTCAACCCCTCTGCCCAAGATTTATAATCTCTCCTATTTAAATCAAATAGAAATCTATATCTATCTCTATTAACTAAAAAAAGAGAATGATCCTTATATGATTTGACAGGATTCCTATAAGATCTAAAGCACTCATTTTCTTCATCATCATCATGATAAATTTTTTTTCCATTCCAATCCTTATGACATTTTATACCAAAATGGTTATTTCCTTTTTTTGCTAAAGTTGCTTCACCGTAACCTGACTCGAGTATTCCCTGAGCCATAGTAATACTTGCAGGTATTTTATATACTTTCATTTGCTTTCTTGCAATTGGTGCATATAGCTTTATATATCTCTTTATTTTCTGTTCAACGGTAATATTATTATTAGATTCATTTATTCGATTTAAAGTCCCACAAGAAAATGTTAAAAGCGAAATAAGGACTAAAGAAAAAAATTTTATAAATTTGTTTATAACCATTGAAACTAAGTTATGTTTAAATTAAGTAAACTAAAAATATTTTTTTTCACAATATTTCTACTATTACAATCTTGCGGAGTCTATGTTCAGTCAGATTATGACAGAGATGTAAACTTTTCTGAATACAACACATTTGCTTTTTATAAACCTGATATTGATAAAGTAAATATTTCCGATTTAGATAAAAAGAGAATACTTAAATACATTGATATAGGTTTAAAGCAAAAGGGACTAACTAGATCTGAGAATCCTGATATTATTGTAACTATTGAAACTCTATCTAGAAAAAGAGTATATCTTAGAAATAATTTAGCTTATGGTTATTATCCTCCATTTTGGGGATACTATCATCATCCTTCAGGCTCAGTAACTTCAAATACCCAAGGGACTCTTTTTATAAATATAATTGATGCTAAAAATAATCAATTAGTGTGGCAAGGAAGAGGAATTGGAATTATAAATGAATTTAGAGAAGACAGAGATGAAATGATTGGTGATTTTGTTAATAAAATTTTTGAAGAATACCCCCCTATATCTGACTAATGAATTCTTCAGATTCAGATAGCACAGATTCAATTCCATTAATATTTTTTCCTCCAGCAGTTGCAAAGAATGATTGCCCCCCTCCATTACCATCAATTAATGGGGATAATTTTTTGACAATTTCTGATGCATTTAATGCTTTTTCTTCAACTAGATCTTTTGATATAAAACAAGAAATAAAAACCTTTTCACTAGTCTTAGAGAGAATAATCAAAAATAGATTATCAATTTGATCAGATAACATAAAACAAAGACCTTTAATTGACTTAAGATCTAGATCTAATTCACCTAAAAATATATTAATTCCGTTAACTAAACGAACATTTTCAATTATATCCTTTTTCATTGATTGAACCTTGACCTTATTAATTGATTCGTTCTCTTTTTCAAGAAGTTTATTTGCTTTATCAGCTGCTTCCTTTTCTTTAATAGCTTTTTGTTTAAGATTTTCTGCTAATATCTTTTCAGCAGAACTTGTAGCTAAAATTCTTCTTATTCCAAATGCTTGTGAACCTTCAGAAATAATTTTGAACTTGCCAATATCTTTAGTATTTTTTACATGAGTTCCACCACATAATTCATAAGAATCATTAAATTTTATAGTCCTTACTTTTTCCCCATATTTTTCTGAGAATAGTCCAACAGCTCCATTTTTTATAACTTCATTGTAATCTGCAAACCTATCTTCCACTAGATCTATACTTTGATTTATAAGACTATTAACATAATCTTCAATTTTATTAATTTCCTCATTCGTTAATTTTGATTGATGAGAAAAATCAAATCTAAAAGACTCTGCTGATATCATTGATCCCCTTTGTTCAATATGATTACCTAATATTTTTTTTAAAGCTAAGTGCAGAAGATGAGTTGAAGTATGATGTGATTCAATATGAGATCTCCTCTCTTTATCTATAATACCTTTAAAGCTAGAATTATGATCCTTTGGCATAGCCTCAGTAACATGGATTATTTCATCATTATCCTTAATTGTATCTATTATTTTATAATTATCTCTTGATTTAGATTCAATAGATCCAGTATCTCCAATCTGACCTCCTGATTCACCATAAAATGGAGTATTATCAAAAACTAGATGAAAATTTAGTCCGTTTTCTGTTTCAACTTCTCTATATCTTATCAAGTTCATTTGACTCTCTGATTTATCATAACCAACAAATTTAGATTTACCATTTTCATCTATATTAATCCATTCATGGTATTTTAATTTAGTTTTTGATGTTGATCTTTCTTTCTGGCTTTTCATGTTTTTTTCAAACCCTTCAAAATCAACTTTAAATCCACTCTCCGCAGCAATTAAGGATGTTAAATCCACAGGAAATCCATATGTGTCATATAATTTAAATGCATCTTGGCCTTCTATAATTTTTGTATTAGAGCTATTAATTAATTTATTTAACAATAATATCCCTTGATCCAAAGTTTTCAAAAATGCTGATTCTTCATCTTTTATTACACTCTCTATTATTTTATTTTCATCTTTAATATTTGGATATGCATTCTGCAAATCTTTTGAAACTTTTGAAACTAGTTTGTAAATAAATGGAGATTTGATATTTAAATATGTATATCCAAACCTTATTGCTCTTCTTAAGATTCTTCTAATCACATAACCTGAACCAATATTACTAGGATGCTGACCATCTGCAATAGATATAACAACTGCTCTAATATGATCTGAGATTACTCTAATTGCCTTGTCATTTTTTTCATCTTGTAAGTATTTAACACCCGACACCTTTTCAATCTCAGAGATTAACGATTCGAATATATCTGTATCGTATGTAGATCTCTTATTCTGCAGAACCATACAGAGTCTTTCAAGACCCATACCAGTATCAATATATTTTTTTGTAAGCTTTTTTAGTGAACCATCTTTCAAACGATTATATTGAATAAAAACAAGATTCCAAATTTCAATGATATGCGGATGATCCTTATTTATTAAATCTCTAGCATTTATTTTATTTTTTTCTTCCTTTGATCTAATATCAATATGAATTTCAGAACATGGTCCGCATGGTCCATAATCTCCCATCTCCCAGAAATTATCTTTTTTATCACAATAGATTATTTTTTCTTCATGAAAAAATTTCTTCCAATAATTGTATGTTTCATCATCAGCTGGAATATTATCATCCTTTGATCCTTTAAATACAGTAACATATAGGTCATCCTTGTTAATTTTATATTCATCAGTTAGTAATTCAAATGACCAATCAATAATTTCTTCCTTAAAGTAATCGTCAAAACTCCAATTACCTAGCATTTCAAAAAAAGTATGATGATATGTATCTATTCCAACTTCTTCTAGATCATTATGTTTTCCTGAAACTCTAAGGCATTTTTGAGAATTCACAATTCTTAAATCATTAGGCTCTTGAATGCCTAAGAAAATATTTTTAAACTGATTCATACCAGCATTTGTAAACATTAGGCTCTCATCATAATTATTTAAAATAGATGCTGAGGGTACTTGTTTATGTCCTTTTGTTTTAAAGAAATCGATAAATTTTTGTCTAACTTGAGATGATTTCATTTTTTTTATATTTGTATATAAAAACTGGTATAATCTAGTAGAAAATTACAACAAATTGGCCTATGTCCAAAACTAAATATTACTTTGATAAAGATAATCTTGAGTTTGTTCCAATTAAAAGAACTAACCTTAACAAATTATATAATCTTATTCTATTCTTAATAAGTTCAATAATTTTTGCAGGTTTTATCGCTGTAATACTACTAAATACTGAATTTATTAATACTCCTCAAGAACTAGTTCAATCTAGAGAGATTAAGAATTATGAGCTTCAATTAAAAGTTCTTAATAAAAAACTAGATCAAGTTGAATCAACTTTATCTAATATTGAGAAAAGGGATAATAATCTTTATAGAGTATATTTTGAAGCTAGTCCAATTCCTGAAGAACAAAGAAGGATGGGATTTGGAGGTATAAATAGATATGATTATTTAAATGGTTACGAAAATTCTGATTTGATTATTAATACAACCGAAAGAATTGATATACTTACAAAAGAACTTGTAATTCAATCTAAATCATTAGATGAGATTGAGCTTCTTGCAAAAAATAATGAGGCACTTCTCTCGTCTATTCCTACTATTCAGCCAATTAGTAACTCTGATTTAAAAAGAATGGCTTCTGGATTTGGATGGAGGACAGACCCTTTTACAAAAAAAAGAAAAAGACACTGGGGTATGGACTTTTCAGCAGAAAGAGGTTCACCAATATATGCTACTGGTGATGGAAAAATATCTAGAGCCGATAATAGGGCTGCTGGGTTTGGTAATCATGTTAGAATTGACCATGGCTTTGGTTATGTCAGTATTTATGCTCATATGGAAAGAATTTCTGTAAGAAAAGGAAATAAGGTCAAAAGAGGTGATATTATTGGATATGTTGGAAGTTCTGGACGTTCAGTTGCTCCTCACCTTCATTATGAAATAACAAAGGATGGGAAAAAAATTAACCCTATTAATTTCTATTATGGTAATCTTTCACCAACAGAATTTGAAACTCTTATAAATCAAGCATCACAAGAGAACCAATCTCTTGACTAGAGTTATGTATTTTGAATTACCTGAAAAAAAGTATTTTAGTATAACTGAGGTATCTAAACTTTTTAATGTAAACAATTCTCTTCTAAGATTTTGGGAAAAAGAATTTGACTTAATAAGTCCAAAAGTTAAAGCCTCTGGAATTAGAAAATTTACAAAAGATGATATTGAAAATATTTCTATAATATATAGCCTACTTAAGGAAGAGGGATTAACAATTCAAGGGGCGAAAAAAAGACTTAAATCTAAGAATAAATTAAATTCAGATACTTCTTCTATTATTAAAAAACTTGAAAAAATTAAATTTGAACTAAAAAACTTAAAGTCAAATATTTAATTATTTTTTTCTAAAAAATATATCTATAGGCACTCCTTTTAAATCATACTCCTTCCTTAACTGGTTCTCTAAAAATCTTTTATAAGCATCCTTTATGTATTGAGGTAAATTACAATAGAAGGCAAATTGGGGGTATGGAGTTGGCAACTGTCTACAAAATTTAATTTTTATATATTTTCCTTTATTACTTGGAGGAGGAGTTTTCTCGATTATAGGCAAAATATAATCATTGAGTTTTTTTGTTGTTATTTTTTGTTTTCTTTTATCATATACTTCCATTGCTATTTTTATAGCATCAAATATTCTTTGTTTTTCTGTTGATGAAATAAAAACAATAGGAATATCAACAAAAGGGGATGTTTTTTCATGAATTTTTTGTTCAATAGCGAGAGTTGTATTTTGATCTTTATCTACTAAGTCCCATTTATTTGCAAGGATTACTAGCCCTTTCTTATTTTTTGAAGCTAGCCAAAATATATTTTGATCTTGAGCATCGAAACCTCTTTGAGCATCATAAATTAAAATACAAATATCAGATTTTTCAATTGCCCTCACAGATCTTAGAATAGAATAAAATTCTATATTTTCACTTATCTTAGTTTTCCTTCTTATTCCTGCAGTATCAATTAAATCAAATTCAAAGCCAAATTGATTATACCTGGTGTATAGACTATCTCTTGTTGTACCTGCAATATCAGTGACAATAAATCTATCTTGACCAATCAACGCATTAATAAATGAAGATTTTCCTGCATTTGGCCTTCCTATCACAGAAAATTTTGGCACATCATCCTCAACAGATTCTTTATTAGGTAAAAGTTTAACCAATGCATCTAATGCTTCTCCTGAACCTTGACCATTTATTGATGATATACAAAAAAGGCTGTCAAAACCTAAAGAGTAAAATTCATTTGAACTTTTAATTAATCTTGAATTATCTACCTTATTAACTAAAATAATAACTGGTTTTGAAGTTTTGTGGAGGAGTTTAGCTATTGTTTCATCCATTCCACTTACACCATCTTTTACATCTACAATAAATAAAATAACATCAGATTCATCAATAGCTAGAATAACTTGTTTATCAATTTCTTTTTGAAAAACATCATCTCCTACTTTAAGGTATCCACCAGTATCAATTACAGTAAATTCTTTTCCATTCCAATCTGATTTCCCATAATGCCTATCTCTAGTAACACCGCTTAATTCATCAACTATAGCTTCTTTTTTTTGTATAAGTCGATTAAATAAGGTCGATTTCCCAACATTTGGTCTTCCTACTATAGCAACAATTCCTCCCATTTAAAATTATTTTTCTATAAATTATATCCAAACCTTTTTAGAGATAATTTATCATTTCGCCAGTTCTTTTTTACTTTAATATAAACCTCTATAAAAATCTTTTTATTAAAGAATTTTTCTAAATTTTTTCTTGCATTTGATGCAACCTTTTTTAATGCTGCTCCCTTATGACCTATTAATATCTTTTTTTGGGAGTCTCTTTCAGTGAAAATAACAGATCTTATTTTAATTATTTTACTTGTCTCCTTAAACTCTTCTGTTATAACCTCAACTGAGTATGGAATTTCTTTATCATAATTGAGCAATATCTGTTCTCTTAAAGATTCATTAACAAAAAATCTTTCGGATTTATCTGTAAACTGATCTTTAGGGAAAAAGGGTGGTGACTCAGGAATCGTATTAATAAAAATTTCTTTTAATTCATTAACAAAAAATCCTTCTTTAGCAGATATTGGATATATTTTTATTTCTGGAAAGATTTTTTCCCAATATGATAAAGAACTTTCTAATTTATCTTGATTAAAAAGATCAATTTTATTAAGCAAAACCATCTTGGGAACTTTTAGGTTATTTATTTTTTTGATTAATTTATCATTATTAAAATCTTTACTACCTACTTCATCAATAAAAACCAATACATCTGAATCAATTAAAGTCTCGTTTATAAATTTCATCATAGCTTCTTGAAGTTGATAGTTAGGATCTAATATCCCTGGAGTATCTGATATAACTATTTGATAATCATCACCATTAATAATTCCTCTTATCCTATGTCTAGTTGTTTGTGCTTTAGAAGTAATAATAGATAGCTTATCATCCATTAAAGCATTTATTAATGTTGACTTACCTACATTAGGTCTTCCAATTATAGAGACAAACCCAGATTTATGATTTTTCTTACTCATTTTTTGCAAAGATAGCTACTAATATTTAATGGTTTGTCTATAGTTAGTAAAGTTTATATATTTGCATTCTATATCGCGTGGTGGAGAAGCGGTATCTCGTTGGGCTCATAACCCAAAGGTCGCAGGTTCGAGTCCTGCCCACGCTACTAAAAAACCCACTTTGGTGGGTTTTATCTTTTATAATAACTTGAGACAGTACCTTCCCAGTCAGGATCAGCAGATCCAACCCATAGTTTTTTCAATGAATCTAATGCAACAGCATGAACTCTACCAAAATAAGCTTTATGAGGTATTCTCTCTACATTATACCTGCTTGCAAAAAACTGTGCGTTAATTCTATTAATACCAAGATGATCTTCAATATAGAGGATCCCATCATCTTTATAGTACCTTGGAAGGAAAAGAGCATCACTTAGAGGAGTGTTTTGAGCTAAATACCTATATGCAACTTGAGTAATTGCAGTTATAATTCTCTGTCCACCTGCAGCACCAAGTGCTAAAACTACTTCATCTCCACTTGTAAATAAAGTTGGTGAAATATGGGAAGAAGCCCTATCTCCAGGTTTGTCTTCACCAAGATATCCTCCTAGATATGGCCCCATAGTTACATTATATAAGAAACCTAAACCTTTTGTAGCTACTTTGGAGCCCATATTTGGTCCCAAAGTTTGAGTCAGTGAAACTACATTGCCGTATTGATCAGCAGTTGTTAGATGAGTTGTATGACCAACTGCAAGATCTGAAGCAAGATTCTCATCAGCATCACTTTTTAAGGATAATAATGAATCATCATTATTTATTTCATTAGCAATTTTCATTGCCATATCATAAGATAATATACTCTTTAATGAGTCTGCATTATTTTGAAAATAACGATACTTAAATGATTCTTCAGAAGCACTAGAGATTTTAATTGCTAACTCATTTTCATTTTGAATATTTAAATTATCTAGAATCTGAAGAATTTGAATAGTTATTGCACCATATGAAGGAAGATATAATGAATGAATCTTATAACCTTTAAAATTTCCAGTTAAAACCCTTGAATCAAGAGCTGAATAATTTTTCAAATCATCTAATGTAATAAGCCCTCCATTAGATTGGATATCATCAACTATTTTTTCAGCGATCTTACCTTCGTAAAATCCTTCTTTTCCATTTTCTGAAATAACTCTTAAAGTATTTGCTAAATCTTTTTGGAATACTATATCTCCAGGTTTAAATGATTCACCATTAGAATTTAAAAAATACATCTTTGTACCTTCAAAACTTTCAATTATACTCTTAACACTTGCTTGCCTTTTTGCTTCACCAGTAAAAATTCTATATCCTTCTTCAGCATATCTAATTGAAGGTGCCATTACAGTTTTTAAATCAAGAACACCGTGTTCTTCATGTAATTTAATAAGTCCTGCAACTACACCTGGAATTCCAATAGTTTTGTAACCATAGCTATCTGGTGAACTATTTTCACTATTATAATTTAATGGAATTTGTGTGGTAGCATCTACTCCTGCTATAATGCCATCTTGTGTTTTATATATTGACTGGAGTCTTCCACCAATTCCACTCATACTTGGCTCAACAACTGATAATGTGAATGCAGCTGCTACTGCAGCATCAAAAGCATTTCCTCCAATAGTATATATATCTTTTCCAGCTTGAGATGCTAGAGGATGAGGTGCTGATATTATATGATTCTTGTGTTGATTTTTAACACTACAACCTATACTTAATAAGCATATAATTAAGTATATATATATTTTATTAAATAAAGTCATAGAAATAAAAAAAGGGCTTATTAAAATAAGCCCTTTTTTAAGTAATAATTATTGATTTACTTGAGTTTTAGTAAAAATACCTGGATCTTCTGCAGGTGCATTTGCATTTGCATTCAATTCATTATAAGAATACGGCATTCTCTCCGGGTATGGAGCGCCAGGACCATCTACAAGAACAAATGGAACACTTATAGCGCTGTCATTTTTTCTTAGTCTTCTAGCATCATTAAAAGCCATATGCATTCCAAATCCACTAACATATCTCTCCTCAATAACTTCTCTTAAGAACGCTGATTTAGGATCAATTCCATCTGCATTTTCAATTCCTCCGGAATTAAAATCTGCAGCATCAAAAGCAGCATAATTATAAGAATTTGTATTGTGGTTATCATTTAATCCTCCTCCAGAGTTTAGCCAAGCCCTAACATTGTTTAGGTGAGGTAAGCCATTAGCTACACCTCCAGATCTTGCCTTAGCTTCTGCAAGAATTAATTCATTTTCAAAATACGTAACCATATTTTGAGGTTCATCTTCTGCAATTACACCAGTATTTGCAGAACCACTTGATGAATTAATTTTATAATAACCATATCTAGCAGTCTCATCTGTTTTAGAATGATTTCTATTAATTGG
>PVBE010483816.1_pt1 | contig 14584 bp, 13 predicted proteins | sample 1631181 | NCBI WGS metagenome assembly PVBE01 (sample SAMN08397723, study PRJNA350692) | Marine metagenome, whole genome shotgun sequencing project. | isolation source: water | place: Pacific Ocean | collected 2012-04
CGCCCCCTAAAGGGGATGCCTGAGAAAGAAAGTGGCGCAGAAGGTTGGTAGAAACTGGTGCGGTGGCGGTGAAAGTATCAGGTGGCTTCGCGTCGTATACTGACGCTTCCGCAGCCTCGCCGAGAGTTCGTTCGCCAGCTCGACCCGCCTGCGGTTCTGCTCTGGAACGGCCGGCAATTGCGCCAGGCCAACCGCGGCCTCAAGGCGTCCGTAGCGAAAAGCATGGCCGATAGTTTCGTGTACCCGCGTTCCGCGCTCGGCGGGACGGGCTCCGCGTTCGTGTGAGATGTAGCGAATGGCGGCGGCGAGTTCGTCGTCGTCGGTTATGGCCATCCCGCCGTGATCGGTCGAGATATGTTTCTCGGCCTCAAAAGAATAGCACCCTACGTCGCCGATCGTTCCCGCCGTACGAGTTCCATACGTCGCAAACGGGGCCTGGCAGACATCTTCAATTAGGAGGGCGTCGTGCTCGCGAGCCAATTCAACAATCGGGTCCATGTCGCAGACCTGACCGTACATGTGCACGGCAATGATCGCCTTCGTTTGCGGCGTAATGACCTTCTCGATTTCTTCTGCGGTTATCAGGCCTGTTCTCACGTCAACATCCGGGAATATGGCCTTCGCACCCTGGACGAAGATGCCCTTGACGGACCCGTAATCCGTTATCGGACTTACGACCACGTCGTCTCCTGGTCCAACCCCGATCGCCGCGAGCACGGCGTGCAACGCATCGGTGCAGTTGGAGAGGGCCACGGCGTGCCGCCTACCCATTGTTTCGGCAAATGCCGTTTCGTATTCGCCGATCATGTCCAGGGCGAATCCGCTGTCGAGCAATCTGTCGATGTTCTCTCGGGCTCCGGGCGCAATGGCTCGCGGGAACACGAGCGAAATCGGGTTGTCCGCATCGCGCACTGGTATTCCGCCGTGGATAGCAAGCTCATCCGACCGGACTTTAGTGGTGGCCATCGTTTGATCCTCCGGCCCTTCGATGATCCGGGCCTCGCCGCGCGTCAGAACATTTGGGCAGCACCAAAAGTCTAGCCTGTTTATTGGATCGTGGACTGGGAGGCCGTTGCCGCGGCCGCGTGGTTTTCGGCGGTGATACTATCTGCCGCTGGAGGAGCCTGGGCAGCCTCGAGTGGTTCCAAACGCTGCTTTTCGTTCGCCGATATTCCGCCTCAATCACTCAACAGTCGACGGGGGAATCGCATGAACGTTGCCTACGCGGCGGACAGGGTTTACGAGGACGTGGCCGATACGCGTCAACTCTTCATCGACGATGACGTAATAGCGGTCGTCAAAAACGTAACGTGTCGGCAGCACACTCCGTAGAAACACGCCGGCGGTCCACTAATCCGTCGTGACAAACCGTGGGAGGGGAATACCTACTTCCGAAATAGCTGTTTCAACGTCGTGTGGGATGACGAAGCCAGCCTGTACAGGTGCTGGTACGAGGGTTTCTACGACTGTTTTGGCGGGCGCAAAGGAAGGTTTCAGAGAAGTCGAATTCACTATGCCGAGTCAGAGGACGGCATTAACTGGGTGAAGCCGGCGTTGGGCAAGCATGTCGTGGACGGGCATGACGGCACCAACACTGTTATCGATCTCTCGCCTGACGAGGCCGTGAGTTGCACGACTGTGTTGCTCGACCCGATTGAGACGGATCCGTCCCGCCGATTTAAGGCGCTATACGCTCACCGTCCCGGCAAGGGTCTCTGCATGATGGTCTTGGCCGACGGAATAGATTGGACGCCATACGAGGAGAATCCGGTGTTTGAGCAGTGGGACGATGACGTCGAGGTTCTGACCTACGATCGGCTCGATAAGAAACACGTCCTCTGGGGGCGGTGCGGCGGTTATCCAGGCCGAAGCCAACATCCCGACTTCGACGCTTGGTTCGCACCGGTCTGGCCCGGCCGTCCGGAGGGAATATGGGGAACGCGGCGTCGTATCTACAGGCTGGAAGGCGAGGACTGCTTTAGCTGGTCCGATGCAAAGCTCATGTTCGACCCTGGCGATAAAGACAATCTCGACGACGGGCTTTACGGATTCGTCCCGCGGCGTACTGGTGAACTCCACCTTGGAACTATGACTGTTCTACACCAGGTCGATGACACCTTGGATCTCTACCTGTACCGCAGCCGCGACGGGCTGGAATGGAACCGCATGCTTGAGCACCGACCGCTGATTCCGCGGAGCGGTCCGGGCAGTTTCGACGAATTCGGAGTTGAAACGCCGAACCAGTCGCTCGTAGTGGGCGACGAGGTGCGAATCTACTACGGAGGCATGAACGTCTATCATGATTGGTGGCTCGGGATGGCGAATGACGGCATCGATATGCCCGAAGCCCGAGATCGAAGCCTTTCCCAGAACGGACATCACCTCGGCCTAGCCACCCTCAGGCTTGACGGCTACGTCTCACTCGATGCCACCGTGGGTGAAGGGTGGGTGGAAACAAAGCCGGTGTTTTCGACAGGGCGGCGTCTCTACATCAACGGTCGCTGCCGGCCCGGCGGCTATATCAGAGTCGAGGTGATGGATTCGTGGAATAACGTCTGGAATGACTACTCGTGTGACAAATGTCAGGCGTTTACCGGCGACAGCGTTCACCATCACGTCGCATGGTCAGAACGAGACACCGTCGGCGAGATCCCTGGAAGCGTGAAGCTACGGTTCCATCTACTCAATGCCGAACTCTACGGATTCCAGTTTGCCGAATCTTGGTAACGGCTTGCTTTCGGAACCCTGTTTCGCGTCGTTCGTCCAGGCGGCGGCGATCCTACGCCGCGACTACGCCGGAGCTGCCCGTGGGGCGCCAATCCCTCCGGCGACCTTCGATATCGCACCGGCTATGTCCTTGACATCGTCGTCGGAATAGTTTTCGTTCAATGGTATGGCCACCATCCGCCGCATCGCCTCCTCGGCGACGGGGCACGTGCCCTCCCCGTAGTTAAAGTCGCGATCGGTGAATTCGCTTGTAAACGGGAAGCTCGAGTTGCCGAAATAATTCTTGCTTTTGAGCGCCTCCGAACACATGTAAATCGGCCTGCCGATATACGCATGTGTACTGCGAACGCCCTCGCCGTTTAGCGCGCGGGCAAACTCCAGCCCGTCGAATCCGGGCGTGCGCATCGGATAGGCCCAGTAGCCGTGCTCTGATCCAGGCGTGACTGCGGCCGGTTCAAGTCCGGGCACGTCGCCGATAAGGCTGGTCAACAGCGTTCCAATATCCTGTCTGCGAATGACTACGTGGCGCAATTTCTCTATTTGCGGAATGCCGACCGCGGCTGTGAGTTCGTTCATTCGGTAAGTCGGAGCCAAGAACTTGTAGTCGCGGTGGCCGGTCCCCGTCTGCACGACGGCTTTGTTCATGAACAGACGCATGCGATCGTCATATGCGTCGTTGTCAGTAATTGTCATACCCCCGTCGCCGGTCGTCATGGATTTGCTTTGCTGCAAGCTGAAACAGCCCAAGTCTCCATACGTTCCGAGGTAGCGCCCGTTGAACTTGATGGCGTGGGACTGACTGCAATCTTCGATGAGCGGCAGGCCGTGCCGTTCGGCGATATCCGCCATGGCGGTGATGTCACATGCATTGCCGAATAGATGCACGACCAAGATGGCTCGCGTGCGGCTCGTGATCTGTCGTTCGACATCGGCGGGATCCATGTTGAAGGTAGCCGGGTCGATGTCAGCGAACACCGGAATGGCCGACTGAAGCATGATCGCTGTGATGGTGCCCACGTCGGTTATTGGGGCGGTGATGATTTCGTCGCCTGGATTGGGATTTATCGCACCGACCGCGATGTGAAGCGCGGCCGATCCCGAGGTAGTACTCACGGCGTTTTTTGCGCCATAAAGCGTCGTGAATTCGCGCTCGAATCGCTCCACGAAGCCGCCCGTGTAGAGCTCCTGCGAGCGCAACGCGGCTACGGCCAATCGCTCCTCCTCCTCCCCAAAAGGCGTTCGGGAAGGAAAGGACTCTTTTCTAAGTGGCTCTCCCCCATCGATAGCAAGTCTCGTCATTTGGCGATCCCCCTTTCTGCCGTGCGTTCAGGTGAATAGATTGGAGCCTGGATTTGAGCATCGATCGGATCAGACAGGTGTTTCCTGAAAGATTCGGTCTGGCGGTTTGCGGCATCTTCAAGATCCATAGCACCTTACTCGATGAGTGAGCCATCGCGCAGAATACTCACACCTGTCCGGATCAAAGCGGTCGCCCGGACTCCAAAGGCCCCTCGCACTACTCCAAATCGCGGAATTCGATACCCGACCACGGCCGAATGGTTGCGGTCGGCAGACGTTTCGATACGCGCAACCGTCTGGAATCTGTGCTATCAATGTGCGCGAACGAACGCGACGACGAATTTCAGCGGACAGATTGGAGGGATTGAATGGCGACGAGTTCAGTTGCATCGGGCAAGCTGGCGGTTGATGGTGGAACACCGGTTCGGAGTCTAGCCAATCGGTTTACCACGAATTCTCCGCGCGATATCGGACCCGGAGCGCTTGAGCTAGTCAAGAAGGTACTCGATAGCGGTTGGGCCTACGACATGGTGGCGGATTTCGAGACGGCGTTTGCCGAAGCATGCGGAACCGACTACGCGATCGGACTTTCCAACTGCACCGCCGCCAACCACGCGGTTCTCGGTGCGCTCAAGATCGGACCGGGCGATGAGGTGATCGTAAGTCCGATTTCCGACTACGGATCGGTGGCCGGAATTGGATACGAAGGCGCCACTCCGGTATTTCCGGACGTCGACGAGCACACGGGTCTCATTACCGCCGAGGAGATCGAGAAAGTAATTACGCCTCGCACGAAGGCCATAATTGCGGTTCATTTCTACGGCCATATGTGCGACCTGGACCCCATGGTCGATCTTGCACGACGGCACGGCGTCACTTTGATTGAGGACGTGGCGCAGACAACGCTCGGGAACTACAAGGGCAAGAGAGCCGGCAGCATCGGCGACGTCGGGACGTTTTCGTTCAACTCCAGCAAGCTGCTTGCAACACACGTCGGCGGGGCGATCACCACGAGCGACGAAAAATTGGACGAAGGCATCCGATTGTTCGCCGTCGACCGTGGCGCGGTTTACACCCACGATGGAGGCAGATCCTCTCGATATCATCCGAGTTATGGGTTCAACTACCGGCTCGGTCTGATGGAGGCGGCAGTCGCTATCGCCAATCTAGAGGTGCTGCCCGAGCAGAACCGGCTGCGTGTCGAACGCGCTGAAAAGCTCACCGCAAAACTCAATGGAATCGACGGCATCGTGACTCCGAAGGTGGAAGTTGAAGATTCCCACCTTTACTGGATGTATCACGTCCAGTTCGAGCGCGAGAAGTTTCGAGTCGAAATGGATCAGATCGAGCGCGCGCTGATCGCCGAGGGGATCAACGGGATGTTCGCAATGTATTACCTGATCCCACACAGCCACCATTTCATTGAGAATCGAGAGAGGGATCTCGAGCGGCTTGTGAACGCGCGCTCCCACCTGGAGCGAACGTTCCGGTTTAGCTGGACCTACAAGATGACCGACGACGACATCGACGGTATTGCTGAAGTGTTTGCCAAGGTGGTGGACGCCTACCGAGCGTAGGACGCCGGACTTTTCCGGATCTTTATGAGGGGGACTGAGGCGCGCTATTGCAATCAGCGCGCTTCGGTCTGGGATTGACGATCAAGCCCGAGATTCCGGGGTGTGCGCGGTACGCTTAGCGGCGCTTCGGAGGAAGATCTTCGGCGAAGGCTAACGCGCGCTCGACCCACGACTGCAAGGCGGGATCATCCGATGTGGTTTGGGCCGGAAGCAGCACGTACTCCTTCATCGGTCTGCCGGACATCGGTTCAAACGCGTCCGCCTCACCCGTCCCTACAAGCTCAGCAACTGCATCCTCGCCCACCCGCGCGTTTACACGGTCGCCCCAAATTCCTGTGAACATCTGCTCGTTCGAGTTCGCGAACCACGAAACGGTTCCAAACATCGAACGTCGTTTTGCGGGCAACGTACCAAGCAGGCCTTCCATTCGTTCGAGCAAGTCTGGATCCAGTTTTGGCATCGACGCCACGGATGGCCCCCTTCGCTGCAGTTACGGGATGCGGCCATTGAGTCGTCAAATCACCTAAAACATCCCGCGCAATTGTCTCCCATTTCAACGCAGGCCTGCGGATTTCTACAAATAACGAGCTAGGTGTCGCCCTGCGATGGACGAGATTTTGCTAGCCAACACGTTTCGGTTGGCGTGATTTCGTGATGAAGGCCAACGGCATCTCGGAAACACAATCTCAGGCCCGTCGGGCGCACAGCGACGACGGATATTTCCTTTGTGATTGGTCGGTGCTGCCATCGGACCTTATTACCAGGGCGGTCTTGGGCATGGACGATACCCATGGCGGTCGCTATGACACCGGACGCCCGCCCCATCAATCGCCACGGAATCCGCGAGGGCTTCGCGGCCTTGATTGACGACGGCAGCGTCTGCTCGTCGTCTAGGGTCGGCTGGTTTTCAACCGCCCGACACTACCCGCTCGACTTCTTGGTCGTGGTCCGAACTATACGGAAGCAATAGTGACCGTCGTTGGTGTGGTATTCGTTTATCTCCTTCTGGCCGATCACCGCCTGACTCCAGCCCATCAGAGTCACCTTGCTGCATTCCGGCAGATTGAAGTGACAGGTGCTGAAGCCGGCTTCTCGCCAATCCTCGGTAATCCCCTTGAACCACTGATGGCCGACGATATGTTCCCCCCACAGATTGTCAACCTTCATCTTGACGCCCGTCCGCGGAAACTTCCATTCGACGGGTTCGGCATGCAATAAGACCGTCCCGGGAGGTGAGCATGAGCTGCCGATCACTGTGACACCGATGATTGGGTCGTCCTCGACGAGAGTGATCGCGCCGTGCGGAGGAACGTCGATTTCCACGCCGTCCATGTTGTATTCGGAATTGGGGTGATCGCGCCCCAACTCCACATTGAAGTTTGGGTATTTGAACGGCGCCATGTACTCGCGATGCTCGATTGTGTACACATCCACCGATTGCATTTCGTCGCTCTTGGCGAGCCTCGTGACTTCCAATTCCTCATCTTCGAATTTGCCGGGGCGACGGCGAGGGTTTTCTGCAACGGCTCGAGCAATTCCGTTCGTTTCTACCGCCATAGTCACGTCCTCCTCGTGAACCGCCGGGCCCGACTGTCGATTGGTCAGCCATGGGACATCAATCGGCGGTTCGCTGATGAAGCTACTGCTGCACCGAAATCCGAGACGAAAACTAGCACGGCCTGGCGGCGGACGGCCAATCGAGGCTGTTAGGGGGCTGCGATATCTTCCGGACCGTTACTTGCTCAGCCGCCGACCCCGGCGCTACGAAGACTCGGCTTGGCGTCGTGCGCGGTCGAGGGCTGTGAAGCACGACTCGGCCGTCGCCCACGGATCGTAGTCCGCCACTTCCGATAGCTGGCGGCTGACTTCGACGTAAACCGGGACCGTGAGACCCGCACTCGATATCGCCTTCATGTACGCGACCAGGTCTAGGTCGCCGTCGCCCGGCAGCTGATAGTGAACGTTGCCATTCTCCATGTAACCGTCTTTTACATGGGTGTGTACCGCGTGTGGGACACAAAGGTCCACGCTGCGTTGGAGGTCGATTCCCTGGGCAACGAAGTGGCTGATGTCGAAGTTGAGCTTGAGGTTGTCGTGACCGGTGTTCTGCATCAACCACTCGGCTTTCTCAGGTGTTTCGAACTCGCCGCCTGCGTGAGGCTCGGCCGCCACAATCACGTCGTATTTTGCGGCGATATCGGCAACTTCGAAAAACGCGTCTCGAATGGTCCACTTCCCGTCATTCCACTTCGGCTCAGGATGGCCGAGCGTCGTCGTGACGACGGCGGGATGATCGCCAAAATTGAGGTCGCTGGCCATCCTGAATGTTCGATCCGCACGCTCCAGCATCTCCAGTCGATCGTCCGATTCCGCGCATATCGGCAGGTCGTCCATCAGTGGCGGTGGCGGGAAGCCCAGATCCTGAAAGATGGACACGAGCCGTTGCCGCAGGCCGTCGCCAAACCGCTCGGGGGAGGTCGACCAGCCAGACCGCACGCAAATCTCCATGGCTGTGTAACCAAGATCGCGAATTCTGGGAAGAGCCTCGAAAACATCGAGGCCCTTCATGCCGTACGTGCTGTATCCGAGCGCAATCACGACCCAATGGTAGTGGAGCCCCGATCGGGTGGGGCGTGGTGTCACCGTAACGAAACCGATCACAGAAGTCTCTACCGGGCTATGCTCAACGCGGGCCAGCAGTTTCGGACTGAGCCTTGAGGCCGAGAATGACCGCGGGAGGTTGGAAATGGCGCTGCAAATGGCGCTTGTGGGATGCGGTGGAATGGGACTGCGGCACGTCCACGGAATTGCCGAGGTGGCCAATACTTTCGGGACGCTCGAACTCGTTGCAGTCTGCGATCGTCATCAGGCCGCGGCCGCTCACGTTTCAAAAGAGGCGGAACGTCTTCTCGGTCGGGCACCGTCGGTGTACACGGAATTTCGGGAAATGCTCGATGACGCCGCCAGCATTGATGCTTTGGACATCACCACCGACACTCGCATGCACCACGAGTTCGCGACGAGCGCGCTTGATGCGGGACTCCACGTTTGCGTGGAAAAGCCGATGGGAATCACCATTGAGGCCTGCATGCTCATGGCGGATGCCGCCGCCCGCTCTCGCAGAACCCTCGCGATTGCCGAAAACTACCGCCGCGATCCGATGAACAGGCTTGCCAAGGAACTGATCGAAACTGGGGCGATTGGGACTCCGTTCTTTCTTTTCGATATCGGAATCGGCGGAGGCGACGATTTGATGCACGATACGGGATGGCGTGCGATCAAGTCTCGCGGGGGCAGCGTGGTTCTCGAACGAGGCGTCCATACGAGCGATCTGGTTTTGTACTTCATGGGCGACGTGGACACGGTCTACGCTGCCACCAACGTTTTCCAACCCCTCAGACGTCGCGGTGTTCGAAGTGAAAATCTGGTCCCGTTCTACGGTCACAGGGTTGAAGACGAATTCGTCGAAATGACGGAGGTGGTATCCGACGCCGAGGACACCGCGCTCGCCGTTCTAAAGTTCGCCTCGGGCGCGTCCGGCCAGATGTCAATGAGCACAGCGTCGCACGGTCACTCGGTGAACGTTTCTACGGTGCATGGAAGCGACGGCACAATGTTGCTCCCACCGAGCCGTAGCGGTGTGGGTCCAAAAATCAAGATGCCGGGCCGCGACGGCGCAATCGAAGGGACCGAACTGCTGGAAATGGTGCCCGATTGGGAGCTGGACGAAATCACGGCGCGGCTCTGGGCCGACGAGCGACGCCTGGCCGCCTACGATATGCCGTTCTCGGAAATCGATCGCAGAACGATCGCCGTCGAGCTGCAGGACTTCGTGCGCGCCATCGAATCCGCCACCACGCCCGAAGTGGGAGCCGTAATGGGAATGAAGGCCCTCGCGCTTTCGTATGCTCTGCTGGAGTCCGGGGCGATTGGAGCTCCGGTTGCCATCGCGGACGTTTTGAATGGGTCTGTCAACGCCTATCAGGCTGAGATCAATACCGCGGCCGGAATGTGATGGACAAGTCGCGGATCCGGTCACTTTTGTTTGAAACGGGATGACGGGAGTTAGATGAGGTTCTGCATTTCTGGATATGGCAGCATTGCCAGTTTTCATCGCGACGCGCTGCTCCGGATCCCCGGCGTAGAGTTTGATTCGGTCGTCGGACGGCGGATCGATCCGGCGCGCGAGTTTGCTGAGGGCTGCGGCGCGTCACTCGCTACCGTTCATATGGACGAAGCCCTGCAACGGCCGGGTCTGGACGCGGTGTTGATCGCGTCGCCCAGCGAAGCTCACTTTGAGCAGGCAAAACAGGCTCTTGACGCGGGCAAGGATGTGCTGGTCGAAATTCCCATGGCGCTTTCTTACGCAGAGGCGGAGGAGCTTTGCGATCTGGCCGACGAGCATGAGAGTGTCCTGATGATCTGCCACACGCAGCGCTTTTACACCTCGTCAATCGAGGTCAAACGCCGAATAACCGAAGGGCGGCTGACGCCTCGTCATTTTCACGTCGAGTTCGAGTATCTGCGGCGAAAAAACACCAACTGGCAGGGTCGCAAGCGAAGCTGGACCGACAATATTCTGTGGCACCACGGCGGGCACGTTATCGATCTTGCGATCTGGCTGTTCGGGGAAGAACCGCACTCTGTTAACGCCTATTTCGGCCCCGACGACAACCCGTTGGGCGTACCGCTTGATATGTCCGCGCAGATGAGCTTTCCAGGTGGCGGACTCGCCACCTACGCGATGTCGTATAACGCGATGGTTCCCACGGAAGCCGAGCGCATGACGCTGATATGTGACGAAGACCTGCTTCGGTGGAACGATCTGCACCTCACGGACCACCTCGATCGGCTAGTCAAGGACGAGCCATTCGAAGAGGCCATTCTTAGGCAGGACAACGAGTTCGCTGATGCTGCCAGTCAGCGTCGGGAGCCGCTCACTTCCGGCCGCGAGATTCTTCGCTCATGGCGGCACATGGACCGCCTCGAAGCGAGCGCTCGGTCTAGGTAATCCTAGAGAACCGGTATTGGCGGGAAAACGATCCTGTCCGGTTCACGCTCCCGCTAGTCATCACCCACTATGGCGAGAGCGTCGATTTCGACGAGAGGTTCGGGAAGCGCCAAGTCCACGAGGGCCGTGGCTCTGGCCGGCGCAACATCCTCCAGGAACTCGTTGTATGCGATATTCATTCCTTTGTAGTTGGCCAAATCGGTAAGGTAGATCGTCGTCTTTATGACATCGTTCATCGTGGCGCCCACAGCTTCCAGACACGCCTTCATGCTCTCCAGAGACTTTCGCGTTTGGGCGATGATGTCGCCTTCGCCGACGATGTTCCCCTCGACGTCCATGCCGACCATACCTGCAACAGCTACGGTGGACCCCTTTCTCACCACCTGGTGGTAGGCCGCGAGAGGTTTCATCAAGGTGTCTGGGTTTACGCGGAGTGCTTCCATCTGAACCTTCCATTCATGCAATCGGTCTCCGGCTCCTTGACCGGGAACCAGGACATCTGACTCATACCAGTTTTAGATTAGCGGGTTCACCGCGGTCTTCTATGCGTGGAAGTAATCCCGTGAGAAGCTATTTAGGACCTCCACGCCGTCTTCGGTGACATGGCACAGGTCGGCGATCGGATTCACGAGGATGTTGGTGCCGGGAACTCCCAGGCATGTGTGCAAAACGAAGACGTTTCCAGGCCGCAGCACCCTATCGCTGCCCTCCATAAGGAACGGCTCCTCGGAGTAGTCGAGCCCCTGGCCATGGCCGATACGTCCACCTTGAATTTCATATCCAAGTTTTTCCGCGGCCCGGTTCGAGATGTTGAGCATATCGGATATCACGAGCCCCGGCCGAATCGCTGAGAGAACCTCATCTTGAACGGACATGTTCGCGTCGCAGATCGCCCGCGCCGAGCCCTCAAACTTCGCTCCAATCGTTCCGGACCTGTCGGACTGAATCCAGTAGCCCTTGTAGACAATGTAGGCATTCACGTTAATGAAGTCGCCAGCGCGGAGCGGTTGATCCAGAGGTTTGATCGACAGGTGACCCTTCTCCAATTCCCCGTTGGGCGCCCAGTGGATCGTGTGATAAACCATGTCGCCACCCTCGGCGCGTGCGGACCGGTCGAGTTCGGCCATCAGCTCGTACCCCAGCATCCCCTCTTCCAAAACGTCGAGCATGGTCTCGTAGGCTCGGTCAGAAATTGAAGCCACCTTCTTAAGGAGACCGATTTCGCCCGAACTCTTAACCGAGCGGAGCTCCCCCACAATGTCAATCGTGTCGGCAATTCCCTCCGGAATCGACGTTTCGATGTCCCGGTAGATGGCCATTGACATGGCTTCCATGCCCGAGATGGCGACCGGCCGCCCCGCCGAGCCGGTTGCCTTCAGAATTTCGTACGCCTCCTGGCCAAATGTGTTCACAGCCGGAGCAGCGTCTGCACGGGAGGCATCTGTGGTGTACGCCGCTGATATGGCCCTCGGGTCTGGCGAGGCCACCATGCGGATGTCCTCCATCCACGACACAGGCTCAATTTGATCGAGCATGTAGTCCACGCCGGCAATGAGAAACGTAGCTTCGCCGTTCCGAGGAACGAGAACCATCGTGTCCGTCGCCCGATCGAGGTTGGCCCAATTAGTCAAGTATCCGACGTGTCCGGTCTGGCTCCACTGGTGCACGGCCGGTTGCGAGTAAGCCACCACGCCCGAGAGATCATTCTCGATGCAAAACTCTCGTACCCGTTCGATGCGATTGGAAAACTCTGCGTTGGAAACCTCGTGCTGGGTCTTGTCCCACATCGGCATTGCCGCCGCGAGCGCCATTGGCCTCATCTTCCTCCCGTTTAACGCCATGCAAGGTTGAATGACGACCTGAGAATAGAGCATATTGACGCAAACGGCGTAGTCTTCGATTGTTGCGGAAACGCGGGCCGTCAAATCCGGGATTCGCCTGCTGGTGCAAAAAAGGAGCTGCCAATTGGCAACTGTTGATAGCCACTGTCACGTATCGACCTTGTGGTACGAGCCGGTGGAGAGCCTCCTGTATCAGATGGACGCGTACGGTGTTGAGCACGCCGTCTTGGTGCAGATCCAGGGACAATTCGACAACACGTATCAATCTGAATGCGTGGCAAGATTTCCCGGACGCTTCGCGTCGGTTGTAATCGTGGATACCGATCGTGAGGACGCATCGGCCGAGCTGGAACATCTTTCCGCTGAAGGAGCCGCCGGCGTCCGCTTCAAGGCGTCCACACGGTCGCCGGGCGACGACGACCTCGCAATCTGGAGGATCGCCGAGCAACTCGGCCTAGCGGTGAGCTGCGTGGGATCCGATGCGGACTTCTCGTCGGAGGCATTCGTGCGTGTTATCGAAGCCGTGCCGGACCTGCGAATCGTCATCGAACATCTCGGATCTGACGCCGGGGCTGACGAGCTAGGCCCCGATCAGGAGCAGGCGAAGCGTGGGGCCTTCAAGCTCGCGCGCTTTCCCAACGTCTACATGAAAGTTCCCGGGCTTGGCGAATTTTGCCGTCGAACGATTCCAGTGTCAGGTTCGTTCCCGTTCGATCGTCCGATCCCGCCCCTGCTGGAATCGGCGTACGAAGCATTTGGACCGGGGCGGTTGATGTGGGGCAGCGACTATCCGCCGGTGAGTTTTAGAGAGGGCTACGGAAGCGCGCTGAGACTTACGATGGCGGAATACTCGTCCCTGAGCGACACAGACGGGGACCTCATCTTCGGCGGCGTGGCAAAAACCGTTTTTCGTTTTTAGGCTGGTTCAGTTGTGAAGCGGCGATCGGCGCGTCATGCGTCACGGCCGCACTGTGTCTGAAACGGGCTCCTCGACGGTTCCTTCGAGCGCACCCCTGGATTCCATGCTGTCCCAGTGTCGCCGGCGCATACGTCCGCGCCCGGAGGCATGAGACTGCAACCGCAACCGGTGGCTATAGCTTGGCTTCAAGGAACCGCGAGCACTACCAACCGATCGCGTAGCCAATCGTTCCTTTCGGAGCGACGCCACCGGATATGACGCCCCGTTCGGAATCGTAACGAATGCCCATTGTCTTCCCGTTGATCCAGCCATCCAACTCGACTACCTCATGGCCGCGGCCGCTCAACTCGGACATCACGGCCCCAGGAATTCGGTTTTCGATCGACACCCGGCCCGGATATGCCGCGCGGGGGTAAAAAGAAGATGGAAAGTGCGACGAGTGGACCGTGGGCGCATCGAGAGCTTCTTGGAGATTCATTCCGAAATCGACGTAATTCAGGAAGAACTGGAGCGTCCACTGGTCCTGGGCGTCGCCTCCGGGGGTTCCGAACACCATGAATGGATCGCCGTTTTGCGTTACGAGCGAGGGGGTCAAAGTCGCCCGCGGTCGCTTGCGCGGTTCGAGGGCGTTTGGCCGTTCGGGATTCAAATAGAACATCTGGCCACGAGTCCCGAGGGGGAGTCCAAGCCCCTTAACGACCGGCGACGTGCCAAGCCATCCGCCACTTGGAGTTGCGGCCACCATGTTGCCTTCGTGGTCGACCGCGTCGAGATGCGTAGTGTCGCCAACGTGGGCGTGTCCTAGGCCGAGATCTCTGACCGGGCGGGCTCCGACATGCAACGCGCGCCTATTGTTTTCTGCGACATCCTCGGTCGCATACTCGGGAAATCTCGCTCCTGCGTCGCCGGGCCTTAATACCAGGGATGCCGTGTCTTCGACCATCCCGCGTCGCGCCTCGGTGTATTCGCGGGAAAGCAATCGGTCCAGTGGCGGGCGATCGAAAAGTGGATCGCCGTAGTGAGCCTCGCGGTCGGCGAAGGCGAGCTTCGTACATTCGATCAGAGTGTGAAGATAATCCGCCGAATTGTGTCCCATCGCTCCCAGGTTGAAGCCCTCCAGAAGAGCTAGCTGCTGGAGGAACACCGGTCCCTGGGTCCAAGTGGGACATTTGTGAACGTCCAGTCCCCGGTAGTTGAAGCTCACGGGGTC
>PVBE012929373.1_pt1 | contig 14583 bp, 12 predicted proteins | sample 1631181 | NCBI WGS metagenome assembly PVBE01 (sample SAMN08397723, study PRJNA350692) | Marine metagenome, whole genome shotgun sequencing project. | isolation source: water | place: Pacific Ocean | collected 2012-04
GCGTCAGCGGACGCTGTCGGTAGGAAGCCAGCCCATGGCACGTGCGAGGCCTGCCTTGTAGCCGGGAGCCCGAAGCCCGGAGCCATGATTTCCGGTCCCTTCAGGATGAGGTGACCACCGAATCACGAACTGTGGTTTAGCGCTTCCACCCCTCCAGCAACTGCTTACGCAGCACATTCGGGTCGCTGGTGGGCTCTTTGCACTTGCCGTGCTGGCAGACGAAGGCGGTGGCTTTTCCGCCCAGGGCCGACTTGTTCTCGGTGATCGGCAGCGCCTCGAGCGTGGCGGCGTCGGGGCCGCCGGCGGGCACCGTGGTCAGCACGGCGTGGGTCAGGCCCAGGCCGTGGAAGGCCCGGGTCAGGGCGCGGGTGCCGGCCGCGGCGGGATCCCCCGCCACCACCACCTCGTAGTAGGGCGCGGCCAGCTTCTCGGCCAGGTCGAACCACCCCGCCATGTTGAGGCCGAGGCGCTTCATCTGGGCCCGCTGAGAGCCCACGCAGCGCACCACCTCGTCGCGGTAGGCAGCCTCGCCGGTGTAGGCGGACACGCGCATCATCGCCGTCAGCAGCGCCGAGTTGCCCGACGGCCGCGCCCCGTCAACGACCTCCACCTGGCGCCCCATGGGCGCCTCGTGTCCCACCGGCGTGTGGTAGAAGCAGGCCCCGGGGTGGGCGAAGTCCTTGCGCGCGCGGTCCACCAGCGCCCGGGCCCGGCGCAGCTGCTTCAGCGCGCCGGTGGTCTGGTACAGCTCGAGCAGGCCGAGGGCGAGGAAGGCGTAGTCGTCCAGCACTGCCTCGTTTTCGGCCACGCCGCCGTTGGACGAGCGGTGGAGCTTGCCGTCGGACCGGCGGTGGGTCTTCCAGAGGTAGTCGGCGGTCTTGACGGCGAAGGCCAGGTGCTGCGCGTCACCCAGCTGGGCCGCGCCCCGGGCCAGGGCCGCCAGGGCCATGCCGTTCCACGACGTGACCATCTTCTTGTCCAGGCCGGGCGGCGTGCGCCTGGCGCGGGCCTCGCGCAGCTTCGGCCGCCAGCGGTGGAAGAGCCTGGCCACCTCGGCGGGGTCGATGAAGTGCTTGCGCGCCACGTCGGCCTCGGGCACGCGCCGGGTGATGATGCTGCGCCCCTCGAAGTTGCCCTTGGCGGTCACGCCGAGCAGCATGGCCAGGGCCGGGCCGTCCTTGGCGCCGGCCACGGCCGAGATCTGCGCCGGGGTCCAGATGTAGAACTCGCCCTCCTTGCCGCCGCTGTCGGCGTCGTAGCTGGAGTAGAAGCCGCCGTTCGGCCCGCCCATGTCGCGCACCATGAAGTCCAGCGTGTCCCGGGCGATGCGGGCGTGGGCCGGCCGCGCCAGGGCCACCGACGCCTCGAGGTAGAGGCTGGCCAGCTGGGCGTTGTCGTAGAGCATCTTTTCAAAGTGAGGCACCAGCCAGGTCGCCTCCACGGTGTAGCGGTGGAAGCCGCCGCCGACGTGGTCCTGGAGGCCGCCGTCGCCCATGCGATCGAGGGTGCGGCGTACCACCTCGGCGTGGCGCGCGTCGCCGGTGCGGCGGTGGTGGTGCAGCAGCGCCACCCAGCGCGAGGGCATGGGGAACTTCATCCGCGCCAGCTCGCCGCCCCACTTGCGGTCGTGGCTGCCGAGGCCCTTTTCGTAGATCGCGGCCACGGCCTCGAGGCCCACGGCCCCCTTGTCGGACAGATCCCCCTGGTCCTTGATCGCCGCGTGCAGCCGGGCGCCGACCTGCTCCAGCTCGGGTCGCCGGGTGCGGTAGGCCTCGTGCAGCTTCTTGATCAGCTGGAGGAACGTGGGGTGGGGGAAGTAGGTGCCGCCGAAGAACGGCTTGAGCCCGGGCGTGAGGAAGACCGACATGGGCCAGCCGCCGCTGCCGGTGAGCATCTGCACCGCGGTCATGTAGACGTTATCGAGGTCCGGCCGCTCCTCGCGGTCCACCTTGATGCAGATGAAGTGCTTGTTGAGCAGGGCCGCCACGTCGTCCTTTTCGAAGACCTCCCGCTCCATGACGTGGCACCAGTGGCAGGCGGCGTACCCGATGGAGAGGAAGATCGGCTTGTTCTCTTTTTTGGCGCGCGCCAGGGCCGCCTCCCCCCACGGGTACCAGTCCACCGGGTTGTGGGCGTGCTGCCGCAGGTAGAGCGAGCGCTGCCCCTTGAGGTGGTTGCCCCGGGCGCGGATGGACGCAGGTGTGCCGTTGGTCCCCTGCATGGCCGAGACCTCCTTCTTCGTCGTCGGGGCTGGACCGACGCGCTTGCTGCCAGTGCAGCTACACGCGGACACCAAGGACAACGCCGCCAGGGCGCAGGCGGCTTGTGGCCAGCGGTTCATAGCCTAAGGGAAGCAGAAAAGCCTGCCGGGGCAAGCTGCTGGTCGTCGCGATGTGAGGGCGTGTTGGCCCGGGGCTCCCCCCCCGCGGGCGCGGATCTTCTAGCCGAAATAGCGCTTGAGCAGGCCGTTGAACTGCTGGCCGTGGCGCGCCTCGTCCTTGCACATCTCGTGCACGGTGTCGTGGATCGCGTCGTAGCCCAACTCCTTGGCGCGGGTGGCGATGGCCTTCTTGCCGGCGCAGGCGCCGTGCTCGGCCTCCACGCGAACCTTGAGGTTGGCCGCGGTGTCGGCCTCCACCACCTCGCCGAGCAGCTCGGCGAACTTGCAGGCGTGCTCAGCCTCTTCCCAGGCGATGCGCTTGTATGCCTCGGCCACCTCGGGGTAGCCCTCGCGCTCGGCCTGACGGGCCATGGCCAGGTACATGCCGACCTCGGTGCACTCACCGGTGAAGTTGGCACGCAGGCCCTCGAGCACCTCCTCGTCCACGCCCTTGGCCACGCCGATGACGTGCTGGTCGGCCCAGTCGAGGCTCCCCTCCTCCTGTTCGTAGAACTTGTCAGCGGGGGCGTTGCACTGGGGGCAGGGGTCGGGCGCAGCGTCGCTCTCGTGAACGTAGCCGCAGACCGAACAGACATAGCACTTTGACATTTTTAAATCTCCTTGTTTGGACTGGGTATTGAATATCACCGACGCTTGCCAATGTCATGGTCTCGTTGAGCTCAACCAGGGTACTTGTCTGCGATGTAGTCCGTGAGGTAGACGATCTCGACCTCGGCCCACTCGATCTTGGCCTTGACCAGGTCGCCGATGGAGATGATGCCGGACAGGCGCTTGCCTTCCATGATCGGCAGGTGGCGGATGTACTTCTCGGTCATCATGCCCAGCAGCTCGTCGGCTGACTGATCGGGCAGGCCGATAATCACCTCGCGGCTCATGAGGTCCGCCACCTTCAGGTCCTTGAGACAGTCGAAGCACCGTGAGCTGGCCCGCAGGATGTCACGCTCGGTGAGCACTCCCACGACCATCTCGGCGCCGTCCACCACGATGAGGGATCCGACCCCCTCCTTGACCAGCGTGTCGATGGCCTCGCGCACAGGGCGCTCGGGCGCCACGGTCACCACCTTGTTCCCCTTGTTCTTCAGAATATCTAGCGCGTTCATTTGTCTCTCTCGGGCTGTTGGTGATGCAGGGTACAAGCAAGGCTCACGCCAACTTCGCCACATAACTGAGGGGGATTACAACGCTCGAAAATAACACATTTCCTGCTGAAGGCAGGCCCGGAAGAGTTGGGGTGAGATCGGTCGTGAGACAGCCGAATTGAGACAAAAAGGGCGAGACAGAACGAGACAGCGGATCAGAGCTCGACGTCGGTGTGCAGCTGGCCCCATATCTCGTGTTCACTTCTCCTTTATGGCAATTCGGCTCCCCTTTTCCTTATTGATCGTTGTTCATTTGAAATAAACCGTCGCCAGGGTGGTGTTTTGGCGATGGGTAAGTGATTTCTGAGCCTTAGTTGAGTTTGTTTGAGGACACAATCAACCCGGAAGAGGGACCCTGACCATAACGGGAGGTTGCGCCCACCCAATTTAGGTATTATAGTTCTGTTTTCTTCCAATAATCGCGGCGGCGCTGTTAGCCGGTAGAGGACGGACTGTGTCAGGAATTGTCAGAATATCAGAGGGCTCGAATCTCGCCATCCACGCGTTGGCCTATTTGGCCCACAAGCACCCCTCCGCGGCCCTCACCGTGGCCACCATCGCCGAGGAGCTCGGCGTATCCAAGGATCACCTGGGCAAGGTGATGCAGCGTCTGACCCGGCAGGGTTTCGTCTACTCCAAGCGTGGCCCGCGGGGCGGCTTCACCCCGGCTCGCCCGCCGTCGGAGGTCACCCTGTTGGAGATCATCGAGGCGGTGGAGGGACCGCTGAACTCCCGGCGGTGCATGCTCAGCAACCCGATCTGCCAGAAGAAGCGGTGCCTGATCAGCGACCTCACGATGCGCATCTACGACGACGTGCACCGGGAGCTTTCCCAGTCGAGGCTCGAGGACCTGCTCCCGATGTTCGATTCAGAACTCGAACATGGGGACCACGAGCATTAGCCTGGAGCGTCCGGGCGCTTCGCTCCCTCCCCTCAACCTGCCTGTTTGAGCGTCGCCTTGAGGCCGTACTTGCGCAGCTTGCCCTGTAGCGTCGTGGGCTTGAGATCCAGCAGCTCGGCCGCGCCGCCCGCTCCATAGATCTTGCCGTCGCACGTGTCGAGGGCTCGCTCCAGCAGCTGGTGCACGACGTCATCGAACCGCTCCACGGGCGCCGCCGGAGGCGCCAGCGCCGGCACCGACGCCTCCAGCGGCGGGGCCAGCGGCGGCAGGGCCAGCGCCGGCCCCGGGCTGAGGATCAGCGCCCGCTCCAGGTAGTTCTCCAGCTCGCGCACGTTGCCCGGCCAGGAGTGCGAGGCCAGCTGCGCCCAGATGGCCTCGTTGAGGCGCGGGGGCTTGCGGCTCATGTGGCGGGCGTGCCGCTCGAGGAAGTGCAGGGCCAGGGGGCGGATGTCCTCCGGGCGGCGTCGCAGGGGCGGCAGCTCGATGGGGAAGGCGCTGAGGCGGTAGAAGAGGTCCATGCGCAGGGTCCCCTGCTCCATGAGCTGCTCCAGGTGGCGGTTGGTGGCGGCCACCACGCGCACGTTCACCGGGATGGAGCCGGTGCCGCCCAGGCGCTCGATGCACCGCTCCTGCAGGGCCCGCAGCAGCTTGACCTGCACCGGCAGGGGCGCGTCGCCCACCTCGTCGAGGAAGATGGTGCCGCCGGCCGCCTGCTCGAAGCGGCCGATCTTGCGCCGGTCCGCGCCGGTGAAGGCGCCCTTTTCGTGACCGAACAGCTCGCTCTCGATGAGCGTCTCGGGGATGGCGCCGAGGTTCACGGTGACGAAGGGGCCGCCCGAGCCCCGGCTCAGCTCGTGGATCAGGCGGGCCAGGCCCTCCTTGCCGGTGCCGGTCTCGCCCCGAATGAGGACGGTGGTGGTGGACTGCGCCACCATGCGCACCTGGTCCATGACCTTTTGCATCGCCGGCCCCTCGGCCACGTAGCGCATGCCCCGGCGGACCTGCCCGATCTGCTCCTTGAGGTAGGCGTTCTCGCGGTCCAGCAGGCGGTTGAGGCGGTGCACCTCCTCCAGGAGCTGGCTGTTTTGCAGGGCGATGGCCAAAAGCCGCGCCACGTGCTCCGCCGCGTCGAGGCAGTGGGCCAGCAGACCGTGGCTGTGGGCGTGGGCGATCTCGAGGGTGCCGAGCACTCGCCCCTCCACCAGCAGGGGGAAGCTGACCAGGGCACCATAGCCGTTGTTGCCGAGGAGCTGCTCTTCGACGAACCGGGGGCGCTTTGGATCCAGCGTCTCCAGCACCTGGCGGGCTCGTCGCTCCACGGTGATGCCGCAGACGGAGCCCTGCAGGGAGAAGCGAGTGCCCGCCTCCGGGCGGTTGAACTCGGGATCGTCCACCAGCAGCACCCGGGCCAGCCGCGGCTCGTCCTCGCACAGCAGGTTGACCACCAGGCGGGTCTTGCCGAAGTGCCGGCGCAGGATGGCCGCGGTGCGGTCGAGCACGACCTCCATGTCCATGGAGGCCAGCACCGTGGTGATGGTCTCGTCCACGATGCAGGAGCGATTCTCGTTGCCCTTGCAGTGCCCCTTGTTGGCGCAGTATCTCGCTTTACCCATATTTGGTTGCTACCTAAGAATAAGGGCCTGTGCAACCGATATTTGGTTGGATACTTCTAAATACGGGCCAGGCCGAGCACCGCGGCGTGGAGGGCCGTGACGAGGACGATGAACAGGGCGCGCGCCCGGGTCGGGCTCAGCCCGGGGAAGCGGTACTCCAGAAAACCCCCCGCGCATGAGGCGAGGCAGTCGCCGCAGAGGGTGCAGGAGAGCCCGGGCTTCCTCTTTTTGATGTCCACCGGCTCCAGGGCCTCGAAGCGGCAGGACGTGCGGCACTTGGCGCAGCCGTCGCACCCCCGGGCCATGCGCAGGCGGAACAGCGAGAGCTTGCCCAGCAGGTTGGCCAGCAGGCCCGTGGGGCAGTAGACCGTGCAGTGGACCATGGTGCCGCTGCGACGCGAGGCCAGCAGCATCACCGCGATGGCCACCAGGCCGAAGCCGAGGGCGGCCGCGAAGGCCACGCCCACGGGCGCCCCTGCCAGACGCAGCGCCAGGGCCGCCCCCACCACCAGGGCCAGCATGGCCACCCGGGTCGGGTGGTGCCATCCGGGCCGGCGCGCAGGCCTTTTTCGGGCGTCGGCCGCCGTGGAATCCCACGCGCCGAGGTAGCACAGGTGGCTGCACCAGGCCGGCCCCACCAGCAGCAGCGTGGTGCCGAAGAGGATCGGCATGAAGAACCGCTCTCCGCGGAAAAGCGGGCCGGCCGCGATGAGCGCCGGCACCGGCAGGTGGAGCTTGCCCGGGGTCATGAGGAACTGCTCCAGCCCGCCGAGCCCCAGGGCGAGCTGAGTGAAAAAGACCGCCGAAAAGAGCCACCACAACCGCCGACGCCACGCGGCCGTCTGTTCGACATCCAGCAGCTTCTCCCCGATCCAGGCCCCGTAGACCGCCAGGGCCAGCACCTCGATCCAGCCGGACCCCGGCGCCAGCCGCTCGAGGATGAGCATCGGCCGCGGCACCACCTGCTGCACCAGGGCCAGCAGCCCCGCCACCAGAATGAAGATGGCAGCGCTGGGCACCGCGTGCTCCGGGGCGCCGTCGAGCAGGCGCCTCATGGGCCGGGCCTGCAGCGCGAGGGCCGCGCCGGCCGTCGCCAACGCCACCACGCCGAGGATCAGCGCCACGCGCTGCCAGGGGAGCCCGAGGGCCATGCGGTGCTGCGAAAGCTCCAGGGCGGTCTCGACCCAGATCCCGGCCCCGGCGATGAAGAAGAGCTGCAGCACGATCTTGACCCACCGCCGGCGCAGGGCCAGCAACAGGGGCATGGCCGCGCAGGCCAGGGCCGCGCCCGCCTGCGCCCCTCGTAAGAAGTGCGCGGCCAGGGCCAGGGAGGCCAACAGCACCGGTATGCTCAGCAAGATCTTGGTCAAGGTTCCTCTGTGGCAGGTTACCACTGCGAGGTCCGTACCAGGCAAGGATCTAGCAGCCATGTCCCCATCCAACCAATTATGGTTGGTGCAACCAAATATGATTGCCCACAGCACCGCATTTTGGTTGTGGCCGGAGAAAACCGCTGCTGGCGCTGTCATTTCAACAAGTTACAAAAACGGCACGGCCCTTGCTAGTGGTCATGAATCAACGGAGGAACCGATGACGAAAGATTCCAAGGGAATGCCAGCTTCTGAAGCAGTAAAACTGGCCGAACTGGTGGACTACGGCGAGGGCGCCGTGGTCAGCCGCACTCTGGCCAAAAATGACGCGGGCACCCTCACCGTGTTCGCCTTCGACGAGGGGCAGGAGCTGTCCGAGCACTCCGCCCCCTTCGACGCCCTGGTGCAGATCCTCGACGGCGACGTCGAGCTCACCATCGGCGGCGAGAGCGTCCCTGCCACCGCTGGCCAGGCCGTGCTGATGCCGGCCAACATCCCCCACGCGGTGAAGGCGACCTCTCGCTTCAAGATGCTCCTGACCATGATTCGCGGCTAAGCCGCGGCAACGATACACACCCTCAAGAAAGGATCGAGCAATGAGTATGTTCTGTTTTCAGTGTGAGCAAACCCAAAACGGCACCGGTTGCCTGGACATCGGTAAGTGCGGCAAGGACCCCGAGTCCGCCGTGCTGCAGGATCTGATCGTTCAGGCCACCAAGGTGCTGGCGATGTACGCCCACCGGGCGCGCGAGCTGGGCATCGTTGACGACGAGATCAACAGCTTCACGCTGGAGGCCCTGTTCACGACCGTGACCAACGTCAGCTTCGATCCCGAGCGCCTGGGCGGCGTGGCCGACCACCTGGCCGAGCTGCGCGACCGCGCCAAGGGCATGTACGCGGCCGCCTGTGACAAGGCCGGCAAGGCGCCTGAGGCTCTCGCCGGCGCCGCCGCCTGGCAGCCCGCCGAGGAGCTGGAGGACATGATCACCCAGGGCGCGGCGCTCAACATCTTCACCCGCCAGAAGGAGCTGGGCGAGGACGTGGTGAGCCTGCAGGAGCTGCTGACCTACGGCCTCAAGGGCCTGGCCGCCTACGCCTACCACGCCGAGGTGCTGGGCAAGACCGACGCGTCGGTCTACGCCTTCGTGCACGAGGCGCTGAGCTTCCTCACCGAGGAGCACTCCGTGGACGAGTACGTGGGCATCAACCTGCGCTGCGGCGAGGTCAACCTCAAGGTGATGGAGCTGCTCGACGCCGCCAACACCGGCGCCTACGGCACCCCCGAGCCGACCCCCGTGCGGGTCACCTCGATCAAGGGCAAGGCCATCGTGGTCTCCGGCCACGACCTCAAGGACCTCGAGGTGCTGCTGCAGCAGACCGAGGGCAAGGGCATCAACGTCTACACCCACGGCGAGATGCTGCCGGCCCACGGCTACCCCAAGCTCAAGGCCTACAAGCACCTGGTGGGCAACTTCGGCAGCGCCTGGCAGAACCAGATCGAGGAGTTCGACACCTTCCCCGGCGCCATCCTGATGACCACCAACTGCATCCAGCGTCCGGCCCTGGGCTACAAGGGCCGCATCTTCACTGCCGGCCCCGTGGCCTGGCCCGAGGTGACGCACATCGAGGAGCGCGACTTCTCGCCGGTCATCGAGGCCGCCCTGGCCGCCGACGGCTTCACCGAGGACGCCGAGGAGGCCTCCACCATGACCGGCTTCGGTCACGGCGCGGTGCTCGGCGTGGCGGACAAGGTCATCGAGGCCGTCAAGGGCGGCGCCATCAAGCACTTCTTCCTCATCGGCGGCTGCGACGGTGATAAGCCCGGGCGCAACTACTTCAACAAGATGGCCCACGCCGTGCCCGAGGACTGCATGATCCTGACCCTGGGCTGCGGCAAGTACCGCTTCAACAAGGACGACTTCGGCGCCATCGGCGGCATCCCGCGCATGCTCGACATGGGCCAGTGCAACGACGCCTTCTCGGCGATCAAGGTCGCCGTGGCCCTGGCCGAGGCCTTCGAGACGGATGTCAACGGCCTGCCGCTGTCGCTCATCGTCTCCTGGTACGAGCAGAAGGCGGTGGCCATCCTGCTGACCCTGCTGCACCTCGGCATCAAGAACATCCGCCTCGGACCGAGCCTGCCGGCCTTCGTCAGCAAGACCGTGCTCGGCGTGCTGGTGGAGAACTTCAACCTCACCCCCATCGGTACCCCTGAGGAGGACCTTCAGGCCATCCTCGGATAATGGGGCGCTCGTGCCCGGCTCGATGACGGGTCGGGCGCGAGCTACACTTTCAGGACACCTTAGATAGAGGGACCAGCAAAGGAGAGGACGATGCAAACGGCCGCCATCAACATCCAGCCCGAGATGACCATTTTGGACCTGACTGAGCGTTATCCCAGCACCCTGCAGGTGCTGGTGGACGCCGGCTTCCCCAAGATGAAGGACGCCGAAAAAAGGCGAACGCAGGGCAAGGTGCTGACCATCGCCAGCGCGGCCAAGCTACGGGGCCTCGACGCAGAGGAGCTGGTGCGCAAGCTCAAGGACGCGGCCCGCGCGGACCAGGAGCAGGCGGACGTGACCCTCAACCAGGCCGAGGGCCTGACCCTGCTGCCGCCCGGAGACCTGAGCCACAGCGGCCTGCTGCCCTGCCCCGTGCGCATCCCGATCCTCGAGGCGGTCGCCGAGCTGGGCCGAAAGCTGGAGGCCGACACGGGCAAGGCCCTCGGCTGGAGCCTGGCCGCCGCCTCGGTGGGGGTGGACGGGCTCAACCAGCAGCTGGCCACCGTGGTGGACGAGGGAGACCTGCCCGACGTGTTCATCTGCGCCGGCTTCGAGACCTTCTTCGACCAGAAAAACTTCCGCCGCTTCAAGGACAAGGACACCTTCGTCGACCTGGCCCCCGAGGGGCAGAACGCCTGCTTCGGCGACCTGCAGCTGCGGGACCCCGAGGGGCACTTCACCATGGTCGGCATGGTGCCGGCGGTGTTCCTCGTCAACAAGAACCAGCTCGGCGACGACCCGGAGCCGCGCACCTGGGAGGACGTGCTGCACCCGCGGTTTCGCAACCGCGTGGCGCTGCCGGTGGGCGACTTCGACCTGTTCAACGGCATGCTGCTGACGCTGCACAAGCGGTTCGGCGACGAGGGCATCCGCTCCCTGGCCAGCAACATGCTGGCGTCGCTGCACCCGTCCCAGACCGTGGGGCGCTTCTCGGGCAAGCAGCCGGAGCAGCCCACCATCTCCATCATCCCTTACTTCTTCAGCCGCATGACGCTCAAGAGCAAGGTGATCAAGACCGTGTGGCCCGAGGACGGCGCCATCATCTGCCCCATCTTCATGCTGGTGAAGCGCTCCTCGCTGCCGGAGGCCAAGGCCATCGCCGACGTCTTCCTCAGCCAGGAGGTGGGTGAGGTGCTGGCCCACCGCGGGCTGTTCCCGGTGCTCAACCCGGAGGTGGACAACAAGCTGCCCGAGGGCTCGCAGTTCTCCTGGCTCGGCTGGGACTACATCCGCGAGATCGACATCGGCGAGCTGATCCCGCGGCTGGACAAGCTGTTTCAGGACTCCCTCGCCGAGGCCCAGGGGGGGGCCCCGGACGGCTCCGCCGGCGGGGGGGGCCCCAAAAACGGGGGGGCCCCGGACGGCTCCGCCGGCGGGGGCAGCCCCCAAAACGGGGGGGCCCCGGACGGCTCCGCCGGCGGGGGGGGCGCGGCCGGTCGCGCGCAGCGCGGAGGCAGCCCCCAAAACGGAGGTGCGTCATGAAGTTCGTCACCGTCTCCGGTCCGCCCTCGGTGGGCAAGACCGCGGTGATCCTCAAGACCATCGGTCACCTGCAGGGCGCGGGCGACAAGGTGGCGGTGGTCAAGTTCGACTGCCTCTCGACCCAGGACGACGAGATCTACGAAAAGCACGGCATCCCGGTGAAGAAGGGCCTGTCCGGTGCGCTGTGCCCCGACCACTACTTCGTCAGCAACGTCGAGGAGGTGGTGCAGTGGGGTATCGGCCAGGGCATGGACGTGCTGGTCTCGGAGAGCGCCGGGCTGTGCAACCGCTGCTCGCCCTACATCAAGGACGTGCTGGCGGTGTGCGTCATCGACAACCTCTCGGGCGTCAACACGCCGCGCAAAGTTGGGCCGATGCTAAAGAGCGCCGACATCGTGGTGATCACCAAGGGCGACATCGTCTCCCAGGCCGAGCGCGAGGTGTTCGCCCGCAGCGTGTCGGTGGTCAACCCCAAGGCGCTGGTGATGAACGTCAACGGCATCACCGGCCAGGGCGCCTCCGAGCTGGCGGGGCTGCTGCGCGACGCCGACGAGGTGGACACGGTCAACGGCCGCCGGCTGCGCTTCTCCATGCCGGCAGCCCTCTGTTCATACTGTCTGGGCGAGACGCGCATCGGCGAGGCGCACCAGCATGGCAACGTACGCAAGATCAACCTGGACGCCTGAGCGAGGCAACGACATGGACACCGCGCTAACCGACCTGACCATCGCCAGCTTGATGGACCGCTACCCCTTCGTGGACAGCTTCTTCTCCGACGAGGAGGTGGACTTTGCCGACGACCTGGAGTGGACGCTGGGGCGCTCGCTGCAGCAGCACCGCCAGGAGCACCCCGACCTGCCCGACCGCTGGCAGGAGGGGTTCGTCGAGCGCATGCAGGCCTTCATCGACGAGATGATGGAGTTCGTCTCCGAGGACGAGGAGACGGTGCTGTCGGTGTCGATCCTCGGCGGGCGGGACAAGGACGGGGCGCCGGAGCCGGTGACGGAGATCACGGTCAAGCCCGGCGAGGTGGTCTGCATCGTGGGGCCCACGGGATCGGGCAAGAGCCGGCTGCTGGCCGACATCGAGTGGGTGGCCCAGGGGGACACGCCCACCGGGCGGCGGGTGCTGCTCGGCGGCGAAAAGCCCGACCCGAAGTGGCGCTTCTCCACGGAGCACAAGCTGGTGGCCCAGCTGTCGCAGAACATGAACTTCGTCATGGATCTGTCCGTGGAGGATTTCGTGGCCCTGCACGCGGAGAGCCGCGGCGTGGAGGACGTGGAGCAGGCGGTGCAGCGCATCTGGGAGTCGGGCAACCAGCTGGCGGGTGAGTCCTTCGGCCTGGACACGCCGGTGACCAGCCTCAGCGGCGGCCAGTCGCGGGCGCTGATGATCGCGGACACGGCGATCCTCTCCAGCTCGCCCATCGTGCTGATCGACGAGATCGAGAACGCGGGCATCGACCGGCGGCGCGCGCTGGACGTGCTATTGAAGGAAGAGAAGATCGTGCTCATGGCGACCCACGACCCGATCCTGGCGCTGTACGGCGACCGCCGCCTGGTGCTGCGCAACGGGGCCATGCAACAGGTGATTACCCCCACGGAGGCCGAGCTGGCCAACGTGGAGGAGCTGCGCGCCATGGACGCGCGCATGATGGAGCTGCGCAACCGGCTGCGACAGGGTGAGTTGCTCGAGCAGATCTAGGTGAGAAACGGAATCAAGGAGAAAGACGATGCATGACGGATGTTCAGGGAGCTTCACCTCGGGTAAGCAGGTGATCAACAAGCTGCGGATGATGGGGTTCTCCGAGGGCGCCCTGCCCGCGCCCTTCGACATGGAGTGCCTCAACTGCGGCAAGGAGATGTCCATGGACACCTACGAATATGCCTGCCCCCATTGCAAGGCGTTGCACGGCGTGACGCCCTGCCACGCGTTCAGCCCGGACAACGTGCAGTGCGCGGGCCCCGAGGAGGGGTAACGCCAGAACAAGGGATTGGCGGTTGGCTATTTGCCATGGGCAGGGATCTGGCCGTGAGCAAATCACAACATTGGCACGGCTGCAGGCTACAGGCTGCAGACTTCGAGGCCGCTCATCGGCGGCTGTTCGCCCCCTGGACAGGTGCGACCTCCTGCCAGGTCTCTCGCTGACTCTCCTGCTGATGCCGTGCTGATGTGATCGTCGGTTGAGTTGGTAGCAGTCGCACCCCCGGTGCCTGCCTTGTAGCCCGGAGCCCGGAGCCTGGAGCCCGGACCACCTCAAGCAACGTTCAGCCGATGACTGGGCCCAGAGTTCGCGCTGGCTCGTACAGTCCACGTTGGAAAGTGTTGTTCCGTAGCCGGCTGCCTGGGTTATAAAGGAAGCCATGGCAGCGCTGCATCCAGACGTGATGAAGATACGGGAGGAGTTCCCGCAGCTCTCCCGGCTGATCAACGGCAAGCCCCCCATCTACCTCGACAGCGCGTGCACCACCTTACGCCCCGAGGCGGTGATCCGCGCGGTGGCCGACTTCCAGCGCCAGTGCTCTGCCTGCCACGGCCGCGCCTACCATCACTTCGGCCGCGACGCCACCGATGCGCTCGAGGGCGCCCGCGAGGCGGTGGCGCGCTTCATCGGCGCCCGCCGCACCGACGAGGTGGTCTTCGTTCGCAACGCCACCGAGGGGCTCAACCTGGCAGCCTCCAGCCTCGACCTCGGCGCCGGCGACGTCGTGCTGACCACGGACATGGAGCACAACTCCAACCTGCTCCCCTGGCAGCGGCTGGCCCGGGACGCCGGCGTGCGCCACGACCTGCTGCCGCTGTCGCCCGAGGACGGCAGCCTGGAGCTCCACGCCCTGAAGGCCCGCCTGGCCTGGCACGCGGGCAAGGTCAAGCTGGTCTCCATCTTTCACCTCTCCAACCTCACCGGCGTTGAGCTGCCCCTGGCCGAGGTGAGCCGCGAGGCGCACGCCCACGACGCCCTGGTCCTCGTAGACGCGGCCCAGAGCGTGATGACCCGCAAGATCCGCGTGCAGGAGCTGGGCGCGGACCTCCTCGTCTTCTCCCTGCACAAGATGTTCGGCCCCAGCGGCGTCGGCGTGCTCTGGGCTCGCCACGAGGTGCTCGCGGCGATGAAGCCGTTCTTGCTCGGCGGCGAGACCATCGAGGACGTGACCCACGAGAGCCACGAGCTCTCCCCGCCGCCCGCGCGCTTCGAGGCGGGCGTGGCCAACGTGGACGTCGCCGTGGGCGCGCGGGCCGCGGTGGAGTTTCTCACCGACCTGGATCCCGAGAGGATCCACCTGCACGTGGCGGCCCTCAACCAGATGGTCACCGAGGGCCTGCAGAAGTTCTCCCGGGTTCAGATCATCGGGCCGGAGGATCCCTCGCTGCGCAACAGCGTGCTCAACTTCCAC
>PVBE011404517.1_pt1 | contig 14582 bp, 12 predicted proteins | sample 1631181 | NCBI WGS metagenome assembly PVBE01 (sample SAMN08397723, study PRJNA350692) | Marine metagenome, whole genome shotgun sequencing project. | isolation source: water | place: Pacific Ocean | collected 2012-04
GTCGCTTCGCTCGGAATCCTTGTCTATCTAACGTGGAGCTTTCGCAAAGTCGACCGGCCCGTTCGCTACGGCATTACCGCCGTCATCACCCTTGTGCATGATGCCATGATTCTTCTGGGGGCCTTCTCGATTCTCGGAAAGTTTGCTGGCGTGGAGGTCGATTCGCTATTCGTGACCGCTGTACTCACCGTCGTTGGATTTTCGGTTCACGACACAATTGTCGTATTCGACCGCATCCGTGAAAATCGATCCCGCCACCGGACCAAGCCGTTTTCGGATGTGGTGAACTTCAGCTTGAATCAGACGATAGATCGTTCACTAAACACATCGCTTACAGCGATTTTCGTTCTGGCGGCACTGTTTTTCATCGGCGGCAGCACGATCCGCGACTTTGTATTGGCACTGCTAATCGGAATATCGGTCGGAACCTATTCGTCGATTTTCACGGCAAGCTGCTTGCTGGCCGGCTGGGAAGAAGGGGACTTCGGCAGGTTGGCGCGTCTACCGCTGAAGGTAATTCGCACCTGAACCGGCCTAGCTGCTAGTTTCCGGTACCGTTTCCTCGATCTCCATTACCGCGATCTCCTGCCCATATTCAACGTCGGTTCCATCCTCAACGCCGAAGCTGATAATCCGGCCGCGCCGCGGCGCGGCAACCTCATGTAGCACGTTAAGAGAGTCGATGAAGGCTATGGCCTCGTTCGCGTCCGCCTCAGCGCTCTCTGATTTCAGCGGAAGTTCTTCGCCCTCCGCCGAACGATAGAACGTGCCGACACGGTCAGCTTTGACGGCAACCGTTGAGGGTTCGGGATCGACAGCATCCACGGGCGTTTGCTCGTCATTTTCCGGTAGAGGATCTGTCGATCTGTCCACCCGGATCTTTATCGAACGGTCGCCGTCAGCAACTTCTAGCTCTTCGACGCCCGTCTTCTCGACGAGGTCAAGAAGTTCCTTCAGGTCTTCGCTGACCATCCGTTGCCACTCGTCACGGTCGCTGGCGGAGCTCAATGCTAAACGCGCTCCAAATACTCGCCCGAGCGTGTGTCCACTCGAATTACGTCGCCTTTGTTTACGAATAGCGGAACCTGAACCAGCACGCCGGTTTGGGTGGTCGCCGGTTTCGTTCCAGCCGTAGCCGTATCTCCCTTGTGGCCGGGAGGCGCGTCGGATACCTCCAATTCAACCGAAGCCGGCAATTGTACGGAGAGAGGCCGTGTTCCCTCGACGAGCAACTCTATTTCCATTCCGTCCACCAGGTATTTCGTCGCTTCTCCAAGTAGCTCGTTCGTAAGCATCAGTTCTTCAAAACTCTCCATATCCATGAAGTGATATCCGGACGGATTCGGCGTACATGAATTGAATCTGCCGCGAATCGAGGCGGATGCGCTCGTAGCGTTTCGTCGCCGGAAAGCTGCGGTCAACCGATGCACCGGTATCCATGTTACGGAGTTTGAGAAGCAGATTCGCTCCGCCTCTTCCAATCTTTTGGTGGCGAAACTCCACCACCTGGCATAGTGCATCGTCGATCTTCAAAACCATTCCGCGCTTCACTTCGTTTGCCGACAGCAACGAGCCCCTCCGTACCTACAATTAATCGAAAATCACTTGGGATACTGGGAAAGAATCTCCGAGCCGTTCTCCGTTACCAGGACCAGATCCTCTATACGCACGCCCCCCCAGTCCGGCAGATAGATCCCCGGTTCAACCGAGTGGACCATCCCCACACATAGTACGTCGTCAGAAGTCGACGACACTCGAGGGGCCTCGTGAATATCCAGGCCAACGCCATGACCGGTTCCATGTCCGAAATTATCCCCATAGCCGGCGGACGTAATGACCCCCCGCGCAAGGCCATCGCAATCCATCGCCTTCAAACCGTCGCGCACGCCATTTATGGCTGCCTTCTGCGCCTCCAGGACGACCCCATATATCTCCTCGAACGTTGGCGTTGGCTCGCCCGCGCAAAAGGTGCGGGTCATGTCGGAGCAATACCCATCCAGCATCGCCCCCATGTCCACCACGACGGAATCTCCCTCCTCGATCGCCTTGTCGGACGGGCTGTGGTGAGGCATTGCCGCGTTTCGACCCGATGCGACGATCACCGGAAACGACGGTCCGGAAGCTCCGGCCAGCCTGAACTCCTGCTCGATGGTTGTCGCCACGTCTATTTCGCGGGCACCCGGTAGAATCGCCTTCTCCGCCGCTCCCATTACCGCATCGCCGATTGCGATGGCTCGCCGTAACGCATCCATCTCGGCCTCGTCTTTTCGCAGACGGAGGCTCTCAATCAGGCCCGACACGGCCACCAACTCACAGTTGGGCTTCAACGACATCGAAAGCGCCTCGAATTCGGCGACCGTCGTCAGCTTCGGATCGAATCCCAGGCTGGTGGCTCCGAGTTCGAGCGCGGACGCAGCCACTTGGTCGAGCAGCGGTCCTTTGTGGATTACACACTCATAATCTGCGGCCTGCGCAGCCGCCTGGGTTGAGTACCGGCCATCCGTAATCAGCAGCTTCCGCTCGCCGGCTATCAAGAGGTTGGCCGAACTCCCGGTGAAGCCGCTCAAATAACGACGATTCGTCGGCGAGGCCACCAGTAGGGCATCGATCCCGTGACCTTCGAATGCATCCAGCAACCTGCCGATCCTGGGCAAATCTGTGCCGCTCTTATCGGCGGAATCGTTGGACATTTTGCTCATGCTCTTCGAGCGTTTCTGAGAACGCGTGGCTCCCATCGCCCCTGGCCATAAGAAACAAAAAACTCGTGTCGTCCGGTTCGAGTACCGCAAGAATGGAGTTGATACCCGGGTTCGCTATCGGGCCCTTCGGCAACGCCGGAACGACATAAGTATTGTAGGGCGAGTTTGTGCCAAGATCGTCGACCGTCAGATTCACCTTCCACCACATTCCCTGGTTTTCGGCCGACGCCACGGCGTACTGAACGGTCGGATCGGCTTCCAGCTTCATCCCGCGTTCGAGCCTGTTGAGAAAAACTGACGCGATTATCGGACGCTCTTCGTCAAGTGCCGCCTCACGTTCGACGATTGCCGCCAAATTGACAACTTCTGCAGCCGACATTCCCCGCCGCGTCGCTGCGTCGCGCATCGGCTGCGTATACACCTGATCGAATCTGCCAAGCATCTTCGTTACGAGGTCGCGTGCCGTGGTTTGCGGCCCAATCTCGTAAGTATCTGGAAACAAAAACCCCTCCAGCGTGGCCCCGCCTGCCGCCGGCGGCAGGAATCCATGGTCGAACTCCACAAGACCGTTGATTACGATCCGCATGAATTCTTCGGGGTCGACCAGCCCGCGCGCACTGAGAGCGTCCGCTATCTCTTCGGACCTCCAACCCTCAACGACTGTAATGACCTCATTGAGAACACGGCCTTTCAGCAGCTCGTCGATGATCTCATCCAGCGACATATTCGGTCGCAGGAGGTATTCCCCGGCCTGCAGTTCACCGTCGAGACCTCGACGGCTCACCAGCAACCGAAACAGGAGATTGTTGCGAACCAGTCCCTCGTCGCTGAGACTCCTCCCTATATCCGCGGTCGTCTCACCCGGTTCGACCCTGAAAAGAACGGTAGAAAACGCCACCGTAGTCGGCGGCGATGCGATCTGCGCCAGCCCCGAGTACACGACATAGACGATGCCGACTAAGCTGACGCCGCCTATCAGCAGAATCTGCGCGATAAGCCCGCTAACTCTCAATTCCCTGTGCCTTCCGACCGAACGTAGTCTTCCAACAGGACGGCTGCGGCCAGCGCGTCACCTTCCGAATTCGTGTTTCCGCCAGCCTTAATCTGGTCCGCCTGGAACGTAGTAAGTCGCTCGTCGTAAAAAACCACTGGCTCTGGCCTTCCATGAAGTAGCAGTGCGGCCTCTGTTCGTACTTTGCTCGCCTGCGGACCTTCCGCACCGTCCATGTTCAACGGCAGGCCGATCAAAAGCAGCACTGAATCCTGCTGACAGATTATCTCGCCCAGTTTCGAGCGATCGTATTCCCGATTCCTTCGTTCCAATACCGTTACGGGCGTTACGACGGTGCGAGTCGCATCGCAGCGAGCGACACCGATCCGCCGATCGCCAAAATCAAGCGCCGTTATCGCACCCTTCATCTTGCCTGCTCCAGCCGCTCGACCAGCCTGACCTGCACGCGAAACGGCAAGCGCGCCGTGCGGTCGGTCAGCGGCCCCCAGCGTTCGATCTCGTAGTCGGAAAGCGCCTCGACACTGGCTAAGTACGTTTCCGCCTCCTCAACATTTATGTCAAGTAAGTTTCGCTCGATCTCATCAGTGTCCACGCGCTGGATCACCATTCCGCGGCCCGTCAGTCGCATCGCGACTCTACCTCCGCTGACTCGATCAATTACAGGCTCACCATAAACGACCGAATTCGCGGCAATTTCAAAGTCCGACTCCCCGCCGGATCGCTCAGCTGCGAGCGCCGTGTCAACGAGCCGGTTGGCGTCAATTCTGCTGAAGACGGTCCCGAATACCTTGATTCGCATCTCGAGTTCGACTTCAAAGTCCTCAACCTCGCTCGGTGGCGCAAATGTCGATTCAACGACGGTGGGATTGAGCGCACCAACTGGCCACACGTTGACGAGTTCACTCGAAGGCCCGCTGGTCTGAAGTTTCAAAACGCCCTCTTCGAGCAACTCCTCGAGCAGAAGCCTCCTCAGTTCAATTCGGTCCAGTTCACTCGCTCGCGAGACTTCGCGGTCAGTTCCGCCGGTCATGGCGGTTGAAGACAGCACTTGCACCGAAAAACGAAGCGGTCCCTCCACCGTCGCAACCGAGTTTTCCACGACGTTTGCCTCGCTCCCTCCGTCAACTGCCGCAACCGCAACTTGCAGCCCCGCCGGTTCGTCCTCCGCGTCGCCGGTCAGCCCCGCGGGTAGTTCGAGGTTCGCCGCGGTCGAATATCGGATCCCGTCTGTGGTCGAGACAACCGTCCCTTTCGGAACCAGGACCGATCCCGCGGTCAGATTGCGAAGGATTGCAACACCCGACGACCGGGCGCCTGCCACCAATTCGCGTCCGGTTGCCCGGATCGAACGAAATCCCTGAATTTCAACTTCGACGATTCGGCCGGGTATGATCGCCGGCTCCACGTTTACGAACCGGGCCGACGGATCGGCCAGTGCCTCAATTTCGACACTCCTGTCCATGGACGTTCGAGTGATGGCGACAGTAGTTGTTGGAAGCAGAAAATAGAACACGCTCCAGATTGCCGCTATAGCCATACCTGCCAGCAAGACGGGTCCGGCGAGAATCGCCCGAAGCGGGACGCCGTAATGATCTGCCTCGAACCCTCGCGTCGCGTCCACTCCCCCGATTTTGAACGTCCGCATCGTCGCTCGAATCGGATATTCTGCCAGGCGTCTGATCGCCGGTCGCCCGTCAAGTGACGAACTGGCTCTTATTCCCGCGCTCCGGGCCAGGCCTCGCACATCCCGATGGCGTGAAACCAGTTCGACATCCGCTGGATATTCCCGAAGCTGCATCGCCAAACGCTTCAGATCCACAGGCGTCGCCATCGGTGACCCGCGCCGGCCTACCACGAGCCGTGTCCGGCTGCCGCCTGTCTGACGGAGACGACGCAAAACAGAATCAGGATCGTCAGTCGCCGCGACGTAGATGATCGCCGCACGCTTCGCGATTGGTTGATCAGACACCTGAGTGGCTCCGGAACGAGTCATCATCGCGTTGAGAATCTGGATCGAAACCGAGACCGCCGCTTAATTCAGCCGTCCAGACTCTCGGCAAGCAGTCCCCGGCCTGCGTTCAAGCCCTCGTCCATCCGCGAAGCGTCCCGCCCCCCACCATTGGCGATATCGGGCCTCCCCCCGCCACCGCCTCCCGTGATTTGCGCGGCCCTCTGCACGATCCTCCCCGCATTTACACCGGCCTTCACGGCCGATTCCGATGCCGCCGAGAAGAACAGCGGCCGGCCGTCAACCACCGAGCCTAGAAGAAACGCCCAGTCGCCGTGAAGTTTGGATCGCATGCTCTCGCTGAGCGCTTGCAGCGTATCGGCATCGTCGGCGCTGACCCGAGCAGCCACCACCGTGAAATCGCCTAGCTTCTCGGCGTTCGCAATCACTCCGCTGACTTGCAAATTCGCAATCTTCTGGCGTAGCCGTTGAACTTCGCGCCGGTGTTCGGAGTTCTCTTCAACGAGTTGACGTGCCCTGGACGGCGCGTCCTCAATCGGCGCACTCATCACGTCGGCTATCTCCTGTATGGCCTGCAACCGAGCGCGCGAGGTTGCAACCGCGGCAAGGCCCGTAACCGCCTCGATACGCCTCAGACCGGAACCGACGCTTTCGTCGCGCAAGATTTCGAACGATCCGATTTCGGCCGTCGTTTCCACATGCGTTCCGCCACAAAGTTCCACAGAGACGTTTTCAATTCCAACCACACGAACGACATCGCCGTAGGTCTCCCCGAATAGCGCGAGCGCGCCCTGCTCGACGGCTTCGCGGACTTCTTGTTCGGCCGTAGTGACTTCGATAGCGGAAAGAATCGCCTGGTTGACTGCTAGCTCAACTTCCGCGATCTCCCCCTCCTCCAGTGCAACGCTTTGGTTGAAATCGAACCGCAAATGGTCAGGTGAGACCAATGATCCCGACTGCCGGACCTGATCGCCAAGAACCCTTCGAAGCGCTGCGTGAAGCAAGTGAGTCGCCGTGTGATTTCGCGCAGTGGCGCGCCTACGACTCGCGTCCACTTCGCATTTGACGCGAGCCCCGATTCGAGCCGTCCCGCTTTCGACAGTTCCGGTGTGGAAGATGGTCCCCTCGGTGTTTGATTGCGTATCCGTCACGCGAAATCTCATTCCGCCGCTGGAGATCTGCCCAACGTCACCGACCTGCCCACCGGACTCTGCATAGAACGGCGTTTTTGAGAGAACGATTAGAGCGTCTTCGTTTTGCCCGACCAGCGACACTGACTCACCGGCGGAAAGAATCGCGGCAATCTCATCCTCTCCTGAGACGACCTCGCCGTAGCCCAGAAACTCGGTTGCGTCAAGTCCAGTTGGCAAGTCATTCTCGCCCGATGTTGCGCCATCCCGACTCTGTCGGCGCTGTCGTTCCATCGCCTTTTTGTATCCCGCCTCATCGACCTCGATCCCGGTGCCGGCTGCCAGATCCTTAACGAGGTCAAGCGGCACTCCATAGGTATCGTGGAATGCAAAGGCAGTCTCTCCATCCAGGATTGTCGAGTTACCCAATTCGGAAACCTTAGATTCCACCAGTGCGAGTCCTCGATCGAGTGTCCGTCCGAATCTCTCCTCTTCGTCTTCGATCACTGAGAGAATATGATCGCGTCGTTCTGCGACCTCGGGGTAGATATTCCCCATCGCTTCAATAGCGGCGTCAGCGATTTCGCAAGTGAACGGGCCGTCTTGACCGGCCAATCGGGCCTGACCTACCACGCGGCGCATCAGCCTTCGCAGAACGTAACCCCTGCCTTCATTTCCCGGCAAAACACCATCTGCCAGCATGAATACGGAACTTCGGCTGTGTTCCGTAATGACTCGAATCCTTTTCTCGCTGTTGGAATTCGCGTTGGATCGACCTCCGAGGACGTTTTTCGCCGACGACCTGATGGCCTCGAACAAATCCGTCTCGTACACGTTGGCCTTGTCCTGAAGAAGGACAGCCCAGCGCTCGAGGCCCGCTCCCGTATCGACGCCCACCGCTTCCAACGGCGTCAATTCGCCCTCGGTGTCCTGATAGAACTCATTGAATACGAGGTTCCATAACTCCAGAAACCGCTCGCAGTCACAGTTCGGCCCGGCGCAGTCGTGCCCCGGCTCCGCTGGCCGAAGCTCGTAATGAATTTCCGTATCGGGGCCACAGGCTCCGCTGTCGCCCGTGGGACCCCAGAAATTCTCACTTCTCCCGAAAAATCGAATCCGCTCGGCCGGCACTCCAGTCTCCTGCCAAATCGCGAACGAATCTTCATCGCGCGGAACCGTCCCCTCACCGCCGAAACAGGTTGTCCAGATTCGGTCGAGGTCAAGCCCGAGGCACTCGACGAGCAGTTCCCATGCAAACTCGATTGACTTCCTCTTGAAGTAGTCACCGAACGCAAAATTTCCCAGCATTTCGAAAAACGTGAGATGGCTGTCATCACCTACCGCCTCGATATCGCTTGTGCGTACGCACTTCTGTGCGGTAACTATCCGCGGATGCGGTGGGGTTTTTTTTCCGGAGTAGTAAGGCTTGAATTGCTGCATGCCGGCTGAAGTAAAGAGAACGCTCGGATCGCCGGCCGGTATGAGCGACGAACTCGGATACACGTCGTGGTCGTGCTTTTTGAAGAAATCTAGAAAGGTGCTTCGAATCTCGTTACCGTTCAATTACCGCTCCATCGATTCGTAAGTTTGCTGTTGAAATTCAAAAAGGCCGGCGGTGCTTGTCCTCCGCCGGCCCTGATACCCCGAATTCTCTTCTTTACCCTGTCTCCGGGATCCCCTCTCCGCCGGTGAGGTCCGCAGACTCGCGGGCCGACTTGAGCGCCGTCTTACCGCGGGATAGGACGGCGCCTACGGCAGCCGCCGTGGCATAGCCGTTTGACCGATCGTTCGAGTCACGCTGCGTAACCCGTACTACTGCCCCGACGACGATCCCCAACAAAAGCCCGGCCACGAACCGGATGGTCTTTGAATATCTGCCCCCGACGGCTACGCGGTTTTCGCGAATCTATCACGCCACCAGGAGGTGGGCAAGGGTGAGCCCAATGGCCGCGCCTGCCAGTGCCGTAAGCATCGATATGTCGCCAACCTGCACATATTCGAATCCCGCCCGCTCAGCCACGGCCTGTCCCGCAAGAAACCCGGCAATACCGAACGGCCAGTAGAGGACGTTGCTTCGATGCCTGTGGCCAATGAATACGTAGAAAATGAATACCGCCGCGCTCGCCGCCACAAGACTCACGAATACCCACGGCGGAATCAGATAAAGGATGTCCAATAAACCGTCTCAGTCGCTAGCCTCCCACTAGTTCGAGCTTCGAGTCGGGTAGCTCCTTTCGAGATCGTCGCAATTTCGGAACGTATCCGAATCCCGGCGCATTATTGCCTTAAGTGAACCTGTCCAAAGTAACCGGACGTATTGGTCCGGCTGGTAATTGCCACGGGAGACCTTTGTGCCGTTGGATGTCGGAACCTTCCAGACAATCGGATTCGCCCGGTATCTCCCCATGCACGTTCGCTCCGGCGCTAAAACGGCGAATCCAGCATTACGGTTCCCAAGTCTCCCCTTCACGCACCGAATTATATAGACATAAAACCGCAAGCTAACGGTGATTCCACATTGTCGTTGAAAATGTCACCGCACCCGCACGCGGAAAATCGGCAGTTGTCCGGCGCGGTCAAAGCATCCCAACTCGGCCAAGTCCTCGATTTTCGAGGGGAGACGGCGGATCGGATGGCGATGATCGCCGTTCGGAGTCTGTGATAGCCTTCGCAGGTTGGGTGTTTTCCAGTCTCATGTATCCGCTGAATACGGGCCGGTAAACAACATCGTCGCCCCGGGGAGGTGCGCGTCCGGAGTTTCGCAACGGCACCCGTATGCGGAACCGGCAAGATGATACGAATGCTTCCGCTACGCTCGACGGCGAGCCGGCTCCCGCTCGATAGCTTTGCTCCCTCCTTGGCGGCGGCCTTGACCGCGGCCTTATTCGCTTTTCTTGCCCTTGTCGGACCTCGCACGGTCCAGGCTGAGAGCGATGCGGCTACGACCGCTTCAATCGAGGCCGCATTTGACCGTTTCGTCGCGCATCATGGCGGGCTCGAATCGATTGGATCAGCGCTCGGACCGGCGGTCCCCATCGAGTCTCGCGAAGGCATGCATTACCGGGATCATCAGAATTTCAAACTTGAGTATTGGCCCGAACTTGCCGACACCCCTTACGAAGTTCAGCCGGCCCTGCTCGGCGTACGGGCAACGGACCGCTTTTGGTTCCCAACGATCCGGCCGTTTCGGTCCGAAGACTCCGTCGTCTATTTCCCGGAAACGGGCCATTCGGTCAGGTTCGGATTCTTAGATTTCTTTCGTGCCACCGGCGGGATCGAGCTGCTCGGATATCCGATATCCGAAGAGATTCAGCAAGACGGGATTACTTTTCAGTACTTTCAACGAGGCGGCCTGAAATACATCGCCGACGACCCGATTCCGGTCCAGCCCCTTCCCCTTAGTCAGGATTTCGCGACTAGAGCCGCAAGCCCGTGGCACGCATCGGTCGTCACCGGACCGGCACCTACAATTGCCGCTCCCGGCTCCACCGTCAGGTTTCTCCTTGAGATCAGAAACACCGGCTCCGCCGTGTGGCAGTCGGCGGGCGCCGACCGGTTCGCGATTTCGTACCACTGGAAGAGCGAACGGTCTCTTGGCGCCGACGCCCCTCTGCAATTTCCAATCCCATCCCCGGTTTCGCCGGGGGGAACAGTTGGCCTCGAAGTGGATGTTCCGCTCCCTGATGTGCCCGGCCCATTCTCGATCATCTGGGATCCAAAGGTCGGTGAACAGTCGCTCTCCGAGATAGGTACCGTTGAAGGCGTGGCCCAGATTCGAGTCGGATCCGAGATTCCGGATGTCCGCGTTGGCATACTCGAACTCGGCCCTGCAAACGACGAAGACACACAAGCCACCATTTCCGCGACCGCCGATTTCACGATCGAAACCATCAGCGGAGTCAACGTCGCCTCGGTTGGCGCGGGAGTCAGGGTGACCACCATCTACTCCGACGGCGTGTACCAACTCCAAATATTTGGACGAGAATCAGTGGAGGTTGCCGAACCGATCACGTTCACCACATCGCCTACTGGTCTGATGATCGTTGACGAAATCCAACCGGGAAGTTTGTATCGGGGCAGTTTTGAGTTCAGATATTCTCCTGAGCTGGAAAGCTCCTGGCTTATCAATATCCTCCCCATGGACGACTACCTGGCCGGGCTGATCGAGCAGGGCGAATCCGCCCCTACGGAGTCACAAAAAGCCTCCGTCATCGCCTTCCGAAGCTACGCGTTGGCGGTTCAATCTCGAATCCGGCGGAAGAACTTGGAGCCATTTGACCTGGCATCCTCAACCACCCGTACCCCTTCGTACTTCACTCGGCACCAGTTCTACGTTGGCGTCAGACGCGACTACGACGGGGACCGACTTAGAGAGACAATCGAGGCAACCCGAGGCCAGGTTATTACGTTCGAGGGAAAGATCATCGAATCCGTCTACTTTTCTCAGGCCGGCGGTCGAACTTATAGCTGGGCCGACAGGTGGGGTCCTCCGGGCAGGGCTTGGGCTCTCGGTGTCGACGATCCTGTTAGTGCCGGGTTTAGGCAAGTTGGGCATGGCGTCGGTATGCCTCTGCGGAGCGCAAACGCCCTCGCTGGGCTTGGATACGCCGCGGACCAGATACTTAAAAAGCTACTATTCGGACGTGGAACTCAGCTACGCCTACTGACCGCCGGACCGGCGGAAAAGTGCCAAATTCCCTGTATAATCTGCGTTTCCCTTCCGTTTTCCGATGTGGTTCTAAGAGCCAAGCAATCGGAGGTCACAGCAATTGCTCGCTGGGCGCGACTTTCTAAACATATCCGACCTCAACGGTGTCGAGCTCGAATCCATTCTTGACGGCGCGTCGCTGCTGAAGCGCGCGCGAACAAATCATCGTTCCAACTCTCTGCTGACAGGTAGCACACTGGCGATGATCTTTGAAAAGCCATCGCTCCGCACCCGCGCGACATTCGAAGCCGGCATGACCCAGCTCGGCGGCCACGCCATAGATCTCGCTCAGGAACACCTACAAATAGGCGTACGCGAAACTGTCGAAGACGTTGGGCGAAATCTGTGTCGATGGGTCGACGCGATCATGGCCCGGGTGTTCGATCATTCCGTGCTTGAACGGCTCGCCGAATCGTCCACCGTCCCGGTCATCAATGGGTTGAGCGATCGAAGCCATCCGTGCCAGATCATTGCCGATTTGATGACCGTTCGCGAGCACAAGGGCGGTCTCCAAGGCATAAAACTCGCCTACATCGGCGACGGCAATAACGTCGCCAACTCCCTGCTCGCCGCTGCGCCACGGCTGGGCCTGTCGATGGTGTGTGCCTGTCCGAGCGGATACGAACCCGATCAAGCTTTGGTTGCTGAAGCAAAGACCGGTCTGAACGGCAGCGCCGAGGTTCTCGTCGAAGACGCGCGCGAGGCCGCCACGGACGCCGACGCCGTCTATACCGATACCTGGGTGAGCATGGGGCAGGAATCCGAAGCTGAATCGCGCGTTGCGCTGTTTCGACCCTTTCAAGTCAATGCCGCCATCATGGCCGCGGCAAAGCCCGATGCGCTCTTCATGCATTGTCTACCTGCGCATCGCGGACATGAAGTCACGGACGATGTAATCGACGGAGGGCAATCCGTCGTTTTCGACCAGGCCGAAAACCGGCTCCACGCCCAGAAATCCTTGTTGGTTCACCTGATTCGCGGCAGCGAGGCTTTCACAGAACTCGCCTGAGACGGTACGCTCAGGTAGCACCGTCTATCGCCCGTGCAAAGCACGAATGGATTGACACCTCTTTGGGCGACCAGCTCGGCTATCTGGCAAGTCAATTTAGCTTTCTCGCGTTCCTCCAGATCCTGTTTGTGGCCGCGCTGTTCCATGCCGTTCTCACGCTGATTCGGAACACCCAGGCCGACACGATTCTTCGGGGCGCCGTAGGGATCTTCGTTCTGGTCCTTGTCGTCGGGCGCGTTTTTCGCCTGACCCTGATCAACTGGCTCCTCGAAAACGCACTGCCTGGAATCGTCCTGGTCGTAGCCTTGATTTTTGCTCCGGAACTGCGACGCATGCTGGAACGAGTCGGACGCACAGGGGGAATACTGGCGCACCCATTTGGGACCGTAGAGGGAACTGCCGCGGGCGATATGATCGCCGCCATCTCCGGAGCTGCCGGCGCGCTTTCCCGCAGGTCCTGGGGCGGGTTGATGGTTCTCGAACGCTCCGGCGGCCTCGATGAGTTTGTCGACACTGGAACCCGTCTAAACGCGGCCATCTCACAAGACCTTTTGATGACGATTTTCTATCCGAATTCGGAATTGCATGACGGCGCCGTGATCGTTCTTGGCAATGTGATTCTGGCCGCCCGCTGCGTCTTGCCAATAAGTGAGGAGGTGGAACGAATGCAACACCTCGGTACCAGACATCGTGCCGGCGTTGGCATTACCGAGCAGACCGATGCCGTTGCCGTCATCGTGTCCGAGGAGACTGGTTCGATCGGACTTGCCATCGACGGAAGGCTGCGCAGAAATCTAACCGAGGAGCAGCTACGCAGGCGGTTGCAGGCGGTTTTCCGCACGGGACTTCGCGGGCCCTCGCTTCAAGGGATTCCAGCATGGCTGACCAGACGATGATTTGGACTCAGATAGCCAGGTAGGCCGGGTCCTCCGGCGACTCGGGGCGTGGGTCGCCGCAAGTCTTGGAGTTCGCTTTGTTCTGGCGATTCTCCTTTCCGTTCTGGTTTGGGGAGCGGTCACCCTGGACGCTAATCCCACCGCCGAAACCGTCCTTCAAGAAGAAATCCAGGTTGAGGCGGTCGAACTGCCGGACAACATGGTTCGGGTCGATGAGCTGCCGAGGGTGCAAATCGCCGTGCGAGGACCAAAAACCAGTCTCGACCTCCTGGACGCAGACAGTTTTGTTGCTCGAGTCCGGCTAACGTCGCTGGGGCCGGGAACCCACCTTCTGCCAGTTGAGGCCGAGGTGACCGACCCCGCCGTGGAAATCCAGCGCGTCAATCCGTCGGAACTCGTCGTTAGGCTGGAGCGCAACATCACATCGGAAGTGCCCGTGCGGCTCGTCATATCCGGCGAACCGGCACAGGGATTTCGCGCGCGGCAGAACGAATTCTCATTTCAGCCCGGCCGGATCGTCATCGAAGGCGCTGAAGAAGCAATCAAGCAGGTCGCGTTCATGGAGGCCAAAGTGAATCTCTCGGGAGCCACCAACAATCTGTCGGTTCAGGTTGCCGCTCGACCGGTCGATTCGGCCGGGGAGGAAGTACCGGGAATTCTGTCGGAATCCAACCTGATCGACGTAGTGGTTCCTATCGAGCGAATTACGGCGCGAAAGTCGGTACCCATTCGGCTACAGGTGATTGGCGTGCCCGCATCGGGCAGAGTCGCGACGCGCTATTCGTCGATTCCATCAAGCGTGGAAATCGAGGGCGAACCGGAGATCATCGAGGCTGCGGAGCAAATCATTGCGGAACCGATCGATATCGGCGGCGCGGTGGACGACTTGGAGGCAGTCGTTCCTCTAATCGTTCCGTCCGAAATCGTTCTCGTTCGAGGTGAATCCGCCGTAACCGTACGTGTCGATATCGACCCAATCCAAAACAGCACCGTCTTTATTACCGGCGTCTTGATGCGCAATCTGCCTCCGGGGATGACCGCAACGCTTAGCCCCACTTCCGTACAAGTTTTGCTCATCGGATCGGCAGATTCCCTCCGAGAGCTAGGCCCCACGGACGTTCGAGCCGAAGTCGATCTCAGCAACAGAGCGCCGGGAACA
>PVBE011796660.1_pt1 | contig 14582 bp, 19 predicted proteins | sample 1631181 | NCBI WGS metagenome assembly PVBE01 (sample SAMN08397723, study PRJNA350692) | Marine metagenome, whole genome shotgun sequencing project. | isolation source: water | place: Pacific Ocean | collected 2012-04
GGTCCAGTGCCTGCACCCGGTCATCAATATCGTCGTGTGCGGTCAGCATCAGCACAGGCGTGGTGTCGCCACTGCTGCGCAGACGCTGGCAGATCTCGGTGCCATCGAAATCCGGCAGGGTCCAGTCGAGCACAACCAGATCAAAACTTTCCTGTCTCAGCTTCAGCAGCGCATCGCCGCCGCAAGTGGCGCTGCTGCAGGCCATCCCCTGCTGGCTGAACTCGTCCTGCAGAAACTGCAGCAGTTCCGGATCGTCATCAACCACCAGCACTCTGCTGCGGTTGCTGCTGGCATCCACCGCTGAGCCACCCATGCTTGTTCGGATTTGACGGTCATTTGTATCTTTTCACACCTATTGCTCTATTGCTTCCCCCGATCGGGGGATCTGTGTTTTCGGGGGAATGCTCGGCACAGTCGTGAAGCACTGCTGTGTTGTTGCTGGAATCCCGCCAGTCGTTGTTTGCCAGGCCGAAGCCGCAAGCGTCAGGATTTGTCCTTCCCCTGGCACTGACCGCTTCCGCCGTGTTGCTGCTGGGCAGCGCCTCGATTCACACCCTCAGCCTCAAGGGTCGCTTGCGTTTGCAGGCTGCGATGGAGCGGGATCAGTCGGCCGATCTGCTGCGTTCAGCCGCCCAGGCCTTCACGACCATGGCCATTGGTCGGCAGGCCTGCCTGCTGCAATGGCCCTCTGCTGACTGGCCCGAACGCCAGCACAGCTGTTCCGGCGCTGAGCCCGCATCATTGATGGAGGGCCGCGTGGCTGATCAGCCTTGGCAACTGCTGTCATGGCAACCAGCTCCCGGATCGGGGGATCTGCGCCTGGCGCTCGCCGATGGTCGTCGCGCCAGCTTCAGGCTCAAGCTGGCTGCTGATCAGGCCCAGATCCTGGGCATCAGTGCCGTGCAGCTGATCGGGCGCGATAGCTCGGAGCCCCTGTCATGAGCCTGCCGGAGGTGATGGTTGCATCGCTGTTGTTGGCAGTCAGTAGCAGTGCGGCCCTTGGCGTGTGGAGCCAGGCGACGGCGACCTGGCAGCAGAGCACCAGGCTGCAGCAGCAGGCTGATGAGCTTGAGCTCTTGCAGCTGGCCAGTCATCGCTGGCTCGCGCTTCATGGCTCTCCGCTCAACCTGTTGAGGTCTGGTTCAGATCCATGCCTGTTCGACGCTGGCGCCCTCGCTGCTGCGTTGGATCAGGCTGTGCCGTTGCCCGAGGGCATCACTCGGCAGTGGGTTGCGGACCCTGAGCAGATCGGCATCTGGCAGCAACTGTCTGTGCTGGACGCCGATGCTGAGGTGCTGTTGCAGCGCCGCCAGCTGCTCAGCCCCGCGGCCTACGGGCTCTGCAGGTCATGAAGCATTCGGGCGCTGGATTCAGCCTTGTGGAGTTGATGGTCACGGTTGCTGTTGTGGGGATGATCGCCTCACTGGTTGTGCCGAACAGCAGCCCTGATCGTGATCGGCTGCAGCTTGATGCGGCGGCCCGGCGTTTGCAGCTGGGTCTGGAACGGGCACGCCTGGCGGCACGACGTGCGCAGCAGGCCTGCGGGATCAGCCTTGGCAGCGAGGCCTGGCTGGAGTCCGAGCAACAGAATCTGCCGGGCTCGTTGGCTCCCTGCTCAGGGATCGGCATCTCCTTGCAGGAGGCCTTCGAGCAGGGGCCGATTCAGGTGCACACCAACCTGCCGGAAGTGATTCGTGTGTCGGCCAACGGCTTGCTGCTTGATGGTGGTACCACCGTGCTCAGCCATGCGCGTGTGGCCCGCAGCCTCTGCCTGGTGGTGAGTTTGCCGTTGGGTGTGAGCCGGATTGGCACCTATCAGGGAGATCCTCCCGTGATGGGAGCGTCTCCCCGCAGCACGGGTTGCCGCCCCAGGGCTCAGGATGGCTGAGATGCAGAGAGGGTCATGCCATCCAGATGGCTCTGCTGGCTTCACGCTGCTGGAACTGCTGTTGGCTCTGAGCCTGGGCACGTTGTTGTTTGTACTGATGCTGCGCTTGATCGGTGCCGATCTGCAGCTGGGCAGGGCGATGGCGATGCGCCTGAGTGAAAGCTCACGCCAGCGCCGCAGTCTGGAGCTGATCCGTGCGGAACTGGGATCGGCCCATAGCTGGATGGTCGACCCACCCGTCTCCAATCGTTGGCCCTGCCGCATGGCGGGTCGTCGTCCGGTGCTGGCCATTGCAACCCACGCTGATGATGTTCAGGCGCGCGGTGAGGATGCAATCGTCTACTCAGTGGGCTCAGCTCCTGCTGCGATCTGGCGTGGTCAGGTGTTGATGCGCTGTGGCCCGGCTTACAGCCTCGATGGCGTGCCTAATCTCCGGGGTGCTTTTCAGAATCGGGTGCTGCTGGATGCGCTTCCCCAGGAGATCGGATCAGGGTTCACGGCACGCCCGCACCCGCAATGGCCTGTGCTGGAGCTGGAGATCGAACAGCAGTTGCCGACCGGTTCTGGAAAGCGGCGATCACTGCGCAGTCGTCTGGCGGCTTGAAAACCTGAGCAGGTTGCCGATCTCTTCTGCGGCTGGAAGAGGATCGCTATGAACGCTGGTGTTGAGCAAATCTCGACCCGGCGGCGTTTGGAGCGGTCCGCTCTGCTGTCAGTGGTGCTGGGGTATGGCCTCTTGCTGCTGGTGAATGTTCAGCTGTTCAGGCAGCAGCGCCACCAGCGACAGCTGATCACAATGCAGCGGGCTGAACGTGTGCTGCGCAGCAACGTCGCCCTGGCGGGCCAACCTCAACAGCTGCAACGCCGGTTCGGTCCGTTCTCCAGCTCCAATCTGGCGTTGTGGGGGCACTTGGAAGGCCAGAAGTCTGTTGATGCTGGGTTGGCTGATCCCCCTGCGGATCTGCGCCAACGGGCTGAGCAACTTGCTCACAACCAGACCAGACCTCTGCTGTTCCGCAATCGCAGCAGCAGTTACATGATCACCAGCAGGATCTTGAACCTGAACGGCAACCCCTTTCGGTTGTATCTGCTCAATGATGTCTCTGCCGAGGTGTCGTTTCAGCGTCAACTGAATATGTGGTTGTTGCTTGCCGCCGTTCTGGCCGCACTGTTATCAGTTCTGCTTCATCGCCGCGGCATTGAACGTGCTTTGCAGCCTCTGACGCATCTCGGAGGCACGTTGGAGGCATTACGCTCCAAGCCACTGCAGCATCAACCCATTGAGCCCGACCAGCTGCCACTGGAGCTGAAGCCTCTGGCTGTTGCGGTCAATGATCTGCAGGGCCGCCTGGCGAATTCCCTTGAGCGTCAGCGACAGTTCGCCAGCAGTGTGAGCCATGAGCTGCGCAATCCCCTCACGATCATTGGCGGCTACAACCGCAGGCTGATGCGCCGCGGCGACAACCTCACGGTTGATCAGCAACGGCAACTGCTGATCGTGGCGGATGAACTTCGCCATCTGGGGCAACTGGTGAGCGACCTGGTGGCGATCACTCGCGCCGAGATCAGCAGTCAGACCCTCACTTTCCAGCCTCTATGCGTTGTTGATCTGGTTCAGCAGGCCATTGCACTGGTCGAGCCAGCGGACCAGCCGCGGATTGTGGTGATCTCCCAGGAGGCACTTGATCCCCGGCTGATCGAGGTCTTCGCTGATCGTGATGCTGTTGTGCAGTGTCTGGTCAATCTGCTTGACAACGCCTGCCGATATAGCCCGTCTGCTTCTCCGGTGGAGATTGACTGTTTCTGCCAGACAGAGAGGCTGATCCTGCAGGTTCGCGACCATGGCCCGGGAGTCCCCAGGGAGGAGCGGGAGTTGGTGTTTGAGCGTTTCCGCCGTGGCCGCAACAGCGCCGAGATCCCTGGTAGTGGCATCGGGCTGGCGGTGGTGCAGACGCTGGTCGAGCAGATGGGAGGCAGCGTGTCGATTGGAGATGCAGAAGGTGGTGGTGCCGTTTTCGGGCTGAGCCTCAGGAGGTGCGCGTCTGCTGCTCCTGAAGCTCATCCTCTTCATCACTGAGCAGGTAGAAGCTCAGCACCGCCAGGCAGGCGATTGCCAGGAACAGGTGGTCAACCCAGCCGTACTCCACACCCATTCCCATGGCGGTGATCTTGCTGTTGACCACCACCAGCACCACGGCAAAGCTCGCCAGCAGCAGGGCTGGCAGCCGTTGAATCTGCCGGCGTTGACGCCACATGCTGACCAGTGGAGGTAGTAACACCACCGTCGACACGCCATGCAGCAGGCGCATGCTCAGATCGGTGTGCAGATGGGGTGTGATTGATGCCCAGAGATTGGCCGGCACCAGCAGCGAAATCAGAATCAGGTAGGCAATCATGGGGTTCGCCTCAGTTGAATGCGAAAGCAGCTGCCCATACCGGGTTCGCTTCTGACATCGATGCTGCCACCCATTGCCTCCAGCAGCAGTTTTACAACTGAGAGTCCCACGCCGCTGCCGCTCTGCCCCGTGGTGTTGGCGCCCCGATGGAAGCGATCGAACACATAGGCCTGGTCCGGCAAGGGAATGCCGATGCCACGGTCCTCCACTTCCAGCACCAGCCCATTGCTGCCGGATCGCAGACGCAGCTGGATGGGTTGTTCAGGGGGTGAGTACTTGTGAGCGTTCTCGATCAGGTTGAGCAACACCTGGCGCAGCCTGGCGGCATCACCGAGCGCTGTGGTGGAGTGTCCTTCCGATGGCAGCTCCAGGGGCAGTTCACGATCCAGGGCCGCTCCCTGGGCGCGAACCACTTCCTTCAGCAAAGGCCGCAGATCCACAGGCTCCTGTTTCACCTGCAACCGCCCGGAGTCACTGCGTGAAAGGTCGAGCAGGTCATTGAGCAGCTGTTGCATGCCGATCGTTTCGTCTTCAGCGTCCTGCAGGCGCTGAACCAGTTGTGCTTCCAGCTCCGGGGCCTTGCGGATCACGCGTTTCAGAGAGCCCGATACAAGGGTCAGTGGTGCTTGCAATTCATGACTCACGGCGCTCACGAACTGACGCTGCTGGCTCCAGGACTGGGCAAGTCGCTCGGTGAGTGCGTTGTAGGTGCGGGTGAGCTGGCTGAGTTCCTCCGGTCCCCTGGGCACCGGCAAGGCGGCTGTCTGCAGGCCTTCAGCGGTGAGTTCGGCGCTGCGCTTGCTGAGTTCTTGCAACGGTCTGGTGATCTTTTTTACCAAGAGGCTGACCAGCAGCAGGGAAGCACCGAGAGATCCTCCCCAGATCAGAATCATCCAGGCGAGAAATTCGTTCTGCGCAGCGCCCAGGCGAGAGATCTCAGTGCTGCTCCAGAGCTCATCACCCGACTCGAGACGCCGGTTCAGCATGGTGAGGTAGTCACGTTCTTGAAGAGAGATCAGATGCGATTGGCCAGGATTCCTTTGAGGGTTTGCCGCCATCGCTGCTTTCAGCAGACCATCTGGCATTGGAAGGTGATCCCGCCTGGGAGTCAGCAGCTTCCCGTCAGGTTTCTCCAGCCAGAGCTTTGTGCGTCCACTTGAGTGTTCCTGAAGTTCCTGCAGGATCACCTGTTCGTTTTTGTTTGGGTGTCCCTCTTCCTTTAGGCGTACGGCGAGTGATTCCGATGCACTCACCAGGCGATCTTGACCCACACTCAACCGGCTGCGCTCGCTTAGCCACAGCCCCGTGCTGGTGGCGCCGGTGAAGCCGAGCATCACTGCGGTATAAGTCGCCAGTTGCAGCTGGCCAAGCATCGTGGCCATCAGGCGAGATCGCCAGGTGCCGGAACGATTCATGAGCTCATCCTGCTTGTTCACGGGCATGCCAGCAAGAATGAGTTGGATCAATACATTGCTCCTCTGTGAGTTTTGCCGCCTCGCCTCTGGGCATTGCCCGTCCCAGCCTTTCGGCTCGCATGGCCCGCTGGGGCCTGGTGATCGTGGCGATTTATGGCTTAGTGGCCCTGCTCACACCTGTGCTGCTAGCCGCTGGCCTGCTGCCGGATCCCAATGCTGGTTTGGACAATCCCATTTACGCGTCTCCCTCGATGGCGCATTGGTGCGGCACTGATCGTCTTGGACGCGATGTCTGCGTGCGCACATTGCAGGGAAGCGGCGTGGCTCTCCAGGTGGTGCTGCTTGCCGTGACCCTGGCGCTTCTGATCGGTGTTCCGCTGGGGATGGTGAGCGGCTATCTGGGGGGAGGGGTCGATCGTGTTCTTGTACTGCTGATGGACACCCTCTACACCCTGCCGGTGCTGTTGCTCTCGGTGGTGCTGGCTTTTCTGCTGGGGCGAGGTGTTCCCAACGCGGCCGCGGCGTTGTGTGTGGTTTACATCCCCCAGTACTTCAGGGTGGTCCGCAATCAGACAGCCCAGGTGAAAGCCGAGCTGTTCGTGGAGGCAGCGCGCACGCTCGGTGCCGGACCGCTCTGGATCCTGCGCCATTACCTGCTGCGCAACGTGATCACCTCGGTGCCTGTGCTGCTCACGCTCAATGCCGCCGATGCTGTGCTGGTGCTGGGCGGCCTCGGATTCCTCGGCCTGGGGCTTCCTGAAACGGTTCCGGAATGGGGAAGCGATCTCAATCTTGCTCTTGCAGCTGTGCCCACCGGTGTGTGGTGGACGGCCCTGTATCCAGGTCTGGCGATGTTCGTGCTGGTGCTGGGTTTGTCGTTTCTGGGTGAGGGTCTCGAAGCCTGGGTGAGCAGCACGGGACGGGACGCGGCAAAGTGAGATTGCAGGATTGATCAGATCATGCCGTTCTGGGCCACGCTTTCTCTGCTGACGCTGATGGTGACTCTGTGGGTGTCCGGCCGCAGCAACCCTGACGATGTGATCGGTCTGCTGGAGCAGATGCTGGCGATCGCCCTCGGGCTCGTGGTCCTGTTCATCGGCCGCAGTTTGCCCCTGGAAATTCTTGCTCTGCTGTTCGCTCTGCGGTTACCGGCCGCGCGGCGTAATCATCCTGTGATGGAGCGCACGCAAGGCAGCAAGGACGTGCTGATGCCGTTTTGAAACAGGTTCAGACCGCAGGCTTTTTGCTCAACATCGCAGCTTTGCGGTGCGGGGCAGTTGTTCGAGAATTTCGCCTGATTCCGTGAGGGCTGGATAGCTGCGGCCTTGCTCACGGCACCAGTTCGCCACCTCCGGATAGCACCATTCAAACAACAGGTCGCTGTAGCGCTCCGCCGGAATTCCTTCCCCTCCAGACGGTGCGACCCCAGCCGTCTGGCGCTGCCTCAGTGCCTCAAACAGCAGGGTGGCCGTCGCCACGGACACATTCAGCGACTGCACCATGCCGCGCATGGGGATGAACACGGCCTGATCCATCAATGCGGTGGCTTCTTCGGTCAGTCCCCACTTCTCCGCACCGAGAACAAAGGCGCTGGGGCCGGTGAAGTCGCAGTCGCGGTAGTCGCGCGCGTTCACCCCCAGGTTCGTTCCGTACAGCCTGAATCCCTGAGTCTTGAGGTGGTGTACTGCGCTGCTGATGTCGACATGATCATGCAGAGGCACCCAGCGCTGGCTTCCCTGTGCGGTGCTGTTGAAGGTTCGGGGCCTGCCACTGAAGCTGACCGCATGGGCTTCCAGAACTCCCACGGCATCACAGCTACGCAGGATGGCTGAGAGGTTGTGGGGTTTTTCAACGTGCTCCACCAGAACGGTGAGATCCGACATCCGGCAGTCCAGAACCTGCTTCAGACGCTGAAATCTGCGGGGAAGGATCGGCATCGCTGAGAGTGCTGCAGGCGCGAAGGCATGCCGGCAGCCATGGGGGCATTGCTCAGGTTTGCATGCAAGCTGCAACCGGCATCCAGTTGATCTTCAATGCATTTGTTACCCACGCCAATGTCATGACCACCGGCGGTCGCCAACTTCAGCTGATAGGTGTGATCGCAATCAGAGATCTGGGATGGGCACGATTTTGACCTCCAATGCGGCTTTGGAGCTCATGCGTCAATCCGCTGTTGCCGGCATACCCGGTGAAATGCATGCCGAAGTCGTGTCCGGAGGCTGCTCGGACCACGCGATTGTGTTCAAGGCAGGCCGTAATTCGGGTGAGCCGATTTCCAGGGAGTCAGGAGTGACTCTCTACTCCAAGGCTGAGCAAGTGAGTCTGTTTTCTGGAATGGTGATTGACTACCAGGAGTCACTCTCCGGCGGAGGATTTTTTCTTTCCGGTAAAACGATTGATGTGTCGTCGTGTGGAAACTGTTTCTCTTTCAGAGCTGAATAGTATCGTTACCAGTGGTGGAGCTGTTGTTGTTCATATTTAATCTTGAACCGCCGAAGATGATCGGATTGCAACGCTGGTTTATCCGCAGCATCCGCTCTGTTGGAGCGGAGTGACGGTGACGCCGCTCACAACTTGTGGATCCATCAAGACACGCACTTTGATGCCACCGTTCGGATCATCAGACAGTTCGATGCCAAGGCCCAGAAGTTCCTTCCCTGCATCGTTTTTGTAGTTAATCAGCTCGACTCTCTGGATATTGTCTGGCTCGGGCATTGTTGAGATCTGGATCCTTATCCACCATTATGCCGATGTGATTGGCAGCCTCTGTTTTGAGTGGTGCAGGCATAGCGTTGATAGAAGCTGTCGACCATGGCTTTCTGTGCGGCAAGCAAGGCGTTGTTCTGAATCTTTCGCCATGCAGGTTGATCGTTCAGATAAGTCTCCAGATGCTGGTCTGCCTCTGAGTCGCTGCCCAAGGGAGGCAATCGCTCTCCATGAGCGACCCGAGTCACCAGGTTCCAGTCCTGCGGAGTGCCGTCGACATTCACAACAGTCAGGGCTTCAAGTCTGCAGGGCTCGTTGGGGCGTCCACTGAGTTCAGCGCGATGTCGGCCTGAACGCAGCCAGAGTTCCGTGTCCTGATTGCGAACTTGCAGGTAGCGCAGGTCCGCCGCTTTGAGGCCATAGGTGGCCATCAGTTGAAAAGCGAAGCCGTAGCGGCGCCCCATCGTTGAGTTCGGCAGGGCTGCAAGCAGGTGCAGGATGTCCGAATCCTGCAGCGCGTAGATGCTTGGGATGTGTTGGTGGGTCAATGGCGTTACCCCTCTTGCGCTCCACAGGCTGGTTCTGCTCGCGTGAAGTCTGTGCGGAGCTATCGACTCAGCCCAGTCATATCTGGATGCAGTGTCGACGTTGTTCGGTCACCTCTTCAGAGGTGTGTCCCAACAGGATGGCTCTGTCCATCAATGAAGTCATCATGAACAGGCCCGCTCCTCTGAGTCTGTCCGCGCTGCTGACGCTTGCCGCCCTGCTGCCTCTCACAGCAACTCCATCGCTGGCGCACGACGACCGCAGATATGACGATGGGGGTTACTACAACGGTCGTGAATATCTCTATCGACCCCGCAGATCGGCTCAGCGGGCGGCCTGGAACCGCATAGGTGCAGATGTCAACAGTTGTGTTGAGGGCAGTGTGATCGGAGGCCTTCTGGGTGCCGGCCTCGGTGCCGTTCTGTCTCGTGGCCAGGGCCGTTGGATCGGTGTACCGGTCGGTGGTGCTGCTGGTGCTCTGATCGGCTGCCAGGTCGACGGCGGCTGATGGCCGCAGTGCCGAGGGGGCTGCGCAAGTGCTGTTACTGCCTGAATGGTGAGGCCATCAAACTCACCATTCACAATTGTCTCCGCTGTTGCATGGGTAGATGGCGTAGCCCTTGCCGATCAGTTCTGGTGTATCGCTGTTGTTGATCATCCACTTGTCCAGTTTTAAGACATATTTCCCAGGGCTTTCTTCAAAAAGACCTGCGAAATAAATCTCGATAAATGGAGGCCAGCCCTTCCCTTGATTGTTTTCGGGCTCATTGTCGGCGTAGCATTTCCATCCACTCGTTACCCCGTAGGTATCCATGCTTGGGGATGTGAAATTGGCGTTAGGCATTGAGGAGTCCGCCTCGCAGACCCAGGGATAGAGTGCGAAGCTGAATGTGTGTTTCACACCTGAAACATTCTTGTAGGGATTGCTGCCGTTGTTGATGTTCTGGATTTTGTTGCAGACGTCGACTTTCCAGCGACGGTCAAGATCCTTGCCAGCTCCACAGATTTTTCCTGATTCCACATCGTTGCCGAACCCATACCAGCCAGACCAGTACTTCATCTGACCAAATGTTGTCTTTGAGTTGGGATGTGTGAATGTGCAATGGTTTCGCCCGTGGGGCCCTTTCTTGCAGCCAGGTTGTGTGTTACTGCCATCAAATCGTTCAATGTATTTGATGTCTCCAAGGCAGTCTGGTTGAATTCCGGCGCCGTCGCAATTATGAAAGACCCAGTAATCCTTCCTCCCACTCTTTGGGAAGCTTGCCCAGCTTCTTGCTCCCATATTCCATTGTGCACCTGCCACGATGTTTTCATAGGGTGAACCACTACAAACTGATTTAAGCGGAGGGTTTTGATCGAGATTGAATTGATATGGGCGATAAGAGAATGGGCTGCAGCTGATGTCTTTGGCTCCTTCGCCACCTCCACCGCAAAAGTTTTCCAGTTTGGTGATCTTCCCATTGGGAGAGGGAATGTGGGCCCAGCAATATCCTTTACCCAGTCCGCTGATCATGGCGGGTTGCGTCTGTTGTGAAAAATCTGTAATCGGGCTTGCCCTCAGTTCTTTTGCTGCAGGGGTCAGGATTGTGAGCCCTGATGTGAACGCGGCGAGTAAGGTTGCCTGCATGGTGCTCTGCTGGATGATTTCCAGTCTGATGCGTATGGGTTAAATCATCATTTTGAATTTGGTATGAGACACAATTAACAACTTTAAAATGTGATGCATGGCGGCCGTATTTGATCAGCGTGTCCACTCAATCGTGGCCCTTATTCCCCATGGCAAGCTCGCAACTTATGGCCAGGTTGCGGACTGGATTGGTGCCTATGGCTGTGCTCGCCAGGTGGGTTGGGCTCTGCGTCGCTTGAGCCTGCCATCCCATATTCCCTGGCAACGTGTTGTCAATGCTCAAGGCTGCATATCCATGAGCCTCAGTCGTGAGGGGTCCGACTGGATCCAGCGGGAGCTGCTGATCTCCGAGGGGATCCCTGTGGACCCTGAAGGCCGATTGCCCCTCAAAAGCTTCCTGTGGATGCCTGATGAAGGGCAGATCAGCGAGATGGGTCAGTTACTCAGGGCGCTGTAGGCCACCGTCACCAGCAGACGAGTGACCTCGATGACACCAGCGATTACGAACACCGTTGCGAACCGTGTGGCCCAGCGTGGTGGCTGATTCCCCCTCCAGCTGCTGGAGACACGCATCCACTGGACCTCGGCGGAGGCGGGAAACGTGATGGTGCTGGCGCGCCCTGAAGCCAGTTGATTGCTGAGTCTGGAGCCTGTCCCGATCGCCTTGTCGCTGAAGGCATAGCCCAGAGACACCGCGGCGGTGCGATTGAAGGCCGACTGGGCTGATCCAGGTTGCGATTGCCAGGAGCGCACGAATGGCACGCCGTGCTCTCCGAAGGCCTGGCTGTACTCCTCTGAATCAACCAGGGAATCCACGAGTGCGTCATGTCCTTGTGACGCCTGAATCTGAATGGCTGCGGATACCTCACTTTGATCGTGAGGAGGTCTGCCCAGCAGATGCTTGTAATCCAGCTCGATGGTTCTCTGTGGAGAGCAGGAATCGTAAAAGTTCTTCCTGTAGAAGTCCGATTTGGCGAGCCCGCGGATGAACTCCTGCACAGTGATCCGACCGTCGCGCAATTCAGCCTCCAGGGAGGATGATCTCTCGCAATCCATGACATGTGCATTACCATAGACATGTTTGTAGGCCTCTTCAATTGCGGTATCGACCTCCGCTGATTCAGCAGAGCCTGCGAACCCACTCCGCAGTTTCACGGGCTGCCTTGTTGCACGTTCGCCGCCGAATTGTGTCGCAGTTGAAGTGGACGAAAGCATGGCAATTTTGGACTTGTCCTTGGTATCAAAGAGAGTCTCGAGCCGAACTAATCTTTGGAGGAAATAATCTTACGCTTTCGCAAATAAAAAAGATATTTTGTCAAAATTCTGGCTCATTTTTGTGAAATTGGGTTTCGTTTTTGGGTGATTATGAATATTTCTGGTATTGGCTGATTTTTATTTCTGGACCCTCGTGGCTGTCTCTTTGGCAGCCTGCTTCAGCCTGAGCTCCGTCCTGCTGGATGCGTTCAATCAAAAGCAGGGGGGTGCTGCTGGCTGATGATTGACGCCAGCGAAGCCCCTCCATGGCTCAATCTGCTGAAGCTTCATCAAGAGATGCTCTGCTCTCTCGCCGTGTTGCCTGGGAGGTTCTGGAGGCGGTTGCTGCCGGTGCTTATGGGGATGTTGCTTTGGAGCGGGCTCTGCGTCGAACCTCGCTTGCACCTGTTGATCGGGGATTTGTCACGGAGCTCTCGTATGGGGCCATTCGCTGGCGCCAGTGGCTCGATGGCTGGCTGGATCGACTGGGCAAGGTTCCAGCGCGTAAGCAGCCACCGCGATTGCGTTGGCTTCTGCACATAGGCCTCTACCAGGTGCTGCGCATGGAGCGCATTCCTGCCTCCGCTGCAGTGAACACCACGGTTGAACTGGCCAAGCAAGGCAAGCTCGCAAGGTTGGCGCCGGTGGTGAACGGGCTGTTGCGTTCAGCGTTGCGATCCCGTGATGCAGGCGAATGCCTGGCTCTGCCCGATGATCCAGCAGCTGCCCTGGCCCAGGAGCATTCGTTGCCCCTGTGGCTCAGCCGTGAGCTTTTGCAGTGGTGCGGCCTGGGGCATGCGGAGCGCGTCGCCAGGGCTTTCAATCAGGTTCCGCCACTCGATCTGCGTGTGAATCGCCTGCGCTCAACACCCGATCGAGTGGCAGACCTCTTCGCTGAATGTGGCATTCGAACAGCCCCGATCGCAGGTTGCCCGGATGGGCTCCATGTGCTGCAGCCCTCCGGTGATCTGCGCCAATGGCCCGGTTTCAACGAGGGCGACTGGTGCGTCCAGGACCGTTCGGCTCAGTGGGTGGCCCCGCTGTTGGATCCTCAGCCTGGCCAGCGCATTCTCGACGCCTGTGCTGCTCCAGGTGGCAAAGCCACGCATCTTGCGGAGCTCATGGGTGATGCGGGAGAAATCTGGGCTGTGGATCGTTCACCAGGCCGCTTGCAGCGGGTTGCCGCCAATGCCGCGCGGCTTGGCCTCAGCAACATCCATGCCCTGGCCGCTGATGCGGCTCAGCTTGTGCAGGAGCGGCCTCAGTGGCGGGGTGGATTTGATCGGATTCTTGTGGATGCACCCTGTTCGGGCCTGGGAACGCTGGCGCGTCATCCCGATGCCCGCTGGAGGGTCACCGAGGAGTCGGTGGCTGAAGTGGTGAAGCTGCAGAAGGTTTTGCTGGATGGTCTGCTGTCTCTGCTGGCCCCAGCAGGCCGTCTGGTTTATGCAACCTGCACCATCCATCCGGCTGAAAACAGCGAACAGATTCACAGCTGGCTCGAGAGCCATCCCGGTCTCGTGCTCGATTCAGAGGAACAGCGATGGCCTGACCCCAGCGGGGGGGATGGTTTCTATGCCGCAGCGATCACTGCACCGGCAGCGGCCTGAAATTCTCGTCAACTGGAGGGCCATCATCCGGAGCGATGTAGCGCCTCGGAGCTGGGGCCGGTGTGACGGGTCGCGGTGCCTCTCCTTCACCGTATGGCTGGTACTGGTAACCCCCGCCGCCTGGAGTGGATGGAGCGGAGCCCCTTGTTGCGGCGCGCTCTTTCTTTGTAGGACCTTTGAAAGGACGGTTGAGGGCTGGCTTGGCAGGGAAGTTCTCGACGTTGTAGTTGTCCTTGACCTGGGTCATGAATCTGCTCCAGGCCCAGGCGGCCTCACTGCTACTGCTATGGGTTTCAGCGTTGTTGTCATAGCCGAACCACACCGCAGTGGTGAGCTGTGGGATTGAGCCGATGAACCACAGGTCCCTGGCTCCTTCCGAGGTGCCGGTTTTGCCCGCGACCGGTCGATCGTCGAGTCGGGCTGCACCACCCGTTCCTCCAGTGACAACCCGCTGCAGCATCCAGTTCATGGCATCGGCCACTTCGCTGTCGATGGCCCGTCGCCCCTTGTCACCATCAATGCGCCGGCTCCAGATCACATTGCCCTGAGGGCCACGGATTTCTTCGATGGCCATTGGTTTCACGTACACCCCGCGGTTGGCCACTGCCGCATAGGCCGCAGTCATGTCGAGCACGGTCTGCTCGTAGGCACCGATCGCCATCGGGTAGTACTTGCCGAGCGGGCGCTCGTTGCCGATGCCGAGCTTGTTCGCGGTGCTGATGATGGCGTCGAAACCGACCTTGTCCTGCAGTTGCACCGCCACCGTGTTGAGCGAATTCTTGAGGGCGTCTGCCAGTGAGATATTGCCGAAGTACTTGTTGCCGAAATTCTTGGGGCAGTACCCGGCCCAGCAACGCGGAGAGTCCACAAAGACGTCTTCCGGCTTCACTCCCGAACTGATGGCTGCGGCATAGGGGAACAGCTTGAAAGTGGATCCTGGTGAGCGCAGTCCCTGCGTTGCTCTGTTGAACTGACTGCTGCTGAAATTCTTGCCGCCCACCATCACCCGCACCAGGCCGGTGCCTGGTTCCATCGACACGATCACCCCTTCAGTGTTGTACGGCGCAAACTTCCGGACCACCTGCTGGGCTTTCCGCTGCCAGTCGAGGTTGAGGCTGGTGCGGATCTTCAGGCCTCCAA